>ENA-ORMR01000081-ORMR01000081.1-human-gut-metagenome-genome-assembly--contig:-NODE-81-length-119622-cov-44.276790_pt1 | contig 119622 bp, 91 predicted proteins | sample MGYA00242107_ERZ509003 | MGnify/ENA primary metagenome ERZ509003 (study PRJEB26280, sample SAMEA2338699) | human gut metagenome | biome: human gut; feature: human-associated habitat; material: faeces...
AGTGAACCGAATTTATTTAATTTTTAACCACGTCCATTTTTAGTGGACAGTAGTGGCCGGCGATATTTAATCTGTTTATCGGACATGTTTCGGGAATAGTGATGGTCTCGAAAGAGTTGAACGAGATGTCGAGTGCTTCGAGTTTTTCGCAATCGGAAAGATCGATTTCGCTAAGAGCATTGCTGCTGATATTCAGCGACTTCAGATTGGAGAACCGTTCGAGCGATATAGCCTGAAGCATATTGTCGGCAAGATTGAGGTCTACGATCGTGGGTGCGTCGTTGAGAATAAGTTCGGTAAGCAGATTATCTGAAAGATTGATGTTGGCGAGAATGTTTTTGCCATAGTTGCCGTTTACGCCGGAGAGGTCGATTTTGCCGAGGTTGTTGTACGACATATCGAGCATGGTGAGACAGCGGTTCCATTTGAGGTCGATGGTGCTGAGAGTACAGTTGTTCAGTTTAAGTTCGCGCAGAGTCGGAGCCTGCGAGAAATCGCTCCCCAAAATTCTGATTGAGTTGGCTGAGAAAGCCGTTGCATGCTGTCCTTCGGGCATATATACCACAATGTTGGCGCCTTTACGTGTGCCTGCGACATTAGGTGTGGCCGGGAGTGTCGATGTTGTAGCCGTGAATTCCTGAAGTTCGCCGTCGCCGAAATCGACCATGAAAGTTTTAGGTGTTTCGGGGCTGGCACCGTCGAGACCTATGCCGAATGACAGTTCTTTGGACTGTGCGCTTATCCTTAGTGAGATGGCTGCCGTCGGTTTTCCGAAATTTTCGGCCGACTTGACCATGAAGCGCTCTGTGGTCAGAATTGCTTCGGGGAAAAGTTCGTTTTTGAATGCCACATAAAGGCTGTCGGCGTGTTCTTCTTTGATTGTTATCTTGCCGTTGTCCCAGATATAGCTCTCAGGATCGAGAAGTTCGTCGGACCCAGCTTCTTCATTGACCGAATATACCACCGCATCTGTGGCAGATCCAGGCCTGATCACGCGCGAGGTCAGGTCTATAACAGTACCTGCGACATAGCTGCGGTTTACAGCGAGTGGTTTTTGAGTATAGTAGTATTCTGTCATTGTGGCCCGCGGCAGGGGTATGGTGTTGAAGTCCATATTGTTGTTCTTCACGCTGACATTGGCGAGGTCCGGATTGTTCGAAAAGTCAATTCCAGGCAGATTGTTGGATTCGCAGGAGAACGATACAAGCGCGGTATTCTTGGATATGTCGAGGGTTGTAAGGTCGTTGTACTGGCAGTAGAAACGCTGCAGAAGAGGATTCTTCGATACATCAAGTTCCTTTATCTTGTACGATGGAGCGAATGAGCCGGCATGACCGCAGTAGAACTCGGTGAGGTATGGGTTGTGGCTCAGATCGATAGATGTGATGTAGGTGTCTGAGATATTGAGTATGAGGAGCGATGTGTTCTTCGACACGTCGAGAGAACTGAGAGGGGTCACATCGACCGACAGACGTAGAAGATCGGGACAGCCGCTCGGATCGAGGGTGTAGAGTTCGTCGCAGTGATAAGCTTCGAAGGATGCCATGGCGGGATAGTCGCTGAGATTGAACGAACTGTCGAGATGGCCTACAATGCTCATTTCAAGAATAGTCAGATTGGGCTTGTTGCCGCCGATAAGAAGCGGCTTCTCATCGAATGGATTATCGGTGATGGTGAGACTCTCGAGCTTGTTCATGTGGGTAAGGTCGAGCGATTTGAGCTCGTTGTGGCTAAGATCGAGAATCTGGATTTCGGTAAGGGTCGGGAAGGATATGCGGTCGATATAGCAGCCCTGGCAGTCGAGATAGTCGATTTTTGAGGCATCGCCGTATATGCGTACGATTCCTTCTTCTGTAACTGTGCAGGATATGCCTGTGGCTTGAATTCCCTGACTGTCGGGATCGAATATGGCTTCTCCTACCATGGTTTCGAAAGTTCCGAACCCGCAGTCTACATCGACATAGGTGTCTTCCTTGGCTCCTATTACGATGTGGAAAGCATTGGTGGCGCCGTAGGTTTCGTATATGTTTGTATGGAACTCTATTATGGGCGTTTCGGGGTCGGCTGCAAACAGTGTCGGAGCCGAAACGGTGCATAGAGCCGTGAAAACAGCATTTAGGATAGCTTTTTTCATGTTATTGGCGTAAATGTGTTATCTGATGAATAATTTCTGATTGTAATTGCCGTTTACTTGCAGGATATAGATGCCCTGGCGCAGTGTCGAGCAATCGAGAGCGGCGTTTTCGCCGTCGGCCGTTGCCGATGTCATGCGCATGCCTTCGGGATTATAGAGAACGGCGTCGACATGCTTCTGTCCGGGTACATAAATGTCTACGATGCGCCCTGCCGACACTGTGACCAGTGGCGCATTGGTGTCTCCGGTGCTTACGCCGGAAATACCTGATGTGCGTTTAAGGACCTCCTTGAGACCTGCATAGGCGTCGAATTTGCCGGCGCCCCATTGTACGGGTGTCCCTGTAGAGGTAACATCGTCATCGACAATTGCTGTCTTGCGGATTATATCCTGTACATCGCCGGCTTTCAGTGTCGGATCGGCTTCGAGCCACAGCGCTATTGCGCCGCTGACCAGTGGTGTTGCCATGGATGTGCCGACACACTGATGCCATGAATAGCGGCGGCTGTCGGTGGTGAGCGATGCCTGTCGTTCGGCCTCACCTGCGCCGACACTTTCGAGATAGTATTCGTTGGACGACGATATTATCGTGGCTCCCGGAGCGCAGACTGTAGGTAATTCGCGTCCGTCGTAGAGCTTACCGTACGACGAAAAAGAGGAAATCTTGCCAGGATTCATGGAGCCCTGGTAGCCGTATACGAATCCGTCGAGCGATGCCCAGTCATCGCGGGTGTTGTACGAGCCAACCACGATGGGCCATTTGCCGCATGCAACGTCGGAAATGGTGCCGTCGGTCATGCCGTCGCTGTAGCCTTCGATATTATACGATGTGAAGCTGTTGTACAGTCCGTCGCAGAATATGTCGACTCGCTGTCCGTCGGAGCCTGTCACCTCGAAGCCGAAGATATAGTTTCCGTTGTTCTTTTCGGAGTCGTAGAGACTGTAGTCGAGCAGGGCATAGTATCGTCCGGTTGTCTCGTCGTGCTGTGCTCCGATTCCCACATAGCCGACCATGCTGTTTTCCAGCTGCTGAGAGTAGATGTCGGTTTCGGATTCGGCTTTTTCAGGATCGGAAACCCAGTATTGCAGCTGACCCTCTACAGGAGGCATGGGCATGCGGAAGGCTACTTTTCCGCGCGATTTATTGAAGAGGATGGCCTGGACGGTGAATGGGGTGCCGTCATTGGAATATACGTAAGTCTGGCCGTAGCGCAGATTTGGATATACGCCGGACTGAACGCCTGGGAAAAAGAATGAGCCGATGCGTGTGTCGTTGGCGGTAAATGTCTTGTGAAGTGCAATCGGGTAGTCGCCTTCGTTGCCAGCCGATACGCAGAATATGACATTGTCGAGTTCCGATGCCAGATCGATATACTGGCATAGGGTGGACGATCCGTCGTGAGGTCCGAGATTGGAGCCCAGCGACAGGTTGATAACTGCCGGCTGTTTTCTGGAGTAGGCGTAGTTGAGAATCTGCTCGCATCCCATGGCGATGAAGTAATCGCTTTCCGGGCCGCAGCCAAGAGCGATGTCGGCATCATAAGCCACTCCATAGTAAGGATTGTCGGTTTCCTCGACTGTTCCGGAGATCATGTTGCTTTTTATGGCCGCTTTGACCTTGCCTTTATATCCGCCGGCCATGATGCCGAGAGTATGGGTGCCGTGGAATGTCTGGTCGGTTTCGGTATCGATATTGGGTATGTAGTCGGCTCCGTACACTTCTTCGGCATATTTGCCGTCCTGAGTGGGACGGTAGTAGGTGAAAACGCTGATTCTCGATGTACCGTCGGAATTCTGGAAATTGACGTGGTTGGGGTCGAAACCGCCGTCGAAAATACCTGCTACCACATTTTTGCCTGTGTAGGATTGCGGCAGATTTATGCCCGAATGGATCTTGTCGATGCCGGTCACGGCACGTGCGATGTCGAGTTTTGCCGACACGGGCTTTTCTGTGCGGATGGATTTTACGACCTCGAGTTTTTCGATGGCCTCCAGAGCGTCTTCAGGGAACTCGGCCATTACCATAGTGCCGCGTACGGCACGCACGGCGGCTCCGGCCTCTTCGAGAACCGAGGCATCGGCATCGTCGGCAAGCACCACGAATGCCCTTATTGTATTTTCTTTTTTCTCGCGCTCGACCACACGCAGCGAGCCATCGGAGGTGCGGCTTATCTGCATGCCGTGTGCCGCCGAGCGTATGCGGGCCCGACTGCCGAGGTCGACCTTGTTCTGTGCCGGCATGCCCAGGCTTAGCGCCACAAGAGCTACGGCTGTTGTAGTAAGTCTGATTGGAAACATAATATCACAAAAGAAAGGTTAAATGCCCGGCAGCCCTTTCTGACGGGGACTGTCGGGCATATTACTGTCGGTTTTATTCGGGGAGGTTCATCAGCGAACCACTATTTTCTTGCCACCGGCCACATATATGCCGGCAGGAAGTGCCTGGATCTGTGCGGGGGTAGCCTGATGCATTACTTCGATGCCCTGGAGATTGTAGACATCGACAGGAGCGCCGGCTTCTGCTATCACATCTTCAACACCGGAATTACCGTCGAGATATGCCTCGATCTTGGTGTCGGCGTTGACTGTAGCTACATATGTGCCGTTTTCGTCGGGTGCTACGGGCGAGTCGTTCACTTTCACTACGAGAACGCCGTTGCTCTGAGTCTGGGCGGCTTCGGGCTTGATGTGGATTTCGGTGCCCTGGAATACCGTGTGGGTTGCAGGATTCTCGATGGCGGTGATATAGTCGTGGAATACTTTCACCGGAGTGCCGTCCTCGATATCGTAGGTGACGCTGTAGGCGGCCGGTTCTTCGCCGAAGGCTTTGATTACATCGCCGTCGGCGAGATCCATATTGTAGATATAGCCATCGAATGTCTCATCATTGTGGTATCCGTAAACATTGGAGTAGAAGTCGGACATTGTGAAGCTGACATAGGTGGTATTGTCGAAGCTGCCGAATTTTACAATCTGATAGCTGGATTTCAGATAGACGGTATACTCGGAATCTCTGTACGGGCTCAATTTTATATAGGTGTAGTCGGGATGCCACGGAGCATTGGGCTGGAGATATACAACGGCCTGTTTGTTGCGTTCGATTTTCTCCATGTTTATTTCAATATAGGCGTCGGTGCCTGTCACCTGTACCTGTGTCTGGTAGCTGTTTACACAACTGCCGCTGCAGTCAATGGACGAAACGATATATTCCGAACCTTTGGCTTTGAAAGTAAGATAGGATTTGGACGGCGATAGTGTTACGACAGTTTCGGCGCCTGTGAGTTCGATAATCGGTTCGCCACTGTATCCGTAGCCGTTGTATACTGTCAGGTATTCATAGTTTTCGCAGTAGATAGTGGCTTTGAGGTCGGCTTTCTTTGTAGCGGTGAAGTCGATGGTATAGCCGTTTATGTCGGTAACTGAGAAATCGTAGCTGTAGAAATACTCGAGAGAAGTGCCGTTGACTGTGATGGCGCTGATGTCGTAGTCGGTATAGTTGAACGACATGCTCACTTTCGAACCGAGTTTAACAGTGAAATCATCGCGGTTCCAGTCGGTGACTGTTTCGCCGTCGACACGGAAAGAGGAGATTATACCGGAAATATTATCGCTTGAGAAGTTGAACTTCACAGGCACATCGATGTCGGGATAGGAGGTTGTCACTTCTATTACGTCGCCATTGTTGGGGCGCACTTTGTAGTAGCTGCCTTCGAGCTGTGCGTCGACGCCTGCTACCGTAACCTTATACAGAGTCTTGCTGTAGGAGGCATGGCTTAAGTAGATGGGGAGTTCCTCGTCGAAGAACTTGTAGGTGGTTTCAGCTTCGGTGAGGGCTTCTTCATTCGAGCCGTTACGGCTTATTTTGACATCGGAAGGGTTGCCATCTACCTTTATGGTGACCGATTTGTCGCGGAGTTCGTCGAGGTTGGCCGCTTCCACATAGATGGTCATTGCGCCCTCCCAATTTCCTGAATACATCTGGAAGCTTCCTGAAGTTCCGGTCTGGAGTTCGTTATTGTTCTCGTCCTTTACCGAAGTGAGGGTGTAGCCGGAGTTGGCATAGATGTTGATGTTGCTGTAGTCGGGAATGTTCTTGATGATCCATGCGCCGTCGACCTGGTCGGAAGCATAGTAGTATTTATAGGAATAATCGCTCACATACATGTGGTCGGCGTTGCCGACGATGGTGAGTGTGCGTCCTTCTTTTTCTTTGGTAGTTATTGTCACTACATCGCCTTCGGCAAGCTGCGAGAATTCGATGTTGGTGGCGGTGAGGGTCACATCGCCGTTTTTCACTACGCTGACAAGCTCGTAGTTGCCGGTCGAATAGATGATAAGCTTGCCGGTGATGTCGAGAGTTACTTCCGTACCCTCGAAAGGAATGACACTGGAGGTTTCGCCGTTGAGGATAACGGCCGACCCAGCATTGTTGATTTTGAATGTCACGCTGATGGCTGAAGCCCCGAAAGATACGAGACCTATTAGTGCCAGAAGCAGAAATGAGTAGAGTTTTTTCATAAGCAAATCGGAAATGAAATGATAATGAAGTTTGTTAAAAAATGTATTCTTGCTGCCCTTGTCGGGAAAAGCAGGCACGTTTTCTTAAAAATTGATAGTGTCGGAAATGTGAGGAAAGAGATGGAATTTCTTATCGTATAATCTAAAATATAGGTTTACGGCTGCAAAAGTAAAGTAATAATCGTTGACAATCAAAAATGTTGTATATTATTAACAAATATTAATACTCATCGGCCGGCTAAAACGGCAATATGTTTTTTTCGGGTTTCTTTGTCGGAAATTCACTATATTTGGCAAAAACTTGTTTTTTATGAAAGCCCGTTTACTTTTTACCGCCCTGGTGGCAGTGTTGTTTTTTGCCTCGGCAGCTCCCGCTACAGTATGTGCCGCAGACTACCGCTATAGCAGTGTCCGCTCCTATGTCAACGATGGCGATACCTACGCGCGGCGTGCCGCCGCCTGTCAGGACGAGGCTGAGCGCTACCAACGCGATGCCGACAGGTATATGCGCGAGGCGGCGGCATACAACCGTCAGGGTAAATTCGACCGTGCCCGCGATTATCGGCGTAAGGCCGACAAGGCCACCGACAGTGCCTCCGATGCCATGCGCCGATGCCGCGACGCCCGACGGCGTGCCGCCGATGCTTACCGCAAGGCCGCCCGCACCATCGAGGACTAATCCGCCCGCTATAATATAATAAGAAAGCCCGGCGCTGGCCGGGCTTTCTGTTATGGTGGAGTGGGCTTGTTTAGAGCTTCTCGTTGTTTTTTTCGAGGGGTTCGATCAGTGGATCGGTGCCCCAGTTCTGCTGCGAGAGGCGTACGTAGTTGTTGTAGCGCCACTGAGCATTTTCCTTGGCTGCGGCGAAGAGCTCGGCAGCTTCGGCGGGGTACTGCTTCTGAACGGTAGCATAGCGCACTTCGCCCAGGAGGAAGTCGTTGAACTTGTCCCAGTCGGGAGCCTTGCTGTCGAGCGAGAAGGGATTGGCGCCCTTGGTCTCGGCATCGGGATTGTAGCGCCACAGGTGCCAGTAGCCGCATTCGACGGCGCGGGCCTCTTCGGCCTGGGAGTGACCCATGCCGGCCTTGATGCCGTGGCTGATACAGGGAGCGTAGGCGATGATGAGCGACGGTCCGTCGTAAGCCTCAGCTTCGCGGATAGCCTTGAGGGTCTGTGCCTGGTCGGCGCCCATGGCTACCTGAGCCACATATACATAACCGTAGGTGGTGGCTATGAGGCCGAGGTCTTTCTTGCGGATGCGCTTGCCGGCGGAAGCGAACTTGGCGATAGCGCCCAGAGGAGTTGCTTTCGACGACTGGCCGCCGGTGTTGGAGTATACCTCGGTGTCGACAACGAGCACGTTGACGTTCTTGCCCGAAGCAAGCACGTGGTCGAGACCGCCGAAGCCGATATCGTATGCGGCGCCGTCGCCGGCGATGATCCACTGCGAGCGGGCTACGATGAAGCCCTTGAGTTCGAGGATGGCCTTGCAGGTGTCGCAGCCGCAGGCTTCGCACAGAGGCACGAGCTGTTCGTAGACCTCGCGGGTTACACCGGCGCTGTGGGGTGCTTCAAGCCATTTGGCGGCAAGAGCCTTGATTTCGTCGCTGCAGTTGGGGCACTGTGTGGCCTGCTGCATGAGTACGCCGAGTTTTTCGCGGATTTTTTCGGTACCGATCTTCATGCCGAGACCGAATTCGGCGAAGTCCTCGAAGAGCGAGTTGGCCCATGCGGGACCGTGGCCCTTGGCGTTCTTGGTGTAGGGTGTCGAAGGCACCGAACCCGAGTAGATCGAGGAGCAGCCGGTGGCGTTGGCTACCATTTCGTGGTCGCCGAAGAGCTGCGATATGAGTTTCACGTAGGGAGTCTCGCCGCAGCCGGAGCATGCGCCGGAGAATTCGAAGAGCGGAGTGGCGAACTGGCTGTTCTTCACGTTCGATGCAACGTCCACGAGGTTCTGCTTCGATTCAACCTCTTTCACGCAGTAGTTCCAGTTGTTCTGGATTTCGAGCTGTGTTTCGAGGGGCTTCATCTGGAGAGCCTTCACGCCCTTCTTGCCGGGGCATACGTCGACGCAGTTGCCGCAGCCGAGGCAGTCGAGTACGTCGACAGCCTGGATGAAGCGCATGCCTTTGAACTGCGGGCCGAGCGCGGGGATAGTGCCGGCTTCGCCGAAGGGAGCGGCAGCTGTTTCAGCTTCGGTGAGCACGAACGGACGGATGGAAGCGTGGGGGCAGACGTAGGCGCACTTGTTGCACTGGATGCAGTTCTCTTCGAGCCATTCGGGAACGAATGCAGCCACACCGCGCTTTTCGTAGGCAGCGGTGCCCTGCTGCCATGTGCCGTCGGGTATGTCCTTGAAATCGGAAACCTTGAGGAGGTCGCCGTTCTGAGCGTTGATGGGGCGTACGATGTCGTTGATGAAAGCGGGATCATCGTTCACGGGCTTGGGATCGTCGGGGAGCTGTGCCCATGCGGGATCCACTGCCAGCTTGTGGTATTCGCCGCCGCGGTCAACGGCCTGGTTGTTCTTGTCGACAACGTCCTGGCCCTTCTTGCCGTAGCTCTTGACGATGAATTTCTTCATCTGCTCGATGGCGAGATCTACGGGGATAACCTCGGTAATGCGGAAGAATGCGCTCTGAAGGATGGTGTTGGTGCGGTTGCCCAGACCGATTTCCTGAGCGATCTTGGTGGCGTTGATGTAGTATACGGTGATGTTGTGCTCGGCGAAGTAGCGCTTGATGTTGTTAGGCAGGTTCTTGGCCAGATCCTCGCCGTCCCAGATGGTGTTGAGCAGGAATGTGCCGCCGTCGCGCAGACCTCGTGTCACGTCGTACATGTGCAGATAGGCCTGTACGTGGCATGCCACGAAGTTGGGGGTGTTCACCAGATAGGTGGAGCGGATGGGCTTGTCGCCGAAACGGAGGTGCGAGCAGGTGAAGCCGCCCGATTTCTTCGAGTCGTATGCGAAGTATGCCTGGCAGTATTTGTCGGTGTTGTCGCCGATGATCTTGACAGAGTTCTTGTTGGCGCCAACGGTACCGTCGGCACCGAGACCGAAGAACTTGGCTTCGAAAGTCGAGGGATCGCCCAGAGCCATTTCGGGGAGCAGAGGCAGCGAGGTGAAGGTAACGTCGTCGACGATGCCGAGGGTGAAGTGATCCTTGGGCATCGGCAGGGCGAGGTTCTCGAATACCGATATGATCTGCGAGGGTGTGGTGTCCTTCGAGGCAAGACCGTAGCGGCCGCCTACGATAACGGGAGCGTTCTCAACACCGTAGAAGCATTCCTTGACGTCGAGGTAGAGGGGCTCGCCGTTGGCGCCGGGTTCCTTGGTGCGGTCGAGCACGGCGATGCGCTTGGCGGTTGCGGGCACAGCTGCAAGGAAATGCTTGGCCGAGAAAGGACGGTAGAGGTGTACCGAAACGAGGCCGACTTTCTCGCCTTTGGCGGTGAGGTTGTCGATGGCTTCTTCGGCGGCCTGGGTAACAGAACCCATGGCTATGATCACACGCTCGGCATCGGGAGCGCCGTAGTAGTTGAACAGGTGGTATTCGCGGCCTGTGATTTTCGATATCTCGGCCATGTAGCCTTCCACGATTTCGGGAACGGCGTTGTAGTGTTCGTTGCAAGCCTCGCGGTGCTGGAAGAAAACGTCGCCGTTCTCGGCCATGCCGCGTGCCACGGGCTTCTGAGGAGTAAGGGCGCGGTTGCGGAATGCAGCCAGAGCGTCGCGGTCGAGCAGGGGAGCGAGGTCATCGGTGTCGAGAGCCTCGATTTTCTGTATCTCATGCGAGGTACGGAAGCCGTCGAAGAAGTTGACGAAAGGCACGCTGCTCTTGATGGTCGACAGGTGTGCTACACCGGCGAGGTCCATTACTTCCTGAACGGAACCTTCGGCAAGCATGGCGAAGCCTGTCTGGCGTACGGACATCACGTCCTGATGGTCGCCGAAAATCGACAGTGCGTGCGAGGCTATGGTACGGGCCGATACATGGAAAACAGTAGGCAGAAGTTCGCCTGCGATTTTGTACATGTTCGGTATCATCAGCAGGAGACCCTGCGAAGCTGTGTAGGTTGTGGTAAGAGCACCGGCCTGAAGAGAACCGTGTACGGCACCGGCGGCGCCGCCTTCCGACTGCATTTCCTGTACCAGTACTGTTTCTCCGAAGATGTTCTTGCGACCTGCTGCAGCCCACTCGTCGACATATTCTGCCATTGTCGACGAAGGGGTGATGGGGTAGATGGCGGCTACTTCCGAGAACATGTAGCTCACGTGGGCGGCTGCCTGATTGCCATCGCAAGTCAAGAATTTCTTTTCTTTACTCATAAGGCTTTATAATTATACGAAATTATTTGTTTCTTTTGGTTGTCTTTGGTTATTACGTCTTTGCAGTAGATATAACTCAATGCTTCCTGGGGAAGTTTATGTCTTTAAGCTGCAAAATTACTAAAAAAAGTGGATTTTGGTTATTTTCGGCTGTGAAAAAACACCACAGGGAGGGTGACTGTCTCTTAAAAAAGACTAAATAGGAATGATGGCTTGTGTAATTTGAGACAAATCACTAACTTTGTATATATGAGAAGAATTTATGCCATAATATTAGCCTTGGGCTTGCTCGGAGCATGTCCGGCCGCGGTGCGGGCGGAGCAGTCGCCGCAGTCGGGCGTGGAGCTTGTGGTGCGCAAGGGCGTGGTGAAGATCGCCAACACCGGCGACGAGCCCCTCGAGGTGAATATCTATGCCATCACCGGTGCTCTTGTGTCTAATTTCACAGTCGAGTCCGGTGCCGAAGAGACCATTGAGCTCTCTTCGGGCTACTATATTGTGAAAGCCGCCGATACCGTCCGCCGCGTGGCTGTTTAGTCTGAATCATACATATCTACTTACTTACCTACCTGTAAAATACATGAAAAGAAACTTTAAGGCCGGTCTTGTGCTTACGGCCGCTCTCGCAGGCGCTGTGTCGGCGCCGGCTCAGAGTACCAACCTTCCCCGATATATGGAAAGCGAATTTGCCGCATGGCCGGCCTACAACGGCTTGGATCTCGAACTCAGCGTCGATGCTTCCGGAACCCATTTCACCCTATGGTCGCCCAAAGCCGAGTCTGCTGAGGTGCTTATCTACGACACCGACCGCAACACGGCTCCTGTAGAGACCCTGCCGATGAAGCGTGGCGAAAACGGCACATGGCGTGCTTCCGTCCCTGCGAAACTCTATGGTAAATTCTATACTTTCCGTGTTACTGTCGACGGCCGTCAGCTTGCCGAAACTCCCGGAGTGTGGGCCAAAGCCGTGGGAACCAATGGTGAGCGCGCCGCCATCATCGACTTCGCCTCTACCGATCCCGCTGGATGGAGCGACGACAAAGGCCCCGAACTCAAGAATATAACCGATGCCGTGCTCTACGAGATGCATCACCGCGATTTCAGCGTGCATCCGTCGTCGGGTATAGTCCACAAAGGTAAATTCCTGGCACTCACCGAACCGCAGACCCGCTCCACGCTCGGCGACGCCACCGGTATCGACCATCTCAAAGAGCTGGGTGTGACCCACGTGCATATCCTGCCGTCGTACGACTATAACTCGGTGGACGAAAGCAATCTGCCGTCGAACCAGTACAACTGGGGCTACGATCCGTTCAACTACAACGCGCCCGAAGGCTCGTATTCGACCGACCCGGCCAATCCGGCCGTCCGTGTCCGCGAGATGAAAGAGATGGTGAAGGCTCTCCACGATGCCGGTATCGGCGTGGTGATGGATGTGGTCTACAACCATACGGCCAACAACGACGATTCGAACTTCTCGCTCACCGCGCCCGGCTACTACTACCGCCACCGCCCCGACGGCAGCTACAGCGACGCCTCGGGCTGCGGCAACGAAACCGCCTCCGAGCGTCAGCAGATGCGAGATTTCATAGTTAACTCTGTAAAATACTGGGCAAAAGAGTATCATATCGACGGTTTCCGCTTCGATCTCATGGCCATACACGATATCGAGACCATGAATGAAGTCGCCGCCGAGCTCAAGAAAATCAATCCGTCGATATTTGTTTATGGTGAAGGCTGGACAGCAGGCGATTCGCCTCTGCCCGCCGAGCAGCGCGCCCTCAAGGAAAATGTCGACAAAATGACCGGCATAGCCGTTTTCTCCGACGATATCCGCGATGCCGTCAAGGGCCACTACAGCGATGCCAAGGATCGTGGTTTCGCCACCGGCAAGCCCGGCAACGAAGAGACGGTGAAAATCGGCATCGTGGCCTCGACCGCACATCCGCAGGTCGACTACACCAAGGGCAACAACTCGAAATTCGCCTATGCCGGAGCACCGACCGAGATCATCAACTATGTGTCGTGCCACGACGACCTCACTCTCACCGACAAGCTCGCAGCCTCGATGCCCGGCAGCTCGGAGGCCGACCGTCAGCGTGCCGCGCGCCTGGCCCAGACGATAGTGTTCACCTCGCAGGGCACACCGTTCATGTTTGCCGGCGAGGAAGTGTTCCGCGATAAAAAGGGAGTCCACAATTCCTATAAGTCGCCCGACTCGGTCAATGCCATCGACTGGACCCTCAAGAACAAGAATGCCGACCAGTTCAACTACTATCGCGAGCTTATAAAGCTCCGCAAGGCACACCCGGCATTCCGCATGACAACCGCCAGCGAGATTGCCCGAAACATAGCCTTCGACAAGATAACTTCGCCCAACGTCATTTCCTACTCGATTAAGAACAACGCCAACGGCGACGAATGGAAAGAAATAAAACTGGTGTTCAACGGCTCCGACTCGCCCTTCGTGGCCAAGATTCCCAAAGGCGACTGGATCGTGGTAGCCCGCGACGGTCAGCTCAAGGCCGACGGCCTCGCCACCTCCAAAGGCGGCACCGTGGTAGTAGAACCCACCTCCGCCCTCATCCTCGCCCGTACCAAGTAATCTCATTACAGGATATTCTTTAATCCCGCATGTCCTCTCACCGGATGTGCGGGATTTTTGTGTATCTTTGTATCCGTATGGAAATGGATATCGATAATATATTTGCCAATCATTACGGCTATTACGGTTCTCTTGGAGTTGAAACTGTCAAACAGCAGTCGGCCCAGTACCGCCAGGTTGAGGATGTTTATCAGGGCCGGGTGGTGTATGAGCTTCTTCAGAATGCCATAGACAAGGCCGAAAGCAAAATCCGGATAGAATTACTGTGTCGTGACGACGGTAACTATCTTATTGTAGCTAACGATGGCAAGCCATTCACTTACGGCAGTAATTATGACTACCGTCACGGCAATACCCAGCGGTATGATTTCCAGTCGCTGTGTTCTATCGCCACTTCCACAAAAAGTGCGATGAAGGATATCGGCAATAAGGGGGTGGGATTTAAATCGGTGTTTTCGCTCAACGACTATGTCGCCATATATACACGTGGCATGATTTATCCCGGTGCTTTCAGTGCCGATGTGGATTTCGTGATTTATAATCTTTTTCAGACACCTGAAAGCCTGTCGTTTGTGGGTGCGGATATTTCCAGATTGCTCGCTTCGGTGCGCGCCGAAAACGTCAATTGGGGCATCCCGGGCTATTATTTTCCCAAGAGGATAGATCGCAGACCCGAGTTTATCGGTGATTATTTCGACAAGGGTTTTGTCACGGTTGTCTGTGTGCCTGTGGCGCCCGACAAGCTCGATATCGTCAGAAACAAAATATCGGTTCTCACGAACTATCAGTTCTATTTCATACCGACCAAAGCTTCGTTCAAAGACAAACACATACTTCTTGAGACCGGCGGAACCGGTCTGACTTTCCATAAGGTTGATATAAAACAGTCGGATCGCGTTGTGTCGCGTCGGGTTTCTCAGAAAACTGTCGGTTTAGGTCGAGCCGCCGGAATCGATGTCGACCCGCAGGCAATGGTGTCCGTCTATTTTCGACCGGCGGACTCCGGGTCGGCTCAGGGCTCTCTCTATAATTATTTGCCGACCGAGATGATGTCGTTGTTTAAAAGTATAGATATCAATGCCGATTTCCATACCTCGGTCGACCGCAGACATATTGTACTGGAGGGAGACGAGCCCGTGGGCCGGTACAACAGGGCTTTGCTTGTCGAATGTCTTCAGCTTGCCAAAGATGCTTTGGAAGATAGCGATATTCTGCCTGAAAGTCTTTTTGACTGGCGATACGCAGAGTTCGCTAAAACAGATATATACGCAGATGTAATCAGAGAAGTATTTTTGGCCGATTTTCCGTCGTACGCATGTCGGGTATTCTGCAAGAGAATGAAGGGCAATGACAGGAATAACTATGATATATTTTACCAGCGCTTCCTGTTTGCCGGATTAGACCGCTGCCATTCTTATAATTATTCATGGTTCAAAGATAAAGTCATACTGACGGCTGAGATTATGAAAAAGGCAGGCGTCAGATTTTTACCTGATACTCCATGTGCGTCAGATAATATATTTTATCGGAGTGAATCGGTAGATTTATCGATGCCATCGTCGATACCTGTCGAATTTACGTCATATTCTGTAAATCATTGGAGATGGGATGATTTCTGCACGGCAGCAGAAATTAAGAAATTTGAGAATACGAGTGAGGTCTACAGTCTTTATTGGCAGTGCCGTACCGACGGTTCTTATGGCGCCTGCAGCGATGCTATGAGCGAAGAAGAGCAGATTGAGTTGCTTGCTTCGGTCGCTATGCTGATGGCTGTTGAAAAGGACGGCTATCCCGATTGTGCGGCATGGCGGTTCAATACTATCTATAACGATACATCCAGAACCGACGATCGCGCCCGCGGCGCTTTTGCTCTCTCCACGCTGTTCTATAAATCTAAAGACAGACGCTATAGGCCCGGTCAGCTGCTGCACAAATCAGATATCGATGAGGAATTTATCGCTTCAATAGAGGAAAAAATCGGTAAGGAGAATCTAAGACCGCTGTTGTTGAAAACCGGAGTTTCTCTAAATAAATATACGTATGCCGACCTGCGTATTATTTCCTCGCTTGGCGATGGTCTCGAATTTATTCCGCCGACAGGATTCAAAGACCGCCTCAATCGCGATGAACTCTGGAAGAATGTCAGAATTTCTTTGGCTTCCACTTCTCTGCATCCTGTGAAAGTAAACGAGAATTACAACTTTTTCCATCGATGGCTTAGAAACGATAATAACAAATCGGATTTCAATGCTCTCTATGTCGGAAATTATGCGGCAATGCCGGAATATTATACCGGTATTCTTGCCTCATATCTCGGACAGATGGTTGCCGACGGGAGCCGTCGGTCTGAAATCCGGAGATTCTACAATAAATTTTATGCGGCTCTGCTTGAGCGCGATATAGTACTGATAAAAAAAGGATCGGATTTAATGACCGGAACGACAGCTGCCGTTTTTTCGGTAGTGTCTGAGGAAAGCCTGCTTGGCGATGATGTCAGCCTCCCGATACCGCTTTTGTATGTGTCGCTGTCGAATGCGAATTTGTCTGAAAAACTGAGAAACCGATATCTCGACGTCGATGTGCGGCTTGATGAAAAGACTTCGCCTGCAATGCCCGATTGCGGATGGGATTCTGTTGATAATTTTCTGACTGATACCGATCGCCAGGCCACTGCACTTGTGAAGATAACTCAAAGCCGTCTCACCGACACCGACTATGATAACGAAGAGAGCAGGCGAAAGTACTATGAGGCTTTCAGGATCCATACCATAGCATTTCATGAGACTCTCAATGTATATGGAATGATTGAGAATAATCGCTATGAAATCGGTAGCATTCCTTTCATGATTTGCGACGGCGTGATACATGTCGGGTTAGCCGACAGCGAGGCTCAGTCGCGTAATAATGTTGCTAAAGCGTTTTCCACACTTGTTTCGGGTGGCACGAGGCTTGCCGATATCTTCGAACTGGTAATTTTTTCGACGTGCTACGTGTCGGCATCAGATCGTGAGGCGATGTTGCCGATGGCTGAAGAGGACGATGAATTATCGGACGGCTGTCCGCCGCCAATGAGCGTAGAGTTGCCTGAGCCGGGTTATGCCGACTATCAGATTCTGGAGCCATTCGAAAACGGAGAAATGACTGTGACCGGTTATTCGTCGCATAATGTCTCGAAGTCAGATGGCAGTGGCAATTATGTATCGCCGGCGATGCAAAAGACCGGGTATGACGGTGAGGGAGTTGTAGCCGGATATATCGTTGAAGAATTTATAAAGGAATATCCCGACACAGAAGCGCAGAGAGATGCGATATGCGCAATAAATGAATTCCTTTCCAGGAACGATATGCCGTCGGTCGGTATAGAAGACGATGTCTATACCCGCGAAAATATTCGTAATGCCCTATGGTACACCAGGGGAGGAACGAAACCTTTTGACATCGTGACGTTGAAAGACGGTAAGGTGCGGTTAATTGAGGTCAAATCCACACGCGGGAATAACATTCTCCGTTTTACGAAAAGAGAAACAGTATTAGCCGCCAAATATAAAGAGAATTACGAGATTTATCTATGCGATCTGTCGCGCCGCATAATCCGGCCTTTGGGCAATATACTGCCCGACGAACCAATTTTGGAGAATGATTTTTACAGAATCGAACCGTCCGGTTTTGAAGTTGTATTGAAGGAAAGATAGTTTAGATATTATTGTATCAGTATGCCATCGCAGTTTAATTCGTATATCGACAATATCGATACTGATTACTGGCGCGACCTTTGCATGAGCCGGGGCGAGTTGCGGCATTACGACCGGGGCGAGGAATTCATCACGGCCGGTACCGTAGGGCTTTATATAGGGTACATCCAGTCGGGGGCGCTGAAATACGAATGTTATTCCGCCGACGGGTCGGCGCATGTTGTCGGTCTCGAATTTGCCGGGCATTTCGTGTGCGATTTCCCTGGCTCTCTGTATCGGCAGAAGTCGCGGTGCTCGATAGTGGCTACGGTGCCGTGCGATATATATTGCGTCGCGACGTCGTGGGTGGCCGGTCAAATGCAGCACGATGCCGCGCTCAAAGAGATAATCGACAATACCACCCGCGAGGTTTTCGCCACGCTCTACGACAGGCATGTCGATCTGTATTCTAAATCACCGCAGGAACGCTACGACGAACTGATTTGCCGCGACCCCAATCTTTTCGCGCTTTTTTCGCTCAAGGACATAGCTTCGTTGCTCAATATCACACCTACGCATCTGAGCCGTCTCCGTAGAAAATAGCGTCATCGTCCTTTTTTCTCAACATTTGTTGAGAATTACCTGCGAACAAGCGGGTAACTTTGCCGTAAAGTTATCTGCAATGAAAAAATATTTGTTAGTATCGCTGTGTGTGCTTTCCCTATTTCTGGCGGTCGCGCAAAAAGCATCTTTTTCGCGGGGCGATTCCTTGTTCGCATGCTATGATTACCCCGGAGCGCTGACTGAATATATGTCGGTATGTGAGGCCGACATGACTCGCGCCATGGCTATGAATGCCGCTATTGCCGCCGCTCAGTGCGACAGAGATTCGTTAGCCGCGGAGTATGTATCGACAGCGCTGAAAGCCGATTCCGTTTTTTTCGACGAGCGGATCTCCGTCTCGGAATTATTGCAGGATTGTCGTCTGCTTCCGGTGTGGGATGCCTTGCAGTCGGAAAATGAACGGCGTATAGCGGCCGTGACGCAATATGACATTCCCCTCCGGAACCGACTTCTCGAAATATATCATTCCGATCAGAACCCGCGCGGACATCTCATCATGACCGGTAAGACGCACCCTGAGGACAAGGAAACCATTGGGCGGTTATGGAAAGAGATACAGCACAACGACAGTATTAATCTTGGACTCGTAGTCGAACTGCTCGATACTCACGGTTGGATCTCCCGATCGCTGGTCGGTACTGCTAATCAGGCTCTGTTCTTTGTTGTGCAGCACGCCAACCCGGATATTATCGATAGATATATTCCTCTGTTCGAATCCGCGGCCTTGAGCGGTGAAATACCTAAGGATCTTTTTGCCAAGATGTACGACAGGAATCTGATGTATTCGGGTAAACCGCAAAAATACGGCACCCAACGCGTCCGCGAATCTCCGGACTCCAAGGCTATGGTTCTATGGAAAATCGCCGACCCCGAAAAAGTCAATGCATTCCGTCGCGAAATGGATCTCCCTCCGCTTGCGGAGTTTCCCGAATGAACCCCTGATCAATATAGACAGCAAATCATACTACGCGGCACCCCGGCAGTGATGTCGGGGTTTCCTTTTATCTCAAATATTGATTATCAAATTTGCGAATTTGCAAAACTCTCTGTATCTTTGCATTGTTTTCAATAATGACAGACATGATAGTCACATTTGAGTATGAATATCTTAAAGTCCTGTATGAGGATGGCAGAAGCCCGGATAAGAAGCACCGCTTTCAGCCGGATATAATCAGACGTTATCAGAAAGCAATTAACTTCTTGAAAGGAGCCTCTTGTATCGAGGCATTATGGCCAATCCGCTCACTGCAGTATGAAGTACTATCCGGTGATAAGGCCGGACTCTCGTCTGTAAGAGTCAACGATCAATATCGGATAGAATTTTCAGTAACAATTAATGAGAAAGAACCAATACTGACTATCTGCAATGTCGTTGAATTGTCGAACCATTATAAATGATGGATATGGAAGTAAAAGTTGAAGGGGTTGCACCCAATATGATAGCCAATAATCTGACTCCGAGCAATGCAATCCATCCGGGAGAAATGATAAAGGATGAGATTGAGTTCAGAGGAATTTCACAGAAAGCTTTGGCGGCAGAGATCGGTCTGCCGGCCTCGGTACTGAACGAGGTTCTTAATGGCAAAAGAGCCGTCACGACGGAATATGCCCTGCTGCTTGAAGCTGCACTTGGCATAGAAGCCGACCTGTGGCTGAAGTTGCAGTCGGATTATAACAAACAGATTGCGAAATCGGATCCTTCATTCATGTCACGACTCGAAAAGATCCGTCGCGTGGCTGCATTTCTCTAAATAAAGAGCGGCTTTCTCCGTCTGTCAGGATGAGTGGCGGGCGTGGGCGGTGGCCAGGCGGCAGCGGGCGTATTCCAACTCGAAGTTGGGGGTGAAGATGCCTTTGCCGAGGCTGCTTTCGATTTCGGCGATGGTCCAGAAGCGGCCGCCGTCGAGTTCTTCGGAGGGGCACGGGGCGGAGGTGACAACGGTTATGAATACGTTGACCAACTCTTTCTCGCGCGACGACTCGAATACATAGCGGTCGATAAATACGGGCGAGAAATCCTCGAGACCGAGTTCCTCGCGGGCCTCGCGGCGAAGTGCGTCGGCCAGTTCCTCGCCATAGTCCATGTGGCCGCCAACGGCAGTGTCCCACTTTCCGGGCTGTATGTCCTTCCATTCGGGGCGTTTTTGTAGGTACAGACGTCCCTGACGGTCGAAGACATGGAGATGGACCACGGGGTGGAGTAGTTTCGAGCCGCTGTGGCACTCGCCGCGCGTTGCCTTGCCTGTCACGTTGCCGTCGGGGTCTACTATCGGAAATATTTCCTGTGCGTTGTCAGATGTCATGATCGTTTGCTTTTTGCGCAAAGTTACAAATTATATGTCGTATCCCATGAGCCGGAGGATGAGCGGGGCGAGCAGGGTAGTGAGCAGGCCGTTGAGCGTGAGACCCAGCGACGAGAAGGCACCGTAGCGGTCGCTGCGTTCCATGGCGGCCGATGTGCCGACGGCGTGGGCAGCTGTGCCTATCGACAGTCCTGTAGCCATCGGGCTTTTCACATGGCCGAGTTTTACTATCCGGAAGCCCGTCATGCCGCCGAATATGCCGGTGGACACTACCACTGCGGCCGTAAGAGGAGGTATTCCGCCGACCGACTGCGCTATTTCCATGGCTATGGGTGTGGTTACCGCTTTCGGAGCCAGCGACATCACCACTTCGCGCGTGGCGCCGAAGAGTTCTGCAAAGATAACCACCGATACCACTCCGGCCACACAGCCGGCCATTTCGGCTATCAGTAGCGGCAGCATCTGTTTCTTTATGGTTTCGAGCTGTTTGTAGAGGGGCACTCCGAGAGCCACTACCGCCGGTTTGAGCCACATGTCGATATAACTGCCGGCCTCCTGATAGGTGCCGAAATCGATTCCTAAACCGGCAAGGAGGCACACCATCACAGCTATGGATATGAGAATAGGGTTGAGCATGCGGATGCCGGTACGCCGCTGAAGATACTGAGCCCCGATAAAACTGATGAAAGTGAGGGCAATCAGGAAAAATTTATTGGTAAGAAACTCCATGACGTCAGGCCGATTTTACCGCACGGCGGCGTTTGAGATTGATAAGCCGGTTGTGGCGCGCCCATTGGTGTACCCGTCCTGTCACTACAATTATGACAATGGTGCTGAGCACGCACGAAGCTATGATGGGCCACCACTGTTCGCGCAGGATTCCGAGGCAGTTCATTATGCCAATGCCTGCCGGCACGAAGAAAAATCCGAGATTATGCACAAGAAAATCTGCCACCCGCTCCACATGCCGGAGCTTGACAATACCGGTCTTCAGAGATGCCGCAAGTGCGACCATGCCAATGACACTCGATGGCAGCGGTACACCCGTAAGCCATACAATCAGCTCACCCAGAGCCAGAAAGGCGAATAATACGCCACATTGAACAAACATAAAATCTTTTTTACCTAATATGTTATTAAGCAACCTCTAAAATCGACCGCAAAGTTATAGCTTTTTTGCACAAAAAAAGAAATCGGCGTTGTAAAAAGTCGGTTCGCGATTGTTTATACAGAAAAAACTGCATAAAAACGATATCTATGGAATTTCTGATTTACGTTGGTGTGGCTGCAAATGTCGTCGGGGCATTGATGTTGCTTGCATTTGGCATCCGGTACATGATGGCAATGCGGCGTGCCGAGCGAATGCCGCTACGTGAGGCACAGCTGAAAGCCGACTGGGGCCGGTGGCACAACATCGGCTTCGGTCTCATCATCGGCGGCGCCTCCCTGGCCTGCATCGCCGCCCTAGCTTCCACCTGAATATGAGGATATGCTGCAGGTAGAAAAGAAAAATCCGCAAGAGATTGATGTTTCAATCAACTTGCGGATTTTCAGTGTCCGAGATGAGATTCGAACTCACACAGCCGAACGGCCACTACCCCCTCAAAGTAGCGTGTCTACCAATTCCACCACCCGGACGAATTGAGCTGAGAGCATCGGGGAGAGTCTTTGAGCGAAAAACGGGACTCGAACCCGCGACCCCGACCTTGGCAAGGTCGTGCTCTACCAACTGAGCTATTTTCGCATGTTGCGAATAGTATTGGTTTTGCTCTTCAGCTTGTAAATGAGATATTTGAATGTTCTCTTTTTTTGAGCGAAAAACGGGACTCGAACCCGCGACCCCGACCTTGGCAAGGTCGTGCTCTACCAACTGAGCTATTTTCGCGTTGGTGTTTTTCTCATTTGCGATGCAAAGTTAGGCACTATTGTGGAACTGACCAAATATTTCGGCAACTTTTTTCAAGAAAATTGCACTTTATTTTACAATCCGTTGTGTGCTAAGTGTGTAGCCGCGGTATCCAAAAACGCCGTTTGGGCACTCTCAAGGCCGTATTTGTGTTTTATGACCGTTTTTTTTAATTTTGCTGCAAATAAAACGACGATATGAAATTAGTGTCTTGGAATGTGAATGGCCTGCGCGCCATCATGGGCAAAGGCTTTGCCGAAGTTTTCGACGCAATGAATGCAGATGTTTTTTGTGTTCAGGAAATAAAACTGCAGGAAGGTCAGCTCGACCTCGCCTTCGACGGATATACCTCCTATTATAGCTATGCCGAGCGCAAGGGCTACTCGGGCACCGCTACATTCTCGCGTTCCAAGGCCCTGGGCGAGCAGCACACTATCGGTGTGGAGCGTCACGACCACGAGGGTAGGGTAGTGGTGCTCGAGTACGAGAATTTCTATTTAATTAATGTGTATACGCCCAATTCGCAGAGCGAACTGGCGCGGCTCGACTACCGTATGGACTGGGAAAACGAGTTTCTCGGCTTCGTCAAAAAACTCGATGCCGTGAAACCGGTGATAATATGCGGCGATATGAATGTGGCTCACAACGAGATAGACCTTGCCAATCCCCGCACCAACCGCAACAATGCCGGCTTCACCGACAGCGAGCGCGAGTGTTTCGGTCGTCTTCTCGATGCCGGCTTCGTCGATTCGTTCAGGCATCTTCATCCTGACCGGAAGGATGCCTACAGCTGGTGGAGCTACCGTGGCCGCGCCCGCGAGAAGAATGTGGGCTGGCGTATCGATTATTTCGTTGTGTCGCAGCGTATAGCCGACCGTATTGTCAGCGCAGACATTCATCCCGACATCACAGGCTCCGATCACTGCCCTGTGAGCATAGTTATAGAACTCTGACGGTCATAGCCGCGCCACCAGAGCCGATATGCGCCGCCCTGAGTAGCTGACAAGTGCACCGAGCCTGTTTTTGAAGCGGACTTCGGGGTCGGTGAGTATTGCCCGGCGTTCATGTCGGATCATGTCGAAACAGCGGTCGGCAAGCGTCGGGTCGTTGTGGCGCACGGCCTCCACGAACATGTTGTAGAAGGCACTGAAGCGGCGGCTGCGCGCTGCCGGCAGCAGTGCGGGGTATTGCGAGGCGATGAAGTCGCAGATCATGCCGGTGGCGCGCAGAGTGTCGGCTCGCCGCGGGTGCCATGTGCTGATGAAGCTCGTCGGATTGTGACGGTAAAAGTATACAGGGCAGTCGCTTACCGCGATTGTGTGGCACCGCGCGTAGAGTCGTGGCGTTATTTCGAGATCTTCGTAGTATAATCCCGACGTGAAGCGCTCGTGTCCGAAGAGTTCACGCCGGTAAAGCTTGGCACACATGGTGGGTGTGAAGCCACGCTTCTGGTAAAGGAGGCTTTCGATGGCTTTTTCAGCCGGTACCGACTCGAAAACGGCCTCGCGCGGCCATGTGGCCGGTTTTGCTATGCGCCGGACAAACCCGGCACACGCTATGTCGCAGCCCGGCATCTGTCCGAGCAGTATTTCCATCGCCGCTGGGGCATAGGTGTCATCGGCATCGCAGAAAGCTATATATGTGCCTGTGGCGGCGTCAAGCCCTACATTCCGCGCCGCGGCCTGTCCTTCGTTTTCCTTATGTATGTATCGGAACATACCGGGATTTCTCCTGGCATATTCCCTGCATATGGCGCCGCTGCTGTCGGTCGAACCGTCGTCGATGCATATCACCTCGATATCGCGGACCGTCTGCGCTGCAAGGCTGTCGAGGCATTCGCGCAGATAGGGCCCGGCGTTGTACACCGGCACGATGATAGATATCAGCGGCTTGGAACTCATTTTATTATCACCGGTATGGATGCCTCCGACTGGTTGTTGACACGGTCGATGGCCGTGACCACGTATACGCCGGGGCGTGTCGGGTTGTAGCGCATTTCGGGCGTCACAGCCACTATGTTCGCACCCGATTCGATGTCGATTTCTTCGGGGCTTTCGAAACGGTATACGGCGAAGCGCACTGCATCGCCGGTTTTGCCTTCGGGAATGCCGGCGGTCCATACTATGGTCTTGTCGGCTTCGACACTCATGTCGGTCGGCGCATCGGGGGCGGTGTCGCCCAGCCACGTACATGCAGGCGGAAGCGCTATGGCGCGCTGATAGTTTGTGGCGAGCGAATCGGCTACGCCGCCGGCATTGCGTGTGAGCGAGTAGCCGGGCCACCAGCAGTTACCCGATATGTTTGGCAGATCGCGTACGTATGCCATTTTTTCGGCAAGTTCGCCTTTTTTCATGGTGCGTTCCACATCCTGACCGATGTAGAGATGGCGGTTGCGGCCGGCATTGTCGTTCCACCATTTCACCAGAACCCGGTAGGAGGCCGCTTTATGGTCGAGTTCCCAGTAAAGCTGCGGAAGCAGATAGTCGATCCATCCTTTTTCCTCCCAGAGAAGTACGTCGGCATAGAGGGCGTCGTAGTTCTGCAGCCCGTTGGTGTCGCTGCCGCGCGGGTCGGTTTTCTTGTTGCGCCATATGCCGAAAGGACTGATGCCGAAACGCACCCATGGTTTGAGCTTCTTGATAGAGGCATTCACCTGCTCGATAAGCAGATCGACGTTGTGGCGGCGCCAGTCATCGAGTTTCATTCCTTTGCCGTACTTTTTGAAGGAAGCGGCATCGGGGAACGGCTTGCCGGCGACAGGGTAGGGGTAGAAATAGTCGTCGAAGTGTATGGCATCGACGTCGTAACGTGCCACAATGTCCTCTACCACACGGCATATGAATTCGCGGTTTTCGGGCAGCGCGGGGTTGAAATAGAGTTTTCCGTCGTAGCGCACGAACCGTTCGGGATGCTTGTGGTAGATGTGGCTCTTGGGCAGCGTCTGTTTCGACGAACTCGTCACTCGGTAGGGGTTGAGCCATGCGTGCAGCTCCATGCCGCGAGCATGAGCCTCGGCAACCATGAATTCGAGGGGGTCCCAGTAGGGCGACGGCGCTTTTCCGTCATCGGTGAGGAAACGGCTCCAGGGCTCGAGTTTGCTGTCGTAGAAAGCATCGGACTGCGGTCTGACCTGGAAGAGGATGGCGTTGACGCCCATATTCTGAAGGCTGTCGAGCTGCGAGCGAAGATAGGTCTTGCACTTCTCGGTGCCCATGCTTTTGTATTGGTTCTGGTACACTGTGTGCATCCAGGCGCCGCGGAATTCGCGACCCGGAGTCGCGCCATGGGCGGCAATGGCGATGCCCAGGGCGGTAAGTATGAGTAAGATACGTATTTTCACCAGCATTCTGTTTTATCTGCTATTTCGGGAATGGTTTCTTTATGATATACAGGATCGATGCCGCGGCGCCGCTGAGAGCGGTAGTCATCGAGGCAGCGCCGGGCAAAATGGCCCAGCAGCAGTATTGCCACTATGTTGCAAAGCGTCATGAGCGCCATGGTGATGTCGGCGAGCGCCCACACCAGACTGAGCGATGCTACCGAACCGATGGCCACCATGGCCGCCGAGAGGAGTCTGAGGATGGTATGCGAGCCGCGGAACCGGCCTATGAAGTCGGTGTTGTTTTCGCCGTAGTAGTAGTTCGCCACTATGCTGGTGAATCCGAAGAGCACTATGGCCACGGCTACAAATATGGTGGCGGCGGTGCCGACTTCGCCCACAAGCGCTGTCTGTGTCAGTTCGATGCCGGTGAGGCCGCTGTCGAAGACTCCGCTGCAGAGGATGATGAATGCCGTAGCTGTGCACACCAACAGGGTGTCGGTGTACACTCCGAGTGTCTGGATAAGGCCCTGTTTCACCGGGTGCGACACATCGGCTGTGGCGGCAGCATTGGGAGTGGAGCCTTCGCCGGCCTCGTTGCTGAACAGGCCGCGCTTCACACCCATTATCATGGCCATGCCGATGCCTCCCGCGGCTGCCGGCCCGATGCCGAAGGCATTTTCCAGAATCATCCGCATCACATGCGGGAAATAGCCTATTCTGACCACGACCACGTATAATGCGAGCAGCAGATAGAATACGGCCATTATCGGCACCACAATCTCGTTGATGCGCGCTATGCGCTGTATGCCTCCCCATATTACGGCGAGTGTGAGGGCAGTGAGTATAACGCCGGTGACCGCCGGCTCAATGCCGAAGCTGTTGTCGAGGGCGATGGCTATGGTATTGGACTGCACCGAGTTGAATGCAAGCGCAAAAGTGATGGTGATGAGCACGGCAAATGTGCGGGCATACCACATCTTGCCTATACCTTTGCTGATGTAGTAGGCCGGTCCGCCGCGGAAGGAATTCTCGCCCCGTACCTTGAAGAGCTGTGCGAGTGTCGATTCCACGAAAGCATTGGCCGAGCCGAGGAATGCCACCACCCACATCCAGAATACCGCCCCGGGGCCTCCGAGTGCTATGGCTATCGCCACGCCTGCGATGTTGCCGGTGCCGACACGGCTTGCCAGCGACACCGCGAACGCCTGAAACGAGCTGATGCGGCGCCCCGGGCTTCCTTTTCCGGCCGAGGCATCGTATCGGCCTCCGGAGCGTAGCAGCAGACGCAGCATTTCGCCTATCATGCTGAATTGTACACCTCTTAGGCGGACGGTAAAGTATAGTCCGGCGCCAAGGAGCACGGCTACCAGAATGTAGGTCCAGAGAAAATCGTTGATGGTGTCGATGATACCGTTCACAGGATGAATGAATAAGTTGTTTTATCGAAATGCAGGCCGGGGAAAGCGCGGTCGGGGATGCCCTGGGCGATTGCGGTGTCGCGGTCGGCGGCAAGTACGCGGCCTTCGGCCTTGTCGACGGTCCACAGGATGTCGGCTGCAGCTATGGCAGAAGATACGTCGTGGGTCGAGAGGATTATCGCCTTGCCCTTGTCGGTCAGTCGGCGCAGCAGGGCGGTGATTTCGATGCGGCCGGCGACATCGAGGAAGGCGGTGGGCTCGTCGAGTATGATGAGTGGTGTGTCCTGCGCAAGAGCCCTGGCTATCATCACTTTCTGTCGCTCGCCGTCGCTGAGAGTGCCCAAGAGGCGTTTTTCCATCGAAGCCATGCCTACGGCGCGGAGCGATTCGTCGACGATGGCGCGGTCGGCGTCGGAGAGGTGCCCGAGCAGTCCGGTGTAGGGATGCCGTCCGATCTCGACTGTTTCGCGCACGCTCAGTCCGCCACCGCCGGTGCGGTCGGTGAATACCATGGCAAGCCTGCGGGCGCGGTCGGCGGCACGCAGGCGGCCGATGTCGGTGCCGGACAGTAAAACTTTTCCGGCCAGTGGCGCCTGAGCACCCGACAGAGTGCGCAGGAGTGTGGATTTGCCGCTTCCGTTGGCGCCGATCAGGGCTGTGAAAGTGCCGGTCTCCACCGTCAGGGCCACATTGTGCAGCACTGTGTGGTGGCCGTAGCCGGCGTCGAGGGCTATGGTCTGCATTACCGTCATGAGAAATAGACGAGTCGGCGGCGGTTCAACAATACATAGATTATTATCGGGACGCCGATGAGCGGCGTGATGGCGTTTACCGGCAGGATCGTACCGGTGACAAGCGAAGGCGACACCGACGCTATCTGGCACACCAGCCCGAGGAGTCCGCCCGCGAGGGCTGTGGCCGGAATAAGTACCCGGTGGTTGGCGGTGCCGCACATCATGCGTGCCACATGGGGCACTACCAGTCCCAGGAAACCGATGGGGCCGCACCATGCTGTGACCACGGCCGTGAGAGCGCCCGACAGGGCCAGCAGGGCAGAGCGGGTGCGTCGTGTTGCCACGCCGGCACTCTCGGCATAGCGGGCGCCAAGGAGCATGGCATTGAGGTCTTTGGCCGCCGGTATGCAAAGCGCTGTCAGGATAAGGATGAGGATGCCGAACAGTGGCAGCCCGTCGAGCCCGACTCCCGAGAAAGTGCCCATGCCCCATATCACGAAGCTGTGGACCGAACTGTCGGATGCGAAGAAGTTGAGCAGTGAGATTGCCGATGACGACAGATAGCCTGTCAGGATGCCGATGATGAGTAGCACGTCGGCCGATCGTACCATAGTGGAAAAAAGCAAAAGGACTCCCAGCACCGCGCCCGCGCCGAGGAAGGCGCCGGCAACCAGAGCCATGCGCCCCCAGAATCCCATCATTCCGCCGAGAGCGAGCAGCACCACGGCCACGCCGAGGCTCGCACCGGTGGATATGCCCATGATCGACGGTCCGGCAAGCGGATTGTTGAAGCATGTCTGCATCAGCAGGCCTGCCACGGCAAGAGCCGCGCTGCCAAGAAGGGCAGTCGCCAGTGCGGGCACACGCGTCTCGACAACGATGAACTGCGTCGTAGCACTCCCGTTGCCGCACAGGACGTCGAATATCTCGGACATTCCCAGCTTCACGCCACCGGCCAGAAGACCGAGCGCGAACACTATAGGGATAGCTATTGCAAGAGATATGACGGATATGCGGCTGCGGCGGGTCATCGGCCTGTCTTCTTGAAGTATTTCAATTCATATCCCGGCATGAGAGCAGGGTGGAATATTGCTACGTAGTCGGCGAGTATCTTTTCGGGATGGAATGCCATATCATTGAATATGAGGCGTTCGGCCGAATTGCAGCTGTATATCTGTCCGTCTTTCCATGCCTTGAACGAAGTGTAGCGTGGATTCATGGCACGGAGCGATTCTGGAGTGGTTTCGTAGCCGAACGAGCGCACCAGCCAGATGTCGGCGTCGATGGCCGCTTCTGCCACGCTTTCGAGCGACAGCGCGAGCGATCCCGAACCATCGGTATCAGCCCACGGATATGACGCCCCGGCATCGGCCAGCATTGCAGCCTGATAGCTGCCTCCGGCAGGTACGTACCATATGCCCGAGACCTCGGTTTCGGTAAGGACTTCGGGCTTTTCTTCGCCCGAAAGCTTCACTTTGAGCGCGAGGTCGGAATAGTCATCGATTACATCCGAGAATATTTTGCGGGCCTCGTCGCGTTTGCCATAGAGTTCGCCCAGCAGCAGTATCCATTCCGCGCGGGCTATGGGGGTGGTCTCCATATAGTCGGCCATTTCTACAGGCACCATGTTTTTTGGGTATATGCCCGAAGACATAGACGGATTTGGTGATCGGAGTACCGCTTCGACACCGGCTGCGGCGAGCCTCTCGACAGAGGGCGCTTCGGATGTGCCGGCATCGACAAGTTCACGGCGCGAAAGCATCGCTCCGACGGTGTCGCCGGCCGGAAAATAGGCGGCGTCGGCTACTGCTGTGAGCGCATCGAGGGCGCCGAGTTCTTCCATTGCCGAGGTATGGACTGCCGAGAAGACCGCCGAGCGCTCCAGCGGGGTGCGGATCACTGCAACGCCGGCCGGAATATCGGCGGGGAGGACTGAGTCGTGGTCGACCAGCAGATAGCGGGCGAGAGTCTTGTTTTTATTCCATGGATCGGCGATTTCGGCCAGAGTGCTGCCGTTGCCGTAGTTCACAAGATTGAGGAAGCGGGCATGGTGGGTGAGGGTGTCGGGAGCGGCCTCGCCGACTTCAAAACCGGTGTCGGAACGCTGCCCGCTGCAAGAGCAAAGCCCCGGAAGCGTAATCGCTGCCAGGGCTATGGCTGTATATTGTAATATGCGCATTACTCTCCGTAGGGGTTCGGACCGTACTGGTTATCGGGTACGCTCTTCTTGCACATGAGCACAATCCACCAGATTCCGAATATAAACAGAAGAATGTAAGGGAAGATCAGATTTGCAACAATCGACTGGCTGTTACGGGCGAGTTCCTGAGCAGCGGCTGCATTACCGGTGAGAAGACCGGGTGCGCTCTGGTTGAAGACGGTGACAATCCATACCAGGCAGGCTCCCATAATTATATAGAATATGACAAGCCACCAGCCGCTCTTGCCTGTGTCGTGGAGTCGGCGGGTACCGATGGCGAGGGAGGGAATGAGGCATGCGAGGCTGAAAGCCCAGCTGATATAGGTGCCGAAAATGCCGAACATGCTGAGCACGCACGATACCAGAACCATGAACAGTACCACCCACCAGTACTCGGCGCGGGTGGAGCGCCCTTTGAAGTTGGCGTAGTTCGCGAAGAACATCTTGATAGCCGTAATGAAATCTACATTCATGATAATTGTTTTTTTATTTGCGCAAAGATAATGTTTTTCCTCAATATATGGCAAAAAAACTTCAATTATATGCAGGATAGCGCGGGAGCAGCTGCCAGGGACGGTAGGCTTCGCCGAGCGAGCGCACGGCCCGGTGCCAGTAAGGGTCGGCGCTTCCGGCGAGAATCTCGTTGGGCGTGCGTGCGGCAGGAGCCTGCGCCCAGGTGCCTTCGCGGATTTCGCGTTCGAGCTGTCCGGCGCCCCAGTTGCTGTATCCTATGAAAAAACGCAGATTTCCTTCGGCCGGATAGCCGCTGTTGATATAGTCGAGCACCGAGTCGAAATCGCCGCCTACATACAGGCCGTTGCCGTAGGGGCGGCCGTCGGGAATGACGTCGGGGCCGAGACTGTGGATGAAATAGAGCCGGTCGAGGCCAAGCGGCCCTCCGCAGTACACGGGCTGGTCGGCGTCGGCGCTCACATTGTCGAGGAGCTCCGACAGCATGTACTCGGTGCGGTTGTTCATTACCACGCCGGTGGCGCCTTCGCCCGGAGCATAGTCGATGATCGACACTACTCCATGGTTGAAGTACGATTCCTTGAGAAAAGGCTCCGCCACCAGAAGACCGCCGCAGTGCGGGGCGCGTTCGTCGATAGTCACGATGTGAAAAAGACCGTTAGCTAAGTTTTTCATCTCACAAGTGGTTGAAAGATTATACACTTCCAACACTTTGCGACATTGTTTGGTTTACGATCCGGAGTCCCGGTAATACAGAAAAAAGGGCTGTATCTCGCGACAGAGCCCTCTAATAATCTACAATCTATAAAAACATATATCTTATGAAAGAATTGGAGCAGGGGTTGGCTCCCAAGTCGGAGCTACTTCCCGTTTCCGACGCAAAAGTAATAACAAAGCTTGAATTGTGCAAATATTTGTTTAAAAATTCGTCGAACTTCTCTTTTCTTTGTCTAATAGGGGCTTTCTTCGTACTTTTGCTGTCCAGTTCTATAAACCTCTGAAAGTAATGATTAAATTTTTAAAAGTATTTTTCGCTTCCGCCGTATTTTGCCTCGGGCTGTCTTCGTGTCTGGGTGGCGATGACGACGCAAAACGCAGTGATTCCTTTGTAAATTGCTTCGCTTATGTCGAAGATCTGAGCGAGGCGACTTCAGCCGGATTCAACGGTTTGTCGTACAATGTGGAACTCAACTATACTAAGGGAGTCGCCACTGTGGTAATGAATCATCTGCAGGTGAGCGAAGATAAAATCTATAACGAAGTCACCCTTTCCGGCGTTCCTTTTGCGATAACAAAAGAGGGGTGGATAGAAGTTTCGTCGAACCTCGCCGAGGGCATTGCGGCCGGACAGACCGTGAAGTTCTCCAACTTCAAACTCGCCATGTGCGACCGTGTGACTCTCGACGGTCGCTATCCCGGTTTCTATGCCCGCTTTACTGTCGATTCGAAGTACTCGGTACTTTCGGCCGTGTGGAACCAGTATCAGTTCGGCACCACAACCTCCACTTATTCGGGCGGCTCCTATTCGTCGACAGAAACCTCCTACCTCGTAGGATTCGATATCAAGGGCGGCACCATCAATATAATGATGCGCAACACTCGCTTTGTCGACAAAATGCCTGCCATGAACATTTTGCTCGAGAAAATACCCTTCACCATAAGCGGTACTACAGCATCTTTCCGTGTTGACGAAATTATACCCAAGATCGGCGATACTCCTTATCCCGGCTTCAAGATTACCAATCTTTCGGGATATTACGATTTCGCCAAAGGTATGGTGATGAATTTCAATTGCAAGCCGGAGACTATGCCTTTCGACTTCTCTGTCAATGTAGACTGCAAATATACCTACGAAAACTAACCGGGCGTCCTGCCGGACCGGTCTGTTTACTGCAAAGACGGCGTGGCCGCGGAAATAGCTTCGGCGCTATGGTCCGTGGCCACGCTTTCTATATGGATTGCGCGTACGCACGGGCGCCCGTTGGCACTTTTCTCGCTTTTTCTTGTCCGGATAGTTTTAGGTGCATAACGGACAAAAGTTTTTTGGTTTCGCTTAAGGTTTATTAAAACAAAAAGCGTATCTTTGCACCCAAAAGCGCGGATGCCGTCCGGTTCATGTGGCCGGGCGCGTTATCTTCCTTTTTTAGCCACTGGCTGGCCTCGATTCTCTCCCGGGTTGAGTCACAATTATTTAACGACCGACGAAAAATACATATAACAAGAAAATATGATATCATCAGCCATCTTTGGAATTGAGAACAATGGGGTGCTCGCCATCACGGCGCTGCTTACCGGCGTGGCTCTTGTTGGCCTTGCGCTGTGGATAGCCAAGCTGATTTCCCCTCGCTCATTCAACCCTCAGAAGGGCGAAGCCTACGAATGTGGCATCCCGACACGCGGCGAAAGTATGTCGCAGTTTAAGGTTGGTTACTACCTTTTTGCTATTCTGTTCCTTATGTTCGACGTCGAGACAGTGTTCCTGTTTCCGTGGGCCGTGCGCATGCGCGAGCTTGGCGTCGACGGCTTGCTGAGCATTGCCGTATTCTTCGGTATCTTAGTGCTGGGCCTTGTATATGCCTGGCGGAAAGGAGCGCTTGAATGGAAGTAACAACCAAAAGCATGCCCTACGGCGCATGGAAAGACAATGAATATATCGAAGGTCTGGTAAAAGAACTTCAGGAAAGCGGTACCAACGTTATCGTGGGCTCCTTCGACAATCTCATCAACTGGGGCCGCTCCAATTCCATCTGGCCTCTCACATTTGCGACAAGCTGCTGCGGTATCGAATTCGTATCGCTGGGCGCAGCCCGCTTCGATATGGCCCGTTTCGGTTGGGAAGTGGCGCGTTCGTCGCCCCGTCAGGCCGACTTCATGATGGTTGCCGGTACTATCGTTAACCGCATGGTGCCGGTCTTCCGCCGTCTCTACGATCAGCTCGCCGAGCCTAAGTATGTCATCGCCTGCGGCAGCTGCGCTATTTCGGGCGGCCCGTTCCGCAAGAGCTACCATGTGGCAAAGGGTATAGAGGATATCGTGCCTGTCGACGTTTTCGTCCCCGGTTGTCCTCCCCGTCCCGAGGCTATGATCTACGGCATAATGCAACTATCGCGTAAAATAAAGGTTGAACGCTTCTTCGGCGGTGTAAACCGTCAGGAAAAGCAGGCTGAATTCCTTGCAGCCCATCCCGTTGAGGGCGTTGAGGACTAAGTTCACCAATTCTTCACCATTATGGCAAATATCACCGAAAAGATAAACAGACTTTTCCCCGGCGTACAGGTTGAGGGAGAAAACATACCTGTACTCACAGTAGCCGAAGAAAAATGGCACGAAACAGCCCTCAAGCTCCGTGACAGCGAGGAATTGAAGATGGATTACCTCGTTACCATCGTGGGTATGGACTGGAAAGAGAGCCTCGGCTGTATATACTACCTCATGTCGAGCGCCTACGATCAGATTGTGGGTGTGAAAGTGATTGCCCGCGGCGACCGCGAGCAGCCGCTCATCCAGTCGGTTGCCGATGTATGGAAAGTGGCCACTCTTTACGAGCGCGAGGTCTACGACTTCTTCGGAATCATCTTCCTCGACAATCCCGACATGCGCCGTCTCTTCCTCAACATCGACTGGGTAGGGTACCCACTGCGCAAGGACTACGACGAGAACCCCGAGCTCAACCCCGTAAGCACCGAAAACGAACGTCAGACCGACTTTACCGACGTCTACACTCAGGCTGAGGACGGTTCGGTGGTGAAAAAGGAAGTGCGTGTATTCGAAAAGGAAGACTTTGTGGTCAATATCGGCCCGCAGCATCCCGCCACACACGGTGTGCTCCGCTTCCGCACCGCTGTCGACGGCGAGACCGTGAAGAAAATCGACGTCTACATGGGCTATATCCACCGCGGTGTCGAAAAACTGTGCGAGAATCTTACATATCCCCAGACTCTCCACTTCATGGACCGTCTCGACTACTTCTCGGCTCACAACTACCACCATGCGCTCTGCATGCTTATCGAGAAAGCCGCAGGTATCGAGATTTCGCGCCGCGCCCAGGTTATCCGCGTGATGATGGACGAACTTTCGCGCATCGCCTCGCACTGCCTCTTTATCGGCACATACTGCATGGACCTCGGTGCCACCACAATGCTTTTCTATACTCTCCGTGTGCGCGAGCAGATACTCGACATTATGGAGAAGACTTGCGGCGCCCGCATGACATTCAACTACGACTGCATCGGCGGCGTAATGGCCGATCTCGACAAGGACTTCGTGGCCGACGTGAAGGCTCTTCTTGCCGTTATCCCCAAGAATATCAAGGAATACAACGAGGTCTTCACCGGCAACGTCATTGCCCGCAACCGTCTCGAAGGCGTGGGCGTGCTTTCGCGTGAAGATGCCATAGCATACGCCATCACCGGTCCGTCGGGCCGCGCTTCGGGATGGGCCTGCGACATGCGCAAGTTCCAGCCCTACAGCATATATCCCGAACTCGATTTCAAGGAAATCGTAGCAACCGAAGGCGACTCCATGGCACGCTTCAAGTGCCGTCTCGAAGAAATAGAGCAGTCTGCACACATCCTCGAGCAGCTCGTCGACAATATTCCCGAAGGCGAATACTGCGTCAAGGTGCCCAAGATGCTCAAGCTCCCTGCCGGAAGCTGGTTCCAGCTCACCGAAGGCTGCCGCGGTGCTTTCGGCCTCTACCTCGAAAGCGACGGCTCCACCAAGCCATACCGTCTGAAGATAGCTCCGCCCTGTCTGCCGGCTGCCGCCGTGGTCGACCATCTGACCCGCGGTGCGAAAATCGCCGACCTCATAACCATCGGCGGCTCGCTCGACTATATCGTACCCGATATCGACCGTTAAACTACTCGAATCACAAGCTAATCAGTAATATCACATACGCAATATGCAAGATTTGTCAGTAATCACCGAGTGGATACACAGCTTTCTGGCGTCGTTTATGCCCGGATGGCTCACCACTACGGTCGAGTGTCTTCTGATAGGCGTGGGCCTTCTGCTTGTCTATGCCTTGCTCGCACTCTTCTACATATACTACGAGCGTAAACTCTGCGCCGCTTTCCAGTGCCGCCTCGGCCCGAACCGTGTAGGCCCCATGGGTCTTCTGCAGAGCTTCGCCGATATGTTCAAGATGCTCATCAAGGAAATTATCCACCTCAACCATATCGACCGCTTCCTTTTCGCTCTGGCGCCCTATCTGGTGATTCTCGCCTCGATGCTTGCGTTTGCAGTGCTTCCCTGGGGCAACGGTCTGCAGGTTATCGACTTCAATATCGGTATCTTCTTCCTTATCGCCGTGTCGAGTATCGGCGTACTGGGTATCCTGCTTGCCGGATGGTCGAGTAACAACAAATTCACCCTCATCGGTTCGCTCCGTTCGGGCGCACAGATGATAAGCTACGAGCTTTCCATCGGTCTGTCGGTTATCACCATCGTATGTCTGGCCGGCACCATGTCGGTAGGCGGCATTGTGGAAGCTCAGTCCGATCTCTGGTTTATCTTCAAGGGCCATGTTCCCGCCATCATCGCCTTTGTGATATATATGATAGCGGGTACTGCCGAAACCAACCGCGGCCCGTTCGACCTTCCCGAGGCCGAGAGCGAGCTTACCGCCGGCTACCACACCGAATATTCCGGTATCCACTTCGGTTTCTTCTACCTCGCCGAATACCTCAATCTCTTTATCGTGTCGGGTGTGGCCTCGCTCCTCTTCTTCGGCGGCTGGATGCCCTTACACGTACCCGGCTGGGAAGCTTTCAACCATATAATGGACTATATCCCCTCGGTGATCTGGTTCCTTGGCAAAGCTTTCGTGCTGTCGTTCATCATCATCTGGTTCAAGTGGACATTCCCCCGTCTGCGTATCGACCAGCTGCTGGCGCTCGAATGGAAATATCTCCTCCCCATCAACCTTGTCAACCTTGTGCTGATGGTGCTGATCATCATCTTCGGATGGCATTTCTAATCTAAAGTCTAAACTCAAAACACACTCCATACAAATGAGCGACAAAACAGGCAAGATTGCCCAGGTGATAGGCCCGGTGGTCGACGTTGTCTTCGAAGGCGACGATAACATCATCCCGCCGATTTACACGGCTCTCAAAATCGACCGCCCCGACGGCTCCGAGCTGATTCTCGAAGTGGAGCAGCACATCGGTGAGGACACCGTGCGCTGTGTGGCCATGGAAAGTACCGACGGCTTGCGCCGCGGCCTCGAGGTGAAGAACCTCGACCGACCTATCGCCGTTCCGACCGGCGAACAGATTAAAGGTCGTCTTCTCAATGTTATCGGTGAGGCCATCGACAAGCTTCCCGAGCTTAACCGCGACAATCTTCGCTCTATCCACCAGCCCGCGCCCGAGTACGAGGACCTTACCATCGGTACTGAGATCCTCACCACCGGTATCAAGGTTATCGACCTTCTCGAGCCCTACAGCAAGGGCGGTAAGATCGGTCTGTTCGGGGGCGCCGGTGTGGGCAAGACCGTGCTCATCATGGAGCTTATCAACAATATCGCCAAAGGACACGACGGCTTCTCGGTATTCACCGGTGTGGGCGAGCGTACCCGCGAGGGCAACGACCTTCTCCGCGAGATGATCGAGAGCGGTGTAATGAAATACGGCGATAAATTCAAGGAAGGCCTCGAGCGCGGCGAATGGAACCTTGCCGACGTCGACAAGGAGCAGCTGGCTCAGTCGCAGGCAACACTGGTGTTCGGCCAGATGAACGAGCCGCCGGGCGCACGTCTGCGTGTGGCGCTGTCGGGTCTTACTGTGGCCGAGCAGTTCCGCGACCAGGGTGCCGGCGGTAAGGACGTTCTTCTCTTTATCGACAACATCTTCCGTTTCACCCAGGCGGGTTCCGAGGTGTCGGCTCTTCTCGGCCGTATGCCTTCGGCCGTGGGCTACCAGCCCACACTGGCGTCCGAAATGGGTGCCCTGCAGGAACGTATCACCTCTACGAAGAACGGTTCGATTACCTCGGTACAGGCCATCTACGTGCCTGCCGACGACCTTACCGACCCCGCGCCCGCCACAACCTTCAGCTTCCTCGATGCCACTACGGTGCTCAACCGTAAGATTACCGAGCTCGGTATCTATCCGGCCGTGGATCCTCTCGAATCCACCTCGCGTATCCTCGATCCCAACATCGTAGGCGAAGAGCACTACAACACCGCTCAGGCAGTGAAGCAGCTGCTCCAGAAATATAACGAACTTCAGGATATCATCGCCATCCTCGGTGTCGACGAACTTTCCGATGACGACAAACTTGTGGTGCACCGCGCCCGCCGAGCCCAGCGATTCCTCTCCCAGCCTTTCCACGTGGCCGAGCAGTTCACCGGCCTCAAGGGTGTGCTTGTGCCTCTGAGCGAGACTATCCGCGGCTTCAAGATGATTCTCAACGGCGAAGTCGACGAATATCCCGAACAGGCATTCCTCAACGTCGGCACCATCGACGAAGCCATCGAGAAAGGCAAACGCCTTCTGGCCGAAGTTCAATAATTTAATGACAGCTTAGAAACATGACACTCAAGATAATCTCCGCTCAGGAAGTAGTCTTCGACGGCGAAGTCACTTCGGTGACACTTCCCGGCACCATGGGCGAATTTACCGTGCTGCGAAACCACGCGACACTTCTTTCCACCCTGTCGGCCGGCAAAGTGCGCTATACCGACGGCTCCGGCGCCGACGGCGAGGCCGACATCACCGGCGGAATAGCCGATATCGACAATAACGTAGTGTCTGTTTGTGTCTACTGATATTTTATGAAGCGCCTGTATACAATACTGACAGTTATCCTGCTGGGAGTCTTCTCGACTTTTGCCGCCGAACAGGCAGCAAGCGCCGACAGTACTTCGCAGGAGAAACTGAACCCCAAGGAAATCATCTTCGAGCACCTTGGCGACGCATATGGTTGGGAGGTTCCCTTCGACCATCATCACCGGATTCCCCTCCCGATCATAGTATACGGCACCGACGGATTCCACTGCTTCTCGTCGTCGCATATCACCGGAGGCGAGACCTACGATGACAACGGACATCTCTTCTGTCTGGCTCCTTTCGGAAGTCCTCACGAGGGTAAGGTAGTGGAACTTGTCGACGGCAAGGAAGTGCGCCCCATCGATATTTCGATCACCAAGAATGTGGCAGCGCTGTTCATATCCGTGCTGCTTGTGGCAGGCCTGCTGCTCTGGCTCGCGGCTTTCCACCGCAAGAACCGCTTCAAGGCTCCCCGCAAGGGCCTCGGAGCCATAGAGGCCATGGTCACCTTCATCTACGACGGTGTGGTAAAGCCCACCCTCGGTCCGCAGGCACGCAAGTTCGCGCCCTACCTGGTGACGGTGTTCTTCTTCATTCTTGCCATGAACCTGCTGGGACTCATCGTCATTTTCCCCGGGGGCGCCAATCTTACCGGCAATATTGCCGTCACACTGGTCCTTTCGGTAATCACTTTCCTGGTCACCAACCTGATGGCCAACAAGCACTACTGGAAAGAGATCTTCTGGCCCGATGTGCCCGTCTGGCTCAAGTGTCCCATACCCATCATGCAGGTGATAGAGGTATTCGGCATGTTCACCAAACCGGCGGCGCTGACCGTGCGTCTGTTCGCCAACATGATGGGCGGCCACATGATAGTGATAACACTCACCCTGCTCATCTTCATCTTCAGCGCTGTCAGCCCGGCAGCAGGCGGAGGTGCGACGGTGGTATCGCTTATCTTCTCGATATTCATGCTTCTCATCGACGTACTGGTAAGCTTTATCCAGGCATATGTATTCACCATGCTCTCGACCATCTTTATTTCGCTGGCCCAGGAGCATGAACACACCAAGGAAGCCCACGAGGTGACCGAAGCACTGCAGGCCGAACTTGCAGAGGGTCCTGTGGACGCCAAATAACGATATTACAAAAAACTTAAATACACACTAAAACTTAAAAAACTATGTTTGGTCTTTTAGCAGAACTTTCCCTCACGGGTCTGGGCGCCAGCATCGGCGCAGCAATCGCAGCAATCGGCGCAGGTATCGGTATCGGTAAAATCGGCGCTGCCGCTATGGAAGCCATCGCCCGTCAGCCCGAGGCTGCCGGTGATATCCGAAGCAATATGATTGTCATCGCCGCCCTTGTGGAAGGTGTGGCTCTCTTCGCCGTTATTGTCTGCGTACTCGCCCTCTTCGTCTAATCTTCTGCCAATCCTTGTAAATGGAACTATTCACGCCTGATTTCGGCTTGATTTTCTGGATGTTTGTGGCTTTCGGAGTGCTTTTCCTGGTACTTTGGAGATTCGCATGGCCCATCATCCTCAAAACCGTCGACAGCCGGGCCGAACTCATAGACAAGGGTGTAGAATACGCGCAGAACGCCAAGGAACAGCTCGACAACGCCCGTCGCGAAGCCGAGACCTATCTCAATGAGGCACGCCGTCAGCAGGCCGACATCCTCCGCGATGCCGACAAGATGAAGACGCAAATCATAGAGCAGGCCCGCCAGGCCGCTCAGCTCGAAGCTCAGAAGGTGATGGACAACGCGAAACTCCAGATCCAGCAGCAGCAGAAAGAGGCTCAGCAGCAGTTCCGAAACCAAGTGAGCGAATTCGCCCTTGCCATCGCCGGTAAGATTGTTCACCGACAGATGGAAGAGGACAACGCCCAAAACCAGTTGGTCGACTCTTTGCTCGACGAGATTGAAAAGAAAAACTGATACAGATGGACCAAGGCCTGATACCCCGCAGATATGCCAAAGCGCTCTATGAAGTAGGTGAACAGCGGCATGACAACGAGAAGCTTTATTCTCTGATGCAGTCGCTGGCGGCTGCTTTCGCCAATGAGCCCGCTCTGGCCGCTACACTGGCCAACCCCTTTGTGGCCGACAGCGACAAGACATCGCTTCTGCTGCACGCCGTATATGGCGCCGATACCGCAGGTGCCGACGCCACATACGTCGATTTCGTGAAGTTGCTCGAAAACAACCGACGTGTCGACATGGCGCGGGCCATCGCTCTTGCTTTTATCAGTCTCTACCGCAAGGAACATTCTATCTATCGCGTAGCCATTGCCAGTGCCGCTCCTCTGGGCGACGCCGAGAAAGCGCGTCTCCAGGCTATAATCAGCAGGCACATCGGCAAAGGCACTATGGAATATGAATATAGCGTAGATCCTTCGCTGATTGGCGGCTTTACCGTTACGGTCAATTCCGAGCGTCTCGACGCTTCGGTGAGCAACGAGCTCAAGCGTCTCCGCCTCAGCCTTGTAAATTGATTTTTCCTCCCTCCCCAATATTAATTACCACGCAAGACCTTCGCATAAAATGATCAATCCAAGCGAAATATCCCAAGTACTAAAGCAACAACTCGAAAACGTCAACTCCAAAATCGCGTTCGAAGAAGTGGGCACCGTGCTCGAAGTAGGCGACGGCGTGGCCCACGTCTATGGTCTCGACAATGTGGGCGCAAACGAGCTTGTGGAGTTCGAAAACGGCGTGAAAGGTGTTGCTCTCAACCTTGAGGAAAGCAACGTCGGCGTCATTCTGCTCAATGAGGTCAACAAAGTGACCGAGAACATGACCGTGCGCCGCACAGGCGAAATCGCCTCGATTCCCGTGGGCGAAGGCTTGCTCGGACGCGTCATCAATATCCTTGGCGAGCCTATCGACGGGCGCGGACCCATCGGCGGCGACCTCATCCGTCTGCCGCTCGAGCGCAAGGCTCCCGGTGTAATCTACCGTCAGCCCGTGAACCAGCCGCTCCAGACCGGTCTCAAGGCCATCGACTCGATGGTGCCCATAGGCCGCGGTCAGCGCGAGCTTATCATCGGCGACCGTCAGATCGGTAAGACAGCCATCGCCATCGACACCATCATCAACCAGCGCAAAGGCTACGAAGTAGGCAAGCCAGTATACTGCATCTATGTGGCCATCGGACAGAAGGCATCGTCTATCGCCGCAACTGTCGAGGCTCTCCGTCAGCACGGCGCTCTCGACTACACTGTCGTAGTGGCCGCCACAGCCTCCGAATCGGCAGCCATGCGCTATCTGGCACCCTTCGCAGGCGTTGCGATCGGCGAATTCTTCCGCGATACCGGCCGCGACGCACTCATCGTCTACGATGATCTTTCCAAGCAGGCCGTGGCATACCGCGAGGTATCGCTCATCCTCAAGCGTCCTTCTGGCCGTGAGGCATATCCCGGCGATATTTTCTACCTCCATTCGCGTCTGCTCGAACGTGCCGCAAAGATCATCGACAATCAGGAAGTGGCATCGCAGATGAACGACCTCCCCGAGGTCCTCAAGCCCATGGTAAAGGCCGGCGGCTCGCTTACTGCACTTCCTATCATCGAGACTCAGGCCGGCGACGTTTCGGCCTACATCCCTACCAACGTAATCTCTATTACCGACGGTCAGATATTCCTCGAGACCGCGCTGTTCAACCGCGGTATTCGACCGGCCATCAACGTAGGTATCTCCGTATCGCGTGTGGGCGGCTCGGCTCAGGTGAAGGCCATGAAGAAAGTGGCCGGTACCCTCAAGATCGACCAGGCTCAGTTCCGCGAGCTCGAATCGTTCACCAAGTTCGGCGGCGATATCGACGCCGTTACAGCGCGTGTAATCGACAAGGGCCGCAAGAACGAACGCCTCCTCATCCAGCCCCAGTACAACCCCATGCCGGTCGAAGAGGAAATCGCCATCATCTACTGCGGCGTCAACGGCCTGCTGGCCAATGTGCCCGTGGAGAAGGTAGCTGATTTCGAAAAACAGTTTCTGCAGCTGCTCCACGCAAAATATGCCGACGACGTTCTGGCAGTGCTGGCGCAGGGCAAACTGACCGACGAGGTACAGGATAAACTTAAATCCGCCGCTCAGGAAGTGGCCGCACGTTTCTAAACCGATAACAATGGCAACATTACGCGAACTCAAAGGACGCATCGGCTCGGTTGCTTCTTCCGAGAAGATTACGGGTGCGATGAAAATGATATCGTCGGCCAAGATGCACAAGGCCGAAGGCGTGTTGCGCCGGCTCGTACCCTTCGGCGAATGCGTACGCACTATCATCGCCAGTCTTCTCTCTTCCGACGCACCTGTGAGCTCGCCCCTGGCGCAGCCTCACCGCAGCGTCAGGAAAGTTGCTCTCGTTGTCCTCGGCAGCGACGACGGTCTCTGCGGCGCATACAATGTCAATATCTTCAAAGGCGTGCTCGACACCATCGCCGGTCTCCGCAAGGAGTACGGCGATGATATCGCTTTCGAAATCATGCCCGTGGGCAAAAAGATGGCCAAGGCTTTCGGCCGTATCAGCGCCGACCCAGCCATCACGGTAACGGTTCCCGAAGGCATCAGCTCGAAAAGCGACGGCGATTCGGTGAAAGACTTCGCCAAGACCCTCGAGAACGGTTTTCTCGACGGAGCTTTCGATATGGTCGAACTGGTGTATATGCACTATCATTCGGCCGGCCGCCAGCGCTATACCGCCGAGACATACCTGCCGGTATCGACTGGCGAGCTCGCCGGTGGCAAAGGCGCCGGACGCCCCTGCATATTCGAACCCGACGCCCACTCCATATTCGCCGCAGCACTTCCGATGTATCTGCTGTCGAGAATGCAGTCGGCTTTCGCCGAAAACCGTGCCTCCGAACAGGCCGCACGCGTCATGGCAATGCAGAGTGCCAACGACAACGCTCAGAAACTGCTCGAACAACTTCAACTCGAATACAACAAACTGCGTCAGGCCGGTATCACGACCGAACTCCTCGACATCGTCGGCGGACAGGCCCGCGACTGACCTTGGCAGACCTCATATCAGGATAAATAGTATAAATAATTCAATACCACATAAATGGGTAGTGTAAAAGAATACTTTTCATCGTTAGGAACCGGCATTGGCAGCCTTCTCAAAGGCATGAAAGTGACCGGTAAAGAGTTCATCACTCCGAAAATTACAGAGTGCTATCCCGAAAACCGCGAGACCCACCATCCGGCCGAGCGGTTCCGTGCCGAGCTTCACTTCGTTTACGACGCCGAAGGAAACCACAAATGCATCGCCTGCGGCAACTGCGAACGCAACTGCCCCAACGGTACCATCACTATCGAATCCAAGATGGTGACAACTCCTGCCGGCACAAAGAAAAAGAAACTCGACAAATATTTCTACGATCTCGGCAGCTGCACTTTCTGCCAGCTGTGTGTGACCAACTGTCCGACCTCGGCCATCGCTTTCGACAACGATTTCGAGCAGGCGGTTTTCACCCGCAACAAGCTTGTGAAGCAGCTGAACTATCTTCCGGAAAAAGAAGAGCCGGAGCCCACTCCCGAGGAACTCGCACGCGCCGCAGCCGAGCGCGAGGCCAAGATAGCCGCCGCAAAAGCCAAGGCTGCCGCCGCAAAGGCCGCCAAGGAAGCTGCCGCCGGCGCTGAAAACGCTCCCAAAACCGACGAAGGCGCCGGGAGCGCACAGTAAGAGAAAAATATCAATAAACCAATATGGAATCAGTAGGAAGTATAATCTTGTATTTTATCGTCGCTTTGTCGATGATATTCTTCTCAGTGATGGCCGTAACGACCCGGAAGATTCTCCGAGCCGCCACATACCTGCTGTTTACCCTTTTTGCCGCCGCCGTGGTATATTTCATGCTCGACTATGAGTTCCTCGGCGCTGTGCAGATAGCGGTATACGCCGGCGGTATTGTGGTATTGTTTGTCTTTGCGATTCTGCTCACAAGCCGCCCCGGCGACAACAGCGAACGCCTCACCTCGCGCTCGCGGGTGCTTGGAGCCGTTGCCGCAGTGGCCACTCTTCTGGTGGCCGGCTATGCGCTTCTGAGCCGTACCATGGTGTTCGTCGCAAAGCCTGCCATGGAGTCGCCCACGATGGATGCTGTTGGCACCACCCTCATGGGCACCGGCGAAGGTCAGTACTTGCTGCCTTTCGAGGCAGTGAGCGTGTTGTTGCTCGCATGTATAATCGGTGGCGTCGTTGTTGCCCGTAAACGCTGATAAATTATGGAAATAACAGCTGTCTACTATCTCATTCCGGCGCTCATCATGTTCTGCTGCGGTGTATATGGTTTCATCACCCGCAAGAACATGATTGCCATGCTCATTTCTCTGGAACTGATGCTCAACGCCGTCGATATCAATTTTGTAGTGTTCAACCGCTTCCTCTATCCCGAACAGATGGAGGGCATGTTCTTCACTCTCTTCGCCATAGCTATCGCCGCCGCCGAAACGGCACTCGCAATAGCGATTATTATCAATATTTTCCGTGCCGCCAAGAATATCGATGTGCGCACCCTTAACGAAATGAAATTCTAAGCTTTATGGATGTGACAATACCTATATTGATTCTGGCCATACCGCTGTTTATGTTCGTCTTCCTCGGCCTGCTTGGCATGAAGATGACTCATAAACTGGCCGGCATCCTCGGCACTCTCGGCATGGGTACGGTGCTCGTGCTCTCCTATTACACCGCATTCCACTATTTCTTCAGCGGAGCGCCCGAATTCATCAATGCTGCCGGCGAACGCCTGCAGTATGTCGTGTTCAATCAGACATGGCTCGCGTTCACCGATAAACTCGTTATCCGTCTCGGCTTCCTGCTCGATCCTATATCGGCCATGATGCTTGTGGTTATCACCACTATCTCTTTCATGGTACATCTCTACAGCATGGGCTACATGCGCGACCACCACGGCGTGTACGAGCACGGTTTCCAGCGTTTCTACGCATTCCTGTCGCTCTTCAGCTTCTCGATGCTCGGCCTGGTTGTGGCTACCAACATCTTCCAGATGTACATCTTCTGGGAGCTTGTGGGTGCTTCGTCGTATCTGCTCATCGGTTTCTACTACATCAAACCGAGCGCTGTGTCGGCTTCCAAGAAAGCATTTATCGTCACCCGATTCGCTGATCTCGGCTTCCTTATCGGTATTCTGGTGCTGTCGTTCTACACCGGCACTTTCAACTTCACCGATCTCACTTCCGTGCCTGTCGAAGGCATGGCCGGTGTCTTCCAGGTGAATGAAGGCACTGCCGAGGGCATCCGCGCTCTCATCGCCAGTCATCCCGCTCCCGTCTTCATGGGCGGCTCGGTGCTCACATGGGCGCTTGTGCTTATCTTCATGGGCGGCATGGGTAAATCGGCCATGATGCCTCTGCATATATGGCTTCCCGACGCTATGGAAGGCCCCACTCCCGTATCGGCACTCATCCACGCCGCCACCATGGTTGTGGCTGGTGTATATCTTGTGGCCCGTCTCTTCCCGCTCTATCTGATGGAAGAAACATCGCTCAACATCATCACTGTCGTCGGCGCCCTCACAGCATTCTATGCCGCCATGGTCGCCTGCGCGCAGGTCGACATCAAGCGTGTGCTCGCGTTCTCCACCATATCGCAGATCGCATTCATGATGGTGTCGCTCGGTGTGGCACGCCCCGAATTCCACCACGGACTGGGCTATATGGCCTCGATGTTCCATCTGTTCACACACGCTATGTTCAAGGCCCTGCTCTTCCTCGGTGCCGGCGCTCTCATCCACGCCATCGGCTCGAACGACTACACCGCCATGCACGGCCTCCGCAAGTACATGCCCATCACACACTGGACATTCCTCATCGGATGTCTTGCCATTGCGGGTATCATACCGTTCTCCGGTTTCTTCTCCAAGGACGAAATCCTGAGCTCGTGCCTCGGCTACGACTGGGTGGCATACGTGTGGATGTCGGCAGTTGCCGGTCTCACCGCCTTTTACATGTTCCGTCTCTACTTCCTTATCTTTTGGTGGAAGGAACACAAAATTGAAGAAGGTCACCACGCACCACACGACCAGCCCTGGACCATGTCGCTGCCTCTTATCATCCTCGCAGCTATCTCGTGCGTGGCCGGCTTCATTCCCTTCGGCAATTTCGTTACCTGGAATGGCCACGCCTACGATTTCATGGCACACTTCGACTGGAGCGTCGCCGGCGTCAGCCTCGCTATCGCTGTAATCGGAATCGGTCTTGCTGCAAAAATGTACATGCGCGAGAATTCGCTCCCCGCGAAGTTCAAGAACGCCGTTCCGGCCCTCTGGGACTGGTGCTACCATCGCTTCTACTGGGACGAACTCTACATGTTCATCACTCATAAGATTATATTCAACGGCATCTGCCGTCCTCTGGCATGGTTCGACCGTCATATCATCGACGGTACCATGGATTCGTTCGCCACTGTCACCAACAAGGCATCCGAAGCCATCAAGCCTCTTCAGAGCGGTCAGATTCAGATGTATGTATGGTGGTATCTCATCGGCGCCCTTCTGCTGGGTTCGATTACAGTACTTTGCCTCATCTGATAAGTTCCTTACAGTGCAATTAACAGAAAAACAGTAAAGTAAGATGCTTTCCAACATATTGATTTACTTCGTGGTGATTCCGCTGCTCATGCTCGGCGGTCTTGCCCTGTGCCGGAATATCCGTCAGATCCGCGCGGTGGCTGTAATCGGCTCCCTCGCCCTTACCGCCCTGTCGGTCTACCTTCTGGTCGATTTTCTGGCCCTCCGTGAAGCCGGAGAGAACGCTCCGATGCTCTTCGTTGATTCCTGGACATGGTTCGAGCCTCTCAACATCCACCTTGCCGTGGGTGTCGACGGCATCTCGGTGGCCATGCTCCTGCTTTCGTCGATAATAGTACTTGCCGGTTCCTTCGCATCGTGGACCATAGCTCAGCCCAAGGCTTTCTTCCTGTGGCTGATTCTGCTGTCGACCGGTGTGTTCGGCTTCTTTATCTCTATCGACCTCTTCACCATGTTCATGTTCTATGAGGTGGCTCTTATCCCGATGTACCTTCTCATCGGCGTGTGGGGCTCGGGCCGCAAGAACTACTCGGCAATGAAGCTTACCCTGATGCTCATGGGCGGCTCTGCATTCCTCATGCTCGGCCTCATCGGCATCTACTACCACTCGGCTCCCGAGGGCGGACAGCTGACATGGAACATCCTCGAGATCGCCCGCAACGGTGCCATCTCGCATGGTTGGCAGACATTCCTCTTCCCGATGACATTCGTCGGCTTCGGTGTCCTCGGCGCCATGTTCCCCTTCCATACCTGGAGCCCCGACGGCCATGCCTCGGCTCCTACGGCAGTGTCGATGCTCCACGCCGGCGTGCTTATGAAGCTCGGTGGCTACGGATGCTTCCGTGTGGCCATCTACCTCATGCCTCAGGCAGCTCACGAGCTTTCGTATATCTTCCTTATCCTCACAGGTATCTCGGTGGTATACGGCGCCTTCTGCGCATGCGTCAAGACCGACCTCAAGTACATCAACGCCTACTCTTCGGTGTCGCACTGCGGTCTGGTGCTTTTTGCCATCCTCATGCTCAACACCACAGCCATGACGGGCGCTATCATGCAGATGCTCTCGCATGGTCTTATGACAGCACTCTTCTTCGCACTCATCGGTATGATCTACGGCCGTACACACACCCGCGAAATCACACAGATGGGCGGCATGATGAAGATTCTGCCTTACCTCTCGGTATGCTACGTCATAGCCGGTATGGCTTCGCTCGGTCTTCCCGGTCTCTCGGGCTTTGTGGCTGAAATGACAGTGTTCGTAGGCTCCTTCCAGGCAGGTATGGCCAACTATCTCGCCGGCGAAGGCTCGCTCCGACTGGTATTCACCCTGGTGGCCTGCTGCTCGATCGTTATCACCGCTGTCTACATCCTCCGTGTGGTAGGCAAGCTCCTCTTCGGCCCGGTCTACGATGAGCATCACCTCACACTCACCGACGCCACATGGTGGGAACGCCTTGCCACAGCTACCCTCATAGTATGCGTGGCAGGTATCGGCTGCTTCCCCAACTTCTTCAATAATCTGATTAAAGCCACCTTCACGCCCGAAATATTCTCGGTGCTCGGCATGTAAACCTCCCAAAGGAATAAATTGCAATGGATTATTCTCAATTTTTAGCTATGAAGCAGGAAATAGGCCTCCTGGTTGTGTTCCTGCTGGTATTCCTCTACGACACATTCATGCCGAAGCAGACCCAGAAAGGTCTTCCGGTGTTCACTGTAGTGCTCATGCTGCTTCTCACGGCTGCCGGCTTCTGCTGCCACTGCCTCGGAGCCGCCGGCGACACTACCGCCTTTGCCGGCATGTATCAGACAGGTGCTGTCATAGCCGCCATCAAGGGCATCCTCAATATCGGTGTCGTAATAGTACTCATCCAGTCGATCAAGTGGGCTAACAGCGACTCCATGATCATGCGCCGCGGCGAGTTCTACGAACTTCTGCTCGTCACTCTCTTCGGCATGTACCTCATGATTTCGGCCCGTCACTTCCTGCTCTTCATCATCGGTCTCGAAAGCGCATCGCTGCCTCTGGCTGCCATGGTCGCTCTCGACAAGAACCGCTACGAGAGCCACGAGGCTGCCGTGAAGTATATCCTCACCGCCGTCTTCTCGTCGGCAGTGTTCATGCTCGGTCTGTCGTTTGTCTACGGCCTCACCGGTTCCCTCTACTTCGAGAACATCTACTTCGCCCTCACAAGCAAACTCAGCGTGATGCTTGTTGCCGCCATCGCCTTCGTAATCGCAGGCATCGGCTTCAAACTCTCTCTGGTTCCCTTCCATCTCTGGACAGCCGATGTATACCAGGGAGCGCCCACTTCGGTCACTTCCTACCTCTCGGTTATCTCCAAGGGCGCGACAGCGTTCGCCTTCCTTGTAGTGATGGCCCAGGTGTTCGGTGCTATCTACAGCAATGTGTGGGAATGGATGCTTTACGCGCTCATCATACTCACAATTACCGTGGGTAACCTCTTCGCAATCCGTCAGCGCAACATGAAGCGCTTCCTGGCGTTCTCGTCGATTTCGCAGGCCGGCTACATTATGCTCGGCGTGATAGCGTTCAATGCCATGGGCGTGGCAGCGCTGATGTACTATGTGCTCGTATACATCTTCTCCAACCTCGCCGCTTTCGGGGTTATCGGCGCTATCGAGAACGCTACCGGCAAGGTGAGCATGGACGATTACCGCGGTCTCCACAAGACCAATCCCCGTCTTGCTTTCTGCATGATGCTCGCAATGTTCTCGCTTGCAGGTATTCCTCCCTTCGCTGGCTTCTTCTCTAAGTTCTTCATCTTCACCGGTGCTATCAATCAGGGCAGCGTGGCCATCTACGTGCTTGTGCTCATCGCCCTCATCAACACCATCATATCGCTCTACTACTACCTGCTGGTAGTAAAGGCTATGTATATATCGGAAGATGACTGCACAATCGCCCGCTTCAAGTCGGCCGGTTCCGAGCGTCTGGGTCTCTTTATCACAGTCGCCGGCATCCTGCTGCTGGGTATTGTAAGCTGCTGCTACAGCTCCCTGCTCGACATCACGGCGATAAGCCCGATGCAGATGTATTTCATACACTAACTACAAGCACATATTCAACCATCAAGTGGAAGTGCCGCGGAATTTGCCCGCGGCACTTTTTTTCTGTGATTTTGGTACCTATCGCGATGATACGGTTACTTCGCTGCGCGTGCCGAATGGTAATTTTGCAGTATAAAACGATGATATGGAAAGCAAGATTGTTCTGCCGCAAGGACTGTGCCGCGAAGAGGTCATCGACTATCTGTCGGCTCGATATTCCACAACTCCCGCCTGTCTCATACGCCGATATCTGCAGCAGGAGGGAATAATGGCATGCGACGCGGATATGCCGCTGGCATTTTCACTCCGCGACAACGAGATAAGCATACTCCGCGACATGGGTGTGCGGCCTACAACACTCGAATTCGCTGATTAGCCCTCTTCCGGAGCATTCAGAGGCGCCGGGAGCTTTCTTCGCGGGCTTCGGCTGCGGTGCGGTCGGGCGGAAGGACCTCGAAGCCTTGCAGAATATCATCGAGCATGCTGCTGTCTCCCCATGGCGAGCGGCCGACACAGAGCCGCCTGCGGGCGCGCGAGAAAGCCACATAGAGCAAGCGTGCATAGTCTGTTGCCGAGGCCGGGTGCGACGATGCATCGAGCAGAATCACATTGTCCATCTCGAGTCCTTTGGCCTTGTGGACGGTCATTACCGACAGGCGTTCGTCCACGATACCGTTGGCGAGAAGATCGGACTCGTTGAATGAACTCAGTTCGGCAAAATGGTTTTCCAGCTGAGTCTTCAGGTCGGGCTCGCTGTCTCTGTCCACTACAAGACGGTCGATCATCTCCAGAAAATATGTTAAATGCCTTATTTCGCCTATGTATCGCTCGTTGCTGAAGTATCTGCGAGCCTCGGCAAGGGCCTCTGTAAGCGAGCCGCCGGGCTGTAGCGTACGACTTGTCCATGCGGCATGGAAATCGCCGTAGGCGCTCGCAAAACGCGCGGCAGCACGCCGTACGTTGGTGTTGTCCCTTATCTTTGCCTGTCGCGTAAGTTGCCTCCGGGCCGGCGGAAGCAGTGCCGACATCAGCGCCACTGTCGCGGAAACGTCGTCGATGGCGTTGTGGCTGTTGACGCCGTCGAGACCCAGTACATCGATAAGCGTCTCGAGCCGATGCGATACAAGTGCGGGCATAAGCAGACGTGCCACAAGGAGAGTGTCGATATTCCTTGCGTCTTCGCCTAAGGCCGCAGGAGTGCATTCGGGGCAATAGCGTGCATAGTTGTACCGCAGGATGGCCGCATCGAAAGCAAGATTATGGCCTGCGAGAATGGCGCCGTCGCCGACGAAACCGGCAAATTCTCGCAGGGCGTCGGGCGCCTCGAGCAATTGGGCATGTGCATAAGCCTCTTTCATCGGGTTGACCGTACCGTTGGCCAGGAAGCGCGGTATAGTGCGGTCGGTGCGTATGTAGGCACAGAAACGGCCGCCGGGTACTTGAGCACCTCCGCGTATCTTTATGGCGGCGATCTGTATGACATCGTCGCGGAACACGTCGAGCCCCGTCGTCTCGGTATCGAGGACTACTATGGTGCGTCCGGCATCCTCGTAGGCTCCGGCAAAGCGCTCTATAGCCGTCGGGCTGTCGATAGCGAGCAGCTCATTGCCTGCCATGGCGCTTTCGCGGAGCAGATTCATGAGCTGCCGGGCGCCGGCAAGTGTCTTCACAGAGCGTGTCTGATAGAGCAGGCGAGCCCATTCCTGGTGCCGTGTGGGCCGCTGTATCACCGCCAGGTGCGCCATAATAGTTTTCAATGCCGCCTGATGGAACATGTCGGGCCGCGACACATGGAAAAACTCCATGCCGTGGCCCGCAAGCATATCGGCCATTGCCTGTCCCTGGCGGTTGGTGTGTACAAGGATAGCCACATTCTCGTCCGGATACTCCGCCAGGAGCCTGCGGGCGTGAGAGGCCGCCATGAGAAGGAGCGTGTTGGCATCGCCGGTCCATGTGAGCAACGGCCCGTCTGCCTCATGTCTGCATACGGCTTTGGGGAGAAAGTCGGCACTTATGCCAAGGTGTTGCATGGCTATGCGGTTGCACACGCTCACAAGATAGTCGGGCGAACGGTAGTTGCGTTGCAGCCGCAGTATGCGCGATCCGCATTGTTCCTTCACTATATCGAGAGCGCGGCCTCCGGCTCCGAGAAAACCGAAGATGGCCTGCTGCTCGTCGCCCAGATATAAGGCCGTGCGGCGTCCGTGCACACATACGGCATCGATAATCGCCAGTTGCAGAGGCGTCATGTCCTGAACCTCGTCTACCTGAAGCCATGTGAATCCTGTCATGGCCATAGTGTCGGCTCCGGTGCCCAACAGCGCGGTATAGGTCATACGCAGGATGTCGTCGTAGTCTACCAGGCGGTTGTTTTCCTTGAAGCGGATATAGCTTTCGATACGCTCATAGTCGCTTTCCGACGGATAGCTTTTCGGACGGCGAATCACGCTGTCGGGATGATCGTTTTCGAGCTGATACACATAGGCCGCCTTGTCGAGGAATTCCTTGATTTCCGCTTGTGTTTCCATGCCGAACGACGATGCGAGATAGGCCCGGACGTCCTCTTCGTCGAAAACGGAGGTATCGGGGCTAATCAGCCTGTTGGCATGCAGGAAACGGAAACAGAAACTGTGGATATTGCCGATGAACAGACCCTGCGGAGACGATCCGAGATAGTCGTGGACGCGCCGGGCCATCTCGCGTGCGGCACGGTTGGTGAAGGTGAGGCACAGCATCTCGCCGAACGGCACGCCGTACACCGTGTTGGCATGAAAGACACGCCGGGCAAGGATGTGGGTTTTGCCACATCCCGGCCCGGCGAGAAGCAGAGCGGAGCAATCGCGCAGTTCTACAGCCTTGAGCTGATGGTTGTCGATCATTCAGCTACGAATGGTCTTATGACAGTGCCCCAGATGCTGTAGCCTTCGGGTTTGAGATGGAGCCCGTCGGAAGTGAGCTCGCTGCGCAGATTGCCTTCGTTGTCGGTGAAGAGAGGGTAGAGGTTTATCCATGTCACATCCAGCGACGGCGCCATGGCGGCAAGGATGGTGTTGATCTGACGCACCACAGTTTCCTTGTCGCGGATACGGCTGTAGCGGCCGAATGAATTGTTGATGGGCAGCAGGGACTGCAGGTACACTTTCGTGCCTGGGCTTTCCAGGTGTATGCGACGCACCACGCGGGCTATCGACATAGCTACCGAGTCGGCGGGTATGGCGTGGCTCACATCGTTGACACCGCAAAGCAGGAAAATCTTCGACGGCTTGCCGTCGGTGACATCGGTGAGGCGTTCGTCGATACCTTCGGCCGTATCGCCGATTATTCCGCGGTTCACCACGTCGGGCACTCCGGTGAGAGCTGCCCAGTCGCCGCCTTCGGTCTGGCTGTCGCCCAGGAATACTATAGAGCCGGGTTTCACACCTTCCTGTTTGAACATGGCGGCGCGTTCCAAATAGTGCGGGGTCGGTTCCTCCTTGGGCAGACGGGCCTGGGCCGAGAGCAGTCCGGCGCCTATGAGCGCGCACATGACGATAGCTTTTTTCATGCCTCTTCGTGTTCGTGTCCGCGATAGGAGTCGACGGCCTTTTTCACCGAGCCGTGCATCAGGAGCAGGCGTTTGGCCTCGTCGTAGGGCAGAGCGAGCTCTTCGACGATCATGCGTGTGCCGCGGTCCACGAGTTTGGCGTTGGACAGCTGCATGTTCACCATCTTGTTGCCTTTTACGCGGCCCATCTTTATCATCACCGATGTGGTGATCATGTTGCATATCATCTTCTGGCCTGTACCGCTCTTCATGCGGGAGCTGCCGGTGACGTATTCGGGTCCTACGATCATTTCGATGGCGATGTCGGCGGCCTCGCTCACGGGAGCATCGGGATTGGAGGTGATGGCGGCGGTGAGAATGCCGTGACGGCGGCATTCCTCGAGGGCGCCGATTACATAAGGCGTGGTACCGGAGGCAGCGATGCCAATGACGGTGTCCTTATCGTTGATATCGAATTTCTCGAGGTCTTTCCAGCCTTGTTTGGTGTCGTCCTCGGCGTTTTCAACAGGATTGCGCAGGGCGGTGTCGCCGCCAGCGATGAGGCCGATCACCCACGAGGGATCCATGCCGAATGTAGGAGGAATCTCGGAGGCATCGAGCACGCCGAGACGGCCCGATGTGCCGGCGCCTATGTAGAATATGCGGCCGCCGCGCTTCATGCGGGGCACTATCTCGCTTACCAGTTTTTCGATGGCGGGAAGGGCTTTCTCCACTGCGAGAGCCACTTTCTTGTCTTCGGTGTTGATGTCGTGCAGGATTTCTCCTACCGATTTCTTCTCCAGATCGTTGTAGAGCGAGGATTGTTCGCTTATCTTGACAAAAGCCATTGTATTATAGAATTGTTTTTATTTGGTTGAATGGTATTTCAGAAGGCCTTCCATGGGGCTCTTGATAACCGTACCGATGGTGCATCCGCAGTTGCGGGCGGCTTCTACGAGCACCGGGCGGAAATAATATGCTATCGACCCGACGAAGTTCACGCTGTGGGCTTCGAAACCGGTGTACTGCATCACATTGCGGCGGAAGAATGCCGTGAAAGTAGCGAGCACCATGTCGTGGATTTCTTTAACATCGATGTGTTTCGAGATAAACGGTGTCACCGAGGCCAGGAAGCGGTTGGGCTGAGGCTCGCGGTATACGCGCCGTATTATGGTGAGCAGGTCGAGCGAATATTCCTCGAGGAATGCAGCCGCAACGGGAGCCGGCAGCTGATTTTTGAGTACGTCGCCAAGGAAAAGTTTACCCAGAACGGCGCCGCTGCCTTCGTCGCCGAGGATAAAGCCCAGAGGCGATACATTCGACGCTATGCCGGTGCCGTCGTAGAGGCACGAGTTGGAGCCGGTGCCCATGATGCAGGCTATGCCCGGTTGGTGTCCGCACAGCGCGCGGGCAGCCGCCAGAAGGTCGGAGTACACCTCGATCTTGGAGGCTCCGGGGATATTGGCCCTGATGGCGCGTGCCACATTGGAGCATACCTCGGTAGAGATGCATCCTGCACCATAGAAATATACTTCGTCGATTTCGGAAGCATATGCCGCCATGTCGGGCATGAGTTCGGTGCCTATGCGGGCGCGCATTTCCTCTTCGGTGAGCATTACGGCATTCATTCCGAGGGTGAAAACCTGTTTTTCCACCTTGGTACCGTTGAGCAGGCACCAGTCTATCTTGGTACTGCCGCAGTCAGCTATAAGTATCATATTTTAATGTATATTTTCTTTTTATATAGTATATATCCGATGCACCAGTTGAGCAGTACAAACAGAATAGCGAATACAAGCGATGCGAGAGTGCCGTCGCCGCCGCATACGGGCACCAGCCAGCCCGACACCAGGCCTTTGATTGTTATCATGCCCGATTCGGTAGCGGAGGAGGGTACCTTGACGGCGCCTATGATGATGCTCAGAATAGCGCCGAGGCAGTACATGAACAGCGGGTTGATGCCGAAGGCCTCGAAGAAACGGCACCAGCGGCGTTTGCCCTTGATGTCGATGATCCATATGAGCAGAGCCAGGAACGACGAGGCCAGACCGCACGTGGTGAGCACGAATGTGGGCGACCATATTTTTTTGTTGATAGGCATGCCGTAGTTGAGCAGGAATCCGGCGAAGGTGAGGCATGTGCCGACAATGAAGAGGCTGACGATGCGCTTTTCATTGTCCTTGGTTTTCATTATCAGACCTCCGCATATGAAGCCGATGAGCATGTGTGCTATCGAGGGCAGCGTGCTCAGCAGGCCTTCCGGGTCGAATTTAAGAGTCACGCCGTCGATAGTGGAGGTGTACATGTGGTCGGGGCCGAGTACCTTGTGGTCGACGATGGATATGATATTGGAGTCGGAATAGCTGAAACCGTTGCCACATATCAGCAGTATCGAGTATACCACAAGCAGAAGCGCCACTACCCATGGCAGCGCTTTCGGGCGCACCAGCAGGGCTATTATGGAGCCGAAACCGTAGCACAGCGCCAGTCGGGGCATTACGCCGAGAATGCGGATGTGGTCGAAGCAGAACACGGCTTCTGAGAATGTCTTGGTCCCCAGAACGCCTCGCAGAAACAGCCCGAACCAGGCAATGAACATGCCTATGAGGAAGATGACAACCGTGCGGCGCACTATCTTCCACAGGGAGGCGCCCGTGAGAGAGAAGTTGTATTTTTTGAGCGAGAAATAGGTGGATACGCCCATTATGAACATAAAAAACGGAAATACCAGGTCGGTGGGAGTGAGACCATTCCACTGGGCGTGCTGCAGAGGGGCATAGATTTTTCCCCACGAGCCGGGATTGTTCACCAGTATCATACCGGCGATAGTGATACCGCGCAGTATGTCGAGGGCGAGCAGACGGCTGCTGTTGTTGTTTTTAGATATTGACTGGTTCATGTTGTTATTATATTGCTTCGGTACATTGGTCTACGAGGTATACGATCGATTTGTAGGGTATGCCGCTGTTGGTGGTGAGACCGATTTCGCAGGTGCGGGAGTTGGAATAGCCTTCGACGGCTCCGGCAGCCTCGATGGCCGGACGGAGTTTCCTAAGGCCCCATTTGTTGAGCTCGGGGAATGTGAAGCCCTTGTCGCCGGCGAAACCGCAGCAGCCTATTTCGGCAGGTACGGTGACATGACGCGAACACATCGATGCCAGGCGCACGATCTTGTCCGCGATGCCCATCCGGCGGGTAGAGCAGGTGACGTGCACCGCTATCGGTGTGTCGACCGGTGTGAAACGCAGATAGGGCGCGAGATAGTCGAGGATAAATTCGGCCGGTTCGAAGAGCGGCATACTCGTTATGTGCTCGCGCATGCGGTGCAGGCAGGGGCTTTGGTCGCATACCACAGGAATCTTCCCGCCTTCCGACGCTATGGCCAGGGCGGCTTCGAGTTCGGCGGTTTTGCTGTCGGCGATATCGGGCATGCCTTTGCTTTCCCAGATCATGCCGCAGCACAGTTTCTCCATGTCCTTGGGGAATATGACCTGAAATCCGGCTTTACGGCACAGACGCACGAAAACATCGGCGAGCGCTTCGGGGCGCCCTTTCTCTTCGTCGCCGGGGCCCATCACGCGGTTGAGGCACGAGGGGTAGTAGACAACCCGCCGTTCTGCAGGGGCGGTTGTGGCGAGGTGAGCGGGATTGAACGGCGCCGGGAGCGATGCCGTCCAGAGCGGCAGCCCTATCTTATGGAGCGCACGGCCGAGGGTGTCTACACCCTTGTCGCCTATGACGCGGTGCGTGGCCGAAGCGGCGCCGAGAGCCAGGCGCAGACCGTCGCTGACACCGGCCAGGTGTGCGGCTGCCCATTTGCCGGCTTTGCGGCCGGAGGTAGAGAGATCGCGACGCCGGATGTCGTGGATAAGGTCGGCTGTGTTGATGCCCATGGGGCACGATGTGCTGCACAGACCGTCGCCGGCGCATGTCTCGCGTCCGTAGTACACAAATTCTTTCTCGAGTTCGCGAAGCCTTGCGGGGTCGGAGCCGTCGCGGCGCAGGCGCGATATCTCGCGCTGTGTCACGATGCGCTGGCGTGCCGACAGGGTAAGGCCGCAGCTTACACAATTCACTTCGCAGAAACCGCACTCGATGCAGCGGTCCACGTGCGGGTCGCACAGCGGCAGCGGTTTCATGGAGCGTACGAAGCACTCGGGGTCATCGTTGAATATCACACCCGGGTTGAGGATTCCGGCCGGGTCGAATGCGGCTTTCACGCGCTTCATCAGCGCCCAGGCCTTCGGGCCCCATTCGGCCTCGACAAACGGGGCCATATTGCGGCCCGTACCGTGCTCTGCCTTGAGCGAGCCGTTGAAGCGACCGACAATGAGCGCCTGGATTTCGTTCATCAGGTGCTTGTATTTGTCGATGTCGGCCTGTGTCTCGAAGCTTTGCGCGAGGATGAAGTGGAAGTTGCCGGCCAGGGCGTGGCCGTAGATACATGCCTGCTCGTAGCCGCAGTCTTCGAGAAGAGCGGCCAGAGCCACGATGCCCTCTTCGAGGTCGTCGATATGGAAAGCGACGTCCTCGATCAGGGCCGTAGTGCCGGCAGGGCGTGTGCCGCCGACTGCCGGGAATACACCCGAGCGCATCTGCCACCATGCGTCCACCTCGGCGGGGTCGGTGGAGAAATGCGCGGGAAATGCGAGCGTGAAAGGCTTCAGCGTCTCCATGGTATCGGCGATCTGCTGCTGAAGCTGCTGTTCGGTATCGGCCTCGGTGGAGAGAAGCAGTGCCGTCAGGCCCGGGCCGTGGGGATCGTTGACCGATGCGAGCGATTTTTTGTCGAGGAGCTCGCAGCTCTGTACGGTTCCGGCTTTCTGCAGGGCTATGACGGCGCGCGCGGCCTCGGCCATGTCGCGGAAGTAGAGCATTGCCGATGCCGAATACGGCATTTCGGGAGCGGTGTTGACGCTTACCTCGCTGATGAAGGCAAGTGTGCCCTCGCTGCCTACCATGCAGTGGGCCAGAATGTCGAAAGGATCATCGAAAAGAATGAAAGGCAGCAGGTTGAGGCCGGTAACATTCTTTATCGAGTATTTGTATTTTATGAGTTCGTAGAGCTCGGTGTCGTCGGCAATGGCGCGGCGGATGAGATCGAGCTCGTCGAGCAGGGCGCCGTGTGTGCGGCGGAAGGCCTCGCGCGAGTCGGCGTCGGCGGTATCGAGCACGGTACCGTCGGCGAGCACCACACGGATGGAGCGGAGCACACGGTCGCTGTTGGCGTGTGTGCCGCATTTCATGCCCGATGCGTTGTTGGCGACGATACCGCCAACCATGGCCGATTTTTTCGACGCCGGGTCGGGAGTAAAGACGCGCTTGTAGGGCTTGAGAATCTCACCCACGCGCGCACCCACAATACCGGGCTGCAGGGCAATGGCGTGTGCCCCGGGGTCGAGAAGACGGTAGCCTTCCCACGATTTGCCGGCCACGAGGAGCACGGAGTCCGATATGGCCTGCCCCGACAGGCTTGTGCCGGCGGCACGGAAGGTCACGGGCACTTCCAGAGCCGAGGCCGTGCGCAACGCAAGCACCGCTTCGTCCTCGTTGTCGAGGCGAACAACCACTTTGGGGATAAGCCGGTAGAAACCGGCGTCGGTTCCCCAGGCGAGGGTGCGGAGCGGGTCGGTGTATATGCGTTTGCGGTCTATGAGCCGCGATATTTCCTTTACGAAAGTGCCGTATTTATCCATGGTCGGGAGAGCCTATTTGTAGAGATGATATTTAGCCGATGCGGTGCGGAAAGCCTCGCTGTCTTTGTTCCAGTAGTCTTCGATGTCGGCGGTTTTGTACCGCTTGGTGAAGCGCTCGCGAATCTGCTTGCTGCCGCACACCTTGTCGAACATGCTGAAACGCTTGGAGTCGGCCAGATCGAAGATTTTCTTGTCGGGGTACATGTCGGCCAGTTCCTCCATCACATAGAACTGGGTGAGCGACAGGGGCGCTTTATCAACGTCGGTAACGTAGACTTCGACACCCTCGTAGTTTTTACCCTGACCGGTGGAGTAGAAGGGACGGATGTGGATGGGACGGAACATCATGCCCGGAATATTGCGCGCTTTCAGACGGGCGCAGAGCTTCTCGGCGTCGATCCAGTCGGCAGCGAAAAGTTTGAAAGGCTCGGTATAGCCCACGCCTATCGATATGGCGTAGAGCTCGCCCAGGATTCCCGATACAGGGTAGTAGATAGCCGATTCGGGCACGGGCATGTGGGGCGACGGAAGCACCCAGGGCATGCCCGTAGCGCGGAAATCCATGGAGCGGTTATAGCCCTCCATGGGCACTACGGTGAGGTTGACTTTCGCGCCGTTTTTCAGAATGCCTTCCTCATTGAGGTAGTTGGCGAGTTCGCCGGGCGTGAGACCGTAGAGGTAGGGGATGGGGAACTGACTGACGAACGACACGCAGTCGGGCTCGGTGAGGTTGCCCTCTATCTTGTTGCCGTTGATAGGGTTGGGACGGTCGAGAACCATGAACTCCTTGCCCAGTTCGGCGCATGCCTCCATGGCCAGACCCATGGTGGAGATGAAAGTGAACGAGCGGCAGCCGTTGTCCTGGATGTCGTAGACCATCACGTCGATGTCTTTGAGCATTTCGGGCGATGGTTTGCGGTATTTGCCGTAGATGGAGTATACAGGTATGCCGGTGGCAGAGTCGACGGCGTTCTCAACCTTGTCGCCGGCATGGAAATCGCCGCGCACGCCGTGTTCGGGCGCATAGAGGGCCACAAGCTCGACACCGAGAGCCTCCGCGAGAATGTCGACGGTCGACTTGAGCTGATTGTCGACACCGGAAGGATTGGTTATCAGGCCCACGCGCTTCCCGCGGAGGCCTTCGAAGTTATTGTCGCGGAGCACTTCCACGCCGGGTTTCACCTGAGCGCCCAGAGTGAGCGCGCAGGCGGCAAGGATGCCCAGTACGATATTTTTTTTCATTTTTTACGTCCGAAATTAGGGTCTATTTTGAGGAATGCGCATATGCCGATAGTGGCGGCGCAGCAAATCATTGTCCAGATGAAGAAATGACGGTAACCGATGGTCTCCTGGAGCCAGCCGGCGGCCATGCCCGGAAGCATCATGCCAAGGGCCATGAAGCCCGTGCAGATGGCGTAGTGGGCGGTCTTGTGCTTGCCCTCGGAGAAATAGATGAGGTAGAGCATGTAGGCGGTGAAGCCGAAGCCGTAGCCGAACTGCTCGATGAACACGCAAATATTGACAGTGAGAAGCGAGGGATCGGTGGCATAGCTCAGATACACGAATGTGAGGCATGTGAGCGACATGGACCATGCCATAGGCCAGAGCCAGCGCTTGAGGCCGCCCTTGGCCGCCACGATACCGCCGATGATACCGCCGATGGTGAGGCCGATGATGCCGACAGTGCCGTAGACAATGCCTACCTGGCCGGTGGTGAGGCCGAGGCCGCCCTTGTCGATGGGGTCGAGCAGGAAGGGATTGATGAGCTTCACGAGCTGAGCCTCGGGCAGACGGTAGAGGAGCATGAAGGCTATGGCTACCCATACCTGAGGTTTGCGGAAGAACGACTTGAATGTTTCGAAGAACTCGCTGATGATGCCTGCGGCAGTGGTTCCGGCTTCGTTGTGGCCGTCGGAGGCGGGGCGGGGGAGTGCCCAGCTGTGGTATATGGCCACGGCGAAGAAGAATGCCGACAGTACGGCGAATACCACCAGCCATGCCATGGGTATATTGCCCGATGCGCCTTCGAAAGAAGCGGTGGCCGGTTCGGTGAGCTTGTGGTCTACCTCATAGAAAAGCCATGCTGTCTTGTCCCAGTTCTCGTGGTTGAATACGAAGCGGGTGGAGAGTGCGGCCTGTTCGAGCTTGACGCTCTGGTCGCCGCTGCGGTGTGTGACGTTGAGTATTATTTCCTCGCCTTCGGCCGGCTGACGGTTGAGTCGCAGACCAACGACGGTGAAATTGTTCGGTATCTCGGTATAAGGTTCGCGCTCTTCGCCGAAAGTCTCGCGTACCCAGCGGGTGAAGGCGCCTTCGCCATCGTCGGCTACTGTCACGGCCGCAGCATCGGTAACTGTCTTGGGCTGTTCGGCAGCCACGAAGCCATTGCGTTCGTTCATATGCTTCACCGAGTCGCGCATCATGGCGGCGTAGGCTTTGAAGGGCATGGAATTGCCGTCGATTTCAACTGTTGCCGGTGCTTTGGTCGACACGGGTACTGTGGCCGACGGAGTGAAGAACTGGAGTTCGCCCTGCAGATCGGCCGGAGTCGATGCTATGGCTGTCATGTCGGGAGCGGACCATTCTACAGCCGGATCGGCATTTACGCTGATGCGAAGCGGTTCGAGACCCGAGTTGGTCTCGATGAGGCCGGCCACAATCACAAGCAGGCCCTGGCCCGCTACTGTTGCCACACGGTAGAATGTGGAGCGGATACCGACGTATAGCGACTGCTCGTGCTCGGTGAGCGCGAGCATGTAGAAGCCGTCGGCTGCGATGTCGTGGGTTGCCGAGGTGAATCCCACAAGCCAGAAAATAGCCAGTGTAAGCTGGAAGAACAGAGGCGTCGGTATGGTGAAGGCGATGCCTGCGAGAGCGAATGCTATGATCCACTGCATGGTCAGCGTCCACCACCGCTTGGTGCGGATAATGTCGACGAAGGGGCTCCAGAAGGGTTTTATGACCCACGGCAGGTACAGCCAGCCGGTGTAGAGGGCGATGTCGGTGTTCGATATACCCAGGCGTTTGTACATAATCACCGATATTGTCATAACGGCGACGTACGGCAGACCTTGCGCGAAATATAGCGTCGGGATCCATGCCCAGGGGTTGCGTTTGCTTGTGGTTTTCATCTGAATGGTTTCAATATAAGGTTGTTAAATCGGCTCCGGGGAAGTAGTGCCCCAGAATCTGCCGGTAGTCGTAGCCCCGGGCGCCCATGGCGGCGGCGCCGATCTGGCACAGTCCCACGCCGTGGCCCCAGCCTGCGCCGTAGAGAGTGAAAGACTCGGGGATGCCGTCCCGGTCGATACCGGATGGCTCGGCTACGAAGGCCGAGCTGTAGAGATGGCTTTCGGAAAGGGTGCGGCGTATCTCGAGCTCCTTGCCGATGATCATGGTGCGGAGGGTGCCGACGATGCGCAGACGCACTATGCGGCCCGAAGTACCACGTTCGATCGGCTCGAGAGCCTTGATATAGCCGAAGTCGATGCCGGAGCGCTCGCGGACTATGCGGCTGATGGTTTCGCGGTCGTAGACTACTTTCCAGCGGAAGAAGTCGGGTGTCTCGCGGTCGTAATTATTGAGCACCTGAGCCAGAATGTCTTTGTCGGTGACATTGCAGAAAGCTTCGGGCTTGCCGAGAATCCATTCGCGGGCATTCTCCTCGATGCGGAGGTCGGGGAAGACGTCGGGCGTGGTGCTGTCGGCGTGTGCTTCGAGATAATTGAAGTGACGGGGCTGCCAGCAGCTTTCGAACTGTTCGAACACTCCGCCGCAGCACTTGGAGAAGCGGGCGTCGGCCAGATTGCCGTCGGAGTCGGTGAGCACTATGCCGCGTGTGGCTGCCACGGCTTCGGCGACCACCGGTGTGGTCTGTCGCGTAATGCCCTGATAGCGCTGGCAATGGTCGTCGGCGCATACGTCGAAGCGGTCGTGGTTGTCGCGGTCGTACCATACCACACGTTCGTCGGGGGTGTCGACCATGCCTTCGGTGCTTCGCACGCCCTTCTCGCCAATCTGGGCGAGCAGCCAGCTGCGCGATATCACGGCATGCGCCATGAGCAGTGCGGGAGAGGCCTTTGCGCTCATTTCCGACGATATGACGCTCTCGAGGTACCATTCGACCGGTAAGATGTTGACGGCAGTAACGTCGTCGCCGCCCAGGAGTTTGAGATCGCCGCGGAAGGCCTGGCTCTCCTGACGCTCCCAGTGGAAATCGACTCCTATGGTAACGTCTTCGAGCAGGAAGAAACAGCGGGGCGATGTGGCGCGGAACACGAGCTCGGCAGCCGCGCAGCCATTCCAGAGCACGGTACCGTCGGGATTTATGGTTGCGCTCTGCTGACCTTCGGCGACGGTGTCGCTCACGGTGTAACGGCCGTGGAGGTTGAAGCGTATTTCGGCGCCCGACATTATGCCGACGCTGACAGTGGGTTCGGTGTTGAATTTATTCGACATCGGATGCTATGGCGTTGATTTCTGAATCGGAAAGACAGAGTTCGTCGAGCAGATGGCGCACGGTGTCGGCGCCGAAACGCCCGAAGTCGACGGGGCGCGGAGTGATGTAGACGCCGCCCATATCGACCGAGGCCGGGCTGATGAGCATGCAGTCATCGCCTTCGGTGCCGTAGAACGACGGGCGGTGACGCTTGCGGGGCACCACGGCCACGCGCACACCGGCTGGAGTGGCCCAGGCCAGTACGTTCATCATCGGTTCGTACTCGCCCTCGGGCACCGGGAGGGCGCGGTAGAGGCGGTCGAAGAGGCGTTCGCCTTCGGCTGCATCGGCAGCGTCGATAACGAAGAGTTTCAGCGGCAGACTGTCGACCAAAGCCAGCGTCGAGGCGCCTTCGGTGGCAATTACTTTCTGCTCGGCGTCCTCAAGTGCGGCCGGGAGTGTGAGAAAATCGGTATTGCCGGCCTGGAAGTGCATGTGGTCGGGAGCCGAGGCTCCACAGCGGGGTCCGTTGTAGAACACCGTGTAGCCGTCGAGCTCGGAGGCCAGGCGGATCATGTCGGCGATACGGCCTTCGATTTTCTGGATGGTATGCCCGTTGTCGGGGATGGTGAGATGGCGTGGGAATATCGGGAAGGGGTTGATCAGCACAGTGTAGTGTTCGCCCCAGTCGAGACCCATCTGCTGCGCGGGTCGGTTTTTACCGCACAGGAAGCAGGGACGTGCTGCCAGAGAGGCGGCGTCGACCTTGGCGCCCGACGAGACTATGCGCGCCGGGTTGAACTGCACCTTGAAGTGCATGCCGTCGAGGTCGAATTCCTTGGTCTCTACACCTTTGAGCGCTTCGAAATTGCCTTTGGCCATGGGCCATGCGGCAAGTTGAGCGTCGATAAACTCGCTGATGTTCATTTCCTGGAGGCGTTGAGTTTCTTGCGTGCCGATACCTCCCAGGTGCGGATGCGGTCCTTGTAGAGGTTGTTTGCGTTTGTCTTGTTGATGTCGAGGGCGGCATCGGAGTTGTCTTCCCAGCGGCGGCAGAAATAGACAACGTCGTATACGCGGCCTATCTGGTGCTTACGCGAGAACATAAGGCCGAGGGCGTAGTCCTCGCCGTAGGAGGTGTTGGGCACCATGATGTCGCGCAGCATGGGAGTGTAGAAAGCGCGGGGTGCGCCGAGGCCGTTGATGCGCAGAGCGTTGTTGCGGCCGTTTTCGGGAGTCCACTCCTTGTGGTCGATCACGCCCGGGGGAATGGGCAGCATGTTGATATCGGTGAGCATGTAGGTGCCTACCACCATGCCGGCATTGTTGTCGTAGAATGCCTTGACCATTTTTGCGAGTGTGTTTTCGTCGGCATATACGTCGTCGGAGTCGAGCTGCACGCAGAACTTGCCTGCGCGGGGATCCATGGCGCCCACATTCCAGCAACCGCCGATGCCAAGATCGGCACGCTCAGGAATGATGTGGATCACGCGGGGATCGGATGCGAACTCATCGATGGCTTCGGACGTGCCGTCGGTGGAGTGGTTGTCGATGATGATGAGGTTGAAGTCGAAGTCGGCTTTCTGGCTGAGTACACTGCGGATAGCGTCGCGGATGGTGCGCACGCGGTTGCGGACGGGGATGATTACCGATGCCTCGACGGGGAAATCGCCGCGGTTGAACTCGATTGGCTCGAAGACGGGCTCGAGGTATGCGCCAATTTCCTTGAGGTGCTCGGTGCAGGCTTTTTCCATTTCGATCTGTACGCCGCGGTTCTTGGGGTCGACGTAGTCGAATATTTTCTTGCCCGAAGCGCGGTTATCGACGGTGACGTCGCTGTAGAGGTATTCGTTGATATGCACTATGGGAGCGATGCGGCTCAGATGCAGGCGCAGGTCGTAGAGACCGGCGGCGGTGTAGTCGGCCTTCATTTCGGAAGCTGCCTTGACGAAGTCGGCGGCGTTGAAGAAGAGCACCGAACCGAAGTCAAAGTCATCGCGGAGCGAGCCTTCCTGATAGTCGATTACGGGAGCGTTGGCACGTACGCCCTCAACCACCGAATAGTGGTCGGCATAGAGCATGGAAGCGCCGCTGTCCTTGGCAATCTCGACGAAGCGGTGAAGGGCGTAGTAACCCGGCTCGAGGGTGTTGGTCTTGGTGTAGAAAAGCACGTATTCGGCATTTCCTACATGGGCGGCCATGGCGCGCACGGTGGCGGAGGAGTTGAGGCTGTCGACATGGAGCATGTCGCAACCCAGACACGGAGTGGCAGCGGCATCGGTAGCCAGCAGAGTGACGTTCGATACCAGCGAACAAGCCTTCAGATTGGCCACGGTGGGCGCGGCCTGCTCTTCGCTCAGGAAGGGGACAAAACAGTGTATCATATTATGGTGTGTTTTATTTATTTTCGAGAAATTTAAGAATCTGATTCATGAGATTGAGTTTGGCCGAGCCGTCGCCCTTGATGGTCTCGAAGGGGAAGCCTATGACTATAGCCTTGTGAGTGGGGGCGCTGAACACGGTACCGGCCACAAGATTGTTCTCGCTGTAGCGCATGAAGGTGGCGCCGGTGGCCTTGTCGGCGGGATAGAACGAGTCGGGCGACTCGATGGCGTAGAAGTCGGGGTTGTACTCGTTGTAGAAGTCGTAGGTTCCTTTGCCGAATTCCTTGAAGCGGCAGGGCACTTCGTATGCCTGACCGGTGACGGAGGCCTGGCCTACGCGCCAGTTGAAGCCCAGCACCTCGCGGGCGAATTTCTTGTCGGCTTCGGCAGTTTCAGCACTGGAGTAGGGGTTGTCCCATATATCGGTGGCGACATACGAGCCGCTTACGAAGAAGCCGGTGCCTTTGGCGGCAAGGTCGGCCATGCGGGTCTGCAGGGCTGTGGGGAATGCTTTGTAGCGGGTGCCGTAGGCGCCGGTGCCGGTTATGGTTTCTTTCTGCTTGCCGAGAATGAGGTCGACGGCCTGAGGTGTGTCGGTCGATTCGCAGAACGCTTCGACAGAGGTCGATACAAACGACCATCCGGCTGCCATGGCATAGTAGCCGTGCTCTGCGGTATAGTCGAAGGTATTGCCTGCAATAACCTTGGTCTCATAGTTGGCGCGCGAAGCACCGAAGCCGGCGGCATCGTCGTCCATCCACGGTATCTGGCGGCGGAATTCGAACTGTTCGCCGATGAAGGATATGTCCTGAACATAGGGTACACCGCCGTCGCGGGCAGTGTAGAAGCCGGCGATCTCGGTCGAATCCTGACCGGCGTCGAAGCGGTCGGGCGCGCTGATACGAGTGAAGCCGTTGACGACTGTCAGGAGCTTTGTCGAACCTTCGGCACGTCCGCAGGCAAGTACTTCGGAGGGGAAGGATACGCCGCCGTCGTTGCCTGCTATAATGCGGTACGATGTCACGGCGCCGGGCACTACATTGTTGACGGTGTATTCAGGCTTTTCCGTACGTGCGATGGTGCGGAAGGCTCCGTCGTCTTTGCGCTCCTGCACGAGGTAGAAGGTGGGTTGTGCTGTCTTTTCGGTTTTGTCGACAGTTTCTTTCCATGTCAGTTTCCAGAAGCCGCCGGCATCGGTGATGGCGAAGGCGCGGACAGGCAGAGGCTGAACCACGTAGGGACGGCCGTCGCGCTGGGCTATGTACTTAAGCATGCCCTTGTAGATGGCGCGGCTGACGGTGAAGCGGAATGTCGGGTCGAGACCGTAGGACATGTCGGCGAAATTCTGATGGCTGAGGAACTCGAGCAGCATGGCCGGTACCTGGGGCGAACGGGCTTCGTGGTATGAGCGGTCCCACATGCCGCGGCGTGTCCAGTTGGGCTCGAACTGGCCGCGGACGTCGTCGACGATATTGGTCATAATAATATCGGTGAGGTCGCGCGATGCCAGTCGGGTGCTGCCGTTGCCGAGAGTTTCGCCCTGGGTGCAGTAGATGCCGAGGGTGCCGATGATGGAGTCGTTGAGGGTTGTGCCGGCATCGGTGTGGAAAGCGAAGCTGAGATCGACGGGGATGTTGAGACCTTTCTGACCGGGAAGCATGGACGAGCCGCCTGCGAGCCAGTTGACCCACAGACCGCGGCTGCAATAGTCGTCGGTATAGTCGTTGACGTTTTCGGTCTTGGTATACACACTGTCGGGTGCGCCGGCCCACTGCAGGAAGTAGCGGGCGCCTTCGGTGAAGCGGGGATAGCCCGAAAGCACGTACTCGTAGTCGATACTGTCGAGAGGTTCCTTGACGATACGGGCGACATTGCCCATGCCGCCGCCGATTTTGACTGCGTCGGCGCTGACAACGGTACCTTTATCGCCTGTGTTGGCAAGTTCGACGATAGTTTTGTTGCGACCGGCCTTGAGAGGGAAGTGTCCGAGATATATCCAGGTTCCGCCACCCATGCGCTGGTTAACGGTTACATTGTGCTCGCCGTCGGCGGCGTGGATTTTGTAGCTTGCGCGGTCGCTGCTGTTGGGACGCGACTGGTAGCTGACATATACGGCATATGAGTTGTCCTGCGGAATGTCTGTTTTCCAGGAGAATACCGTAGACGCTTTCTCAGATGCGTCGGCTACGGCAGCCGTGCCTTCTTTGAAGGGATTGTCACCTACATGAAGCTCTTTTTTAGTATATCCGAAGCCCGGAACTGTAGTATATTTTCCGTTGGCTTCGAACGTTCCTTTGGTGAAGTCGGAAGCGTCGTTGTCGATAATAAGCTCGACGGTGTTGACGTCGCGTTCGCGGGGGCTCATCACATATGCGCCGGCGTTTTCGAGCATGGGCATGAGGAAGGGCATGACATAAGCCTGAGGATAGAGGTCCTCGACAGTCTGGAATATGCGTGCGCGCTGCCATTCCCAGCGGTTGAGTTTGGGCTCGAAATACCATCCGTGGCTCTGCCACAGGGCGATGTTGGCGCCGTCGAGTCCGGCGGGTGCTTTCCACGGCTGGTCGCGGACTACGAAGGGCTTCTTCTCGGTGGGGCCGATGTTCTTTTTCGGAGCGAAAAGCGCGAGTTTGTCGAGGTCGCTTTTGCCGGACATGAGCCTGACTTTGTACTTGGAGTAGTTCGAGCCGAGAGACTTGCGGATGTCGTTTTTGATGGCTTCGATTTTTGCAGCATCGAGGGGAACATAGCAGGCGTTGCCGTTATAGTCGACTACGATGGTTTTTTTAGAAGTGTTGACCGTCACTTTTTTGGCCTCGACCGGGCCGAAGCCGGTGGTGCCCGGAAGATAGTTGTTGATAGCCGCTGTAGCGGCATCTTCTCTGACTCCGGCATCGGCTGTAACAGGTGCCGATGTGGCCAATAAAGCCATTATGCCCGGAATGAGAACTTTAATTGTGTTTGTCATGTGGTTTGTAATCGGTTTTAGGGCAAGCATTATTCACCCGATAGGCAAAAGTAAGAAAAAAGAAAAAGCGACACAAACCGGAGGTCTTATAAATTTAGTATTTAAACACTATTTAATAATCGACAATATATTTTTAGAAATAGCGCGCTTATCCTGTGTTGCCAGGACGAGCGCGCCGGGGAAGAGAATCAATCGTTATCTTCAAGAATGAAGAGCTGTTCTACCTGTTTTCCGAAATAGCGGGCTATTTTTAGAGCGAGAGGGGTGGAGGGCATGAATCGTCCGTTTTCGATGGCCACTATTGTCTGTCGGCTGACACCGACGGCCTCGGCGAGTTCCTGCTGGGTGATGTCTTTTTCGGCCCGTTCTACTTTTATTCTATTTTTCATCGCTGACAGAGTAGTATTTATGCATTTCGTAGCGGAAGCGGAGAGTGAATATTATGGGAAAAGCCACGAGGTTTGCCACCATAACGTAGAAATATGCCATGCCGTTGATGGCCAGTGTTTCTATCACCAGAAATACCACATAGGCATAGAGCGCACTGAGGAGCGAACGGAGGCGGATGGCGCCGGTCATTTCGTCTTCGATGCGTTCGCGCGAGCAGGTGATGAAAAGCGCCCCCACAGCGATGCCAATGATGGTTACGTCGTGGACAATGATTTCTGTAATTCCGCGCATGTCGCAGAGTCCGGAAAACTCGGCTATGCCAAGGATGATTGCCGGCAGGAACATGACCCAGCCGATGATGCGGAAAATCCGCGGGAAGAGGAAAATTTTCATAGTCAGTATTATTTAAGTGACGCTGCAAAGGTAAATGATTCTTTGCAAAAAGTAAATAATACTTTACATTAAAGAATGTTAAATTATTATCCTCTCCAGTACCCACTCTCTAAAGCTTATTCGAGCAGGGCCTTGCGGACGGCCGGATAGAGCAGCGGGTTGGAGGCGAGGAGAGAGAAGTTGCGGTCGGTGCGGATGGATTCGATAACGGCGCCGGCTTCGGAGGCTATGAGACGTCCGGCGGCTATGTCCCAGCGGTTGAGATTGAGTTCCCAGTAGGCGTCGAAGAATCCGGCGGCTGTATAGCAGAGGTCTATTGCAGCGGAACCCATGCGGCGTATTCCGCGTACGAGCATGGCCATGCGGCATATTTCGGCGAGATTGTTGTCGGGGTTGTCGTTGCGGTCGTAGGGCATTCCGGTGGCGAGCACGGCTTTCGACATCTCGGCTTTGTCGGAGCAGCGGATGGCTTTGCCGTTTAGCCATGCGCCATGACCCTTAACACCATAGAAGCATTCGCCGAGGTAGGGTGCGAAGACCACGCCGAGCACTGCGTCGCCATTGTGTTCCAGCGCTATCGACACGCTGAATACCGGCAGGCCCATGGCATAGTTGGTGGTGCCGTCGAGCGGGTCGATAACCCAGCGCCATTCTCTGTCGTCGTTCTCGCTGCCGGATTCCTCGGAGATAATGCCGTGAAGAGGGTAGTGGGTGCGGATATAAGAAAGGATCGAGGCTTCGGCTTCCTTGTCGGCGATTGTCACAACGTCGCTGTCGTTGAGTTTGGTCGACTGTTCGAGGCCGGCCTTGCGGAAATACTTCATGTGTATTTCGCCGGCATTTTCGGCCATGGTGAGGGCTGCATGCAGCAAGGTGCTGTATTCCCAGGGGAGTTCGGGCAGATTATTCATATTCTTCCAACGGTGATTTTTGAGGCTCAAAGGTAGTGATTCTGCACGGTTTTTGCTACTTTGTCGACTTATTCGTATTTTTGCATTTATGAATGTGAGAATTGAACAAACATGGAAGGATACTCTCGCCGCCGAGTGGGAGAAACCCTATTTTGCCGATTTAGTGGCCTTCGTGCGAGGCAAGTATGCAAGCACTACCGTATATCCGCCGGCCGGACGTATCTTCGCGGCTTTCGATGCATGCCCCTTCGACAAGGTCAAGGTGGTGATTATCGGTCAGGACCCCTATCACGGTCCGGGGCAGGCGAACGGATTCTGTTTTTCGGTTAATCCGGGTGTGCCTTTCCCGCCGTCGCTGCTCAATATATTCAAGGAAATGCTGAGCGATGTCGGCGCTCCGGGGCAGCAGATGCCCGCGTCGGGCGACCTGTCGTATCTCGCCGGGCAGGGCGTACTTCTGCTCAACGCCACTCTCACCGTCGACGCCCACAATGCGGCTTCGCATCAGGGACACGGATGGGAGACATTTACCGATGCGGTGATCGAGCGCATAAACCGCGAACGCGAGAATGTGGTGTTCCTGCTGTGGGGATCGTATGCCATCCGCAAGGGTGCTCTCATCGACCGCTCGAAGCATCTGGTGCTTACCTCGCCGCATCCGTCGCCTCTGTCGGCGCATCGCGGATTTTTCGGCAATCATCATTTCAGTCAGGCCAACGCCTATCTGGCCGCTCATGGCATAGAACCGGTGAAATGGCTCTGAGGTATATTTATGCATTTGTGCTGTTGCTGACGGCGCAGCTATGCCCGGCAGCCACCGACACCATGACCGGTGTTTTCGACGAGCACATCAAGTCGCTGCAGGTGCGCCTCGACGGCAACGACTTCGCCGCGCCGATAGTGGTGATGGGCACGCCCGACAGGATACGGATAGACTTCGACCATCTTGCCGAGGATCGCGAATATTTCCGCTACAGCCTGCAGCACTGCGACTCGCGCTGGCAGCCGTCGGGACTGGTGGACAGCGAGTTTCTCGACGGATTCAATGAGGGTGTAATCGAGAATTTCGATTATTCGCGCGCCACAGCCGTGCACTATGTGCACTATTCGCTCACCATACCCAACGAGGAGGTGGCGCCGACGATTTCGGGCAACTATCTGCTGACTGTCTATCGCGAGAGCGATCCGTCGGAGCCGGTGCTTCAGTGCCGGTTCATGGTAAGCGAACAGACCGCGCCGGTAACGGCATTTGCAACCACCCGCACCGATGTGGACTACAACAAGGCGCACCAGCAGCTCGAGATATGCGTAGACGCCGAGCGGGCGGAAGTGGAGGATATATATAACGATATGCGCGTGGTGGTGCAGCAGAACGGTCGCCTCGACAATGAGCGCGCCCTGAGTCGCCCTCTGCGTACGTCGGGCCGCAAGGCATACTTCGAGCACTCGCCCGAACTTATTTTCGAGGGCGGCAACGAATACCGCCGTTTCGAGACAGTATCGGAGTTCTATCCGGGCATGAATGTGGAATCGATCGATTTCTTGCATCCCTACCGGCATTTTTATCTCTATGTCGACGAGCCGCGTGCCGACCAGACATATCTCTACGACCAGACACAGCACGGACGCTTTTTCGTAAGGCGCCAGGGCGTATCGGACCACGATACCGAGGCCGACTACGGAGTGGTGCATTTCGAACTCGACATGCCTCAGCTTACCGACGGCTCCATGATATTTCTCGACGGCGATTTTGTAAACCGTCGCTTCGACCCGGAGTCGGCCATGCGCTTCAATCCTGTGACCGGACGCTACGAGCGAGCCATGCTGCTCAAGCAGGGCGCATACAACTATCAGTATCTCCTGGTGCCTCCGGGCGCCATGCGCGGCTATACCGCCGGCATAGAAGGCGATTCCTACCAGACGGGCAACGAGTATCTGGTGAAGGTCTACCACCGTCGGCGAGGCGAGCGCTACGACCGCCTGATCGGCGTATGCCAGATTAATCAATAATTCAACTTTCGTAAGTTTAAGTTTATAAAGTTAAGAAAGTTAAAAGAGTTAAGAGAATGGTGTCTGTAGCTATTATCTTAACTTTTTAAACCTTTTACTTTTTCAACTATATTATAACAATGTTGCAGATTCAGGATACTTTGGTAAGTCTCGATTTGGTCGAGCGATTTTTTTGTTGCGATCTCGGGGCATGTAAGGGACAGTGCTGGCTCGAAGGCGATGCGGGCGCACCGCTCGAGGAGGGCGAGGCGCAGCAGATACGCGACGTGCTGCCTATAGTGTGGGACAGGCTGCTGCCGGCTGCACAGCGCGAGATTGAAGAAAGCGGTGTGAGCTATATCGACCAGGAGGGCGACGAGGTGACATCGCTTGTCGAAGGCCGAAACTGCGTGTTCGCCACCCTCGATGAGGGGGGCAACTGGCTCTGTGCGCTCGAAGAGGCTTACCGTCAGGGCCGGTCGCCTTTCTTCAAGCCGGTGTCGTGCCATCTCTATCCGGTGCGCGTGAAGAAATATCCCACATTCACGGCCGTGAACTATCATCGCTGGAAGATATGCCGCGCCGCCGAGGTGCTCGGTCGCGCTAAAGGTCTCCGGGCCTATCAGTTCCTCGAGGGGCCTCTCCGGCGCCGTTTCGGCGATGCATGGTACGAAGAGCTTGCCCTCACATGCGGGGAATATCTCAAGGCCTACGGCGGCGACAATGCCCCCGACTGATTATAGCGAGAAGGCTACGATGGCCACGATGAGTACCGGGGCGATATAGCGGATTATGAACAGGACTGCGCGGGTCTGCGTGTCGGCTTTATCAATGGAGGCGCCGTTGGTCAGTTCTTTGCACAGGAGCCCGCGGGGCGCGAACCAGCCCATGTAGACGCAGGTGCCGAGTGCCACTACCGGCAGCAGGCAGTTGGTGGTGAAGCTGTCGAGCAGGTCGAAGAAGTTCATGCCGAGGACAGTGTATTTCGAAAAACTACCCATTGACAGCGAGCACAGGGCGCTCAGCACGAACAGCGGCAGCATGACGGTGAATGTGGCCGTGCGGCGGCTCATGTGGAGGCGGTCCTGGAACATGGCTATCGATACCTCGGCTATCGACACCGTGGATGTGAGAGCGGCCACAAGCAGCAGGAAAAAGAACAGCGCCGCCCACAGCTGCGGCAGCGGCAACTGGGCGAATACCTCGGGCAGTGTGACAAACACAAGAGTGGCGCCGCGCAGAGTTTCGCCGTCGAGACCGAAGCTCTTTACTGCGGGGAAGATAACGAGGCCCATCAGGACGGCCACGCCAACGCTCAGCAGCGAGACGGTGAGGGCTGTCTTGCCAAGCTTGGTGTCGGCGGGATAGTACGAGGCGTATGTCACCAGGATGCCCATGCCGAGGCTGAGACTGAAGAAAGCCTGCCCCAGGGCATTGACTACCACCGAGGCATTGATCTTGGAAAAATCGGGATTGAGGAAATAGGAGACGCCTTCCGACGCCCCCGGCAGAGTGAGCGAGAGGACGCACATGGCCACCAAAATGACAAACAGCAGGGGCATCATGATATTCGACAGCCGCTCTATGCCTTTCTGAACCCCGCCGAGAAGCACTCCTATGTTGATGATTATCATTAGGAAAGTGAATATCAGCGGAGCGGTGTCGGTGGCGATGTATTTTTCCATCTTACCGCTGAAAAAGCCGCGGAACTGTGCTCCCTCGCCCTGTGGCAAACCCTCGAACAGGCCTCCGGTGACGCTTTGCCAGAAATATTCGAGCGTCCACCCGGCCACCACCATGTAATAGCAGATGATGAGATACGATGCCAGTACGGCGACAGCACCTACTATCCACCACGGTTTGCCGGGCGAAAGATTGCGGAAAGCCCCGATAGCGTCGGAACGCCCCGCACGGCCCAGCGAGAACTCGGCGAGCATCACCGGCACACCCAGGCAGAGCACACATACAATATATAGGAGCAGAAATGCGGCGCCGCCGTTGGCCTGTGTCTCGGCCGGAAAGCGCCATACGTTACCAAGGCCGATAGCCGAGCCTACAGTGGCTGCCACCAGTCCTATTTTGGAAGCAAATTCGCGTTTGGAAGACATATATCAGTTCAATATTATGGCAAAATTACAAATATATACTCCATATTGCAAAAAAAATGCTTTTCAAAATGCCGTTTTGACTCTAAATTTGCTAATATGGCTTCTATATTATTCCGCATGAAACGGCTAAAATACGTATCTTTGCATATAAATCAATCCTTTTTCTGATACTATGAACAGACATCTTTTTCCCGCTCTTATATTTCCGGCTCTTCTGGCTTCGATGCCTCTTGTGTCGTGTGGCCCCAAGAGCACGCCTGTCCAGGCGAGTGTGTGCAATCCGCTGCCGGTGAAATTCGGCGACCCGTTTATTCTCCATGCTTCCGACGGCAAGTTTTATCTCTACGGCACATCGCTTGACGACGGTTTCGAGGCATTCGTGTCGGACGACATGGCCGAGTGGAAGCCGTGCGGGCAGGTCTACAAAGGTGCCGACAGCACATCGTGGAATGTGAGCGAATTCTGGGCGCCTGAGGTCTATGAGCGCGACGGGAAATACTACATGTTCTACAGTGCCACCGCCCGCCGCCAGTATACCCGCGACAAAGAAAACTTCCAGATAGGCGTGGCTGTGGCCGATAATCCGGCAGGTCCTTTCACCGACCTTCACAATGGTCCGGTTTTTGCCTCCGAGTACCCTGTTATCGACGCCAATGTCCTCTTCGACGAGCCGTCGGGCAAGGCATATCTCTATTTCTCGCGCTGTTGCTCCGGGCACCCTGTGGAAAGCGATATATCGGCATGGGCGCGCGAGCAGCATCTTTTCGATTCGATAGAGGAAAGCTGGATCTATGGCGTGGAACTCGCCCCCGATTTCTCGGGTATTGTGGGCGAGCCGCAGCTTCTTCTGGCGCCTCCGCAGTCGATGGCCGACCGGCAGGCCGAGTGGGAGAGCCGCTCGGTCACCGCGGGAGAAGCCGGCCGGCGGTGGACCGAAGGATCGTACATATTCAGGCGCGACAGCACGTACTACATGTTTTACAGCGCCAATGCATACTACGGTCCGCACTATGCCGTGGGATATGCCACATCGCGGTCGCCACTCGGGCCGTTCGAGAAGTACACAGGCAATCCTGTGCTTGCCAGTAGCGGCGATGTGACGTGTACAGGCCACAATATGGTCTTCGAAATGCCCTCCGGCGAGCTCTACACCGTCTACCACGCCCGCATGGCCGACAATCCTGCCGACCGGGTAGTGATGATCGACCACATAACCATCGACTCCGCTGGCATCCTCTCGGTCGACGGCCCGACCACAACTCCATATAGCCTCTAAAAAATACGGCCCGACAGATAAAAAATACGGCACCACGGATTTCGCACCGGGTGCCGTATTTTTTTACAAACCTAACCTACTTTACCAATATTTTAGTGGATGTACCGTCGGCTGTGGCTATATATATTCCGGCCTCCGGTACCTCGAATGTCTTTTCGTTGTCATTTCCAGATTTGGCCTCTATGTTCATACCGGACACATTGAACAGGGCAGCATTCTTTGCCGCAACCGAGATGGTGCGACCGTCGACTTTTACTGCCGCGGATCCTGTCGCAGCCGGAGCGGCTACCGACGACAGAAGCGGGTCGGTAAGAAATCCGATGAAGCCCGGTGTCATGGAGGCAATACGCCATATTGTCGAATGGTCGGCGCCGTCGACTTCGGTGTAGCGGAAGTTGGGGTTGGACGCGGCAAGTTTAGGTGCAAGCGCCTGCATGCCCTTGATGGTCACGGTGCCGTCGTCTGTGCCGTGGAATACCCACATCGGCGTAGAACCTATTCTGGCTATCAGAGCTTCGGTGTCAGGATTTTCCTCGCCGTAGCCTGATATCGGTATTACGCGTGCGAACATATTGTTGTCGCTGTTGAGCATGGACCATATTGCGGCGGCTCCGTTGGACGAGCCCACAGCATACATATATTCCGGGGCGATGCCGTTTTCAGCAGCCAGTTTCTTGGTGAGTTCCAGAGTTCCGGTGAGCCATTTTGTCTGTTCCGATTCAAAACTGTAGCCTCCGGTAAGGGTTACCCAGCGTTCACCCGATGGTATCTGAGGCGCTATTACGACGGCATTGCTGATTTCGTTGGCGATAGGATAGACAGGGGCGGCTCCCATGCTTGAGAGTTGCAGCGAATTGTCGTTGCCGCGGGAACCCATGCCGTGAAGATAGAGCACCAGACGCTTTGGGTCGGTTGGCGAGTCAGCAGGGGTAGTGTATACTCGGTAGGGCATTTCAGTTCCGTCATCGAGGGTGTGGGAAGCACTGTCGAATACATTGACCGGTACTGTAAGATCGGTATTCACCTTCTCGAACATGCGGACATCGATATATTCCAGTGCGGCATACTGGCCCTGCCGGTCGAGGCCCGACAGATTGAGAGTCATAACCTTGCCGTCGCCATATACACGGCCGTCGTTGTGCATGGTGCCGTATTTGGCCAGGGTGCCACCCGAAATGTTGACTGTAGTGTTACCCGAGGCTCCGCTGCCTACCGAACACAGATAGAGAGCCTGCAGGATACCGCCTTCGATGTTTACTGTGGCAAGATTGGCGTTGGTTACAGGGAAAGAGTTGCCTTTGCCTCCGCGGTTGAAGGCCACGAGATATACATGTCCCGACCGGATGGTGATATTGGGATTGTAGGTGCAGTCGGCCTTTACTCTGTTGGTGTTGTCCTGACAGCCACCGAGAATGGTGAACGAAGTAGCAACCTGCGACCACGCAAATGTGCCCGTCATTTCGCAGCCGTCTCCGATGGTGACGGAGTTGTAGTTCGCAATCAGAAGCAGATAGGGATTCGTGCCCGAGGCCGTGTGATGGAATGTTATGTTCTCGAAAACAGCATCTGTGGTCAGACCGAGACGCACTCCTTTGGTGAGTGTGTATGCGTTGACGTCGTGGTCGTCGCCGCGGTAGTCGATACCATTATATTTCTGAGTATAGGTGATGGTGCCTGTACGCGGGGTGCTTGGTTCGAAACTTGCCTGTTGGGTGAATTTACCGTTGAATACTATAGTGCCGTCGGCGTCGGTCGGTATCAGTGTCAGCGCCTTGGTAAGCGATTTGACCGGAGTCTGTGGCGTGGAGCCATCGTTGGTGTCGGCGCCGGTGTCGTTGATGAAAACGACGTTTTCGGCATTCAGCGCTAAGCCTGTAAACAAAGCGGCAGCTGCTGCAAATAGTCTCGTTCTTTTCATGGTTTATAATGTTGATGGTTATGGAAATCGGTCTCAGTGAGATTTCGGTTTCTTCGGAGACAAAGATATGTTATTTGCTTAGGAGTCAATGGAACGATTCTTTCAATCGATGTAACGAAGTGTGCTCAGTGGAACTTTTATTCTATCGATCGCAACTTTTGTAGCACTGCTGAATGTAATTTTCTTTTAAATTTGCGGTGCAGTACGAAAAAACCATGAGAACAAATTTCCTTTTTTCTAACCCTTGACAATCGATTCATACATGAGATTATATAGAAAGAGAGTCGGCGCCGGCATAGCCGCCGCAGCCATTCTGGCCTTAGGATCGTGCTCGAATTCCGATGACAACAACCGTCCGCTGGATTACGACAGACTCCGGGTCAATTTTACCGCTGCGATCGAAGGTACCGTATGGGAGCCGGAAGCATCGGTCGGTATATTTGCCACATGCACGCGCAATGAAAGTGCAGGATATTCTCTTGCCGGAAACAGCCTCTACCGCATAGGCGGCGAAGACCTCTCCTTACTTATTGGTGCGACTCCCGCCGATGAGATCGAGACACTGCGTACGGACCATAATTACAAATTCTACGCATATTATCCCTACAATGCCGGTATTTCCGACCCGACGGCCATGTCTGTTGCGGTTTCGCCGATACAGGAATACAGCCGTGGGTTGTCGGCATATTCATGTTTTGTGGCCGGAGCTGAGCCTACGGCAATAGTGCCGGACGTAGCTCTCGACTTTAAGGCTATTTTCTCGGTGCTCGAGTTTAATGTCGCCGATGATATTCTTGACGAGGAAGGTCGTTCGGTGCTTCGTTCTATTACGGTATCGGGTCCCGAGGGCACAGATCTTGCAATCGGGGGAAAATATGATCTTACGACAGGCATATTTACACCTGATCCGGCTATGACATCGGGCTCTGTGACTGTCGATTTCGGAGACGATGGCCTCGTGCTGACCGACAGTTATACAAAAATCGGTGCTGTGGTGGCGCCTGTGGCCGTACCGGCCGAAGGTCTTACGGTCACAGTGACCGGTACCGACGGAGAAAGCTCGGAAATCAGTATTCTTGAAGGCGGGGTCTCGGATGGCCTTGTTGCCGGCTCTGTGATATCGGTGATGCTCGGTCGCGAGAATGACGGTGTGATGCCTGTGACTTTCCCCGTAGAATGGTTGCTCGGTCACGGAGGCGACAACCGCCATCCTGTCACTACCGCGACCCAGCCGCTGTGGATCTCGTCGGGTATATGGACCTGCGACACCCAGAATCAGGCCGTTTGCACCTGGCACAAGGAAAGCGATCCGCTTGAGACTGCCATTCAGATCCTTGAGACAGTCAATTCCGGTAAAATCAGTTCGGTGGGTATAAAAGGCCTTTGGACCGGCGATTATTTCGAATTCGATATTCCTGTCAAGAAATTTGCCGCAGGAACAGTGCTTACCATGAGTTTCCCTCTCTACGGACGTCAGATTCCCGTATTCTGGGACATCGACTATCTCGACGGCGACGAATGGAAGACCGCTGATCTGAGCGAGAAGAAAGCCTACGATCCGTCGTACAGCATGGATTGTACGTTTACCGCTATCCGCGGCGCAGTTCTGGTGCGCAAGGCTCTTCCCTATGAGCATGGCGTCAAGAGCGGCCATCTCAAGATACGCCTCCGTGTCGCCGACGGTGCCGTGCAGGCCGATACCGACAGCAAGTGCGCACGCCGTAGCGCTCCATGGACGAGCGGCGGTGCATATGGAGCACCTTTCTATTTCTATGATACCACCGGCGAGCTTACATCCGTTAAATTCTCTATAGACTGATATGAAAAAGATATATATGGCTTTAACGGCCACGGTAATTGCATCGTCGGCGACTGCGGCCGTACCCTCGGGAGATCTGCGCATCGCATGGGACAACGCCACTATTCGCGACATTACCGAAATACCTGTAGTCAACAAGGGCTACACCGAAACGAACATAATGTATCCGCGTATAAAACGTCTTGCCGACGAGCGCCTGATGATGAGTTTCATGAACAATACCTATGGTTGGGAACCATATGTGGCCTTCAGCGACGACAACGGCACGACATGGCATGGAGCCAAGCGCCTCGTAGAGCAGGTGAAAGGGACGTCGAGTGCCGGCGACGACGATCTGGTAATCGTCAATCCCGATTTTATACAGCTTGCCGACGGCACCATTCTCCTCGCCTACCAGCGTCGCTGGAAGAAAGGCTACAACGACCTTGACCATACCAACGAGAACTGTTATATAGAAATAATGAGTTCGGCCGACGGCGGTGCCTCGTGGACAGATCCGCGGCGAATATACACCGGACGATGCTGGGAGCCTGCCATGCTCCAGCTTCCGTCGGGCGAGATCCAGATGTATATCACCGACAGCAACGAAGTTAAGTATAAGCGTTCGCAGCCATGTACAACGCTGATACGATCGTTCGACGGCGGACGCACATGGCAGGGCAAAGAGCACTGCACCTACAAGGACGGAGAAATAATATCGAGAACCATCGACAGCCGCGGTTCATACGACGGCATGGCGAGTGCCGTACGTCTCGACGACGGTTCGCTTCTGTTGCCTGTAGAGGTGTGGAGCGGTGTGCATAAGATGGACCAGACTCCGGTAATCATAAAGACCGACGCAGCCACAAACTGGCGCAGCGACCAGAGCATCCGTGACAATGGCGGACCGGACTATCCGGCCAAGAAGCAGGTCAATAAGGATCTTACTGGCTACGGACCGTATATATGCCGTCTTCCTTCGGGGCATCCTCTTGTGCTGGCCGGTGGCGCAAGATACAAGGGCAAGCCCGGAGCCTGGGTCCTTGTCGGCGACCGCAACGGCGACAATTTCGGCAATGCCTCCTCGCCATTCGAGGGGTACTGGGGCTGTATCGACTATATCGGCGACAACCGGGTGATGATGGCCGTTACACAGGACTATAAGGACAACGGTGCAAAGCGCAGCAAAACGAAGACAGCCATCGGGCGCATAAACTACGCCAAGCAGGCCGGTGCGCCCGGTAGCTTCGCCGATCCGGCTGATTTCAACCGCGAGAACAACAGCTTCTGGTTTTTGGGCAAGGAGCAGCCATCGCAGATATTCGTGGATTTTGGCTGTACGCCCGAAGCTTTCGTGGTCGATGCTTACCTTTTCGATGAAGACCTCCAGGCTTATACGCCGGAAAATTCTGATGCTGTCGGAGTGCTGATAGGGCGCCGCAACGCCTCGGGCGACTACGACAGCTATAAGCTGACGATCAATGCCAACGGTGCCTATACGCTGTATCGTCTCGAAGGAACCTCGTGGGTGCTTTCGCGCGCCGGTACTGTTCCTGTTAAAACTGTGGGAACGGTAAACGATCCGTCCGATCGGGATCTTGGTTTCGGTGTCCGCATGCCGATCGACTGGGGGCTGATCGGAGGAGCTCCGGCCAAAGGCGAGAAGATCAAGGCCCATATCCGCCATTACTATAAGACCACCGCAAAGGAAGGCCCGGTGGGTGCGACAATAGAAGAAGCGGAAGGCGAGAATACCGATTACCCCGCCGAATGGCTTGATGTGACACTTATATGACTCAACTTTCGCAAGATCAAGTTGAAGTGAATATCCGCCCTTCACGTTGAGCAAGTTGAAGACTTGCGAAACTTTAATTATATATTTGGTTTGAAACCCCGAATCCATAATAAAAACGGCATGGCAGAACGGATTGCGACAGTCCTGCTGGCCGTTTTTATGTTTTCACTACATAGTGCCGCTCTTTGTTTTCAGAATATCAGGGCTGAAAACAGCCCGCTGTCTTTCAATGATATATGGGCGATAGAACAGGACTGCCAGGGATTTGTGTGGATAGGTACGGCCGAAGGTCTCCATCGCTACGACGGGCGCCGCTTCCATATCTATGACAAGACTTCGCCGGGCTTGCCGTCGTCGTTCATTGTATCGCTCATGGCCGACGACGGAGGCGTGTGGATCGGTACGGATTGCGGTGTGGCATATTATGACCGCGAACTCGACAGAATAGAGCATTTCGATCTCAAAAGCGACACCGGGACCTCCATAACGGGAAAGGCTACCGTTATTACACGCGATAACAAGGGTTCTGTCTGGTTTGCCGTAAACGAACAGGGCCTCTTCCGCTATAGTCCGTCGGACGGAACGCTTACCAATTATTTCGGACGGTCCGACAATAAACTTCCGGCCAATGTGCGCACTATCTATTTTTACCCCGACGGCCGCTGTCTGCTCGGGCTGTACTATATGGGCCTTTATACTGTCGACTGGACGCGTATGTCGCTCGAGCCGGCTGTCATGGCCGGAAATGTGCCGTATTTCACCGGCGACAATATCGTCGGTATTCTTCCGGGGCCTTCCGGTTCGGTCTATACGCTCAGTCCCGTGCGTGGCCTTGTGATGATAGATGCCGACTGTGTGCCTCATCCGCTTTTCCGGCCCGAGGGAGAATTCGAGCCCAATTCGCTGTCGGCCGACGACAACTACAATCTGTGGCTTGCGGCTCTTGAAGGCGCTTACCGCTATAACTGTCTCCATGGCAGCATCGAGTTTTTCCGGCACGAGGAAAACGACATGCATTCCATTGCCGAAAATACGGTGCGCTGTATTTTCGCCGACACATACGGAGGCACATGGATCGGAACTGCCGGATCGGGTGTGAGCTATGCCAATCCGACAGGGCGAAATTTCAGAAAGATATATCTTAATAACGGCCCCGATCGGACGCCGGCCGTGGCCTCGGCCCTGTCGGCCGACGACGATGGACGCATATGGTGCGCTACCCGCCGTGCAGGCCTCTATGTGATGTCGCCGGGCGGAAAGAATGTGCAGCATGTCGATGCCGCCCTCCCGTCGGAGCTGTTCAGTGTTTCGGCCATCGGCGACTGTATATGGACAAGCTCGCTCGACGGCCTTTACCGCTACGACCGCAATACCGGTGAAGTGAGGCACTATGATCGCTTAAATACTGCCGACCCCTTTAAGGAAATAAGGCTTGCCACACTGTATTCGATGCCGGGCGACAGGCTGCTGGTAGGCACTACGCTGGGTTTATACGGATACGATTATGCGACCGACAGTTTTTATGCGTACGAGGGGCTATCGAAGTGCTTTATCACGGGTGTGGCAGTGGACAGCGACGGAAAGCTATGGTTGTCCACCTTTGCTCACGGACTCATATACTACGACCCGATGGAACGGCGTATCGTAGCCGCCTACAGACACGACGACAGCCCTGGCTCGCTTCCCTGCGACAAGATAATGGATGTGGCGGTCGACAGTAAAGGGTGTGTCTGGGCATCCACTTTCGGCTCGGGGGTGGCCCGGTTGCGTTCCGACGGTACTTTCGAGGTCTTCAGCCGCAATAACTCAGCCGGTTCTTTTCCGGCCAATGTTGCTTTCCAGACTCTGGAAGACGGCCTCGGCCAGTTGTGGATCACTACAAATAAGGGTCTCGTGTCGCTCGACCCGGTGACCGGAAACCCGGTGACATATACGAGCGCGCAGGGGCTGCTCAATGACGATTTCTCTAACAAGAGGGGAGTGCGGGCTCCCGACGGATGCATATATCTGTGTTCGGCCGACGGTGTTACCGCTTTCAAACCTCTCGAGTTCAAGAATAAGGCTCGCAGTCATTCTCCTGTTATTACCGATATTTATGTGGATGGTGTACGTCTCGAAGCCGGCGCGCCCGGTCTGTCTGTCGGGACAAATCCCGATATCGCCGCCCGGGTCGATTTCTCGGAAAACGACAGAAATATAGAGATATACGTGTCCGATCCGGGTCTGTTGTCGGGCGATGTTGCCGCTAAGGCTTATTACCGGCTCGGGGACGATGGCGAATGGCTACGTCTGCCCGACGACTGGCGTCTTACCTTCCCATATCTGCCTTCGGGCGATCATCTGCTTCAGTTCCGCGAGATCAATACCGACGGCAGTATCAGTGAGTTTCATGCGCCGGTACGTCTGCATGTCGCGCAGATGTTCTATAAGACACCTTTGGCCGTATGCCTTTATGCAGTCCTTTTGTGCGCCGGTCTCTACGCGTTGTGGCTCTATATAAACCGCCGCAATCAGCGTACTGTATGCCGGGCACGCGAAGAACTGAGACAGCGTCAGGAAATCGAAGCGTACAACGAGAAGATGGCTCTGTTCTCGTCGGTGGTGAACCGCCTGAGGGCGCCTCTTGCGCTGATACGCAATCCTCTGGATAATATTCTGAGAACACATCGCGACAATGCCGACCTGACCAACGACCTTATGGTGATAAGTAACGGTGCCGACCGTTTGTCGCGTCTGCTCAGCGAGTTTTCCGATTTTCATGCCGACCGCTGCAGCTATGTGCTCGACAAGCGTCCGGTATCGCTGTACGATACTGCTGAGAAAAGGATTGCAGCTCTTTTAGGCGATTCGGATTCGGTCATAGAATTCAGCGGCGACGCTAATGCCTGCGTGGATGCCGATCCGTCGGGTTTAGACCGTCTCGTGGAGGCTTTGCTGTCAACGGCTGTAGGCATTTCGGGCGGAAATGTGGCTGTATCGATATGCAGGCACGGTACGGGCATGGTGGCCATGGATGTTCTCTGCAGGGATTTTGAACTCAATCCCGAACGGATCCGTACCCTTCTGTCGCCTTATCTGAGCACGGACGATTCTTCGCCCGAACTGATGCGGTCCTCTCTGCCGATGGTGAAACTGATAGCAGAGATTCACGGCGGTTCGCTTATCTTCGCCGAATCCGACGAGGAAAGCTATACTTTCAGGGTGCTGCTGCCTGTAAGCAAAGAAGCTCCCTGTGCGGATCCTGAGAATCTAAAAACCGATTCGGTGTTGCTGATAGAAGAGACCGCAGGGTCGCTTGCCGAGATCGGGGCACGTCTCGAGGAATCGTTCCGTGTGGTGGCGGTTCAGTCGACGGTCGTTGCCATCGATCTGCTGCAGCGCGATCACTATTGTGTCGTTGTGGCCGAGGCGAGCGCACGTAAGCCGATGGGCATCAGCATCTGCCGTCATCTCGAAGCCGAAGGGGCCCGTGACGGCGGTGTGCCTGTGGTGGTGATTGCGGAAAGTTCGGCCGATCAGGCCGTGGGCAAGGAAGCGTTGATGGCCGGTGCCGCTATGGTTGTCGGCAAGCCATGCGATGCGGCATACGTCGTGGAGTGTGTGCGTGCGGCCGTGCGCCGTGCCGGAACTGCCGGCGCAGACTCCATGCTTCTGATTACCGGCGACGGCTCCGTGCAGCCCGTAAGCGATGATGATGTGCGCTTCATCAAGGATCTGGAGCGAGTCATAGCCGAAAATATCGCCGACGCCGATTTCGACAACGAGCAGCTTGCCGCCAAGATGTGCATGAGTAAATCGACGCTTATACGACGCACCAAAAAGGCCCTCGCTACAACTCCTAAGGACTATATACTTAAAAAGCGCCTTGCCTTCGCCGCCGAAATGCTGACCAAGTCGGCCGGCCGTATAAACGAGGTGTGCTATGCCGCAGGCTTCAATACACCGAGTTATTTCGCCAAGTGTTTCCGTCGTGTCTACGGCTGCCTGCCGTCGGAATACAAGGGTGGTCCGGCAGTCCCTTTGGAGAATCAGATATAGATAAAAATGATGTCAAAGGCGCCCCGCGACGTTTTCGTCGCATATTATTGAGTCTTTTGTTGTATAGCTTTTTCCCGATTCGGTCTAATTTTGTGTCAACTCACAAAAATTTCGTACCGCACCTTACAAATAATCCATTGAAAAAGTAATTTATGAATTCGCGATGTAAACCAATATTTCTGGCACTGATGCTTGTGGTCGGGCTTACGGCTCTGGCTCAAGGAAAAGTGACCGGCACAGTCTCCGACGAAGAGGGCGAACCTCTGATCGGCGCCTCAGTGATAGTAGAAGGCGCTTCAGGCGGTGTCATCACCGATATCGACGGTCGCTTCAATATTCAGGCGTCACCGGGACAGACGCTCTGTGTGAGCTATGTCGGCTATACGCCGGAAAATGTGAAGATCGGTACGGCCACCGACTATAAAATCATACTGAAATCGGCCGACACGGCTCTCGACGAAGTTGTGGTCGTGGGCTACGGTGTACAAAAGAAAGTAAATCTTACAGGGTCGGTCGCTTCGGTCGATTACGCCTCTCAGGCAGAGTCGCGGCCCATTGCCACTGCCGGACAGGCACTCGCCGGTGCGAGCGCCGGCGTCAATGTGCTCACGGCGTCGGGCAAGCCTGGCAGCGAGGATATCACACTCCGCATACGTGGTATAGGTACTCTCAACAATTCGGCTCCGCTGATACTGGTCGACGGTTTCGAGGCTCCGATAACGGCTGTCAATCCCGACGATATAGCTTCGATATCTATTCTTAAGGATGCAGCCTCCTGCGCCATCTACGGTAACCGCGGCGCCAACGGTGTGGTGCTGATAACCACGAAGGACAGTACTGCCGGTAAATTCACTCTCAGCTATAACGCAACATTGTCGGTCAACGAGCCAGCCAACCATTTCAAACTGGTGAGCAATTATGCCGACTACATGCAGTATATGAACGAGTCGGCGGAGAATCTCGACAATCCGCTGCCGTATTCGCAGTCTATGATCGATCTCTGGCGCGAGAAGTCGAAATATCCTAATGCCATTTCTGAATCGGGATACCCCAACTATGTTGCCTATCCGAATACTGACTGGATGGACGCTATGTTCAAGAACAATCAGCTTTTCCAGAATCACAATGTGTCGGCTACAGGAAGCAGCGGCGGAACACGCTATCTTATATCGTTTACCTTTAAGGATAATCCGGGCGTTGTCGAAGGAACTGCAATGAAGCGCTATCAGCTCCGTGCCAATATCACATCGAGAATCAACAAAATAGTTGAGATAGGCACGAAGATATGGGGCTGGCGCAGCGACCGCGAACTCAACGACTTCGACGGCGCGTCGGCCTACATGAGCCGTGCCATCCCCGGTATCTATCCTTACTACGACGGTCAGTACGGATGGATGGAAAATCCGGAGGCGCATGCCAATTCCCGCAATAATCTCTACTTTATCAACCGTCTGCAGGGTAAGGAGAACCAGAACTATATCAACGCTACCGTATTCACGAATCTCTACCTGCCGGCAGGTTTTACGGGGCATGCCTCGTTCAACTACACCCGTACCGACAGCGAGCGCAAAACCCATACCCGCGCCGGCGACGCGTTCTCTTTCCGAAAAGGCGAGACCGCATATACCTATCATAATCTCGACAATCTGAATCTCAACCAGAGCGACAGTTTCTCATATCAGTGGACAGCCGAGGCCGATGTCAACTGGAATCGGACTTTCGGGCGTCACGATGTGAGCGCAATGGCCGGTTTCGAGGCAATATACCACAACAACAGCAATCTTGCGGCCGCCAAGAAGGGCTTTTCGTCGACCATTCTCACCGAAATGAACACTGTCACCAACATGCAGAGCATTTCGGGTACTCAGAGCGACTATGCCTCGGCATCGTTCTTCGGCCGTGTCAACTATGCTTACGACGAACGATATCTCTTCGAAGCCAATCTGCGCTACGACGGTTCGAGCCGTTTTTCGCGCCGCAGCCGTTGGGGCACGTTCCCGTCGTTCTCGGCCGGATGGCGTATCAACCAGGAACATTTTATGGAGGACGCACGCAGCTGGCTGAGCAACCTCAAACTACGTGTGTCGTGGGGTAAACTCGGCAACAATGCTATCGGTAACTACGACTATATCGCCACCTATGCCACTGGTTATCAGTATGTATTCGGCGGAACGCTCAGCAACGGCATGGTTGCCACTCAGAGCAATGATCTGCTCGAGTGGGAGACCACCAGAAGCACCGACATCGGACTCGACGCCGGCTTCTTAAATAACCGCTTCACCGCCGAAATCGACTGGTACGACAGGCATACTTCGGGCATTCTTTACCGCGCACCGCTGCACCTCACTGTGGGCAACAAGACGGCGCCTTATCAGAATCTGTGCGAGGTCGATAATAAAGGTATAGAACTGACTATGGGCTGGAACGACCGTGCAGGCAACGTGAGCTATTATGTGAAAGGCAATTTCACACGCAACTGGAATCAGGTGTCGAAATACAAGGGACCGCTTGTGGCCGGTTGGGTTGAGGACGAGTTCGGTCACCGTGTGTACAAAAGCAATATAGGAGATGTGTCTACTGGCGCCAATACCCGCACTATGGAAGGCAAGCTTATCAACGAGTTCTATCTGCTCAACACCTATGCCGGCGACGGCAGCTATTATTTCCGGGATGGTTCTGTGAATCCGGCAGGTGGTCCGCGCGACGGTATGATCCGCACCCCCGAGGATATGGCATGGCTCGAGGCAATGATAGCAAAAGGCAATGTGTTTCTACCCAATAAAACCGTAGGCAAGAAAGGAATATGGTATGGCGACTACATCTATCAGGATCTCAATGGCGACGGTGTATTCGGCGATGCCGACGACTATTCGTTCCAGAATGTGTCGCAGACGCCTAAATTCTACTATGGTGTTCAGTTCGGAGCCTCGTGGAAAGGGTTCGATTTTTCGGCACAGTTCGCCGGAGCAGGCGGCTTTTCGCGGTGGTGGTACTATCTTGGCTACAATGCAACCTCCACACGTGCCGATACGGCCATGCCGCTGCATATAGCAGAGAACCACTATTTCTATGATCCTGAAAATCCGGGCGATATACGCACAAATATATGGGCGGAAAACGGCCGACTGACCATGAACTACGGCAGCGAGCAGAATGGCGGCTCGGTAGCCTCGACGCTATACCTCTATAAGGCCGACTACCTCAAGTGCAAGAACATAACACTGGGCTATACACTTCCGAAATCGGTGCTCCGCAAAATCCGCTTCGAGAATATCCGTGTGTTCGTGAGCGGCGAAAATCTGTTCACTGTCACCGATTACCCGGGTATGGATCCGGAATTCAGCGCTACAAATAATTATTACGCCAGCCTGCGTCAGTGGGCCTTCGGTCTCAATGTCAAATTCTAAGAAGTCATGAAAAAGTATATAATACTCGGTGGAATTCTTGCGGCTTCGGCTCTTGCCGGATGTAACGATTTCCTTGACCGTTCGCCATACGACGAGATTAGCAGTAATACCGTTTTCTCCACCGCCGACCTCGCCGAGTCTGTAGTGACGGGTTGCTACAGTAATCTGACGGCCGACTATGTGAGCGCTTCCTATTGTAACTGGGACGGACTGTCGTCGGTTCTGGAGCCGGCTACATTGCAGCTCAACACGACCTACATGTATCTGCGCGGGCTTGCACAAAGCAATACATCGCTGTTCTCTAACAGATGGAAACGGCTATACGAGGGCGTGAACCGCGCCAACGATGTGATAAACAATATTTCGTCCACTCCCGATATGGATGATGCCCTGAAAGCCAGGCGTATAGCCGAGTGTAAATTTATCCGTGCATACGAGTACTATCTGCTCAACTGCGCTTTTCGCGGAGTGCCTGTATATCTCGAAAATCTGTCGGATGCCGAATATACCCGCGCGCGTTCGACCGTTGATGAAGTATGGGAACAATGCGTGGCCGATCTTACCGATGCTATCGATACACCGTCGCTTCCCGACCGTATATCCGGTTCGAGTTCCGACTACGGCCGCATAGCCAGGGGTGCATGCTACTATCTGCGCGCCAAGGTGCGCATGTGGCAGCATAAGTGGGCCGAAGCAGAGGCCGATCTGCGTAAAGTAGGGGAGTGCGGCTACACCCTTTTCAAAGGCGGCTATGCGCAACTTTTTACCGAGGCCAACGAGCGATGCGACGAGATGATATTCTCTATCCCTATGATCGATCAGGCCGGACAGGGCAATGTGTTCAGCCGCACCTATGGCAACCGTTGTACGGCCGGTTACGGCGACAATGCTCTTTATATGGCTCCCGACTTTGTCGATTCCTATCAGTGGGCCGACGGGCGTCCGTTCGACTGGAACGATGTCATCGAGGGATATGGCAGTATGTCGCCGCGCGCCCGCAGTGTATTTTTCCTTCGCGACAATATGACTGCCGCCGAGCGTGCCACCATGAGCAGCTACGGTGCCGACATGAACCAATATCTGGAGGCCGGCAACGAGGCACGAATCAAAAAAGCGTACGAAGGACGCGATCCGCGTCTGCAGGCAACGGTTATTACGCCCTATTCGGTATATGTCGGTGGATGGAGCGGTGCGGCTGCGAACTATTCTCCGCGATTTCCTTTCCGGAACGAGACTACGGACAACGACATAAAGACGACACAGACACAGAATTTCCAGTATAATATCCGAAAATTCGTGACCGTAGGCACACAGTATAAGAATGTGTTGCAGAATCCGGTCGATGTACCTGTGTTCCGCTATGCCGGAGCCCTGCTGGCTCTTGCCGAGTGTGTCAATGAGCAGGGCCGCACCTCCGAGGCTGTAGCTTTGGTCAACCAGGTACGCGAGCGTGCCGGAGTGGCACCTCTCGATCAGCCTGGAAACACAGCAGTTGCAGTGAGCGGACAGGACGATATGCGTAAACGTATCCGCGACGAACATCTGTGGGAACTTGCCTGTGAGGAAGTGGTGCTTTGGGACGAACTCCGGTGGGGCACATGGAAAGACAGCAAGTTCGGCAACGGAAACGGCTGCAAGGAGATATGGGGCGAGATTATACTTGCCTACGGATGGGGCGGAACAGGCTACGACGTATGGCCTATTCCCCGCGACGAGGTTGAACGGAACAGCAACCTCACTCAAAACCCCGGTTGGTATTAGTAAACACTTTAAATAAATTATGAATAAAAATATATTTCTGGCAGCAGTATTGCTTGCCGGCAGTGCGGCCTGCGCCTCGGCAGAAGGTGTCAGGGCCTGGGAAGGTACTCTTACGCTGCCTTCCTATACTCTCAACGCGCCTGAGACGGCGCCGATTTTCGAACGCGACTGGTCGTATCAGCGCGCACGAAGGAGTGTGTATCCCTATGTCCTCAATGACAATATGACCACTCACCGCGATTCGACCACGTATAAGGCGCTCTATCTCGAGAACGACTATGTGGAGGTGTGTATTCTTCCTGAAATAGGCGGAAGACTGTTCTATGCCGTCGACAAGACCAACGGCTACGACATCGTATATCACAACCATGTGGTGAAACCGGCTAACGTGGGTATGACAGGCGCATGGATATCGGGCGGCGTCGAATGGAATGTGTTCCATCATCACCGTGCCACCTCGCACTCTCCTGTCGACTATGAGATAAGCGACAATGCCGACGGAAGCAAGACTGTGTGGGTGGGCGAGACAGAACTCCGTCACCGCATGAGCTGGGCAATCGGAGTAACGCTGCACCCGGGCAGATCGTATATAGAGGTTAGCGGCCGTCTGGTCAATTCCACCGCCGACGATAACTCGATGCTCTACTGGAGCAATATCGCCACTCTTGTCGACGATAACTATCAGATCATTTTCCCGCAGAGTACGGAGTTCGGCACATTCCACTGCAAAAACACATTCTGCCACTGGCCCGTGACACACGAGGCCTTCAACGGCATCGAAGGGTATAAGCACAATGTGGACGCATCGTGGTGGAAAAACCACTTCATGTCCAACTCGATTTTCGCGTGGGACCGCAAGGAAGATTTTATTGCCGGATATGACCACGGCCGTCGCGCCGGCACCATGATAACCGGCAACCACAATATTGTGAAAGGCGGCAAGTTCTGGCTATGGGGGCCGAACTCGAAGTGGGATACAAAGATTCTCACCGATAATTCGGGCCATTATATCGAACTGATGGTCGGTGCCTACTCCGACAATCAGCCCGACTATACGTGGATAGCTCCGCAGGAGGTGAAAAAGTTCACACATTATTTCTACGGGCTGCGCGAGATGGGCGGAGTGAAGACCGGAGACCGCGATTTTGCAATAAATCTGGACTTTCCGGGCAAAAACAAGGCCCTGGTGGGTCTGAACAGCACGGGAAAGGCCGAAAATGTGAAACTCACCCTTGCCGATAAAGGCAAACCTGTATTCGAGAAAACTCTTGACATTGATCCGGCGAAGCCGTTCGTACATACTGTCGATATCCCCGGCGGCAGCGACAAGACCGATTTTACTCTGTCGCTGACCGACGCTTCCGGAAAGCAGCTGCTCAGTTACACTCCTGTCGTGAATGACTCCGAAAAGGAACTTCCAGCAATTGTAGACCGACCCAAGCGTCCGGCCGAAATTGCCAATAACGAGGAATGCTATCTCGTCGGACTGCGCAATCTCCAGTTCCATAATCCGTTTGTCGATCCGACCGATTATTTTCTCGAAGTACTTCGCCGCGATCCGTCCGATGTGCGCTCAAATACCAAGATGGGCGTATGGTACCGTCAGCGCGGCGACAATGAGAAAGCGAAGCAATATCTGCGTTGTGCCATTGCCCGCCAGACAAAGGACTATACGCGGCCGGACGATGTCGAGGCACTCTATAATCTCGGTCTGATTCTGAAAGACGAAGGCAATATCGAGGCAGCCATCGATACCCTCTATCGTGCCGTGTGGAACTATACCTACAATTCGCCTGCCAACTACCAGCTTGCTCAGATATACAGCAATATCGGCGACTCCGATATGGCTATGGAGCGTCTTGCGGAGGCCATAAGCTATAATGGCAACAATCTTGAGGCAAAATGTATGCTGGCAAGCCTCCTCCGTACCGCGGGCGACATGCCCGGCGCTGTTGCTGCCGCAAAAGAGGTGCTTGCTGTCAATCCGCTCGACGCGTACGCCGCCTGCGAACTGAAACTTGCCGGCGAGAAGACGGATTTCGATGCTCTCATGCGCGATAATCCGGAATCGTACATCGAACTTGCTCTGAAATATCTGCATAACGGATATGCCGATGAGGCCCGCGACCTTCTCGGTGTTATCGATTCGCGGAAAGCGTATCCGACAGTAAAAATGTGGCTGGGCTATCTTGCCCATAGAAGCGGTGACACGGCCGGTGCACGGAAATATTACGGCGACGCCCTTGCCATGCCGACAGATTATTGCAATCCTTTCCGCCTTGAGACTGTGCCTGTACTCGAGACCGCGGCTGAATATTTTCCCGACAGCTACAAGCCTGTGTACTATCTCGGCAATCTGTGGTATGACAAGAACCAGAAAAAGGCCATTGCCTGCTGGAATCGTGTGACAGCTATGGAACCGTCGTTCCCGATGGCATGGCGTAATCTTGGCTGGGCATACTGGGTAGGCGAATCTCCCGATTATAAACTCAGTGCCGCAAACTATCGCAAGGCCATTGATCTCGCTCCCGATCAGGCGCTTTTCCTGGAGGAAATAGATCAGGTGTATGAGGCCATGGGCGAAGATCCGGCCGTGCGTCACGATCTGCTCAAAAGACTCCACACAACAGCGGTGAAGCGCTACTATCCTCTCGCCGCCGAGGTAATTACAGGTATTTTTACAGGTGATTATGATTATACCCTCGGCCTTCTTGAGAACTGCTATTTCCCGACGCGCGAAGGTGTGGCCAATTTCCACGACATCTACGTTGATGCTCTCCTCATGGCCGGCTCCGACAAGATTGCCAGGGGACAGTTCGAGGATGGTGTGGCCCTGTATGAGAAATCGTTCGAATACCCCGAGAATCATCAGGTGTTCCTGGTCGACACACGCACACCGCGTGACGCGCAGATATACTGCTATCTGGCCGAGGCGCATGCCGCCAAAGGCAATAAAGCCAAGGCGCGCAAATACTATAAAAAAGCGACTGAAGTGAACACCGCTTCTACCGACTACCGTTTCTGGCAGGCCAAAGCATTTGAGGCTCTCGGTGAGGGCGACAAGGCAAAGGCTCTCTATGAGGCCCTGCGGCGCCAGGGTGCCGACGGTATTGTAACCGACTATGTGAGCTTCTATGGCGCCGAAGGTACTACCGGTAATTCGGTGGAGGCTATCAATACCAAGGCGCTATATACCAAGGCTCTCGGTGAAATCGGGCTCGGGAACAAGGATGTGGCCAGGGCGGATCTCGCAGAGGCTGTAAGGCTCAAGCGCGACAATCTCTGGGCCGTGAACATGCTCCATTCGCTGGATTAACGCTATCTTTGGGATATTTTCCGGCATTATTAGGCCGGAAATATCCCTTAATCCAATTTCTAATGCTATGAAGTTTTATAAAACAATAGGTCTCTGGGCTCTCCTGGGCACAATATCGGCTACGGCGGCAACTCCCCGTGTCGATAGCCGGCCGTTTGGCCGTCTGTCGACCGGTGAGGAAGTGACGCTCTACCGCATAACCAACGACAGCGGTTCGTTTATGGAGCTTATCGATTATGGCTGCCGTATTGTGGGAATTCATGTTCCCGACAGGGACGGACGGCTTGTCGACGTAGTACCGGGCTATGACAATATCGCTGATTTCGAGCATGGGCCCGAACGTTTCTTCGGCGCCTTGATCGGCCGATTCGGCAACCGCATAGCCGAAGGCAGCTTCATGCTCGACGATTCGCTGGTGCAGCTATCGCTCAACGAGAATCTCGCCGGGCATCCGGGGCATATACACGGAGGCGAGAAGGGATTCGACCGCGTGATGTGGAGCGCTAAGCCTGTGGCCGACGGTGAGCGCGCCGGTGTGCGGTTACACCGCCTGAGTCCCGACGGCGAAGAGGGCTATCCCGGAAACCTCGACTGTACCGTCACCTACTGGTGGGGCAACGACGGCACATGGTCGGCTGTTTACGAGGCCACTACCGACCGTCCGACGATAGTGAATATGTCGAACCATACGTATTTCAATCTCCGTGGCGCCACTGCCGGCTATGTGATGGACAATATAATGCAGGTCGAAGCCGACTGGTATCTGCCCAACACGCCATGGTTCACTCCCATAGGTCTTAAAGAACCGGTAGCCGGCACTCCTTTCGACATGCGCGAGCCCGCGCGGGTAGATCATGCCATAGACACACCGTGTGAGGCCATCAACACCATGCGAGGTTTTTCGGTGACATGGGTGCTGCGCGATTATGACGGCACTCTGAGGCGTGTTGCCGGTCTCTACCAACCCGAAACAGGTATTGGCATAGAACTGTCGACGACCGAACCCGGGCTGCTGACGTATACCGGGCGCCTGTTCAGCGACAGTGTGGTCGGCAAGGACCGTCGCCCGGTGCAGAAATTCGGAGGTATGCTTCTGGAAACTCTGCATTTTCCCGATTCTCCGAACAATCCCAAATTCCCTTCCACCGTTCTTCGCCCCGGCGAAAAATATCATTCACGAACCGATTTCCATTTCTATAATAAATGAAAGACATGAAAAACAATACTTTGGCACTGGCGCTCGCATTGACGCTGTGTGCCGCAGGAAATGCCTGCACTGACGAAGGCGAACCTATGGATCCGTCGCTGAATCCGGGCGAATCCACGGTATTGAAACTTACTCCGATGGCCTCTCTCAACAAGGCGAAAGGGAAAGTGAACTCTCATGCGGACGAATGGGAGCATTCGAGCCTTATGCTCGACGCCCGCAGTGAAGTATGTGTGCCCGAAGGCATACTCGGAGGTACTCCGGCCTACTATCCGCGACTGAAGCAGATGGCCGACGGCCGTTATATCCTGTTCTTCCAGCTCGGCGCCCAGGCGGCCGACACTAAGTATACCACGAGCGATGATCTTGTGAACTGGCAGCCGGCACAGTTCCTGCATCAGCGTTTTCCCATAACCAATGCCCTGGGGAGTGCCGACGAGCGCCGTTATACTACCACCGATGCCATTGTGCTTCCTAACGGCGATATACTCACCGCGACATCGTACCGCGCCAACAAGGGATATGCCCGCACTCCGACCGATAACGGCATATCACTGAGGCGAAGCACCGACAACGGGCGCACATGGAGCGAAGAAACCCTCATATACCGCGGCACGAACTGGGAGCCGTCGTTCACCATGCGCAGCAGCGGCCGCATAGAGATTTATTTTTCGCAGAGTCGTCCGGAAATCGCCAGCAGCCATTCCGGTACGGCGATGCTGTGGAGCGATGATAACGGACATACGTGGAAGCCTGATTTCGGAGAAGCGGCATATACGGTGCTTCGCCATAAATGGTTCGATCCAAACAACGGTGCGCTGCGCTGGACCGACCAGATGCCGTGTGTGATAGAACTGAACGAAAGCGGCAATCTCTTTGCTATCACCGAGTCGATGGCTCATCCGGGCGAGTCGCAGCAGTTCAACATTGCTTTGGGCTATGCAGGCCGGGAAGGTTTCGCCCACATCACCGGGGCCGAGGAAGAGGGACCGGCCGACCGCGACATCAATGTATGGACCGGAGCTGCCCCATGGGTTGTGCAGGCGCCATCGGGCGAAGTGATACTTTATTATGGCAATAAAGGCGGCAAGGGCCGCATCGGATCTCCCGATGCCCGCACTTTCGGCGAAGAATTTTCCTATCTTGTGTCATATAAGGGAAGCTGGGGCGCCAATTACCTCGAAACGCCGCATTCTGTACTTGCCGCGCATCCGCGCGGTTCGTCCAAAGGCGAAATCGGTATCGCCCGCTATTTTCTCAACCATGCCATTGCCGCCACCGGGCGCACTCCTGTGATGGACGGAGACAATGTCGACTGGGCCGACAACGACGATGCTATTTTTGCCGGTTCGAAATGCCGTGCACAGGCCACTCTGCGTTGTTCGGCCGACAAGGATAATATTTACTTCCTTGTGGAGGTCCGCGACGAGAATATATCGGGCGACGACTATGTGAATATACTTCTGTCGCCCGAGACACCGACAGGAAAGATCACATCGGAGGCACGTCGTATCAAAGTCGCGCCTTATGGCCTGAAGAGCACCGATCTCTATGCTGGCGGCTGGCAGGAACACGCCATGACAGTCGATGTAAGAACAGCCTATGACGGTACAATCGCCGACAACAGTGACACCGACAACGGCTATCTTGCCGAAGTGGCTGTGCCGAGAAGCGAGCTGAAAATCGAAAACGGCCGTCTGCTTGTCAATCTGGTACTTTTTGATGCTGAGGGAGGAGAAGACGCTGTAGCTCCGACTACTGTCAAGAGCCTGCAGCAGTGGATCCCTGTCATCGGTCTGTGACGGGCAAAAAGAGCGCCCCGGCAGTTGGGTCGGGGCGCTCTCCACGTTTCAACTATTTATGAGAGCTATCTTCCCCAGTATCACTACTCGGAAAGACAGACGAGGGATGATTATAGTTCGCGTTCTATCTTTCTTTCATCTTTTAATAGCATAACGTCGCGGAGCATGAAATTCCTATGTCGGGATGTATAAAAGAGTATAAAGTTTGTAATATAACGCAACAAATCTGTCCCTGCTGTCAATCCAGGAAGAGAGCCGAGCAGGCGGCGTTGGTTCCGCGCACCTGACAGATACGAATGCGCACGGGCCTGTCGGCCTCGAATGTCACATATCGTCCGTTTTCGTAGTCGCGTACCATGTGGACTGGCGAAAGCAGACGTTTGGTATTCAGGTCGAAGAGCTCGATGGCGCTTCTGCGGTTTCCTTTGTCCCAGTCGACAAAGTATAGCGATAGCTTGTAGGGTTTGTCGTGGTGGTAATTGACGTCGATGGTCATTGTCTGGCGGCATACCTGTGGGTCGAAAGTTGTGATAGCTCCGAGACTGCGGCTTTCGTCGCCTTCGATATTGGATATGAGAGCCCGCGGATCGGCGGTCGAGGCGGTGTAGTGCGAGTTTTCCTCGCGGCGGCATATTATGCTTTCGCATCCCCTCGGCTGACATACACGGTGAGCGCCCTCTCCGTCGTAATTGAACAGGATATAGCCTTTGGAGCCGTAGCGCCCTTTCCAGTCGCCTTGTGTTACGGTGTCTTCCGTTACTCTTGAGGCCGGAATACGGTAGGTGAGCGCTTCGTCGGCCAACGGACTTACGGGAGTACGGTCGTAGGCGAATTCAAACTGATATGTACCTTCGCCTACAGGGGGCAGCAACGCGTGAGTGGCTGTTTTTTCTGCCGGTGCGACGGATTGGCCGTTCATGCGCAGTGATGTGATTTCGGCATGCATAAGCGGGATTGCCATGCGTCCGTGTGTGCCGGGCGGTACCGTGAGACTCGCGCGGCCGGTGCGCGTGTCGATCGACATGCGTATTTTGCCGTGCGGAGTCGGTACTGCGCCTTCGACGCTTGTAAGCCCGGAGGTGAGATGGGGGCACACTGAGAAAGTGGCGAAGCCGGGTGTGTCGGGGCGTATGCCAAGCACTTCCTCGCTGAGCCATTTTGCCACGCCGGCGCTCCACGGATGTGTGAGACTGGTATAGCCGCACTGGTTATTGACGGGAGCGTCGTTCTGTGCCAGGCGGCAAAGGTTCCACGACGGACGGAAAACCTCGAAGAATGTGGTGGCGCCATAGCGCAGCTGTCCGCCCCAGCAGTCGTCGATGGTGTTCATGGCCTCGCCGTAGCGTCCGAGCCGTGCCATGGCGTATAGTACGAAGTACTGGTTGAACGGAGAATAGGATACGCGCTGCAGACGGTCGGCAAATGCGGTGTTCCACAGTCCGTCGACATCTTCGGGTGCGACTGCACCGGCATTTACGGCGTCGGAGGCGGCGAATATGTCGAGACCTTCGGCCCAGTGAGGCTGATGTCGGAGCTGAGCCTGCTTTTCTTCGGCGTAGCTGCTGTATTTCTTTGCAAGGTCGTCGTTGCCGCATTCTTCCATTATTTTTGCAAACATTTTCCACGCCTGGATAGACAGCATGCGGTATGCCGTGGCAGTCTCGGGGCATTCGGGAGATTCGAATCCGGCTCCGAGCCGTTCGTCCCAGCCGTAGAATACTACCGAGGGGTTGTGGTCGTAGTGGCTGTAGGCCATATCGAGCTTGTGGCATGCGTTGTCGCACAGCGAGTCGAGGAGGGCACGGTCGCCGGTGTACTGATAGTAGTCTATGAGACTGAGCACCCAGTAGAGCGAGTAGCTGAGGATGCCGTTGTACTGGTCGGCTGTGTTGAGAATATTCTTTTTAATGAAATCGTAGTTGCCGAATGCCACAAGAGCGGCGCCCTGTGAAGTGTGGGCGTCGCCAGTCCACGAGTGGCGGTCGCTGCGTTCCATGAGGATGGCACCGAAATAGTCCTTCAGCAGATTTAGACGTACTGTATAGGCGGCCGTGTACCAAATGCGGTTGAGCTGTTCGTCATTGCATCGGAAGCAGCCTTCGTAATTGACCGGTTTGGTCTGGCACACGAGGCGTATGTTCCTGATTCTGATTTTGCGGGGCACCTCGGAGAGGTGAATCCAGGCATATCGTACGCCTTCGTAGAGCTGTTTGTTCAGCTCCAGTCGGTATGTCTTTCCATGGCGTACCGGTACGGCTGTTTTGACCGGATGCTCGGAGCCGAGATTGAAAACGGCGGGTTCGTTGAACTCGCTGATGCTGCATTGGGCTGATGCCGGGAGATTGTCGCAGTCGAATTCAAGCCATCCGGCGCTTACGAGGCCAAAGTCGAGCATTATATTGCATGGGCCTGTTACGGTGATATCGGAGGTGCTTTTGGACGATATATTGTCTTGTCGGTCGGACTCAAGAGAGGCCGGATGCAGTGTGTAAGCTTGAAGATCATCGTCGGCCGATATATTTTTCCATCTGTAATTGACCAACGGGTCGGGCGAACAAGCTATTTTCTCGCCCGAAGGAGCTCCAGTAAGGGGGCCATAGACAGAACCTCGCGGAGTGATCGCTGCGCTTGCCGCTATTCCTGCCAGAAGGAATCCGATAAATGTGAAAAAAGTTTTAGGCATAATTTATGGTAATAGACTGGAGGGAAAAAACAGGCCCCGGGCAGTTCGTCAGGAAGATGTCCGGGGCCGGTATGGGGAGTGGTTGCTTATCGGAGGCCGTTGTAGTCGCGACTATAGCGGAGCATCTGGTCAGCGTAGCCTTCGGTGTAGTCTACGGTCACGTCGGTGATGTTGCCGTTTTCATCGCGCACGGCTGTATAGACGGGATTGACAAAGCCCTTGTAGGGAGCGATGTTGAGGGTGGCGTAGCGGTCGAGAACCTCGCGGTGCAGCACGGGATCGATCTTCACGGCGTAGGTGTTGATGAGCTCGTTGGCGGCGGCGTAGTCGCCGGTAGAGCGCACGCGCTGTATTTCGGCGAGCAGCTGTCCGAAGAGACCGCGAAGTGCTTCGTAGTCGTTGATCTGGATGTAGGTCTTGCCGTCGCGTTTCACAAGCTCGATTACGCCGGCGTCTTTGCCGTGTTCATAGGCCCACTCGGCAATGAGTTTGCGGTTGCGCATGTGGGCTTCCTCGACGTCTTTGCCGGGCTCGATGCGCTGGAGCTGAGTCATCATGCCGTTGAGGATGTATTTGTAGTATTCGGCCTTGTATGCATCGGGGTTGTCGAGCAGACCCATTTCGATAAGTTTGGGGTCGGCGAGATAGTAGAGTGCGAAAAGGTCGGCGCGGGCTTCCTCGATGGCCGAGCCGTGTTCCTTGAGGGCGTCTTCCTTGCCGGGCATCACTTTGCCGGAGCCGTGGCCGAGGCATTCGTGGAGGTCGGTATGGAGATTGTCGGTGATGAAGAGATAGTCGTCGAGCAGCTTCATTGTGGGCTGGTCGATAACGAATTCCTCATTGAAACCGTTGCCGTGGCTTGCTTCGTCGTAGGCCTGTGTAATGTTTTCGATAGTCACCGATTTGGAGCCGTGAGCGGCGCGGATCCAGTTGGCATTGGGCAGGTTGATGCCGATGGGGGTGGCGGGATAGGAATCGCCTGCGAGTATGGCTGCTGTTATTACCTTTGCGGACACGCCTTTCACTTTCTCTTTCTTGAACACGGAGTCGACCGGCGAGTTGTCTTCGAACCACTGGGCTTCGGCGCTGAGAGTTTCGGTGCGTGCGCTTGCCGGAATGTTCTTGAAATTGACGATAGATTCCCATGAGCCAGTCATGCCGAGGGGATCGCCGTAGGTTTCGATGAAGCCGTTGATGAAGTCGACCTGCGATATGGTGTCCTCGGCCCATTCGATGGAGTATTTGTCGAAGGTGGCAAGGTCGCCGGTGCGGTAGAAATCGATGAGCGATCCGATGATCTGACGTTGGGCGTCGTTCTCGGCATACTGCGAGGCGCTGTCGAGGTTTTCGACGATTTTCTCGATGGCCGAGGAGTAGAGACCGCCTACTTTATAGGGATTTTCTACAATCTTACCGTCGGCACCGCGCTCCACGCGGGTGTTGAGACCGTAGGATATGGGAGTGAGATCGTCGGGTTTGCGGATAGAGTTGTAGTAGGCTTCGACCTCGGCCTGGGTTACGCCGGGAGCGTACATGTTGTTGGCCGACGAGGTGATGAGGTCGACGCTGGCATCCTGATTGACGCGCTTGGCATCGAGAGCGGGATTGAAAATTACCTCGACGAGTTCAGCGGTATTTTCCGGGGCAGCGCCTTCGGGCAGCGCCTCGATCTGCGATGCGAGGAATTCGCGGCTGAATGCGGGTGTGAATTTGTCGGTGGAGTAGTGGTGGTGTATGCCGTTGCCGAACCATACCTGTTTGATGTATGTTTCGAATGCCTTGAATTCAGGGGTGTTGCGGTCGCCCTGATAGTTGGTGTAGATGGCTTCGAGGAGCTGTCGTATGGCAAGATTGTTGCTGTTGTTCTGATCCCAGAGGATATCACGGCCCCAGAGAGCGGCTTCGGTGAGGAAGTATACGAGCTTTTTCTGCTGTAGAGTCAGATTTTCGAAATCGGGTACTTTGTAACGGAGCACTTCGATGTCGGCGAAGTGGTCGACTACGTAGTCGAAGTCCTGCTGTTGCGGCGCTTCGGCCTTTTTGCAGGAAGGAGCGGCGAGCATAGATGCCATTGCAGCTGCGATTAGTATTTTTTTCATATTGATGATTGGTTTGTTTTTCTTGTGGAACAGAACCGCCACACAGCGCAGAGGCTGTGTAACGGTTCTTTATTTTGGGGTTGTCGACGGACTATTTATCGTCGCCGTCGGGCGCTTTATCGTCTTTTTTATTGTCGTCTTTGTCCACTTCGGTTGCGTCGACATCGTCGATGGGCGGCGGAAGCGGGCCGGTATAGGGCTTGTCGGGGTTGAGGTCCTTGTGACCGAAAAGCTCGTCGGTACGCGAGGTCCACTGCCGCGGCCCGAAAATACGCTCGACGTCTTCGGTGAATATGACTTCGCGCGATATGAGAGTCTGTGCGAGCTCATGGTGCCCGTCGGAGTGTTCGCGCAGAATCGACTTGGCGCGCTCGTACTGCTCGGCGATGATACGGCTCACTTCCTCGTCGATGATGCGGGCACGCTCGTCGCTGTAGGGGTTGGTGAACATGCTGTTCTGACCGGTGGAGTCGTAGTAGCTGAGGTTGGGCAGTTTGTCGCTCATGCCGTAGTATACTATCATGGCATATGCCTGTTTGGTGACACGCTCGAGGTCGTTTGCGGCGCCGGTGGATATGTGGCCGAGGAAAACTTCTTCGGCGGCGCGGCCGCCCAGCAGCGAGCAGATGTCGTCGAGGATTACCTGCGATGGAACTATCTGACGCGCTTCGGGCAGATACCATGCTGCACCGAGCGCCTTGCCGCGGGGCACGATGGTGACTTTGACCAGCGGGTTGCCATAGCGGAGATGCCACGACACTGTGGCATGGCCGGCTTCGTGAACGGCGATAGAGCGTTTTTCGTCGTCGGTGAGAATCTTGTTTCGCTTCTCCAGACCGCCGATAATGCGGTCGACGGCAGCGTTGAAGTCTTCTTTGGTCACCGATTCCTTGTTGTTTCGGGCGGCGATGAGGGCTGCCTCGTTGCATACGTTGGCTATGTCGGCGCCCGAGAATCCCGGGGTCTGGCGGGCCAGAAGCTCAATGTCGAGGCCGGGAGCGGTCTTCACCTTGCGCAGATGCACCTTGAAAATCTCGACACGGTCGGGCAGATCGGGCAGATCGACATATATTTGGCGGTCGAAACGGCCGGCACGCATCAGGGCCTTGTCGAGAATGTCGGCGCGGTTGGTGGCGGCGAGGATAATGACGCCGCTGTTGCTGCCGAAACCGTCCATCTCGGTCAGAAGCTGATTGAGGGTGTTCTCGCGTTCGTCGTTGCCGCCCATGCTGGCGTTTTTACCGCGGGCACGGCCCACGGCGTCGATTTCGTCGATAAATACAATGCAGGGAGCTTTTTCCTTGGCCTGGCGGAAGAGGTCGCGCACTCGCGATGCGCCTACACCGACAAACATCTCGACGAAGTCGGAACCCGACATGGAGAAGAAAGGCACGTCGGCTTCGCCTGCCACAGCTTTGGCAAGCAGCGTCTTGCCGGTACCGGGAGGGCCTACGAGAAGAGCTCCCTTGGGTATTTTGCCGCCGAGGTTGGTGTAGCGTTTGGGGTTTTTGAGGAATTCTACTATTTCCTCTATCTCGGTTTTGGCCTCGGAGAGACCGGCGACATCCTTGAAGGTCACTTTCTGGGAATTGTTCTTGTCGAACAGCATGGCCTTGGATTTGCCTACGCTGAAGATGCCGCCCGCACCGCCTGCACCGCCGCCACCGGCACCCGACATGCGGCGCATGAGGAATATCCATACGGCGATGAGGAGTATGAAGGGGAGGAAAGACCACAGGTAGTTGCCGAAAGGACTGGCCTGTTCGAACTCGACATCGCCCTTAAAGGCACCGGAGCTACGCCACTGGTCGATTTTATCGGAGAATTTGTCGGCAGACTGTATGTTGGTTTCGATCTTGGCAACGACACCCTGGCTTGGAGAGAAGTCATGGCCTTTGAAAATCTCGCGTGCGAGGGAGTCGGAAAGCAGACCCTCGGCCTGATTCTTATCGGAGAATATTATAATTTTGGTGATGCCGTGATCGCGTTCCACATACTGTGTGAAATCGCTGTAGGACACCTTTTTAGTTACCTCGTTGGTATCGAGGTAGAATATGCCGGCCAGGAAGAGAAAAACAATGCCGTACATCCACCACAAGCTGAACTTGAATGGACCGTTTTTCTTTCCGTCGGGTTTGTTGTCGGGGGTAAAAGGCATGAGTTATATCGTAGGATATCGTAGTTAGTCTAAATCGGGGATATCGGTAATTCTGGCGTCGCTCCACAGTTCCTCGAGTGCATAGCGCAGGCGTGTTTCGGGAGTGAAAATGTGCACCCATGTGTCGCCGTAGTCTATCACTACCCATTCGGCATTTGCCACGCCGTCGGCGTTATAGGGCTTTGCATTGCCGTTTTTGCGTACGTATTCGATTACGCTGTCGGCTATTGCGGCTACCTGCGTGGTTGAGTTGCCCTGTGCGATGATGAATTTATGGGCGGCGGCCGATTCGATGTGGCTGAGGTCTACTACGGTGATGGAGCGGCCCTTGCGCTCCTGGATACCTTCTATGATGAGTTGCTGGAGGTCTTGGTTTGAAGACATTCGTTAATTTAACTTTAAATTTCAGGCAAATATAATGAATTTTCGGTACGCGCCGCCGTGGGTCGGCAGCAAATGTACACTACTTTAACAATTATTCGAAGTTTATGGTTTTCGCCGGGTCGACCGAAGATGCTGTTCTGGCCGGAAGCCACAGCACGAGCCACGCGACAACAGCCACTCCTATATTGAGCGCCACAAAGGCCCATGGGCGGATATCGACTGGCACGCTGTTGAGGTAATAGGCCTCGGGGTCGAGGGGTATGGCGCGGGTATATTTCTGCAGCAGCAACAGGCCTATGCCGAGGACGTTGCCTATGATCATGCCGCGAAGCACTATTCTCATGCCCAGGTCGACGAATATAGAGCGGATGAGGCTGCCGGAAGCTCCGATGGCACGAAGGATGCCTATGGCGGGGACATTGTCGAGCACCAGTATGAACAGGCTTGAGACCAGCGTGAAAGCCGCCACGCAAAGCATGAGGCTGAATATCACTGCCACGTTAGTGTCGAGGAGCGCGAGCCAGTTGAAATAGAGAGCGCCCGACTTTTCGATAGTCTGCACAGGATAGTACTCGTCGATAGTGCGTGCTGTGAGCGCTGCCATGAGTGCTGCCTCTATGCGGGCTGCAACCGGCGCTATGTTTTCCTCGGGAAGTCCGCGGATATCGAGGCGGTTGCCTTCGTCGGGACCGAGATTGGCAATGCTCTGCAGAGCTGCAAGCGAGGCATAGGCCATGGTGCGGTCGTATTCGCCGAAATCTGCTTCGTAGATGCCGGCTACTGTGTTGCGGCGCATTTTCACGGCCTCGTCGATGATGTAGGTGGAGTATACCTTGTCGCCTACGGCAAGGCCGAGAGCATCGGCGGTGGCGCGTGATATTACAATGTCGTTGCGTGTGCTGTCGGCACTGAAGTCGGGCCACTCTCCGGCTACGATGTTGCCTTTTTCGAAGGCGAAACCGGCATCGGGCGACTGGCCAATGAAAACGATTCCCTCGAAATCGGTGTCGGTTTTGAGTATGCCGGGGAGCCTGAGGACCAGCCGGCGCTCGGTGCCGGGTGCTTCGGCGTCTATAATGTCCATAATGGCCGAGCCGGGGTTAATGGTGGCAGCCTGTTCGCGTGTATATGGGTCGAATGGCGCTTCGATGCTTATCTGGGCGTCGAACCCCATGAGTTTTCGCTTTATTTCTTCTTTGAAGCCTACCACGATGCCGAGGGTCAGCTCCATTACGGCCAGGGCAAGCGCGACACCGGCCACGGCGATGGTAGTGCCTACGGCCGTACCGTCGGCACCGAGACGCATCCGTCGCGATATCCATATATGAGTGAGCATGGTCAGATGTTTTTAGCGCTGCTTTTGGCACCGTGGTGCAAAAGTACGTAAAAAAGCCGGCCGAGGCAAGGGGTGCGGTATGCTGATAACACAGCTCTTTTATTTAACATTAGATGAAGTTTGCCCAAAGAGGTATGTTTTATAGCGAAAATTCATATCTTTGCGCACAGCGGTGCCGAAGCACTGCTTTCGGTGTTTCTTTAACATATACTCTGACAATGGGATTTATCCAAACGAAGTACGCTATCTGAGGCTATAAAATAACAATGAGGCTGTGTCGTAATTGATTGTAAGATATTTACGTTAAGGCCAAAAACGAAATTTTTTTGAAAGTTCATGCAGTCTTTTGATGTTGAGAGCATCTATTAAGGTGGTTTTTGAATCAATGGATAAAAGACATCTTATAAAATGCTGTCACTTGGGAGATAGAGAAGCCTTCGGGATTCTTTATCAGACTTATCTTACCCCCATGTATGATATTGTGGCGTATTATGTTCATGATCACGATGCGGTATGGGACATTCTGCATGACGGTTTCCTTATAGCTTTTGCTTCAATAGGTTCTCTGAAGAACGCTGACAAGGTTGAAGCATGGCTTACCTCCATAATGAAAAACCTGTCGCTCCAATATCTGAAAGATGAGGCAAGTCATATTTCCGTTCCTATGTCAGATACTGCGATTGCTGATAATATCAGTGAACCTATAGATGAAGGACAACATCTGACCTGGGAAGAACTGGATAAGATTATCGAAAAATTGCCTGAGGGCTACGGCAAAGTCTTTCGGCTTGCAGTGCTTGACGGTCTTTCGCATAAAGAAATTGCAGCTCTGCTCGGCATCGCACCTCATTCTTCATCTTCGCAGCTTACGCACGCAAAAGCAATGCTGCGACGTATGATTACGCAATATCGTATGGAAATAGAACTTCTCTCAATTATTGGAATTATAATGCTTATCTGGCATTGGGCCATTAACCGCAGAGAAGAAACGCCCACAACACCGATTATAAGCAGTAACACAGATAAAGAAATACCTTTTGTCACCGACTCAATTGAGGATGCAAATTCAGCGGTTGACAGTATTATGCCAAGGTCAAAAAAGATTTACAAGTCAATACAGCATCCCGAAACGCAACAAAATATAGCAGAGATAACAATTACATCCGACAGCATACCGGCTATTAAGAATGACAGTATTGTAAACGACACCGTAAGAGTATTCAAAAACATCATTAATCGAGAAAAACTTTTTGCTCAGGAAGATTTACCAAGTACACAACATATCGAAACTCCGGATTGGTCATTGTCATTGGCATATTCCGGTACGCTTGGAGAAAATGACTTGAATCGGTATAGAATTTCCGATCCCGGTCTGCCTGATGTGGAAGGACCTACCGGAGAAATCGATGTCACGGAGAAGACACGTCATTATATGCCGTTGGTTATCGGACTGTCACTCAGCAAATCGCTTTCATCCCGTTGGTGCATAGAAACCGGCCTGCGTTACACATTCTTGCGGTCAGACTTCCTTTCGGAAAGCGAGCTGATGTACAAAGAAACAATCCAGCGCATACATTACATAGGCGTTCCGCTAAAACTCAACTATCGGATATTCACTTACAACGGGTTCTCGCTGTATGGTCAAGGTGGCGGCGCGTTGGATATTCCTGTTTATGGTACTCAATCAGTTTTGGAATATTCTCCGAAATTAGGAACAACGAATAAGGATTTACTCCATGTTAATGCTCCCTTGCAGTGGTCGGCAGAGGGTGGACTCGGCATACAGTATCATTTCACACCATCATTCAGCATATACGCTGAACCCTCGTTCAGATATTATTTCAACACCGGTTCTGATATTAAGACAATACGTCAGGATAAGCCGTTTGAGTTTACAATCCCGATCGGATTGCGGATTACGTGGTGATTGAAATGAAAAATGATTTAGTTGGATGCAGTCTTTGGAAGACAAATTCATCTATAAGACGAATATATCAACAAAGAAACAACAACATCCAACAATGACGAATATCATCAAAACCATCGGCATGCTGTTTGTCGCACTGATGCTTATCTCATGCTCAGATGAAACAGATGCGGTAAATCCCCCTCGGACACCCGATAAAACTATTTCCGGCACCATACCGGCATTATACATCGAAACCGAGAACCACGCTCCAATAATATCAAAGACTGAATATCTTAATGCTACATATTGGCTCGATCCTATGGGAGCGGAAGACATTTCGGCTCTCGGTAGCAAAACCGAGCCTCTGCCGATGCAAATTCGCGGTCGCGGACATTCTTCGTGGAAAGGAGCGAAAAAACCATATAAGATAAAACTCGATAAGAAAACAGCTTTGATGGGAATGCCCAAGAACAAGCATTGGGCACTTCTGAAGCCGACCGAAAATACAGTGGCCGGTTTACAGTTGGGTAAACTCATGAATATGGCATGGACACCGAGTTTCCGTCCCGTTGAAGTCGTTTTGAACGGAGATTATATAGGGTTGTATTTCCTTACGGAAACTATCCGGATTGATGAAAACCGTCTAAACATATATGAGCAACAAGATCAGGAGACCAATCCGGAACTTATAAAAGGAGGCTGGCTTGTCGAGATTGATAATTATCATGATGAAGATCAGATTACTATTCCTGAATGTGGCAAGTGGAACTTGACTCTGCGATACCACTCGCCCGAAGATTTGTCCAATGCTCAGTTGCGGTGGCTTACGGATGAGTTCAAATCCATCAATGCTACCATCTATTCAGCCGACAAGACTTCAGCCGTATGGGAAGATTACATCGATGTTGAAAGCATGGCACGGTTCTTTATATTACAGGAAGTCATGGATAACCCGGACGGATTTCACGGAAGTTTCTATCTTCACAAGGACTTGTCAGACAATGCCAGGTGGGTAGCCGGTCCGATATGGGATTTAGTCTGCTATAACCGCGAGAAAACCGATTATACCTTCCGGATGAAAGTCCATTACGGATTTACACCTCACTGGATAGGTGAGATTATTCAATACGACAGTTTCTGTAAAGCTGTTGAACGAGTGTGGCGTGAGGTTTATCCAACTCGATTGTCAGAAATATATAATCAAATCGACGAAATTATATTGCCGCTTGGAAGTGCATGGGCTAATGATCGTGCAAGATGGAATGAAGACGCGACCCAGACGGCTCAACTCCGCGCAGACCGTATCAAAAACGCTCTCAGACGCAACATCGAATGGTTTGACAATCATCTTCCTGCAAGCCAATATGCCTCCGTGCGAATGCCAATGGAAGACAAAACCGACATCTCTGTAACGGTCTATAACCTTCAAGGCCTCTTTATTGGAAAATTCAAGAACGAAATGGAGGCAATTTCAAATTTGAGTCAAGGAGTCTATATCATTAATCATAAAAAGGTAACCCAATTATATACAATTATAACCTAAACAAATATGGAACAAAGATACTCTGCCTCCTTTGAAATAAAGGAAGTCACATCTGATAGTCTAACCGAATTTATAGATAAAGTAAACTCTATCTTATCTGAAGGAAAAGAAGTATCAAATATTGTGGCAATCGTTGTAACAACAAAATTACTTTAAGCCTTTAAACGCACCTAAGATGTATTGATTTAAGGCTTTTTTCATGGCGTCGCTACATTTGGCAATACTATCCTTACGGAACTTTTCACAACAACAGGATACTGTAAATCCCGATGCTGTAAAAGTAACTTTTGGATGCTCTCCATGCTCAGGACATTTTGTCCTTTCAATGTCGGATTTGATGCTACGTTCAATCGAGGAAGGTAATCTGCTCATATGGTTGTGAGTTTATTTACAAAGATAATTATTTTTATTGAAATTATAATCTAAAATAATTATGAGTGTAGAAATAACTTCTGCGGATTTGTCAATGTCTGGGTATAAAAATTTTGACGAGTTAAACAATGGGATAATTGAAGCCGCAAAAAATATTCCGGAAGGTTTTTGTGACATATCAGCAAATGTATATGTTACCTATCCGAGCGAAGATGAAGAATACGAATGTAGTGTACGGAATCTTATATCCATAAATACCTCCACAATTGATGAGGCAATATCCGAACTACAAAAACTATCTGTCGGAAACTATACAAGGATTACCTTAGACGTGACCTTGGAGAAAAGTTGTAACGGCCCGCAAGAATGCCATACTTGTATCTACAGCAACGAGCCTCGACGTACTTATGGAAAGTCTCACAGCAACAATAAGTGATTTTATACTCCATTCCATTTACGGTAATTCTGGGAGACTTATTGTAAATATGACATTTTTGGGACATTACGCGATACCAAATAAATTTTTTGAGAAGTAGTGACTGGTGGTTCATACTGACAAAGATAGTTATTCCCTTTGAAGTAACCTTGATTATTGCAATAAAAATATCCTAAGATTTTATTGTTCAGGTATTTGGATATGTCGCCGATTTTTACTAACTTTAAGTAAAATTCGGTGATATATGAGCGAAAAATACAATCTTTTCTACTTCTTCAAACAGTTCCCCGATGAAGATGCTTGTCGAAAATATCTTGAGAAACGCAGGTGGAATAATAACCCGATTTGTCCGCATTGCAGTAACGCACAAAAGATATATCGCTATAAAAATGGCAAAACATTCAAATGCGCACATTGTCACAGGCAGTTTAAGGTTACGACAGGCACCATATTCGAGAACTCAAACATACCATTACAGAAATGGTTTCTTACATTCTATCTGATTGCGCTTTCAAAGAAAGGTATCAGCTCCGTTGAATTGTCAAAAACAATAGGAGTAACACAAAAGACCGCATGGTATCTTTTGCACAAGATACGATTTATGCTGGAACATCGTAATTCCGATAATCAATTACGCGGAATAGTTGAAGTTGATGAAACCTATGTAGGTGGTAAGAAGAAAGGGAAACGTGGTAGAGGTTCTGAAAACAAAACTCCTGTATTTGGGGCAATACAACGCAGAGGCCGTTTATCAATAACTCCCGTTGAGAATACAAAAAGAAAAACATTAGAGCCGATTATTCATAAACGAATAAAAGGCGGTACTCATATAGTGAGCGATGAATGGTGGGCGTACACAAAACTTGATACAGACTATGAACATAGCGTAGTCAAACATAAAATCAAGGAATATGTGCGTGGCAATGTCCATACAAATACTATTGAGGGTGCATGGTCACATTTGAAAAGGTCAATGATGGGAACTTACCATAGACCGAGTAAAAAGCACCTTGATAAGTATTGTGCGGAATACGAGTTTACATATAACACCCGAAAGAAATCGCCATTAGTTAAATTCAATCAAATAATAGACAAAAACCTAATCCGTGTCGGGTATTCAGATATAACCGGCACCTAAAATCATTTACATTTATGGAAATAGTTTCAGTGAAACTTGTGGTGTTCCGACATCCGGAACCTGCGAGGTGGGACACCTATGCAAGTTACTGTCCGGCGACGCATAATTATTGTGCAAGAGGCAAGACGGTTACTGAGGTGATTGCATACTTTGAAAAAATGCTAATCAGAGAACTGGAAAACCGTATGTTCTTTGTCAATTTCAAAAATTGGGGTTGGGAAGTGAGTGATAATTCAGCAAAACCACCTATCTTTGCAGACGAATATCTGATTTCTGAAACGGAACGGATGTTTGAAGTTGAGATAAAAGACCCATTAATAATCACAGTAAATGTCGAACTTCCCAAACCAAGAAAGACAATCGGAGTATGAACGCGATATTCTTATAGATTTTTTAATGTCTAAAGGATTTCTCGGTAATATGAGAATGACTTCTTCCCATATTGAGCTATCCAACGATAAAGCATTTGTAAAGATTCCTAACATTGAAATTCTCCCCAAAACAATAATAAAAGATGTTCTCCAAAATGCGGGGTTAAGTTTCTCCGAATTTGAAGAACATCTACAATGTATTGAAAATTTCAAGTCAATGATTGACCTTGGAATTGCTTCAAAGACTAAAAGAGATTAATTATTTGGTACGGTAAATAGCTATCTCGAACTCGTTAGCATATCTACTACTATTGGCGACATCAAGATATATTTTACCGTTCTTTGTTGTCTTACAATATTGGACAACATCAGTATCATATACATCAGGAATGATTTTACCTGTATTAGACCGGATATTTACATTTTTACCTTTACCGACTTTTTCATAGCCATAATCCAACGCTTTCTTGACAAAGTTTTTGGCATCTTCACCAAACAAACGGAGTGTCATTTGAGTTATTACACCTTTTTCATTGGCTTCCATTCCTACAAAGCAGGTTCCGAAATCGTAAAAGAAAGTCAAGTCAAGAATCTGCGTTGGAGTTACAACCAATTCTTTTTCAATAGCCGCTATTGTAAAGAATGAAGCCCCTATCCAATTTGTGTAGTATTCGGGAGTAAGTAATGCAGCGCGTTTTTCCTCAGCACTTGTAGGAACTTGCGCCATTGTTGTTAGTGCCAACACCGCAAATAAGACGGTAAGGACTAAATGTTTGAGTTTTGTTTCCATTTTACATTATTTAGTTAGACAATGTTCTGTAAAATGGCAACGATACATACGAAGAACGTAGAACCGAAGCCCAACGTCGTCGTGGCCTACCACAGCCAACTTTCCCATGAGCACGGTTCTACGTTATGCGCGTAGACATACCTCGCCCATTGGGAAAGTTATCAGTAAGCCTTATCTTATATCAAGGTGGTAGTTCGACGACGATTAGGCTATATGTCACAAAAGAACGTAAGCATTCTTTTGCGATGCAAAGTTAGTTATTTTTAATCAGATAATCAAGTTTAAAATGAAAGCAATCATTGAAAAGAAAATTGAGTATCAACCTAATTTTAAAGGTATGACAACTCTTAGTGACAATTTATCCGAGTTTCGGACAATCGCCACTACGGTATATTTTATCGGTATTCCAATATATTACGCGGTAAGGAAAATTGCTAAAGAGCAATCCAAACCCTAAAATAGCGTTTATCTAGATTGTCTGAGTAGCAGAATGTCTGTGTGACTTTATTAAAGTAGACTACTTTTATGTAGTCGGGACTCGTTTCACAGACTGTGAATTTTTGCGTTTCATCAGATTTCAGATAAACTACGTCTCCAATTTTTATTTCATTCATAATTTGTGGGATTTAATTTGGAGTGTAAAGTTAGTTATTTCTAATAAGATAATCAACTGTGAAATGAAAGCAATCATTGAAACAATTGTTAGATACGTAGCGTGTGGTGAGGACTACATAGACGTACAGACAACAACTTATTTTCTTGGACTTCCTATCGCGTTCAAATCTAAGAAATACGTTCCGCCAATAGAAGACAAGGAAATGGCGGCAACCTATAAAATGTATAAGGAACGTGTTATTTCAACGTATTTCAAATAGATTTTTGAACTACGGACAAGTACTGGGGTTCTATATCAGCACTGGTTATTCTTCCAAGAACTTCGTTAAAATATAGGACCCTAATCTTTCCGTCTATCAAAATGTCGGATTCTACCAGAAATCTTTTGTCCTCGTCAAATATGAGACAAACTACATCGCCTGTCTTTATCTCTTCCATAATAATGTAGGATTAAAATCGGGCGTAAAGTTAGTTATTTTTAATGGGATAACCATTCTGTTGATTTGGAAAACTCATTCTAAAATCTTATCTTTGGTGTAAATAGTATATAATTACGAAAGGTAATAATCAAGTAATATGAAACAGTTAATAATTCAACTCATAGCTATAACATTGGCCTCTGTTGTATCAAGTTCTTGCTCAAGCACGGAGGATGCAGTTATTCAAAATCCTTATATTTCAAATCTCGGAAATACCGGTTGTATATCACACTGGGATACCGACAACGCCGAGAGTCGTAGTGAGGTCAATAAATGTTCGTTTGAAATGTTATTTGAGGGGCAGGTCACCAGATGCAAATTCACATCACTTGTGTATCCATGTGATTATGAGCAAGTGAATGTCAAAGTCACATATACCGATGGGACAATGACGATAGTTGAGTATCCCTCCTCAGATACAGCAGATTGTCGCTGTGAAATCGACGCCAATTTTACCATTGAAAATATGCCTCAGAATATTTTTATTTTGAAAATTTATAATGGCGACACGAACGGCAATTACAATAAAACGACTCCAAAATATGAAGGAAGAATAAATCCGGCAGATGGGAAAATAAGGATCCTGTACTAATTAATTTGAGATTCTAATACTAAGAGAGTGTTTGAATTTAACTTTATGAAATCTACAGAGATCTTTCCTGCCTGTAAGCTTTCATTCAGTCATTATGGAGCCCCATAATTCCTTCATTCAATCTCAAAACATTCTCGGAAATCTTCTCTAAGAGGTTGTTTAATAACATATGTGAATTCACAGGCCAAAAAGTCAGAGATGGATTTATAACTGAGTTGAAGGAGCATAGCGGTGGCTATGTGACTGAAACGAAGAGATAAAGACACTCTGAATTTTTGGAGGCGAAGCCTTTGTTTTCATAATATGGGGCTTATTAGAAATGTGTGAATGAGGCCGTTTTTTAACATTAGTACCGTCTTGGTGTCTTTTTGTTAACTTGCCCGTCGCTCATCGGTCACATAGCAACAGCTATGCACCCTCTTAGCAATCTGCAATTTAAGCAAAAATCCACCAACCTGTGGATTCACATATGTTATTAAACAACCTCTAAATCTTAACATAAGTCAATTTCAAACACTCTCTAAATTATATCCAGTTTCTATTGGCATTGCCAACTGGTTACAATATGTGACCGGTTCCTTGTCCGGTGTATTATGTTGATGATGTAGCTCCGGGTTCAGGAGTATTCGTCCCAGCGGCGTTTGAGGGCGTGCGTTTCGGAGTGCACCTGTTCCGATTCGCTCATGGACCATGTGTTGGAGCAGTAATCGCAGGTGTAGTGGTTGGTCCAGTTGTGCATGGTAGTGTATGTGCGCCGCAGTTCGCGTGCGTTGCGCACAATATTGCTGCTGTTGATGGAGCTGTCGCTGATATCATGCCACGAGTCGGAAGACGTTGTGCTGTACCCCTGGTCGGTGACGCCCGAGAGATCGCCTGCGAAGTGGTGACAACGCGCGCACCGGATAGTACGCAGCGCTTTGAAGAAACCGGCAAACAGACACACATTGAAAAACATGCCCAGGAGTGCCACAACGTAGTTGAAGCCGTTGAAATCGTTGACGATATCCAGCTCGGCCATAATGATGATGAAGAACAGACACGCCGAGATCATCATGACAGTGAAGTTGGCCAGGGTCATCAGGAATTTTTCTATGATAAGGAACCACAGGTGTACTACGCCAAAGTTTACACCCGATATCACGGCCATGGTCACAAGCATCACCCAGAATTTGTCGGGCAGCCCTATGGTGTTGCGCAGTATCTCGTCGGTAACGGTGTATATCGCACTGCTTAGAGGCAGCACAAATAGTAGAGCGGCGATTATACCAAGAGTTTTTCCAATGGTAGCGTCAGAGCATCCGCTCCTGTATTGCCGGTTCTGTATCTTGCCATTTTGCTCCAGACGCCAACAGGCATGCACGAGTAACGGTACAAAGCACATGAGCAGCAAGATCCAGATGGCGGCGGCCTCTCTGCTTGATTTGGCTAAAGGCTGCACCATCAGAATCATGCCGACAACCAAAAACGTAGGCACAATTATAAAATAGAGTGTGGCCGGACTCTGGTGAAAATAATATCTATCTTTGAGCCAGCGTATGGTAAATACCTCAACTGTTATAAGAGCACCACATACAAGTATTATGATCCATAAAGGCAGACTGAAGAAAGCTATGAAGAAAGAATTTACCGGTCCGAGGTATTGAGAGATATTGGTGTCGTTAGTGTTTTTACCGTCTGAGGTTGATGGCGGATTCAGTACGTACTGGTAGTAATCGCCGTTTCGGCCCTGAATGAATCCTGTGCTTACAAAACCACTGTAATTGCCGTTGTTTACTTTCACCCATCCGTTGGCATAGTCGCTGACATCGGTCACCCATATGGTCTCGCCGGGCTGCAGCTGACAGATTATCCCTGCTGAAGAGGACGGTCCTGCACGCATGTTTAGTTTTTTCGAAGAAGTGACTGTTACGGCATTAAGTGCGTCCATATCGCCCACTGTCACTTCGGCAGAAAGTGAAAAAGATGCGAAAACAATAATCAGAAAATAGAGAAAGAGATGGCGTTTCATGGTAAAATATCTTATCGGCACAAAAATAAGCAATTAGGCGTATAAATGCAAATATGTGCCGACAAAAACATTTTTGACAGAACTTTCAAGTCGAAAAATACTTAGAGCCGGGTATTGGGTATGTAGATAATAATTTGCAATTTTGTATGAATTTTTTGGACACATCATGAAACTGTCGCAGCTACACACCGGCGAGACCGGAATAGTGGTGAAGGTTCTGGGTTACGGAGCCTTCCGCAAACGTTTGATAGAGATGGGCTTTGTAAAGGGCCATGGAGTGTCTGTGGTGCTTCATGCGCCTTTGCGCGACCCTATAAAATATAATATTATGGGTTATGAGGTGTCGTTGCGCCGTTCGGAGGCCGATCTTGTGGAAGTAGTGAAAATATCGCCCGAGGAGGCCGCCGTTCTGGGAGCCAGGGCTGTTACTTCGCCCATGCCCACATCGGAAGACATCGAGGCACGCACCCAGTATCACCATGAACGGCATATCATCAATGTGGCGCTGATAGGGAATCCGAACTGCGGCAAGACATCGCTGTTCAACCGCGCCTCGGGAGCCCGCGAGCATGTGGGGAACTACAGCGGCGTCACTGTCGATGCCAAGGAAGGATATTTCGAGCGCGGCTCATACCGTATCAATATTGTCGATCTGCCGGGCACCTATTCGCTCACATGCTATTCGCCCGAGGAACTGTATGTGCGCCAGTATCTGCGCGAAAACAATCCGGATGTGATTGTTAACGTTGTCGATACTTCGAATCTGGAGCGCAATCTGTTCCTCACCACCGAGCTTATCGACATGGACCACAGCATGGTCATAGCCCTCAATATGTACGACGAGGTGAGGGCCCGCGGCGGAGAACTCGACTACGAAAGCCTGGGTGCCATGATAGGGGTGCCTATGGTGCCTGTGGTTGCCAAGACAGGCGAAGGCGTCGATGCTCTCTTCGATACCGTGATATCGGTGTTCGAGGGGCGCGATACCACTGTCCGTCATATACATGTGAATCTTGGCTCGGATCTCGAAGGTGCTATACGTCTTCTTGTCGACTCCATAAAGTCGACATCTGCAGTTAACAAACATTTTTCGCCCCGATATCTTGCAATCAAATTACTCGAGGGCGATCATGAGATAGAAGACGAGCTGTCGGTTAATACCGAGATGGCCCAAGAAATCGACAAGCGCCGTCGTGGCCGGTATTGGTTTGGTCAGAATCATGGTCACAAGGTATGGCGGCAGCATCTTAAAGCCGGTTCAGACAGTCCGATACTGCTGTTGCGCGATAAACTCCGGGGACGTATCGAATCGCTACGCGACGAGGATATATCGTCGATAGTGGCGGCTGAAAAATATGGATTTATAGCCGGAGCGCTTGCCGAGACATATTCCGCGGGCAAAAAAGGAACCGGACGCACCACGCGTGTGCTCGATTCGCTTGCTACCAACAAGCTGCTCGGGTTCCCGATTTTTCTGCTGATAATGTTTTTTATATTCTGGGCTACTTTTGTCATTGGCCAGTATCCGATGGAGTGGATAGAGTCGGCTGTGGCATGGCTGAGCACAGTTGTCAACAAGCTCATGCCCGAGGGACCGCTCAAAGACCTCGTAGCGGACGGCATCATAGGCGGTGTAGGGGGCGTGATAGTGTTCCTGCCCAATATTCTCATACTCTATTTCTGCATATCGTTCATGGAGGATTCGGGCTATATGGCCCGTGCGGCCTTTATCATGGACAAGGTCATGCACCGTATTGGGCTCCACGGCAAGTCGTTCATACCTCTTGTCATGGGTTTCGGCTGTAATGTGCCGGCTATACTGTCGTCGCGTGCCATCGAGAGCCGTTCGAGCCGCATAATCACCATACTCATCAATCCGTTCATGTCGTGCTCGGCGCGCCTGCCGGTCTATATCCTTATGGTGGGCACTTTCTTTGCGGCGTCGGCGCCGTTGGTGCTCATGGGCTTGTATGTGGGCGGTATTGTGGTGGCCGTGATTACGGCACGCCTGCTGCGAAGGTTCCTGTTCAAGAAAGACGAGACACCGTTTGTAATGGAGCTGCCGCCTTACCGTATGCCTACCATGAAAGCATCGCTTAGCCATACATGGGCTAAAGGCAAGCAATATCTCAAGAAAATGGGCGGTATAATACTGGTTGCCAGTGTGCTTGTGTGGGCACTCAATTACTTCCCTCTCGACCGCGATACCGCGCCGGCCGAGGATACGGCCGCAATCGATCCGACCCGCGATTCCTATCTCGAAATGGCCGGCAAGGCTATAAACCCCGTCATGGAGCCGCTCGGTTTCCACTGGCGTGCTTCGGTGGCCGCTCTGGCCGGTGTGCCTGCCAAGGAGATTGTAGTGTCGACTCTCGGAGTGCTCTATACCGACGATGAAGCTGCTTCCGAAGCCCGTCTTGGCGAGCGTCTGGAGCAGCCCGACCCGGCTACAGGAAAACCGGATTTTACCCAGGCGTCGGCACTGGCGTTTCTTGTGTTCATACTGCTGTATTGTCCGTGTTTCGCCACTATTGTGGCCATATGCCGAGAAACAGGCAGCCCGCGCTACGGTCTTTTCAGTATTGTATATAACACGCTTGTGGCGTGGCTCGTGGCCTTTGCGGTGTATCAGATAGCAAGCTTCTGACCGGTGTCAGGAGCCTGCTATAAGCAGTGCGAGACTTGCAGCAAGAATGCAGAGGTCGACGAGTTTGGCCCTGATGTGCTTCTCGTGCAGCGCGAACACGCCGTAGAAGAAAGATACGAGCACGCTTCCGCGCCGTATCATCGACACTATCGAAATCATGGAATCGGGCTGCGAGAGGGCATAGAAATAGGCTATGTCGGCTGTAGTGAGGAAGATGGCTATGCACGGGATGCTCCATCGCCAGCGGAAAGGGGTGGCGATGCCGTGTGTGCGGCTGATGATGAACAGTGTCGCGCCCATGATAAATACCTGGTAGAGAGAATACCATGCCTGTACTTCGAGCGGCTCGAAGCGGCGAAGCAGATATTTGTCGTACAGCGCGCTGACGGCGCCGAGCACAGCAGCCCCGAAGCAGCACCACAACCATCGGCTGCCACGGAATGCGAATCCTTCGCGTGCTCCCACACGCGATATGAGAAACAGGGAGACGAAACCGAGCAGGATGCCTCCCCACTGCAGGGCGTTGAGCCGTTCGCCGAATATCAGCAGGGCACCCAACAGTACCATAACGGGGCGCGAGGCATTGATCGGACCTGCTATGGTGAGAGGCAGATGCTTGATGGCGAAATAGCCCAGCAGCCAGGAACCAAGTACAATGAACGATTTGACTACTATCAGCAGATGGCCTGCGACGGTCTGACCGAGGCCCCAGTAGCCGTGGAGCGCGCCCGATATTATGACCGGACACATCAGCAGCGAGCCGAATACGGTGTTGAGAAACAGCACTGCAGGCACATTATTGTCGCGGAGAGATATTTTCTTGAAGATATCGTATACGCCAAGGCAGACAGCCGAGGCCAAAGCAAGCATAACCCACATGTAGAACAATCTCTGAGAAATGGTTAAAAACGGGTGCAAAGATACGAAATAAATAAGAACCGCACACCGGGTTGGGGCCACGGCATGCGGTTAAGGTAATTCGGAAAATATTTGTGTAGAGTCCAAGGGCAAATGCAATATTAGCGAAAATGTTTGAAAAACTCAGCTGTAGGAGTGGAGAAATTGAGTTTCTCTCTTGGCCGTCTATTGAGCTTGGTCTGTATCTTCTTGACGAATCGAGGCGTAACAGTGTTGAAATCAGTGTCTTTGGGGATATATTGCCGGATAAGCTTGTTTGTGTACTCCACGAGCCCCTTCTGCCAAGAACAGTATGAATCGGCAAAATAGACGACCACACCTTTGAGCTATAAAATCCCTGGATCAGGCGTAATATCAAGGCCGGCGGCTTCGACAAGCTGT
>ENA-ORMR01000084-ORMR01000084.1-human-gut-metagenome-genome-assembly--contig:-NODE-84-length-117193-cov-49.882310_pt1 | contig 117193 bp, 101 predicted proteins | sample MGYA00242107_ERZ509003 | MGnify/ENA primary metagenome ERZ509003 (study PRJEB26280, sample SAMEA2338699) | human gut metagenome | biome: human gut; feature: human-associated habitat; material...
TTGAATTTCAATTATTTCAAAGTACTCTTATGATTTTTTAGTGGACACTAATGATCGCCGGCAATAAACTATACTTCAGTGCCCTTCCGCTCCCCGGCACTTACTCTGAATATACCTATGCGCCCCAGGCAGAAATACTACTGCCCGAAAAAGCACCGGTAGCCGATCTTCGTGCCCTCGAATACGAAGGCAAAACCGTGTACACATGGTATCATGCCGACGGCACACCGGCATCCGACAACGACGTTATCTCCAACAATGGTTCGTTCCGTTTTTCGAGTGGAGATGCCGGATTATTCTACTGCACCATGTCCAACAGCATATTCCCCGACTTTACCGGCGAAAACGCATATAGAACAAGCGTAATCGAGGCCGCAGACATGCCAACTGTATCTTTCCTCGAATTCACAACTACCGAAAATTCCGAAGCTTCAATATCGCTTACAGGCGAAGCCGACAACACCACTGTCTATATCGACTGGAGCGGCGACGGAAATCTCACACAGTATATTCTGAAAAAGAATTACACCGTGTTCCCCGTAACCACAAAAGCAGGTGTCACAGTCAAAGCATACGCCTACGATGACAACAACGGAGTGACTATGTGCAGTATCAGCGGTGTGAAGATGAGCAACCTCGACGCGTCCGAACTCCGACAGGCTACAGCATTCTTTGTCTATGGTTCGGGGCTGACTGACAATTCGTTCTCACTCCCAGAGAATTCCGGATTACTTGAACTGGGTATCACCGGTACCGGCATCACCCGTATTGATCTCAGTGCATATACATCGCTCAAACATCTTAATCTGAGCGAAAACCGTCTGAAATCTTTCGATCTCGGCATACTTCCCAATATCGAGACATTCCATGCCAACGGAAACGGCATGAACGAAATCCGTCTGGCAAATCCGGCACTATGGGAACTCGGGCTTAACAACAACGAATTCGATAATATCGATCTCTCCGGCGCACCGGCAATCACCCAACTCTGGCTCACCGGAAACAAGCTGGAATCGCTCGACATCGATTTCCTCCAGTCGCTCAGAGTTATTTCGATCTCCGAAAATAACTTTACATTCGCAACTCTGCCTCCGGTAAAAAGCAGCTACTACATCTACGACTACGGCAAACAGACGCCTCTTGACATAACCGTAAGCGCAGACAACAAAGTTGATCTGAGTTCCCAGGCCGATGCCAACGGTATCAAAACGGTGTATACATGGTACATCGACTCTCCCTACTATGATGATTATGGAGAACTTACCGGCGAAAGCCTTATCGAAGGCGAAGAATACACCATCGAAAACGGTGTGACCACATTTCTGGCCAATTTCCACAACATCATGTGCGTCATGACAAACACCGCCTTCCCCAATCTGGCGCTTTACACCAATTTCATCGACGTGACAGGCGTGTCGGGCATCGGCAGCGTAGGAACATCCGGCGACACAACCGTACGCGCCGAAGGCTCCTCCATCGTAGTCGACACTACCGACGGTACCCCCGTGGCTCTGTACACCATAGGCGGCGCACGAATCGGCACAGCCGACGGCAGCACCGTATTCCCCGGCCTCTCAGCCGGCGTCTACATCGTCACCGCCGGACGCGACGCTTTCAAAGTCGCAGTACACTAATCCCACAAATACCCGCAAAAAAGCCCATCGGCGCAACCTCGCCGATGGGCTTTTCGTATATGTGTGCGTCTGTTATCTCACAAGCAGGCGACAAGCAGAAGTTCCCGCACGGACCACAAGGACACCGCGCGCAGGGGCCGGTATGGCAGTGGTGCCAGGCGCCACTTTGTAGCTTCCGCGGAGGATACCGCCCATATCGTAGATTTCGACCGAAGTCTCCTCGGGAGCCACGACAATTATAGCCGAACCCTCGGCCCATATTTCCATGCCGGCGGTTCCGACGGCTTCTATACCGGAATCAGCACCGAAGTCGACCGACATTGGCGATGACAGAGCCGAGTATATCGTCGGACCCCACACACCGTCCTCGCCCAGCGACCACGACCATGCCTTAACCGTGTACACGAACACATCGCCTTCGTCGACCGTAAGACCGGTAAAGGTCCACGATGTCGGCGAAGGACTGTTAGGACGTCCGGTACTGTCGTCGACCGTGTTGTATGTGCCGATATGCTGTGTCACGGTCTCGCCGGCGGCTATGGGCTGGCTTATGACGATATCGTCGAAGAGCATTGTGGAACTGCCGTCGTACGAGAAACGGACCGAAGTGGCATCGGTACCATTATCGAAGTCGAATACTATCTCCTGCGACGACGATGTCAGTTTCTGCGATTTAACCACACCGTTGCACTCGGCGGTGACCGTATAGCCGCGTGAGGCGTTTACCTTGAGCTTTATACTGAATTTGCCGTCCGAGTTCGACAGATCGAGCACAGGCGAAGTCATGAAGCCTGGTCCTTCGAACTGCATCCATTTATTGTCGAACCCGAATTTACCATTTGCAGTCACAGGCCAGTCCGATGTTTTCCAGCCGGGCATGTTGGTGTAATCGTCGAGATTGCCGTAGAAGGGACCGCTGGCATCGAATTTATTGAAATCCTCGTGAAGTATCACGAATTCCTCGGCGGCAACAGCCGTGTGGCGGCGCTCGAGATACACGAGATATCCCATGGCACGGAAAACAGGTTCCCAGCGAGCCGTAAAGCCGTTTTCGGTAAGATCGGATGCCGGAAGCAGCGTCGGGGTATCGACACTTGTGAGAGGCACATGCACTCTCACCGGTTCACACGGAGCTGAGGTATACGTGTCGTTGACGCTGGCCACGGTGTAGTAGTAGTCCACGCCGGTCTCGGTACCGGTCACCGTGTATTCGCAGTCCTCCGTGCGTAGGTTTTCGACGATATAATTGCGGTTTCCGGTGTCGTCGACACTAAAAGCCGACACGAGATATGCCGCTGCAAGCGGGACGGCGTTCCAGTTGGCCGTAAACTGGCTGTAGGTGACACCTGTTGCATGGTGTGCTATCGGAGGCATAAGCCCCGTATAGTCCTGCACGATTTCGAAATCGTCGAGAAGCCAGTCGTTGCCCTCTGAGGCTATCTGCATATAAGCAAGATGATTGCCATATCCCGGATGCGTCAGCGTGAGTTCGTGAGTTTCCCATTCGCTGCCGATTTCGGCCACACCCGTGTCGACAGAATTGGTAGTATAGGGGTCGTAGAGCTCCACATGCAGACGGTCCGTCTCTGCCGAGGTTGTGCGGGCCCGGAAACGAAGAGTGAAGCGGCCTCCGTCGAGGCGTACGTCGGTGTAGGGCGTCTGCACGTAGCCCTGGCTTTCGCCGAAATGAAGTACTGCCATCGAGCCGCCGGCCGCATGAAGACCGCGTCCTTTCCACTGTTCGCCATGAGTAAGAGCCACATCGACACTGCCGTCGGCCGAAAGTTCGGTCTGTGCCGGCATATCGGCCGAGCCGTCGGTGAGCGCGGCGAAATCTTCGCCGAAAATCACAGCACGTTCAGCCGCAGGCGCACACAGCACCGAGGTAATAAAACTTAAAGCAAGTAAAACTTTTTTCATATAAACATAATAATCGGTTTAGACAACAAAAATAATAATTTCCCCACAGACCCCATATCCATATTACGGTTTAAATTACATTTCATCAATTTCACCTACCGCCAGCCCTATCCTCAACATATGCCTCTATGCTCCTGCATTTTTTTGCCATGATTAATTTTTTCTTATGTTATATTGGTTTGGCTAATTTTATCGGCCTAAATATTTCTTAATGCCCTGGCTTCGTCAAGTGATATCTGCAGTTGCTTTATCAGAACTTCTTTCGGAGGCAATTCGGTAAGATAATTGGCCACTCTTATGCCGGCTGCATCAAGTTGCAGCAGTTCTATTCTTTCACGATTACCCTCTGTGCAGAGGATAAGCCCAAGAGGCTCTTCCTCGCCCGGCTCTCGCTCATAACGGTCGAGATATCGCAGGTAAAGTTCCATCTGCCCCTTATATTCTGCCTTAAATTTTCCGAGCTTAAGATCCACCGCTATCATGCGGTGCAATTTGCGATGAAAGAAGAGAAGGTCTATCTTGAAATCCTCTCCATCGATGATAAGTCGTTTCTGTCGGGCCACGAAAGTAAAACCGTCGCCAAGTTCGAGCAGAAAGTTCTCTATATGCGTCAGCAGGGCATCCTCAAGCTCACCTTCCGAGTAGTTACCTTTCAGACCGGTAAAGTCAAGGAAATACGGACTCTTGAAGACCAGTTCCGGTGAAATCGCATGCTCATTTCGCAAGGTAGCGAGTTCGGCTTTTATCAGTTCTTTAGGTTCGGATGCTATGGCGGTACGTTCATAGAGCATCCCGCCTATTTTGTTGCGAAGGGTACGAATCGACCAGTTTTCCTCGGCTGCCATTGTCAGGTAAAACTCACGTTCTATATCATCGTCCATAGATAAAACTTCCTGAAAATGAGACCATGACAATTGTGTCGACAGTGTCGACACAATTTGCAAATCGGGCATCAACTGTGCGAATTGCATCATGCGGCGCAGGCTACGTGTAGAAAATTCTCTGCCCCCGTATTCCATCTGTAGCTGACGGGCGACATTTTCAACAACGCGTTTGCCGTATACAGCCCTCTGATTATCGAGAATCTCACGATTGATGCGCTCCCCGATATGCCAGTAAAGCAATGTTATCGTAGCGTTAGCCGAAACTGCAACCCGATTCCTTGCTTCGGCAATCATCGTGCGTATGTCGGCTACAATGCTTTGCTCGCTATTGTTATTGTGAATTATCTGGCCCATGGCTAAGAGTTTATTTATTCGACCGGAGATGAGACGTGTGAAAGCCGCAACGGTCAGATGTTTCTGTAATTGCAAAATTAGCGATTTTTTCTGAAAATCTGGAATTCAGGCATATGTAAAGCGGCCCGGAAAGGCCACTTCTCATGGCTTTTCCGGACCGGTATGGGGGCTGCAGGGTCAGCAGCTCATGGCACCGCCTTTGCCGTATTTGCGGCGTATGCGCAGGCGGCACCCCTCATCGATGAGGCATTCTACGATTTCCTTGAAGCAGGCCTGGGCCTGGTCGAAATCGGCATTTACGATATCGCCCCACTCGCAGAGGCAGTCGGCGATGAAGTCGGTAAGTTTCTTGTAAGGAACTCTCAGGCGCCGGGCCATCCGCACAGCATCGGATCGGCGTACCGAGGCGATGGTGTAGCTGTCGCGGTCATGGTCTTCGTAATCGGTTGTCTCGATTATCGCGAGCAGATTGCCAATATGGTCGAATTCCACTCTCACCGTCTGCACTATCGGCTGGTCTTCATCGGTGGTAAGAATGTAGCGCCGACTGCCGAGAAGCTCTAAAATAATTTTTAGATCCATAGCTATCAGTTAGTTTTCAATGTTCACTCACACAGACCGACGGACACAATTATGGCTGTCGGCCGTGTTTTGGATGTTGAAAAAACTGATGTTGCTATGTCACGTTCGTCGCTTCATGCTGCAAATATACACATTTTTCAGAAACGATCGGCAATCTTAGGGTCAGAATCGGCCCAACGGTGATCTTTCGGGAACGGCCGGCCGCTCCACGCTCGCTGTGCCGTGGTGGGAAGAACGGCATCGGTCCAGAAAGGATGGGCTGCCGGCAGACCCAGGGGCATCAGAAAGAGCGATGTCATGTAGAGCGAGCCGTTGTTGGTATACCAGTCGGCCGCGCAGGGCTGATGCCCGGCGAAGCCTATGGCGAGGAAGCCGCCGTCGTTGAATATTGCAGGGTCGGCGAACATACGGTTCATCACCGAAGTCAGCGCTCCGCGTACCTGACCCGGCACAAGGCCGGCCGGCAGCGTGCCCTGCCACGCCGTGAGTGCGAGAGGCTGCAGGGCTGCCATACGGTACACAGCCGAGCGTCCGAACACCGGGAAAGTGCCTTCGGGCGATATGAGGCGCTCGAGCACGGTGCTGAACCGCTGCGTGCGGCGCAGGGCCCGGCGGTGGTAGCGGTCGTAGTCGATGCGGCTGTAGGCGCCGGCAGCCTTCATGGATTCGAGAGTCTCGAGGTACATGGGGTGGAACACGTAGCTGCTGTAATAGTCGAAAGCAAAGTTAGGGCCGTCGGCATACCATCCGTCGCCGGTGTACCATTCCTCGGTCTTGCGGATGGCCGAATTGACGCGATATACGTCGTAGGGAGCGCCCGCCCGCGCCATAAAGCTCTCAATGACCGAAGAGAACAGCAGCCAGTTGGTGTAGGGAGGATCCACGCGGCGCAGACGGGTGAACTCGTCGATATAGCGGGCCTTGACAGTATCGGGCAGCGGCACCCAAAGGGCGTCTTAGCCGCGGACGAAGGACTCGACAATATATGCGGCATCGACAAGCGTCTGACCCTCCGAGCGCCACAGCAGATAATCGGGGCTGTCGGGGTCGACAGCATTGGCATAGGCTTTGAGGGCAAGACCGCGCAGGCGGCTGCGGAGAGCACCCTCGTCGGAGCCGTCGTCGGGCAGAGCCAGCCACGGCGCTATGCCTGCCATGAGGCGCCCGAAGGTTTCCATATATGTCACTCCGATATTGCGGCCGTCCCATGTGGGGCTGACCTCCACCTGCATGTTGGCATGCAATTTTCCTTCGGCCATATTTTCGAGCACCGGAAGAGCCAGGCGCGAGGCCAGATCCACCCATGCGGCACGGTCGGAACCGGGAGCGTCCTTCTCGAGATAACGCACATATTCGCAGGCAGCCAGCAGGAAGGCGCCCGTGCCGAAGTTGGCCACCGACGAGCGGTCGACCACCTGGCCGGGGATAGCTTTCTCGCCTATAGGCTGCACATAGCCCACCGAGCCGTCGCGCTGCAGGGCCGTGTCGCGCAGATATTTCCATCCGGCCTTGGCGGCATCGAGATATTTCGCATCTCTGAGTATGCCAAGATTGATGCCGCGCAGCAGACCGTAGGTGAAGAATGCCGTACCCGAAGTCTCACATCCGGGAGCATGGTCGGGGTCGAGCATGGAGCGTGTCCAGTATCCGCCGGGCTGCTGCGAGGCCACCACGGCATCGGCCAGACGCACGAATTTGTCGCGGAAAAAATCTCTGTGCTCGTAATCGGCGGGAAGATCGGTGAGGACCTTTGCCAGGCCGGCGAGCACCCAGCCGTCGCCGCGGGCCCAGAAATCCTTCTTGCCGTTGGCGCTCTTGTGGCGCGGATACACATACTTGGCGTCGCGGTAGTAAAGTCCAGTCTCGCTGTCGAGCATAATGCTGTCGCTGTGCTGCACGTAGCGGTAGAGACGGTCGAGATAGTCGGTATTACCGGTTATATTGTACAGTTTGGTCATTACCGGCATTACCATATACAGACCGTCGGCCCACCACCAGTAGTCGGTCTGCGGGGTCGACATCTGATACTCCATCACCCGGCGCGCGCGGGCTATGCGGCGGTCATCGGGGTGTATGCGGTAGAGGTCGGCATAGGTCTGGAAGCATATCTGCCAGTCGCCGAACATCACGTGCAGGCTGTCCTCGCCATAGGTAGCGTACTTCCACGTGGCCGGGTCGGGCGCGGTGGCGCCGCACCAGTTGTTGTGCTCGGCCCAGCGCTCGGCATAGTCGCGCCATGCCTCGTTGCCGGTGAGCAGATAAGCCTCCATATTGCCGGTGTGATAGGCGGCATTGTCCCAGAATGCGGAGCCCTCGGCAGGATGCTTCGCCTGCCATGCGTCGTTGACCCTGGCGATGGTGGCGCGCACCTGCTCCGACTCGCGTGTGGTGGCTGCGGCAGCGCTTAGAACCAGTCCGGCTGCCACAGATGTGATAATAAACGGTCGAATATTCATGATTGTCAGTTGATATTGTCGATATAAGGTATTCCTTCGCTGTCGAATAGTACAGGCAGCCACAGATGTCCCGATGTAGCCAGAGCCTCGGGCTTCCATATGTCGGCCATGAAAACAAAACCGCCGTCGAGAGGAAGAATCCATGTGCTCTGGCCACCATAGGTGGTGTCGGCTCCTTCGCCTCGGCACGGATTACCGTGTGCGGTCCACGGACCCATGATGTTTTCTGCGCTCATGAGCCTGGCGGCATTGGGAGCCCAGCCCGTGCAGCCCGACGTTATCATCCAGTAGCGGCCGCCGTGGCGGAACACGGCCGGAGCCTCGTTGTGTCCTCCCGGCGCCACACGTGCATCCCTGCCGGTATGGCGGGTATAGGTCGAATCGAGTTCGGCCACATGGATTGTCAGATTCTCTTCCGACGAATAGATGTGATATGCCCTGCCGTCATCGTCGACGAATATTGTCATGTCGCGCGACATCTGTCCGCCGTCGAGGTCGCGGCGCACGAACATGCCGCCCTCGACCTGCTCGCGCCACTGCGGTGTCCACCATTCCATCGTGTCGGCACGTGCGACCGACGAAATGCCTCCCAGAGGCTCGACGCCTGCATTGACACGGCCTGTGCGCAGTAATGTGAACGGTCCGACAGGATCGTCGGCCACGGCTACCGCAGCATGAGCCGCGCCGTAGCCGCGGCCTTTGAGTTCGTGGTGGAACCACATCACATATTTGCCGGTAGTACTGCAGAATACCACCTTCGGCCGCTCTATTATGCCTCCACGTTCCAGCGGTGCGCCGGGAGTATCACTCACAGGCAGCACAATGCCACGATCGGTCCAGTGAAGAAGGTCGGGCGAAGTATAGCATGCCACACCCTGCTGCGATGAGCCCGGAGAGCCGTCGGGACGATTCTCGCCATACCAGTAGTAAGTGTCGCCGAATTGCACTACGGCGCCACCGTGGGCGTTGATATGCCGACCGTCAATATCGGTAAACGGCTGACTGCATATAGTGGAGATGTCGTGGGAGCATGCGGCCAGCAAGGACACTGCGGCAATCAGCCCTGTAATTTTCTTTATCATCTTTAAAAACTCTTTTTATTATTTTTCTCAACTTCAAAAGAGCTCTGTACTCTATTCCTTGAACGATCTGATATATTCCGTCGGAGAAACTCCGAATTCTTTCTTGAAAGCCTTGCCAAACGATGAGTGGCTGCCGAAACCGGTGCTGAAAGCTATTTCGGTGACAGACATCGTGCCCGTCCGCAACAGTTCCACAGCCTTTCCGAGCCTCATGCGCCGTATGTACTCGAGCGTGCCCACTCCAAGTATTGCCATTGTCTTGCGGTAGAGTGTCGACTGGCTCATGCACATGCGGTCGGCTACCGAAGCCACGCCAAGCTCTTCGTCGGCTATCGATTCGGCAATAATGCCGTTCAGTTTATCGAGGAACTGCCGGTCGAGAGGATTGAGAGCCTTCTCGGCTTCGGCGCCATCTTCGGCGGCAGCCTCGTGGCTGCCGGCAGCGGTGCTTATATTTTTCGACATAAGCGCCGCCGCTATAAGGCGCCGCTGACGCAGTATGTTGTGTATGCGGCTCAGCAGCAGTCTGGCGCTGAACGGCTTGGTGAGATAGCTGTCGGCGCCCGACTCATATCCTTCCTCGCGGTCGCCGAGCGAGTCTTTGGCGGTAAGGAGAATGACGGGTATGTGAGAAGTGAGAATATCGTCCTTAAGAGTGCGGCACATACTTATACCGTCCATTTCGGGCATCATTATGTCGCTCACAATAATGTCGGGTGCCGACTCCTCGACAGCGCGCAGACCTTCGTAGCCGTTGCGGGCGACAACCACACGGAACTCTCCTTCGAGCGCCTGGGCTATATACTCGCGGATATCGTCGTTGTCTTCCACCACAAGCAGTGTGAGGCGCTCCGGTGGCGTCGGTTCGCCATCGTCTCCGGAAGGACTGTCGGCAAGCGGAAGCTTCGCAGTCTCATTGCCGTGAAGAGCATCGGGATATGTTGCATCGGCTTTAAGACGCACAGTGAACACCGATCCTTCACCCTCGCGGGAGTCGACTCCCACAGTGCCATCGTGCAGTTCGAGCAGACTTTTTACCAGCGACAGTCCGATACCGGTGCCCGAGGCCTGATGGTTGCCGTTGACCTGATAGTAGCGGTCGAACAGACGCGGCAGGAAATCGCGCGCTATGCCGTAGCCGGTATCCGACACCTTCATCTCGGCCCATCGTGTGCCGTCGGCGTCTTTCACCGTGTGATACGACACCGTGATGGTGCCTCGCGGGGTATACTTGACGGCATTGCTCAGAAGATTGTCGAAAACGGTGGTAAGCATGTCGCGGTCGAAGAATATATCGGGGGCGTCGGGTTCTATATCGATAACGAAAGTGACATCGGGATTGCGGTTAAGCTCCTTGTATCGCAGGGCATGCTCGCGCAGAAGATTGGCAAGCTTGCCGCGGCGCACCGACAGCCGGCGGTGCTGTGTCTCGGTCTTGCGGAACTCGAGAATACCGTTTATCAGGTTGAGCAGACGCTGCGAGCTCTCGCGGATGAGCTGTAGTTTGTGCGCATACCGGCCTGGCAGAGCCGGATCGTCGGCAAGGTCCTCGATCGGCCCCAGAATGAGTGTGAGCGGCGTACGCAGCTCGTGAGTGATGTTTGTGTAGAAGCGCAGCCTCTCCTCGTTGAGGCGCTGGCGCCCTATATCGCGTTCTTTCTCGGCCTGTAGTTCCTGCCGGGCACGCATGCGTTTGCGGTAGGCCATGGTAAGACCGGCAGCTATGCCCAATAACGCTATGATATATAACAATTTCATCCACCATGTCAGCCACAGGGGAGGTCTGATGTCGATATGAAGAAGGGTCATACCGGCCTGCCAGGGATGTCCGTTGATACGCCGGCGTACTTCGAATTCATATTTTCCCGGGTCGAGATTATGGAATACGGCCTTGTTGTTGCCCTCGGCATCGATCCACTTGTCGTCAAGGCCTTTCATGCGGTAGGCTACATCGGTGCGGTCGACCATGGCATGGTCGACGATACCGAAACAGATAGTAAAATCGTTGCAGTCGCTGGCGAGTGTCACCTTGTCGCCGTGCACCGGCACGGCTGTGTCTTTCAGCCCCAGGAGCGAAAGCGCCGTAAGCACAACGTTGCCCGGCACGGCATCGTCGGCCAAAGCAGCAGGCGACAGCGAGAACACTCCGTTGGCCGAGGCAAAGTACACGTGGCCGTCGTCGGCGGCCACACCGGCGTTTTCATTGAACGAGTTAAGCGGAAGAGTCCGGTCGCCGCCATAGACAGCTGCCTCGAGGCTGTTGCCGTCCACCCGTATCACACCACGGCTTGAGCTGACCCATATATCACCGTTATAGTCTTCGACCACGGTCTTCATATGGGCGCGGTCGAGACCCTGCAGCGCTCCCACAAGTGTATACCGGCTACACTCTGCCGAATCGGGGAACATGACTATTCCGCCACGTGTGGCGCACCATATGCGGCCGCGCGAGTCGCACAGCAGACTGTTGACGGCATTCGACGGAAAACCCGACGCAGTCTGGTGCGACGCCAGCAGATGTCCGCCGGAGTCAAAGACAAAAATGCCTTTGCCGAAAGTGCCTACCCAGATATTTCCACACAGGTCGAAGCACAGTGCACGCACTATCAGATCGCCAAGCTGCGAGTTTATGCTGTCGAGCGCACGTGCATTTGTACCGTCGCTCACATACAGTCCTTTCTCGGTGGCTGCCCACATGGCGCCGTCGTGCTCACAGAAACTGGCCACATACTCAGGCATACCTTCCACCGACGTAAACTGTTTTTTTTCAGGACGATATATAAAAGCACCGATATCCGTCGTACCTATCCACAGACGTCCCGAGCTGTCGACGGCGAGAGCCCGGACCATAGTCCGCGAACTACGGCCGGGCAACTGGACGGTAGTAACCGCTCCGTTGTCGATACGCGCAATCTCATTCTCACCTCCTACCCACATCACGCCCTCACCTGAGCAGACGCAGCTCCAGGCCGGTTTATAGAATTCTCCGTAACGGCTTTGCCCCATATACTCAATGCGGCCGAAACGCTCGGACAGATGGTTCGACACATCGACTCCCGAACGATAGTTGCCCAGCCATATATTTCCGAACGAATCCTGAAATATAGTCCTGACAAAAGTACTCGACGGACCGGCCGCAGAAGCGTTGACAGGCAGTTTACGGAAGCGTGCACGGCGTATGTCGGAGTAAGTGTATGACCGTGCGTCGAGGATGCACACTCCGCCCGGAGCGGTTCCGAACCATATCTCGCCATCGGCCATCTGCCGTATACTGCGCACACGCCCCGGTGTTATGGAACCGGAGTCGGAGGCGCTGTGTACAAATGGGATGATCTCGCGCGACCGGGGTATGAAAAGAGCTGCCCCGGCATCGGTGCCGAGCCATACATTACCGACTTCATCGACCTGCACGGCATACACGTCGTTGCCGGGCAGCATGCCGCCGGTATTCTCCACCCGATAGTTAACAAAAGTATGCGCCACGGTGTCGATTTCGCTGAAACCGGCCCTCACATGCCCTATATATATCTTTCCGTCGCGGCCTTCGGCCATAGTCCAGCATTGCGACGGGAATCCGGCGAGAGTCTTCGGGTTGTAGCGCCTCGACCGGCCTGTGCGCGAATCGTAGTGCTGTACCCCCCAGTGATAATGCACGGCCCATATGCCGCCGTCGGATGCCGGACACAGATCGGTGACATCGGGCGAACTGAGCCAGTCCATACCCACATCCTCGATAGCGTCGGTACTGTGACGGTACAGGCACACACCCGCACGCTGAGTGGCTATCCATATCTTGTCGGGGTCGGAGGGATCCTGAAGCACGGCGTTGAGTTCGTTGGCCGACAGGCCTGAATTCTCTTTGGTGAAGTTTGTGAATCCATAGCCGTCGAAGCGGTTGAGACCTTCTTCGGTGGCTATCCACACAAAACCGCGAGAATCCTCAGTTGCCGACATCACAAAACCGCTCGAAAGCCCGTCGACAATGCCGTAGTTGCGGAAAGATTCCTGTGCCGACACGCCGATACAGGCAATGGCCGCCAATAAGGCGACCACTACGCAGGGTATATAGCGTATAAAAGGCATCGGCAGTAGTTTCAAGGTTGTGAGGCAAAGGTAGCTTTTATATAGCGGAGCAATGTGTCGGAATCGGTCAAGAACCATGCCGGAATCGTGCATAAGGGCATCTGAATGATTCCGCACGTCAAAATGAACGAAAACAACCCGGCATCAAGCTCTGCAAAGATATAAATTTGCCGCAAATCTTCAAAGAGCGACTCTGACTCATATTCCGAATGACTCCGAGAGGAGTGTACGGTTTCTTTCGTAATAAGGATTGCGAAAGGTTTGCTTTAAACCAAATCATGAAAACTAATCAAAGGAAAAAGTAACCCATGAAAAGACAACGTTTTCTTCTGTGGCTCGCTTCGATCATCTTAGGTACAGTAAGCCTGATGGCACAGCAGCCGTACACCATGCACGGTGTGGTGCAGGACACAGGCGAGCCGCTCATCGGCGGCTCGGTAACTATCAAAGATGCCAAAGGCGGTGTAACCACCGACATCGACGGCAATTTCGCCATAAGCGTCAAAAACGGCGATGTTCTCGTGATAAGCTATGTAGGCTTCATACCTCAGGAAATCGCCGTAACAGGCCAGAACAACATCACTGTCACACTGGCCGAAAACACCCAGAACCTCGAGGAGGTAGTGGTTATCGGCTACGGCACAGCCCGCAAGAAAGACCTTACCGGCGCCGTAACACAGATCAACCCCGATAAGATCGCCGACCAGAACCCCGCCACTGTCTCCGACCTTCTGCGCGGCACCGCCGGTCTGCAGATAGGATACGACGCATCGGCCAAAGGCGAGGGCGCATCCATACAGCTGCGCGGACAGAACTCCCTCTATACCGAAGGCTCCCACAACTCGCCCCTTATAGTGCTCGACGGCATGGCATTCTATGGCGAGCTCTCGGAAATCAACCCCGACGATATCGCCCAGATCGACGTCCTCAAGGACGCCTCGTCGGCTGCAATCTACGGTGCAAAGGCCGCTTCGGGCGTACTTATCATCACCACCAAGAAGGGTAAGGAGGGCAAACCGATAATCAACATCAGCGCCAACATGGGTGTGGCCCAGAAAGCCAAATACCTCGACTATATGAACGCCGCCGAGTACATGGCCTACCGCGAAGACTGGTACAAGGCCACTACCTACGGCTATCGCGAAGACGGCACATGGGGCTACTATGCCAAAGGCACCCAGCCCGAAGGATACTTCGACCACTACAGCCGCGTGGCCGACACCGACGCCTGGGCTCATACCGGCACCGACGTGCTGTCGTCCGACGAAACCCTCGAAGCCCTCTACGCACGACGTCTGCGACTTACTTCGGCCCAGAATGTATACAACAACTTCCTCAACGGTCTCACCACCGACTGGAACGACCTCACCTTCCGCACCGGTCTCCGCCAGGACTACAACGCCAGCATATCGGGCGCCACTCCGGCCGTGAACTACTACTTCTCCATAGGCTACCTCAAGAACGAAGGACCCGTGCAGGGCAACGACTACGAAGCAATGCGCGCAAGCCTCAAACTCAACACCAAGGTAACCAACTGGCTCGAATTCGGTGTCAACGCCAACTTCCAGAACCGCTCAGACGGAGATATCCAGGTGTCGCTGGGCAATAGCTACTGGGATGCGAATATGCTCCGCAACTCGCCCTACGCATCGTTCCGTAAAGAAGACGGCACCTACGAGCAATACCCGATGAACGGCAACTCGACCAACGGCGGCTACAACTACTACTTCGAGCGCGACTACTATGAACTCGACAAAGGCTACACCGTGCTCAACACAATATTCAATGCCAAAGTGACACTGCCCTACGGCTTCACCTACCAGTTCAATATAGCTCCCCGCATGCAGTGGTTCCACAACCGCTACTGGCTCAGTGCCGAGAAACCCGGCTCAAGTCCCTCGACCGACAACGTGGACCGCGAAGTGAAGCACAGCACCGACTGGAACCTCAACAACACCCTCACCTGGGACCGCACCTACGCCGATGTACACCATATCACGGTAACTCTGGTGCAGGAAGCCGAAGAAAACCGCTCCTGGCGCCAGCGTATCGATGCCAACAACATCCAGCCTTCCGATGTACTCGGCTTCCACTTCATAGGCAACGCAAACAAGGAACAGTCGTCCTTCCTGTCCGAAGACCTCAAATCGACCGCATCGGCATATCTGGCCCGCGCATTCTACGGCTACGACGACCGCTACATGATCACCGCCACATTCCGCCGCGACGGCTACTCGGCCTTCGGCTCCAACGACCCCTGGGCCAACTTCTGGTCGCTGGGCGGCAGCTGGCGCTTCACTCAGGAAAAATTCTGTCAGTTCGACTGGCTGAACGAAGGCAAATTCCGCGTATCCTACGGTACCAACGGCAACCGCTCACTCAGCAACACCTATCTGGCCATGGCCAACCTCCTGAGCGAATCGACCATGGTATATATCCAGAACGGCGTGCCGGTGCCCGTCAATACCCTCAAGATGGACCGCCTCGCCAACCCCAGCCTGCAATGGGAGAAAACATCGGCATGGAACGTCGGCCTCGATCTGTCGTTCTTCAACAGCCGACTGTCGGCAAACATCGACTGGTACAGCAAGCGTACCCACGACATGATCATGAAGCAGCGTCTGCCTAACTTCACGGGCTTCGACCATATATGGACCAACCTGGGCGAAGTGACCAACTCCGGTATCGAAATCAGCCTCAGTTCCCTCAACATCAACAATCCCGATTTCCGTTGGAACACCACAGCAAGTTTCTCGTACAACAAGAACCGCATCAAGCATCTGTACTACGACTACGACGAAAACGGAGTCGAACGCGACGATACCTCCAGCGGCTGGTTCATCGACAAACCGATCGGCGAAATATGGTACTACCGTACCGACGGCATCTGGCAGCCCGACGAAGCCGAACAGGCCGCTCTGGTCAACCAGAAACCGGGCGACCCCAAGGTGGTGAATCTCTATACCGAAGACGATAAAATACTCGAGGACGGAACACGCGTGCCCGTGTACAACGACAAGGACAAAGACTATCTCGGTACTAAAAACCCGCCCATCTACTGGAACCTGCGAAACGAATTCACCTTCTGGAAAGACCTCACATTCTCGTTCTCGCTCTATTCCTACATGGGACACAAGAGCATCGAAGGCTACTGGCTCAACGGCGACAACGCCGGCTCGCAGATATCCAACGCCTTCAACATCCCCCGCAAGCCCGGCTACTGGACTCCCGACAATCCCACCAACGACTACGGCCGTCTCGACGCCGTAGGTCCCACCGGTGTCACCGACATCAAAAAACTGTACAACCGCAACTTTGTGCGCCTCGACAATATATCGATAGGCTACACGCTGCCCCGCGAGTGGACTAAAAAAGCGCTCATCGACCGTGTGCGTGTCACCGCCGCCGTCAACAACGTGTGCACTATCTCGGGATGGAAATATGCCGACCCCGAAACCGGCGGCCTCTCAACCCGTACATTCAATTTCGGTATAAACCTCACACTCTAATCCACAAGAACCTATCATGAAGAAAATATACAAGAGCCTCGTGGCAGGCGCCATGGCCACAGTGGCCGCGGCATCGCTGGGAAGCTGCTCCGATTCTTTCCTGCAGCAGGAGCCGCTGTCGTTCTACGAGCCGACAAAAACATACACCACCGAGCCAGGACTGCGGGCCGCTCTTGCCATCTGCGACCGCCATCTGCAGTATATGGCATGTCTGAAAGGCAACGGCAACCAGGTACCCATGAGTACACACTATCAGGCCACCGACCTGGGTCTCTATGCCAAGACCGACGCGGGCGGCAGCTTCCTCGATAATTTCGCCACAAAAATTACGCCCACCACAGGCATGGGCAGCGACAACAACGACGTCAACAACATCGAAGGCCTCTACAACGAATTCTGGTCGGGCATAAAATATGCCAACACTGTGCTGACGTACGTCGACAACGTTCCGGGCCTCGCCGATGAGACACGCGACGCCTACAAGGGCCGCGCACTCTTCCACCGGGCACTCCGGTACTACCACCTGGCACTGATGTTCAACAATGTACCTCTGCTTTCCAAAATCATCGACCGCCCCAAGCAGGACTACCGTTCCACCACCCGCGAGGCAATCTTCACAATGCTGGTCGAAGACCTCGAGTTTGCCGTGGCCCACGTGCCTTCCATGCACGACGAAAACCTCATCGGCACTGTCAACCAGGAAGCCTGCATGATGCTACTCATCAAGTGCTATCTTGCCATGGGCGAGTTCAAAAAAGCCGAAGACATGGCCACCGACCTGATCAACAACCATGGTCTGTCGCTGATGCAGAACGCATTCGGCAGCGCACCCCAGTCGGGAGAATCCGAGACGTGGACCGTGACACCCAACGTGATGTGGGACCTCTTCCGCGGCGAGAATGTGGCTTCGGCAGCGAATACCGAACTTATCATGCCCATTCTTAACTTCAACGACCAGAACTTCACCCAGTATGTGGTAATGCGCGCCTGCGGTCCGTTCTGGGAGACGGATAACATCCGCGACCCGTCGGGCCATGTGCACGCCGTGCGCAACTACGCCCGCAACAACGGAAACTATATCAAGAGCGGCGACTGGCTCCGCGTCATGGGCCGCGGTATCGGCGTGCACCGCACTTCGTGGTGGTACAACAAAGGCATCTGGTCGTACAACGGTACAGTCGATGATCAGGACATGCGCCACAACCGCGAACTGGGCAACTGGCTCGAAATGGAGGACATGACCTACAACGACGTCAACTCCACCCATAAAGGCGAGCACCTGCAGCTCTATGCCACCCGCGACTCCGAGAACGGCGATGTCAAGGCCGGCGACCTCCTCTGCTCCGACACCATCCGCTGCTGGTATCCCTTCCCGCTGTACAAACTCTATGTGCTCGACAAATACGCTGAGCCCCGCATGGGCGAGACACAGTTCAACGGCGCCCGTAAAGGCGACGAGTGCTCCAACGGCAACACCTACCTCTTCCGTCTGGCCGAGGCATATCTGCTCCGTGCGGAAGCACGCTTCTATCAGGGCCGTGGCGGTGAGGCCGCACAGGACCTCAACGTAATCCGCCGCCGTGCCAATGCCAAGACCATGTATACCAACGCAACCATAGGCGATATCTGCGACGAACGCGGCCGCGAGCTCTACTGGGAGGAATGGCGCAAGGAAGAACTCTGCCGCATATCGTGGGCGCTGGCCCGCAGCGGACAGCCCGACGAGCGCGGAGTGGTCTACAGCCTCGACAACTGGGACAAACAGGACGGTACCGACCTCAACGGAGGCTCCTACTGGTACCAGCGCTGCGTGCGCTATAACATCTACAACCACGGCCCCATCCAGTCGGGCGGCAAGACATTCAACTATGTCGTAGACAAGCACAATCTCTTCTGGCCCATTCCCAATTCGGCCATCACCGCCAACAACGGATTCCCTCTTGCCCAGAATTACGGCTACGACGGCTACGATGCCTCGACCCCGGTATGGAATACATGGCAGGAAGCTGTTGCCGACGAATAAACCACTCTCTCCCGAGACGCTGATGGTACAAAAGATTTGTTGTTTAAGGTATTAGGGGGCAGAATCGCTTCTTCCTCCTGAAAGCGCCATCAAGCGCATTGCAGAAGCGGCCGACAAGGACTTCCCTGTCGGCCGCTTTTTCATGAAAAACCTGTCAGCTTGTCAGCCTGTCAGCCTATTTGTCGGTCGTAGTGGTGACTTTGGGCGTCACGTGGGTTGTGGATTCGCCGCCGGCAGGAATATCGTCGGCAGAAGCCACTACCTGCACGGGGAAGGAGCATACGGCCTGTGCCAGAGTCTTATCGACAGCAAAGACGGTGGTCTGTATGTCGAGCTGATGGCGTCCGACAGGCGTATTTTCGCCAATATTGAACTCAAAGCCGTAGGGAGGCTGTATGGAAGTGCCTACGTAGACGTAGTCCCAGTAATAGTCGGCACCACTGATGCCGGCACCTTTGCCTTCCTCGCGGTTTGTGACTGTGATGCCTGTAACCTCGAAAGACTCGCCCTGGACAACGTAGAGGACGCCGTCGACATCTGTCACGCCTTCGTATGTGATGTCGAAGTCGACATCAGGCAGATCGTCATCATCGCTACAAGCGGTAAATGCAAGGCTCATAGGCAGAAGAGCCAGCAGGAAGAGGAGATACTTTTTCATAATAATACCAAGTTTTTATAGATGTATGTCAGTTTTTGAATATTAGCTCACCGTCTGCAACATCGATTACGATAGGACGTGAGCGGTCGACCTTCTGGGCGAGGATGTCCTTGGAAAGCTGATTGAGCACAAGCCGGTGTATGGCACGCTTGACAGGACGTGCGCCGAATTCGGGGTCGAAACCTTCGTCGGCCAGAAAACTCAAGGCGGCGGGAGTGATTTCGAGTTCTATGCCCGAACTCTGGCGAAGCATTTTCTGAATGCCCTTGAGCTGCAGACCGACGATTTCCTCGATTTCACGCCGGTTGAGGGGCGTGAACATTATAATCTCGTCGATACGGTTGAGGAACTCGGGCCGTATGGTCTGCTTGAGCATGTCGAGCACCTCCTGCTTGGTCTTTTCGACTGTCTCCACGCGGTTCTCATCTGTCATTTTGGCGAAATTATCGCGGATAAGGCTCGAACCCATGTTGGAGGTCATGATTATGATGGTGTTCTTGAAGTTGACATTGCGCCCCTTGTTGTCGGTAAGATGGCCGTCGTCGAGCACCTGCAGAAGGATATTGAACACATCGGGGTGTGCCTTTTCGATTTCGTCGAACAGAACCACCGAGTACGGTTTGCGGCGCACGGCCTCGGTAAGCTGGCCGCCTTCGTCGTAACCCACGTATCCCGGAGGCGCTCCGACAAGCCGCGACACCGAGTGCTTCTCCTGGTATTCGCTCATATCGATACGCGTCATCATGTTCTCGTCGTCGAACAGGTATTCGGCCAGTGCCTTGGCAAGCTCTGTCTTGCCCACACCGGTAGTGCCCAGGAATATGAACGAACCGATAGGACGCTTGGGGTCGTTGAGCCCGGCACGGCTGCGGCGGACGGCGTCGGCAATGGCCGAAATGGCCTCTTCCTGACCTACAACACGCGAATGCAGCTCTTCTTCGAGGTGCAGAAGCTTGTCTTTCTCGCTCTGCACCATCTTGTTGACGGGGATACCGGTCCAGCGCGAAACTACATCGGCTATATCCTCGGCATCTACTTCTTCCTTGATGAGGGCACGCTCGCCCTGCATCATGCGAAGCTGCTCCTGGGTGTTCTCGATCTCGGTCTGTTTCTGCGCTATCTTAGAGTAGCGTATTTCGGCCACGCGGGCGTAATCGCCCTCGCGCTCGGCCTTGTCGGCCTCGAAGTTAAGCTGCTCGATATCAATCTTATTCTGCTGTATGCGGGCTATGAGGTCGCGCTCGGCCTGCCATTTTGCCGAATATTCCTTTTCTTCCTCGCGAAGCTCGGCGATGTGGCGCTCTATTTCCTTGACACGGTCATCCATGCCTTCGCGCTTGATGGCCTCGCGTTCGATTTCCATCTGGGCTATGCGGCGGGTTATATCGTCGAGGGCCTGAGGCACGGAGTCGATCTCGAGTTTGAGTTTGGAGGCAGCCTCGTCGATGAGGTCGATGGCCTTGTCGGGGAGGAAACGGTCGGTGATATAGCGCTCGGAGAGCTGCACGGCGGCAATGATGGCTTCGTCTTTGATGCGCACCTTGTGGTGGTTCTCGTAGCGTTCCTTGAGACCGCGGAGTATGGCGATGGCGCTTGTCTCGTCGGGCTCGTTGACCATCACTTTCTGGAAGCGGCGTTCGAGCGCCTTGTCCTTTTCAAAATATTTCTGATACTCGTCGAGGGTGGTGGCACCGATGCTGCGGAGCTCGCCGCGGGCCAGGGCAGGCTTGAGGATGTTTGCGGCATCCATGGCGCCCTCGCCTTTGCCGGCACCCACAAGGGTGTGGATTTCGTCGATGAAGAGTATTATCTCGCCATCGGCGCCTGTCACTTCGTTGACAATAGCCTTTAGGCGTTCCTCGAACTCGCCCTTGTACTTGGCACCGGCCACCAGAGCGCCCATGTCGAGCGAATAGATCTGCTTGGTGCGCAGATTTTCGGGCACGTCGCCGCGGACAATGCGGTGAGCGAGGCCCTCGGCGATGGCAGTCTTGCCGGTACCGGGCTCGCCGATGAGCATGGGGTTGTTCTTGGTACGGCGGCTGAGTATCTGGAGCACGCGGCGTATTTCCTCGTCGCGGCCGATAACGGGGTCGAGTTTGCCGGCGCGGGCACGCTCGTTGAGGTTGATGGCGTATTTGGAAAGGGCGTTATAGGTCTCTTCGGCACCCTGGTCGGTTGCCTTGCGGCCCTTACGCAGCTCTTCGATGGCGGCATCGAGTTCCTTGCGGCCGAGGCCGGCGTTCTTGAGGATGGTCGAGGCCGGCGAGTTTATTTCGAAAATGGCTACCAGCAGTGCCTCGAGGGTCACATACTCGTCGCCCATCTTCTTGGCTATGTCGAGTGCTTTCTGAAGCACATCGTTCGATGTGCGGCTCAGATAAGGCTCCTGTCCCGATACCTTGGGGAGAGCGGCTATTTCGGCGTCGACCTGACGGACGACAGCGGCCGGGTTAGCTCCTATCTTCTGGAAGATAAAGTTTACCACCGACTCGCCCTCGTCGATAATGCCTTTGAGCAGGCACACCGGCTCGATGGCCTGGGTACCGGCACCGCGGGTAATCTCGACGGCCTTCTGAATGGCCTCCTGCGATTTGATGGTGAAATTATTGAAGTTCATAATATGTGGAGATGAATATTTTTCTCGTTTCCGATATTTTAATATCTTTAACAAGCAACAATGCCTTTTGGTTTTGTCGCCATTCTACCCTCTTGCAAATTCCGTGCCAATCTGTCGGCGGGAGTCTGAGTTTTTACTTATCTTTGCAGTTGCTAACACAAAACTATGGAGATACTCTACGAAGACAACCATATAATAATAGTAAACAAGGCATCGGGCGAAATAGTGCAGGGCGACAAGACCGGCGACGAACCGCTTGTGGAGACCCTTAAGGCCTATATAAAGGAGCGCGATGCCAAGCCCGGCAATGTGTTCATGGGCGTGGCACACCGCCTGGACCGGCCCGTGTCGGGCGTGGTGGTGTTCGCCAAGACATCGAAGGCGCTCGCACGCCTCAATGCCATGTTCGCCTCGGGCGAAGTGCACAAGACCTACTGGGCCGTAACCGCCGGCACTCCGGCCGAACCCGAAGCCACTCTCAAGCACTACATCACCTCGACGGAGCGCAACAATAAATCGTATGCCTCGCCCACACCGAAGCCCGGAGCCAAGGAGGCACGGCTGGCATACAGGCTCATAGCCTCGACCGAGCGCTATAATCTTCTCGAGGTAAATCTAATGACAGGCCGCAAGCATCAGATCCGCGTGCAGCTCTCGGCCATAGGCTGTCCGGTGAAGGGCGATCTCAAATACGGAGCGAAGCGCAGCAACCCCGACGGCAGCATATCGCTGCACGCGAGGCGCATACGCTTCGTGCACCCAGTATCGAAAAAGGAAATAGACATTACGGCTCCCGTGCCCGTTGGCGACGCCTTGTGGAAAGCGCTCGAGGAGGGAGCGGCAAAGACAGAATAATGGAACGAAAAAATCTCAAGATAGTATTTTTCGGCACGCCCGAATTCGCGGTAGCGAGCCTTGACCGCCTCATCGAACGCGGCTTCGATGTCGCTGCCGTGGTGACCATGCCCGACAAGATAGGAGGCCGCGGCCACAAAGTGATAACATCGGCCGTAAAGGACTATGCCGTGGCGCACAATCTGCCTCTGCTACAGCCCGAGAAACTCAAAGACCCGGCCTTTGTCGACGCGCTCAGAGCCATAGGCGCCGACCTGTTCATAGTCATAGCCTTCCGCATGCTGCCCGAAGTGGTGTGGACCATGCCTCTGCTGGGTACCTTCAACCTCCACGGCTCGTTGCTACCCCGCTATCGCGGCGCCGCGCCTATAAACCGCGCGTTGATGAACGGCGACAGCATCATGGGCGTCACCACTTTTTTCCTGAAGCATGAGATCGACACCGGCGACATCATAGGCCAGGAAAAAATCATTGTCGGCCCCGACGAGGACGCCGGTTTAGTCTACAACCGGCTCATGGCCATAGGCGCCGACCTGACATGCCGCACCGTAGAGCAGATAGCCGCAGGTGGCGTGGAAGCCGTACCGCAGATAAAGATGAGCAACGAAGAGCCTACGGCCGCACCCAAGATTTTCAAAGAAGACTGTCGTATCGACTGGCGGCGTCCGGCATCGGAAATACACAACCATGTGCGCGGTCTGGCACCCTCGCCCGGAGCGTGGACCGAACTTGTGCACGACGACGGCTCCGTACTGAGTGTGAAGATACTAAAGACGGCACGCCTCACTGCCGTCCCGAGTCTCGAGCCCGGCCACATGGCCGTGTCGGGGCGCCACGTATACTGCGGATGCGGCGGCAAAACCGCAATTGAACTGCTGACGGTGCAGCCGGCCGGAAAGAAAGCCATGCCGGCCCCCGACTTCGTCCGGGGTCTGCACCCCGACGCCGACGGCTCGCTGCCATTCTTCCGCTGAGCACTTTAACAGTATTTTTTTCGAATTTTACATATTTCACACATGAAATGCCGTATGATACGGCATTTTTTCGTAATTTTACCGCTAATTCAGCCGAGCACATGCCGACAGTCAGAGTTTTTTGAACTTTAATGGATTATAAATGTTAAAAATTAAAGGCCCGGACAAATAAATTGCGGCCCGAGACGTTTAACATTTAACCTATTAGAAAGAATATGAGCAACGAAATTCCAACCCCCGAAGAGAGACGCCGCGAACGTATGGAACAAAGCGGCCAGACCGGCGCCAACAAGGTGATGCGTTCCATTTTCGGAATCATCATGATTATCGTGTATGTAGGCATGGGCGTGCTTCTTCTCATCAACTTCTTCGGTTGGGGAGGAGACTGGGCATGGACACGTTATGTAGTCGGCATAGTGCTGATAATCTACGGTATCTGGCGAGCCTACCGTCAGGTGAAAGGCATCGACTGATGCCGCTGAACTATAATACAACCGCAGCATGAGACTCAACTCCACCAACATAGCAGCCGCCATGGCCCTCGCACTCGCGGCGGGAGCCATGACCGGTTGTATGAAATACGAAAAAAAGGCCAACACATCGACATCGGGCACCACGACCATGGTGTGCGACAACACTTTCGAGAATATTTTCGCTCAGGAAGTGGATGTGTTCGAGTACCAGTACCCCGACGCTCATATCCTGGTACGCTATGCCACACAGCAGGAGGCATTCGACTCGCTGTTCACCATGAACACGCGCACCATCGTAGCCGCCCGCGACATCACTCCTGATGAAAAACGCGCCCTCAAGGCCAAATACAAAAACGAACGCGACGCCAACGTGAACGTGCGTTCCGCCATGATAGCTGTCGACGCCGTGGCTCTCATCGTCAATCCCGAGAATAACGTCGAGAAGCTTACCGTCGGCGAGATTGCCGACATCATTTCAGGCCGCACCACCCGCTGGGACGAGCTGCAGCCAAGCGAACGCGGCAAAATAAGTGTCATTCTCGACCAGACAGGCTCCAGCCTGGCCACATACCTCACCGACTCGCTGCTCCACGGCGAGCCTCTGGGTCCCACCGTGTACGGTGCCGGTTCCATTCCCAAGGTCTTTGAAATCGTCGAGCAGAACCCAGACGCCATAGGCGTACTCGGTGTGAGCTGGATAACTTCCGACATGGGCTCTGCCGACATGAGCCCCAAGGAATTTGCCGAAAGCATGCTCAGCGACGGCGCCGTGGAAGGCGCTACCCTCACCCAGCGTGTGAAAGTGCTCAAGGTGTACCGCAACGACGAATTCCGCGCCTACAAGCCCTACCAGCAGTATATCTTCGACGGCAGCTATCCTCTCTTCCGTCAGATATATATGATTACCACGGCCTCGACATCGAATGTCGCCGGCGGCTTCTACTCTTTCGTCACCGGCCCCATAGGTCAGAAGATAATCATGAAGACCGGCATAATGCCCGCGCGTGTCAACATACAGCAGGTAGAGTTACCCGAGCGCTGACCCCGTTCCCCCTAAATGGAAAAAGTAACAAAATCATAAACATCATCATCTAATTAAAAATGAGAATCAAACTGTTCCTGTCATTGCTGCTTGCCGGCAGTCTGGCAGCCGTCGCCCAGCACCAGGGCTACAAAGACGGTATCGAATACTACAAAGCCGGCCAGTACGACAACGCCAAGACCATCCTCGACCGCACCATCAGCGATGCAAACACCGACAAGGCTCTTGCAAACTACTATCTGGGCCAGATAGCCCTCGCCAAGGGCGACAAGGCTCAGGCCAAGTCCTACTTCGACAAGGGTATGGCACTCAACGCCGACAACGCCTACAACTACGTCGGCCTCGGCGCCCTCGATCTTCTCAACAACAATGCATCCGCCGCTGCCGAAAACTTCAAGACCGCGCAGAAGCTTGCCAAGAAAGATGCCGAAGTATCGGTAGCAATAGCCCGCGCATACTACAACGCCGACCCCGTGAAGTATGCCAAAGACATCGACAAAGCCATGGTAAAGGCACGCAAAGACTCCAAGAGCCAGGAACCCTCCATCTATGTGCTCGAAGGCGATATGCTTGTCGACCAGCAGAACTATGGCGAAGCAGCCGGCCGCTATGAAAGCGCCATCACCTTCGACCCCAACAACCCCGAAGGCTACGTGAAGTACGCCAACGCATACTTCTTCGTGAACAAAGACTACGCCATCAACAAACTTCAGGAATACCTCCAGCAGCATCCCGAATCGGCCATGGTTCAGCGCGAACTCGCCGAAAAATACTTCAAGGCCGACCGTTGGCGTGCCGCTTCGGAGCTCTACGGCAAGTACATCCAGAACCCCAACAGCTTCCCTGAAGACAAGTCGCGCTACGCCGTACTCCTCTACTGGGGCGAACGCTATCCCGAGGCTCTGGCCACATCGAAAGAAATCCTGGCCGAAAATCCCAAGGATTTCCAGACACAGCGCGTGCCCGTCCTTACCGAGAACGCCATGGGCAACTATCAGGACGCAGTCAACGACGCCGAGAAGTTCTTCTCGTCCAATCCCAACGGCAACTTCAACGTAAACGACTACACCACCTACGCCTCCGCACTGAGCGGCATCGGCCAGGATTCGCTCGCCGTCCTCAAATATGAGGAAGCCGTGAAGAAATTCCCCGAAAACGACAACCTCCTCAAGGAAATCAGCTCGGTATACAACAAGAACAAACAGTATGCCCGCGGTGCCGACGCATACGCCGCATACCTCGAACTGCAGGAGAATCCTACTCCCGACGACTTCTACGGCATGGCTACCCGCTACCTCCAGGCTGCCGGCGCCGCCACCGACACCATCCAGCAGCGCGAACTCGCCGACAAGGGCAAGGTATATATCATGAAGGTGATCGAAAATCCCAATATCAAGCCCATACCCCAGTTCTACCAGCGCCTGGCATTCCTCAACATCGCAGGCAACAACAAGCGCCCCAACGCCGAAGCTATCGAAGCTCTCGACAAAATGGTTGAACTCCTCGACGCCGATCCCGCCAACATGGATCCGAAGAACCCCAACAACCAGCTGTCGCTCTACAAGAACGCCTACGCTTTCGAGCAGGCCTACTACAGCGCACAGAAGAACGAAGAGAAACTTAAGGAATTCATCGACAAATACAACGCCGTCAACCAGCTTCTCAACCCCGAGGCTGCCCAGTAAAGACTACTGAGACGACACTCTGTCGACCATAACACCAAAGCCCGGCACGCTCTCTTCCCCGATGCGTGCCGGGTTTATCTTAGCTTATATGACACCACCACTCGCCGAACGAATGCGTCCGAAGACGCTCGACCAATATATAGGACAGCAGCACCTCGTAGGCCCCGGCTCTATCCTGCGACGCATGATAGAATCGGGCAAAATAGCGTCGTTCATACTCTGGGGTCCTCCCGGGGTTGGCAAAACCACTCTGGCCCGTATCATAGCCAATGCCACCGACAGCCCGTTCTACACACTGTCGGCTGTGACCTCGGGCGTGAAAGACGTCCGCGATGTCATAGACCGCTGCAAGAACGAGGCCGGCAGCATGTTCGGCTCGGGGCGCCCCATACTGTTCATCGACGAAATTCACCGATTCAGCAAAAGCCAGCAGGACAGCCTTCTCGGCGCCGTAGAGAACGGCACTGTCACTCTCATCGGCGCCACGACAGAAAATCCGTCGTTCGAAGTGATACGGCCATTGCTGTCGCGCGCGCAGGTCTATACCCTGAAGCCTCTCGACGACAACGACCTGCGCACACTCCTCGACAGAGCCATAGCCGAAGACCCCATATTGTCGCGCAACCGGGTGAATGTCGAGGAGACCACAGCGCTGTTCCGCTACAGCGGCGGCGACGCCCGCAAGCTCCTCAACATCCTCGATCTGCTCGAGCAGTCCACCCCGCACGGCGAGGCCATAACCATCAACGACCGTGTTGTCACCGACCGTCTTCAGGAAAACCCCATGGCCTACGACAAAGACGGCGAGATGCACTACGATATCATATCGGCGTTCATAAAGAGCATACGCGGCAGCGACCCCGATGCCGCCGTCTACTGGCTCGCCCGCATGATAGCCGGAGGAGAGGACCCCGAGTTCATAGCGCGCCGACTGGTCATAGTGGCTTCGGAGGACATAGGCCTCGCCAATCCCACGGCGCTGCTCATAGCCAACTCCACATTCGACGCCATCCGCAAGATAGGCATGCCAGAGGGCCGCATCCCCCTGGCCGAATGCGCCATCTACCTGGCTCTGTCGGCAAAAAGCAACTCGGCATACATGGCTATTGATGCCGCCCTGGCCGAGGTGGAGCGCAGCGGAAATCTGCCGGTGCCTCTGCATCTGCGCAACGCACCCACCACTCTCATGAAAAAAATGGGCTACGGTGCCAACTACCTCTATGCCCACGACTACCCCGGCAACTTCGTGGTGCAGCAGTTCCGCCCCGATGCCATAGCCGACAAAAAATTCTGGAACGCATGCAGCAATCCCGCCGAAGACATAATGCTGCAGCGACACCGCAGCCGATGGGGTGACAAATAGTTCACAGACCGTCGCTATTGTGTCAAAATTACACTTTTCAATACTATAAATGGTGCACGAAACATTTGTGTGCCATTTATTTTATACCTTTGTAAGGTACAAAAAACCATTCTAATACCTAATCATCAACATATAATGAAGCCCCTAATCTTAGCCCTGTCGCTGCTTATGGCCGGCATGACCGCCAGTGCCGTTCCCGCACAGACAGCAACCGACACCAAGGGCACATTCGAAGCCGGCAAAGGCTCGTTCATGCTCAACGGAGAGCCATTCGTTGTCAAAGCCGCCGAACTTCACTATCCCCGCATTCCACGCCAGTACTGGGACCAGCGCATAAAACTGTGCAAGGCACTCGGCATGAACACCGTCTGCCTCTATGTGTTCTGGAACGCCCACGAACCCAAGCCCGACACATTCGACTTCACCGGCCAGAACGACCTTGCCGAGTTCGTGCGTCTGTGCCAGGAAAACGGCATGTATGTGATACTGCGTCCGGGCCCCTATGTGTGCGCCGAATGGGAAATGGGCGGTCTGCCCTGGTGGCTGCTTAAGAAAAAGGACATACAGCTGCGCGAAGCCGATTCCTACTTCATGGAGCGCGTCGATAAATTCCAGAAAGCCGTGGCCGATCAGGTAGGCGGTCTCACTATAGCCGACGGCGGTCCCATCATCATGGTGCAGGTAGAAAACGAATACGGCTCCTACGGCATCGACAAGCCATATGTGTCGCAGATCCGCGACATGCTCCGCAAAAACTTCGGCAACGACGTGACCCTCTTCCAGTGCGACTGGTCGTCGAACTTCCTCAACAACGGTCTCGACGATCTGGTCTGGACCATGAACTTCGGCACCGGCGCCAACATCGACCAGCAGTTCGAAAAACTGAAGGAAGTACGTCCCGACAGCCCTCTGATGTGCTCTGAATTCTGGAGCGGCTGGTTCGACAAATGGGGTGCCAACCACGAGACGCGCCCCGCCGCCGATATGATCGCCGGCATCGACGAGATGCTATCCAAAAACATATCGTTCAGTCTCTACATGACCCACGGCGGCACCAACTGGGGCCACTGGGCCGGCGCCAACTCGCCCGGCTTCGCTCCCGACGTGACATCGTACGACTACGACGCTCCCATCAGCGAGTCGGGCCAGACCACCCCGAAATACTGGGAACTGCGCAAGACCCTCGCAAAATATATGGACGGCAAAAAGCAGGCTCCCGTTCCGGCCCTGATCAAACCGACAACCGTCAAGCCCTTCACACTCACCGAGGTTGCGCCCATCTTCGACAATCTCCCCGAAGCTAAGACTGATGCCGACATCCGCACCATGGAAGAATACGACCAGGGCTTCGGCAGCATTCTCTACCGCACTACCCTGCCCGAACTCTCCAAGCCGGCGCTTCTCACCGTCAGCGACGCCCACGACTTCGCCCAGGTGTTCGTCGACGGCAAGTACATCGGCAAACTCGACCGCCGCAACGGCGAAAAAGAACTCATGCTCCCCTCCTGCCGCAAAGGTGCCGTGCTCGACATTCTGGTGGAAGCCATGGGCCGCATAAATTTCGGCCGTGCCATCAAAGACTTCAAGGGTATAACCGACAAGGTGACCGTGACCGAAGACCGCGACGGACACGCATTCGTGTGCGACCTCAAGAACTGGCAGGTATTCAACATCGAGGATACTCTCGACACATATACATCCATGAACTTCGTGCCGGTATCGGACGTGGCAAAAGATGCCGACGGCCGTCTGCCCCGCGGCGTTTACCGCGGCACATTCACCGTCAACAAGCCTTCGGATACTTTCCTCAACTTCGAGACCTGGGGCAAAGGCCTCGTATATGTCAACGGTCACCCCATGGGCCGCATATGGGAGATAGGACCGCAGCAGACCCTCTACATGCCCGGCTGCTGGCTCAAGAAAGGCGAGAACGAAATTGTGGTGTTCGACATCCTGGGCCCGAAAGAGGCCCGTTCGGAAGGCCTGCGTGAGCCTCTGCTCGACCAGCTTCTTGTGCAGAAGCCTCTCACTCACCGCAACGAAGGCGAAAACCTCGACCTCAGCGGAGCCACCCCGGTACTCACCGGCACATTCGCGCCCGGCAACGGCTGGCAGGAGGCCGACTTCAAGACTCCTGTCAAAGGCCGCTACGTGGTCATAGAGGCTCTCGACGCCATCGACGGCAAGGACGTGGCCGCCATCGCCGAAATGTATGTGCTCGACGGCAAGGGCGAACGCCTGTCGCGCGAACCCTGGACAGTGCTCTACGCCGACAGCGAGGACATGGCCGGCGTGAACCGCTCCGCCGACAAGACCTTCGACCTCCAGGAATCGACATACTGGAGCACAGTACCCGGCACAGCATTCCCCCATGCCGTGCAGATAGACCTCGGCGCCACTCACACCATCAGCGGCATACAGTACCTGCCGCGAATGGAGAGCGAAGTACCCGGCGCAATCAAAAATTACCGCATATACGTAAGCGAGACACCCTTCCCCTACTGAATTTTAATTAACTTTGCATCCTGACCTGTGAGAAAGGCCGCCATCGCCCGAGGCGAGGCGACCTTTCTCATGCCGGAAACTTTGTAGGGTCACAGATGCAGCATGCGCAGCCAGTCGAGCATTACATTGTACATGGCCGAGCGGATATCTTTCTGAGACAGAGCTATGTCGTGGAGAGCACCGTCGATAGTGACTTCCGTAACGGAGTCGCCGAGGCGGCGACCGTATCTGGATATCGAATCCACGTCGAGAATCGCATCGGCGTGGTTATATTTCTCCTTATCATCGCCAGCTTTCACCGACTCCGAAGAGTGCAGCAACAGGACAGGCACATGTATCTTCCGGCGACGCAGCGTTTTCTGAGCCGTATGTATAGCCCTTACCCATCCCATATCGGGATCGGGGAGCACATCGGGCTTCCACTCTTTGCGATATTCCCATTCGCCGCCGTACTCCGACAACAGCGACTCGGCATATCCGCTGTCGGGCTTCTGATGCACTTTTACCGACGGCATAAATCGCCCCAGCGCGCTCAATGCCGGCATGATCACATTACGCAGGAGCGGAGGCAGATTCCATGCCAGGAAGGGGCTGTTGAGGATGAGGGCCCTGATCAGAGGCGACGGATGCTCCGACATGTACAGCGATGTGGTAAGACCGCCGGTAGAATGCCCCAGCAGTATAATCTCGTTCCTGCCATCGGACTTGATTATGTCGATGGCCGAATCGATATCGGGAAAGTATTCGTGCATGTCGCGAACCTGGAACATCTTCTGCCCCGGCAAAAGCGAACGGCCGTACTTCCGCAGATCCACAGCATAAAAAGCGTAGCCGGCTTTTACAAATGTTTCGGCCATCTCTTTCTGAAAAAAATAGTCGCTGAAGCCGTGCACATACAGTATCGATTTAAGAGTCGGCCCGGAGGGCAACAGACGCACGACTGTAGAACGCACCTCGCCGCTGTAATCATCGGGGTGCGCTACGTATCTATATTCAAATCCTTTGCCCAGAATATCGGGCTGCCATTCATTGTTCATGTTTCAGACTTAAACGGAGTTTCAAATTTATAAAAAAACGACTTCTTCCGACCTATAGTTCGCCTATGACGATGTGCCATTTATCGTTTTAATTGGAGGAAATAGCTATATTTGCATCATGTACAGGATTGTAAGATGCACCGAGGATGATTACCGGACGCTCGCCGGGATATGGGAGCGCTCGGTCCGCGCCACACATCTCTTTCTAAATGAAAAGGATATCGAAGAAATAAAATCGGCCCTGATTCCCGAGTATTTCCCACATGTCGATCTCTATGCCGCGAGCGACGGCACGGTCGTTGCCGGTTTCATCGGCCTGCGGTCGGACGTGGTCGAGATGCTGTTCATCGACAGTTCTTACCGGGGCGAAGGCTATGGCTCGCTGCTCATTGATTTCGCAAAGGAGAAAGGAGCGACAAAAGTCGATGTAAACGAGCAGAATCCTTCGGCACTTGGATTCTACATGGCAAAAGGATTCCGCATAATCGGCAGAGATGACAGGGACGACGCCGGACGCCCCTACCCCATTCTGCATATGTCGTTATAAAAATATCCCCCGAACCTCGAACAAGGCACAGGGGAAAGATTCGTTGATTACTATCGGTTCAGTCCACTTCTTTGAACTGGTCCTTGCCAACTCCGCAGACAGGGCATACCCAGTCGTCGGGCAGATCTTCGAAAGATGTACCGGGAGCGATGCCGTTGTCGGGATCACCTACAGCGGGGTCATAGACCCATTCGCATACTTCGCAAATATACTTCTTGTCCATAGTTCTCGGGATTTTTATTTATTATTGATTAAAGTGTCTATATCGTTCTCTACAGTGGAGATTGTGCCGATATTGAATTTCTGCTGAAGCACTTTCAGAATATCGGGAGTGAAGAAAGCAGGGAGCGTCGGGCCGGTGTGGATGTTCTGCACTCCCAGCGATAGAAGCGCCAGAAGCACAATCACGGCTTTCTGCTCGTACCATGCGATATTGTAGACGATAGGCAGATCGTTCACGCTGTCAAGCTTGAAAGCGTCTTTAAGAGCGAGCGCTATCCTCACAAGCGAATAGGAGTCGTTGCACTGTCCGGCGTCAAGTACGCGAGGCACGCCCTCGATGTCGCCCAGCGGCAGCTTGTTGTAGCGGTATTTGGCGCAACCGGCGGTAAGAATGACACAGTCCTCGGGAAGAGCCTTTGCGAATTCGGTATAGTAGCTGCGCGAGGGGAAACGACCGTCGCAACCGGCCATCACCACAAATTTTCTTATCTTTCCGCGATTGATGAGATCGATGATTTTCGGTGCAAGTTCTATCACCTGATGATGCGCAAAGCCGCCTACAATCTGGCCATGCTCTATCTCCGTGGGCGGAGCACAGGTCCTGGCCCGGGCAATCACTTCGGAGAAATCGTGTTTACCTTCGGAGTCGGTATCGATATGATGTGTTCCCGGCATATCGACCACACCGAGTGTATACACGCGGTCGAGATAGGTCGTATTCTTCCGCGGTGGAACGATGCAGTTGGATGTGAACACGAAGCAACCGTTGAACGTCTCGAATTCATCGACCTGGCGCCACCATGCATTGCCGTAGTTGCCGGCAAAATGCGGATACTTTTTGAAGTAGGGATAGTACTGACCGGGGAGCATCTCGGAGTGAGTGTATACATCCACACCGGTGCCGGCAGTCTGCTCGAGAAGTTCTTCGAGATCGTGGAGGTCATGCCCCGAAATGAGAATGCCGGGGTTGGAGCGTACACCGATATCGACCTTGGTGATTTCGGGATTGCCGTAGGTGCCGGTATTGGCCGCATCGAGAAGAGCCATTGCTTTCACACCGCCCTCACCCATATAGAGCACGAGCTTCACCAGTTCATCGACTGATATATCGGGACGGCTCACTTCTTTCAGCACTTTCTCGATATACGCATACACGTCATCGTCCTCGTACTTCAGATTCGCCGCATGCCGGGCATAGGCCGAGGCGCCCTTGGCGCCATAGATGGCGAGCTGACGCAGTCCGCGCTTGTCTGGGTCGGTTTCGGCCAGAACGCCAGTCACCGCTTCGAGCTTTTCGTAGTCTTCGGGAGCAGCCTCAAGCGCCACTTCGGGAACATCGGGGATTTTCACACCGAGTTCACGGCATATGGCCTTGAGCTCGCGCTTCATCTGGAAAGCGCGCCGTATGAATCCGTCGAGCGAGTCGTTGTCGAAATTGGCATTGGTGATAGTAGTGAACAGAGCATCGATCACCTGATGATCGGCATTGCGCTGAGGCGCGCCGGCGCCCCGGAGAGCGTCGTTGAGTATGGCTACTCCTCTTGTGGCATACAGCAGCAGGTCCATGCGGCCCGACGTTTCGGGAAGCTTGCCGCAGACTCCTCGCAGGGTACAACCGGTTCCTTTGGCCGTCTCCTGACACTGATAACAGAACATCCGGGGAGTTGTATCCATATCTTTTCAGGCTTTAATTTTTACAAGCATTATCTTGGAATCGGCCTTGGCCACCACGCTATGGGGCACACCCTGGCCCATGAGCAGAAAATCGCCCGCTTTCATGGCGTGCGTTCTGTCGATCATCGTAAATTCGATCTCGCCTTCGAGCACATTGACCATCACTTCGGCCGGGGACATATGGGTGTCGAGTTTCTGACCGGCCTTGAATGCCAACAGGGCGACTCCGCCATTGTTGTTCACGAATATATTGTTGAATGCGACTTTCTCGGAGTCGCTCTCGATCTGTGTGGCAAGAGTGTGTACTTCGCCGAATTTGTATTTAGTTTCAAGCATGGCAGTAAGTTAATAGATTAATTTATTATTGGAAAGAGTTCCTGTGCAGGCACATGCGCCGCACCGAAAGTTAAACACATTTTCCGGCTTGAAGGTTCAGAGACCCGAAGGCCGTGTACGACAGCAGATGCCGCTTTGAGCATCGTCGTATTTTTGCTAACTTTGCCGCGGAATCAGCTTGCCGTATGACCGATTCAATATGAAAATAACCGACCGATACTCCACTCTGCCTGTAGCGGCTATTGCCGACCAAGTGAACGCCTCGCTCGCGGCCACACCGCGCCTCGTGGTCACCGCGCCACCGGGTGCCGGCAAGTCGACGCTGCTGCCGCTGGCTATGCTGGAGGAACTGCCGCAGGGCAAGATCCTGATGCTCGAACCGCGCCGGCTGGCCGCGCGCCAGGTGGCGGCACGTATGGCCGACATGCTCGGCGAGCCTCTGGGCCGCACCGTGGGATACAGGGTCCGCTTCGACTCACGCGTTTCGGATGCCACCCGCATCGAAGTCATCACCGAGGGTATACTGGAGCGAATACTCGTCGACGATCCTACTCTCGATGGCGTGTCGACTGTAATTTTCGACGAATTCCATGAGCGCAGCCTCTCGGCTGACCTGACACTGGCACTTACCCTTGAGGCGCGGAATCTTGTGCGACCCGATCTCCGCATAGTCATAATGTCGGCCACAATAGATGCCGAAGACCTTTGCCGGCGCCTCGACGCGCCTCATCTGCACTGCGAGGGGCGGCTTTTCGATGTCGACATTGTCCATACCGGCGATTTCGACCCGCGCGAATGCGCCGCGGCGGTGGCCTCGGCGGTGCGTCGTGCCCACCGCGAACAGCCTGGCGACATTCTTGCCTTCCTTCCCGGCCAGGCGGAGATTCTGCGATGCGCCGAACTGCTTGCCGACAGCCTCGGCTCAACGCGTGTACTGCCTCTCTACGGCCAGATGGCACCCGAACAGCAGCGGGCTGTCCTTGCTGCTCCCGACCCGGGTCTGCGCCGGGTGATTCTGGCCACGCCGATAGCCGAGACATCGCTTACTATCGAAGGCATCACATCGGTAGTCGATTCGGGCCTGTGCCGCACTCTTGTTTTCGACCCGGCCAACGGTCTGAGCCATCTTGTGACGACGCCAATATCGCTCGACATGGCCGGACAGCGCGCAGGCCGTGCGGGCCGTCTGTGCAGCGGCACATGCTACCGCATGTGGTCGAAAGCCGCCGAACACCGCATGGCCCCACGCCGTGTGCCCGAAATACTTTCGGCCGACCTCGCGCCGACGGTGCTCGAAATAGCCGTATGGGGCGAAAACGACCCGCTGCGTCTGCCCTGGCTCACGCCGCCTCCCGCCGGGCATGTGGCCCACGGGCGGCAACTGCTGCAAAGCCTCGACGCTCTCGACAGCGACGGCCGCGCCACACCACTGGGACAGCGCCTGTCGCAGCTGCCCTGCCACCCGCGTATCGCACGAATGCTCGCCGACGCAGGCAACGGCGCCGACGGAGCACTCGGTTGCGACATGGCCGCCTTGCTTGAGGAAAAAGACCCGCTGAACAAAGAAAACAATGCCGATATCTCAGACCGTATAGCGCTTCTGCGACAGTATCGCGGCAAGCGAAGCCCGGGCCGATGGCAGCGTATAGCCGACATTGCGGCTCAGTACCGGCGACTTATCGGCGCACGCGAGGACAATTCGCCTGTCGACGCCGAAAACGCAGGCCGGCTCATAGCGCTTGCCTACCCCGAACGCATCGCCATGCAGGGCGACGACGGCCGCTACCGCCTCGCCGGCGGCGATTTTGCGACTCTCGATGCGGCCGACGCCCTCTACGGACATCCGTTTCTTGCCGTAGCCACCATGGACAAACGCATTTTCCTTGCCGCTCCTCTCGGCCGCGCCGATGCCGCCGCCATGGGGCGGTGGACCGACAACACCGGATGGGATGCCCGACAGGGCCGCGCGGTGGTGAGGCGCGAACTGCGCGTCGGCGCCCTTGTTCTCGACACAAGGCCATCCGAAGGCGAGCAGCGCGCGCTCGTGCTCGATGCCATATGCCGTGCGGCGCCGAAATACGGCCTGACAATGTTCGATTTCAACGACGATGTCCGCAGCATGCAAGTGCGCTTAGCCACCGTGGTCCGATGGCATCCGGAACTCGAATTGCCGGCGACCGACACCGATACACTTCTTGCCACCGCTGCCGACTGGCTTCCGCTGTATATCGGAAAAGCGTCTACGACGCAGGAACTGCGTAAAATCGATATGTGCGCGGTAATATGGGGCATGCTGGACTACGACTGCCAGAATGCCGTAGACCGAATAGCTCCCCCGGCCATAACACTGCCGTGCGGGCGCAGAGTGCGCATCGACTACCGCCACGGAGCGGAAGCGCCGGTAGTGCGGGCCCGGCTGCAGGACTGTTTCGGACTCACAGAGACTCCGCGACTCGACGGCGGCACGCGCCCGGTGCTGATGGAGCTGCTCTCGCCGGGCTTCAAACCGGTGCAGCTCACTCAGGACATGGAGGGCTTCTGGCGCTCTACATACTTTGAGGTCCGCAAAGAGCTGCGCCGGCGCTATCCCAAGCACAAATGGCCAGAGAACCCGCTGGAACCTACTTCGATGCCTTGAAATTGAAAACGGGTCGGATAATTGTATCGATATCGACGGTATCGGCGATATTGGCAATAATCTCGGCGGCAGGTTTGTAGGCCATCGGCGATTCGTCGCGGGTGAATTCGTTGACACTCTCCGAATATATGCCTTTCATCGAATCCTCGAAGTCGGCCATGGTTATACGCTCGTAGGCCTGCGTACGGCTCATGACGCGTCCGGCGCCGTGAGGAGCCGAACAGTTCCAGTCATCATTGCCCTTGCCGGTACACAGCAGCGAACCGTCGCGCATGTTCATCGGTATGATGCATTTCTGACCGGAGGCTGCCGAAATGGCGCCTTTGCGGATCATATTGTCATCGCTTATATAATTGTGTACCGATTCAAACTCGTCGCGCACTACCACTCCGGCAAAGAAACCGAGCAAGAGGTTCGATATGAGCCGACGGTTGAGATCGGCCCAACGCTGGCATATACGCATATCGTGCAGATATTCCTCGCGTGCATCTCCTTCCACATAGCACAGATGTGACGGCAGCGACGGAGCCGCCTGCTCCTGCCTGCGGCGCATAGCCGCCAGGACTCCCTGCAACTCGGAGCGACGTCCGGCCGCCTTGTATTCTACGATGGTACGCCGTACGGCCATGTCGAACTCATCGGCCCCCGCGGTCATATGCCGCACGGCACGACGGCGGTAGATGTCGGCCACCTGCTTGCCGAGATTTCGCGAACCGGTGTGCACGACAAGGTACATATCGCCGCGGTCATCGCGGTCGAGCTCTATAAAATGGTTGCCGCCACCGAGCGAACCGATAGCCTTGTGTATGCGACCGCTGTCCTTGAGATCGCGATAGCAATATAGCTCTGTCACAAGCCTGCGGGCCTGGCGATAGATATCCATCGCCTCTCCTGACAATGGCCGAAAACCCTCTTTTTCTTCACGGACCGCCATACCCGAGGGTACATTGGCGAGGATATGCATGTGAAAAGCATGAAAGTCGACAGGACCGGGATCGCCGATGTTAAGGACCCTCATTCCACAGCCTATATCCACCCCGACGATATCGGGTATCACCTTGTCGCCGAGATTGCCGGTGAAACCTATGACACAACCCGCGCCGGCATGGACATCGGGCATTATACGTATTTTTCTGTCGGAAAAAACGTCGATCGACAGCAGCGTGCGAATCTGCTCCAGAGCCGACTCCTCGATATTGTCGGTGAAAATTTTAACGTCGTGGCCATGTATTGTCTTCATAATGTACAATTTATTTATTTTGCCACAAAATTACAGCCGTACTGCGCAATTATTCTGCGCAGCACTGAATTTTTTCCGATAAAAATGACCGTCAAAGCCCACATAGCTACTATTCAAGGATTTACAAATATTTCATCGATAAATACATCGCTTAAGCCGAGTGCAGCCCCCGGCCAAGCCCGTAAGGCGGTTCCGGATTCTCTATACGAACAAAAGTGCAGGTATATCCGTTGAAAGAATCAAAAACTATTCTTACTTTTGCGATCATGATACGATGCATTGCAGTTGTCATATGCCTTTTCGCAGCTCTGTTTCTGATTCCCGTGCAGGGAGAATGTTCCGAGATATGTGAATTCGAACCGGAAACCGAGCTGGAATGCTGTATCATGTCGTGTAATGTGACGGTGTCGCCGGCTGCCGAAATATCGCCCGATCATATCGCCGGCATAACATGGGGCGCCACACACCGCACACAAGCGCCAAAGACCGTTGCTCCGGCGGGAATACACCCGGCACGGACCGTCCTCTGCGTTTTCCGCGAATAGCCCGTATAAGTTGACATCCCACCGCTATAACCGAAGGCTTCCATAGCCTCCGGCAGTATCAACTTATATCCAGACAAATGACACTAATATTATTATATCTTTTCGGAGCACTTGCCGTTTCGTTCCTTTGCTCCGTTCTTGAGGCCGTACTGCTCTCAACACCAATATCGTTCATAACAATGAAAGAAAACCAGGGTGCGAAAAACGCCGCCCTGCTGATGAAATACAAGACCAATGTCGACCGCCCGGTCGCCGCTATCCTCACCCTCAACACCGTAGCCCACACCATCGGCGCTGCCGGTGTCGGCTCGGAATCTGTCAAAGTATTCGGCGAGGCCTATTTCGGCATAATATCGGCTATCCTTACACTGCTCATACTCGTACTGTCCGAGATTATTCCCAAGACCATCGGTGCGTCCTACTGGCGCACGCTGGCGATGCCTTCGGCTACCATAATCCGCGCGCTCATAGCCATCACCTACCCTCTGGTATGGTTGTCGGAGTGCATCACCCGCTGCTTCTCGCCCAAAATACAACCGCTGACAGTCAGCCGCGAGGAAGTCGCAGCCATGGTGAGCGTAGGGACAGACGAAGGTGTTATCGACATGTCGGAAAACAAGGCCATACAGAATTTTCTGAAACTGTCCAACCTATGCGCTAAAGACATCATGACTCCTTTTGTTGTGGTGGCGTCGGTACCTGAAGCCACTACAATGAAAGAGTTCTACGACAACGGCGCCCTGGCGGCGTTCTCGCGAATACCGGTCTATAAGACCGACCGGGAGTTCATCACCGGATATGTGCGGAGGGCAAACGTGCTCGAGATGCTCACACAGGACAAATTCACCATGCCGGTAGCCGATATCGTACGGCCCATACTTGTCTTTCCCGAGACAGCAAAGGTGTCGGAGATATGGCAGAAACTGCTCGAAAAGAAAGAACACATATCGGTAATCACCGACGAGTATGGCTGCATGCGCGGTATCGTGACCATGGAAGACGTAATCGAGACCATGCTCGGGGTAGAGATTGTAGATGAGTGCGACACCATCGAGGACATGCAGGCGATGGCACGCAACAAATTCGTGCCCGAAACCGAATAAGCTCTGGAGGATGCCTCTTTAAAATGCCAAATTTTTTTAGAGGTTGTTTTATAACATATGTGAATTCACAGGCCAAAAAGTCAGAGATGGATTTATAACTGAGTTGAAGGAGCATAGCGGTGGCTATGTGACTGAAACGAAGATATAAAGACACTCTGAATTTTTGGAGGCGAAGCATTTGTTTTCATAATAATGGGGTTTATTGGGTCTGTCTGATTGTGGCCGTCTTTTAACATTAGTACCGTCCTGGTGTCTTTTTGTTAACTTGCCCATTGCTCATCGGTCACATAGCAACCGAATCAATCGGCTGCACTAACATTGGACTTCTTATTGAATACAATAATAAATACTCCCATGAGCAAGAAACAGGCGCACCATAAGAACGATGTAAGATAAATATTATCATAACTTACCAAAGGTGAAACCAACCCACCGGCGATATATCCGATTCCACCTATTACAGCAGAGGAAGCACCCGCGCATTCTCGCCCCAAATTCATAGCCTGTGATGTTGAGCCTGTTAAAACCAGACCGATACCGAAAAGCATAATAAAAGCAGGGATCTCGTAATCAACAAAATTGGACATATCAAAGAATGCCGCCATCGCTCCAACCGCTGCCAACAGGCTGCCGATAAGAGACCCATAGAAAGCCGCCTTATTCATCGCACTGAACCTGAGAGACAATGCAGAACCTGTTGCGAGAGCAATCGCATTGACAGCAAAGACAAGTGAAAACTGCAATTCTGAGAAACCAAATATGTCCTGCACTATAAACGGTGTTGCAGATATATAGGCGAACAAAGCAGCCATTGCAAGCGCATAGACTATGCTATACGAAGGAAAGCCTTTAATTTTAGATACTTTCTTATAGCCCTTGACAGATGCCATAAGTTTGCCTGAAAATCGTTTTGTCAGTTGCAAACTTTCCTGCAATGGAATGCACAAACCGAGTAAGACAATGCCAAGAATCAACAATATAATAAATATTCCCTGCCACCCCCATATATGTGCCACCCCGCCGCCTGCAATAGGAGCCGCAACAGGAGCAAGATTGTTAATCGCACTTAGAATAGCAATCAGTTTGGCAAGTTCCCGGCCGGAATACATATCTGCGGCAATGGAACGGGACAAGACGATGCCCCCAGCCCCGCCTATTCCCTGCAATAAACGTGCCGCAGTAAAGGCTAAAACTGAAGTAGATAAACAACAGACTACTGATGCGACAACCAAAATTATCAATGAGAATACGAGAACAGTTTTTCTCCCATATTTGTCGCTTGCCGGACCGAACATTAATTGCCCGACAGCAAGACCAATCATACAAAAAGTTAAGCCTAACTGAACTGTTGATGAATCACAATGAAATACCCCGGTCATTTCCGGCAAAGCCGGAAGATACATATCAATTACGAACGGACCGAAAGCAGAGAGAAGACCGAGAAAAACAATCAGGTAAATATAATACATCTTCGATGTTGTTCCCATGCTTTTACTTTATTTGTGAACGTATTCTACTTAAAGACTGAGGAGCAAGATGAATGTATGATGCTAATTTTTTTAGAGGTACATTCTGTAATAGTTCGGGGTGTCGCTTTAGTATTGACAGATAACGTTCCATTCCTCTATCACACTCAAAGAGGCTCGTAAAACTCTCCTCTGATTCCGTCGCATGACCTATAAAAATCTTTCGGACAAGATTACAAACGGACAGTGATTCGGAGCAGAGTGTTTCAAGTTCATTTTTAGAAATACAGTATAGTTCGCACGGAATTACAGCCTCGACTGATATTGGTGATAAACTGCCGTTGTTGTAACACCACACATCAAATATAGCCTGTCCCGGATAACCGAACCATAATGTTTGCTCACTTTCTCCAGATGGCACATAAGCTCTAAGAATCCCTTTCTTGATAATATAAAAGTTATCATTGAAACCACCCTTTTCAACGATATGCGAATTTTTATCAATCTCAACGAGTCTAAGATGCTCTACAAAAGCACTTGTGGCGTCCAGGTCAAGATCGTATTTTTCTGCTATGTTATTCTCGAAATTTTTCATCGTGCAAAGTTACACAAAGCGAAAGAAGCGTTATATTCACATTTGTGAAGAAATGCCGCTATATGGAAAATTGCGACAATGATTTAATAATTGATTTCGTGCAATGGTCGTTATTTCATCGGATTATGAGCTTTCTCGTCTATTTATGCACAAAACTTCACATAAATTGGCTTATACATATTATGATATGCACACGTGTTATGATATGCACACGTGTTATGATATGCACACGTGCGCAGATAATATTGCGCGCATTCCACAATTTTCGCCCAAATCGAGTAGGAGGTAAACACTAATAGCAGGTGTTTATCTCCTGCTTTCGTGTTTACCGACCTCTCACACCACCGTACATGCCGTTCGGCATACGGCGGTTCCTAACCTTTCGGCAGCTTTGACGCTGTGTAATAACAACCTATCCAGCCATAGCCTTGCCGGTGCATTGCTTCCGTGCTGATAGCTCGGTGCAGTATCCAACTATCGGCTATGCGCCAATATCCCTTGCTCGTATTACCCCATTCATAGGCATTCCGTTTGTCTATGCCGCAGCGTATCAGATTGTGGACGCGCGTTTCAGTACACTTCCACGATTTCCATATACACATACGGATGCGACGGCGCAACCATTGGTCTATCTCCTTGACTTTGCTTCCCATATCGGCCAGACTGTAATATTCCGTCCACCCACGCAGGTATTGCCGCAGGGCGTCTTTGCGCTTGCCATACCCCATTCCATTGCTTCTCGAAGTGATGGCTTTGAGGCTGCGGCGCAGTTTGGCTTCGGTCTTCTGATGCAGTCGCAGGCGGCATTTGCCGTTGCGGACATAGAAGCCGTAACCGAGGAATTTGAGTCTGCCGATGCAGGATGCTTCAGTCTTTTCGCGATTGACCTTTAGTTTGAGATATCCCTCTATGAACCTGGTGATACTCTCTTTGACGCGTTCGGCCGCTCGTTTGCTCCGACAGAAGATTAATCCGTCGTCGGCATAGCGCACAAACGGATGTCCGCGTCTTTCAAGTTCTTTATCCAGTTCATTGAGCATGATGTTGGCAAGTAACGGACTCAAGGGGCCGCCTTGCGGCGTGCCCTCCTCGCTCGGATAATATCTGCCATCTTTCATAACCCCTGCGTTGAGATAGCGGTGGATGAGCGAGATGACTGCATCGTCCTAGATTGTTCGTTGCAGTATCTCTATCAGCCTGGCGTGATTGACCGTGTCAAAGAAGCGTTCGAGGTCTATGTCCACTGCATAGCGATAACCTTGTTCCACTATCTTTGTCGCGGCTATCAGCGCTTGCTTGCCTCCTCGTCTGGGGCGGAAGCCATAACTTCCCTCGTTGAACTGACGTTCATAGATGGGGCTGAGCACTTGGGCTATCGCCTGCTGAAACATACGGTCTGCCACCGTGGGTATTCCCAGCTGGCGTTTGCCTCCGTTGTCCTTGGGTATATCTACCCTGCGGACGGGATTCGGACGATATGTCCGTTGGCGAATACGCTCTTTCAGTTCCTCCCCGTGCTCTGTCAGATAGCCGAGCAGGTGGTCGCAATCCATTCTGTCTACTCCTGCCGCTCCGCCGTTACGCTTCACTTGCAGATACGCCGCGTTCAGATTGGCCGGTGACAGGATTTGCTCCAAAAGAGGGTATTCCGTTTTTGGTTGTTCCGTTGTGAGACATCCGTCCTCCACGCGCATGAAAGTCTGCACCACCTCATAGCTTTCGGCTTCCGGCCTGTTCTTCGGAGGGCGGCTATCGCTCTGTGTCGATATTTTCTGCATTCTTCCTTTCATTTGATGGTGTTTGTGGTGTTCACTTCGGTTAGGTTCGACCCTTCCCTGCCGATATCTTCGGCAGGTACTGTGGTCTCGGCTGACTTCTCACGGCAAGCTTTACTCCGTCGGCTTTGAAAAAAAACATCTCCGCCGCGTCCGTGAGACCTCCCCAGTTAAATATTCTATAGTCTTTCCGCCTTATACCTGCTTGATTTACAGCCGCGGTTCCGTATAGCTATCGGGCTTTGGTTTCTTCTGCAACCTAACCCTCCTTGGACTGCCTTCATATCAAGTTTCTGTACGTCAGGCCAGACGTTTGCCGCCGACTTCCTTCAGATTCGGCCTCGCGACCGACACCCTTGTCTTTGGCTGCGCACTTCCCGCTATCGGGCGTGCCGAGGACTTCCACCTGTTAGACTGAATACATGCTGTGCGAACAGAAAAACGCTGAAAATCAAGTGATTTCAGCGTTTTTCTGCATTTAGCGTTTTTGCTTTGTGACCCCGGAGAAGTCGGGATATATCGTTGTAACTAAGTAGTATTCAGAATATTGTAATGCCGTCCTATCCGTTGTTCACGAATTGCACACGACACTATTTCAATGTTCTTCCCCATTATTTCGATTGGGTACTACAAAGTTACAATATTCATATTAGAATGCAAAATTATTCTTTTACAAAGAGAATAATACTATGGTTCACGAAGAAACATAGATGAAAGCGCCACATATCTTGGTCTAATATGATCGAACAAAATTTTGCAAATACTTCCTTTTGCAAGGATGTATTCAATACCATGCATATTTTTTATTTTAATCAACTTATGGTTAAATTCAAAAGAAAGTGTTGGGTCGGGAGTTATTCCTATTTTGTTTGCGACTTTATGAGAAATCCAAGAGCTTACCGCACCATATTCTGAATATAGAGCCATAAACTTATCAAGATCTAACAAAAGATACATTATAGCTTTTTCTGATACAATATCCATAATAGTAGCTTTCGAGAAAGGCAAATAAAAAATGGGTTCATCCAATGAGTGCATTACACTTCTGCAATCCACTATTAAAGGATGTGTTATGCCCTGCATTTTTGCAATTTGTTTTAACACAGGAACACCCAAATACTTCCAATACCCTTTATATAATCCAATATGAAGGCAATCATCAATAACAGTATATCCCCAAAGTTTCCCATGCATAAGTTGTTGTTCCAATGAACTAAGATGCTCATCATAAAATTGTGTATCAACATCAGGAGTATGAATTACAATTTTTTTCTTTGAGACAGGATCAAATCCTTTATCATGTCGAATAATATTTATTTCTGAACTCGCAGTTACCGCTTGTTTAAGCATTCGTTTGGCTTGTTCAAGATCTTTCTTGCTGCTAAAAATATCATTTAATTTATCATATGTCAACTCCTTTGGAGGAATAGACATAATGGTTTCAAGAATAGTATGATTCCTATCACCTTCTTTTACTTCTATAAGTTGATATGCCCCATTTATAATACCAAACAAATCTCCAATTTGAAAATTAGAAGCTAAGTCCGTTAATAATACAAAATTATCAGGATTCTTATTGATAAGATTTGCTACTTGTAGAACTGATTCATAATTTGTCTCCTCCAAATTTTTAGATCCAGCTACATTTTGATAAAATCTTCTGACAATATATAATTTATGTTGGGCTAATTGCCACACAATTGTATCTGCCAAGTTTTTAATAATTGTTTCCTTATACTTTAGATTTTTAATCGCTAAGGAAATCACTTTAGGATTGCCAACTTTCTTTACTCGAATTTCTTTATAAATATCGCCTAATCTTAAAATCTCAGATTGAATGTGGAGTAGATTCTTAATTATTAAATTTTGAGCAATCTTAAAACCTCGATGAGTAGTATGAATTATTTGTTTTCTATTTTTTTCTATGAAAGTTTCAATTTCTTCATCTGTCTTTTCAGAGCGCAAGAAATCTTCAATGTCACGATTATAGATCCGTGGGAAAATATTATTTAAGATGTCAAGAATTTCCTTCTCAAAAGCACTACCCAAAATACCTTTGTCAGTTAGACCAGTATTTGAAGTTCGATTTTTTTGACAACGCTTGGATTTTAATCTATTGTTGTAGCTAATCCATTTGTCAGTTATATATTTATGCCTATGCGTTTTCTTCATAATATTTATAGTTTGATTTGGAAAACGGGAATAATCGTAATTTGATAATCTTTCCACTCGATTTTTTCTTCTTGCGAGTTAGTGATGATAAGAAGATTGTCGCAATGGAGTTCCTCGGCGGCTTCTACGAGAGCATCGAGTTCGCGTTTGCGAGTTTTCTCAGAGGTCATATCGTAGCAGACCTGTATCAGTTGCTCTACTTTTGCACCTTTACGGGTGACGAAATCTATCTCTTTATCGTTGCGGGTGCGGTAATAGAACAGCGTCTGCCCGGGGATGTAGCCACGACGCAGGAGTTCTACAAAGACTTGGTTTTCCAACAGGCGCCCGAGGTTATCACTGAGATTAAACGCTGTGCTTTGCACAAAACCGTTGTCAACGACATATACTTTTTTTGGTGCCTTGTTCATCAGTTTCAGCTTATTGTTGAAGCGCGGCAAATAGAAGAACAGGTAAGGCTCGTTGAGATAGTCGCAGAATTTCTTTGTAGTCGCTACACTTGACAGCCCCAGTTCTCCAGCAAGTTCGTTGGCTGAAATCGGATTGCAAAAATTTGACAACAGATAGGTGGCAAGGTTGTATAGGTCGGACGTGTTTCTTACGTTGTGGCGTTTGGCGACATCTTTCAGCAGAATTGAATCAAACAGCGTGGAGAGATAACTCTTGGTGATGCTACGAGACGGGATTGTTTCAGGATACCCGCCGTTTCGCATATAGTCATCTGCCAGCACTATTGCCTGTGCCGCCTGTTCCTTGCGGTCCGGGCTGATATTTTTCCACCTCATAGTTTCATCAAGGCTGAATGGCAACATTTCAATCTGAAGATAACGACCTGTCAGCACTGTTGCCATTTCACTGCTCAACATATTGGCATTGCTTCCAGTGATTATCAGATTTTTTCCCCGGCGATATAGCTTGCTTACCCATAAATCCCAATCCGGCAGATTCTGAATTTCATCAAGCAGCATAAAATCATAATCGGGATAAACATCATCAAGAGCCGACATTGCCAGATCCTCGTCCCATTTTTCAAGCAACTGGTTATCGTCAAAATTGAGGTAGGCAAAATTCTTGCCTTGCAACATCAATAGGGCAAAAACGGATTTACCTACGCGGCGAGGACCGGTTATAAGTTTTATAAGCGGATTTTGCAAAAGTTCGTCAGCGTCATACTTGGTATGCCGTTGCTGATAAGGACGCGACAACAATTCGTCGCGCTCGGCCCGCTGATTGAGTATCGTTGTTTTCATTACAGTCCGTTTTAGACTGCAAATATAGCGAATTTTATCCAATCAAATCATCGTATTGAATAAAATAGGCTTATTTTGTTCAGTAGACCATAAGGTAATGGCAAAAAAGCGTGCTGAACACGCTTTTTAACGAAGGCTCTGGTACTGCCTATACAAGAAAACGTGACAGCACGCTATGCTTGCGCATAGCATAACTTTCACGCATTTGCTCTTGTATTCAAAAATTTACCAGATTTTCGTCAAAACAAAATGCGGTGTTATGTTATGAATATCATTGAAACGATTGACTCTACAATCGCTGTTCTTTGCTGTTTAGCGTTGCAAAGTTACGCATTTTTATCGAGGTAATCAAGCCTCAATTTCCCCGTCAGGATTGATATGGTGCTTTTTACGGAGCTGAATCAGTGTCTTTTCGGACACATTCAGCAGTTTTGCTGCACCTCTCCATGTTCCGGCACGTATATACGCTCTGATGATGCGGTCTTTTTCCGCTTTCGGATTGCGATGGGTCAGGTCTTCGGCAGTTTCCGGCTGGATGTCGCTGAAAACGAGATCATCGGCAGATATGGTTTCGCCGTCGGCATGGAAGGCAGCCATTAGAATTGTATCTTTCAGTTCACGGATATTGCCGGGCCACGGATAGAGTTTCAGAGCCTTGATAGCAGATGCGTCGAGCCGCTTTCTTGTTTGGGATGTCTTATGCGCGTATATGGCAAGAAGATAATCGGCTATATCGGGAATATCCTCGGTCATCTCGCGCAACGGCGGTACTGTTATTCCAGACTGGCGCAACATATAGAAAAGGTTGTCGCGGAAATCTTCCTCGGCAAGCATCTTCATCAGTGTGCCGTTGGCAGTGCATATCATCCTCACATCGGGGTGTTCCTCCGAAAGAATATGCAGGAATACCGATTGCTTCTCGAAGTTGAGAAGCTGGATATTTTTCAGGATGATCGTGCCGCCGGCAGCGTTCTGGAAGTAGCTCTTGATGCGGTTATACATCTCGTTGCGGTCGGATTTCGGGTCATGAAGCCCAACAAGCTCGGCGCCTCCGGCTTCGATTACCGTTATCGGCTTCTGTGTCCTGGAACTTTGGATATAGATCTGCCGTGCAATCTGTTCCTTGCCCATGCCGCTTTCGCCGAAGATGATGCAGTTGGCGTTTGTTTGGGCTATGCGTCCGATAGCTTGTTCAATCTCTTTGAACTTCGCACTCCGTCGTGGAATCAACGCATTGTCAAGCTGAATCACAACGCTCTCCGGCCTGGCATACTTGCCGACGGTTTCGATGAGTTGCTTGTCAATAGCCGGACGCTGTATCACATCCACGGCACCGCCATCGCGCATCACCGAGAGAAGATCCACGGCATTCAGGTTATCCACTATGGCAATCACGGGGAATTTGTAACCCTCGCGCTTTTGCCAGTTAACTAACTCTTGTGCTGTGCCGTGGGCGAATTTCATCGCCGAGACCACGACCGCGCCGGGCGGCAGTTTCGCCACCTCTTCTTTTGCAGCCTCCATTGTATCAACGGCTATAGGCTCGTATCCAACCCGCGTTAGCAGGCTCGACATAAGCCGACGGTCGGATTCGGAGGCATCTACAATAAGGATCTTGTTCATGTAAAGTGAATTTATAAATATTGCTTATCTACGACAAAGGCAGGTTGCCCTGCCTTTGCCATACATGAGTTTTTATGCCAATTACCTTCCTGTTGATATAAGATATTCTGTCTTTTTTATTTCATAAGTGGAATATGCCTCAGAATATCGGTCTTTACTCTGTTGGAAAAGTGTCTGGGCTTCGAGCAAATCACTCATGGTGGAAATGCCCGCTTTGTAGTAGTTTTCATTAAGCCGGAGATTCTCGGCTGCCTGTTCAATTGATTTCTTTGCAAGTATAGCCTGTTGGTAGGCATTGCATAGATCATTTTGAGATTTACGCATCCTGATTACCAACTGTTCCTGCCCGTCGTTGAGTTGCGTTATGGCATTTTCACAGGCAAGTTTCTGTTTTTTCATCGTATGCGGAGCTTTCCATGAAATAGGGATTGAAACCGTTACAAGACCCATGAGTGAATTTTGCGACGGGCCCATGAAATTCTGGAACATATATCCGCCACTTATGGATACAGTAGGCAAAAATTCTCCGAGCGTTATTTTCTTCTGCAAGCGTGCAGCCTCAACGCTTTTGTCAAGCAGTCTGTATTCTGTCGTAGCCAAAACCGCCTCACCGTGATTGACAAAAAGAGATTCCGGCGATTCGAGAGGATGTTCCATGTCGATTGCCAGTTCCAAAGAATCCGTATCCAGACCCATACATTGCGCCAGAAGCATTTTCAGAACACCGATATTGTTTTCCGCATCAATATATGCGCTTCTATTATCATTAAGGCGAAGATTAACCTGTAATAAATCATTCGGCTTTGTAATGCCTGCTTTCACGGCATTGGCAACTTCGCGTTGTATAGTATCAAGAAGGCAACGGGCACTTTCAAGAGTATGCACTTTTTCCGTCAGAGCCACAATCTGCCAATAATATTGGTCAACAGTCAGTCTGACTTCATTGGCGGTCTGGATACGCTGTATTTCACTGATCTCAACTCCGAGTTTAGCCATCTTGTAGCCATTGAATATCCTTCCTCCGGCATATATGGGTAATGAAGCCATCGCATTCGCATACCACCCACCGTCAAGCATCTCCATAGACTGAGGCCCCATATCCATTTTTATCATGTAATCGCTGGCTTTCATTCCACCGCCTCCGACCGACAATGAAGGAAAGAAATTGGCAAGTGCCTCTTTCTTTCCCTGCATGGCAGACAAGACATCGTTATTTGCCCTTTTTATACGGGCATTGTGAGCCAATACCATGTCGCGACATTCGCCAAGATTATATCTCTTTTGTGCCGATGCCGTTACTGCCAGCACCAGTGATATTATTAAAAGTAATTTTTTCATTTCTGTCTATGTATTTTCCAATAAATTACCGGAAGGACGGTTACAACGAGTATCAGCGCGCCGATTCCTCCAAAAAGGATAGTGATTCCGACGGGCTTCCACATGGCTGAGCCGGAGATTATCATCGGCACAACACCAACCGCAGTAGTTACCGTTGTAAGGAAAATCGGCACCATTCTCCGCTTGCCGGCTTCCAATGCCGCCTTGCGTGGAGTCTTGCCATTTTTCAATCCATCTTCAGCGTGTTCAAATATCAGGATTTCATTGCGCATGATAAGCCCCATTAGAGTAATAAAGCCGAATATTGTTGTCAATCCCATTGTTGTCTGGGTTGAGAACAGACCGAACATGGCACCCGGCACAAATAAAAGTACAGCAAACATACATACCAAAGTCAGCGCATAACTCTTGAAATTGAACAGCAAAAAGAAGAAGATAATAATCATGGCTATACCAAGCCCGGCACCGAGCTGTGGCAGGCTTTCATTATCATTTTCAATCTCTCCGCCGATTTCGGTAGTCACACCTTGCGGCAGACGTATGTTCTCACTGACATATTTTTGCAAATCAGGTACGATTTCTTCTGCCATCATTGTGCGTGGCAGTTCAGCCGTTACTGTCAGGCATCTCACACCATTACGGTGGACTATTTTCGATTCGCTCCATTTTGGGGAAACCTGAGCAATTTGCCTTAAAGGTACTGTCTTCGCCGAGGTCATCGGCTGGACAGGCAAATTGTCGAATTTGTCAAAATCGGCATTGCCCCAGCTATTGTCCTTGAGAACCACCGGCAATCCATAATCGTCCTCCCAAATTGTGGTCACAAAACGGTCATTTGTATGCGACATAAGTTGCAGCGACGTGGTCTGACGGTTCAACCCCAGACGGGATGCTGCTTTTTCATCAAGCGTTACCTCCACAACCGGTTCAGGCTGCTCAAAGTCGGTGCGCACCCAAAGTAAATCAGGGTTCTGACGCATATACTGCATCAGATGGTCTGCGGCATAGTGCAGGGAATCAGGATTATCACCGTAAAAACGGAATTCCAATGCTTGAAACACTTGCGAATCAAGCTGTTTGAACTTAACAAAAGCATTTGGGAAAGCCTCCGACAGTTTTTCAGTGTATTCATCCACAAGTTCAACTGTTGCATCATTGGATGTAGTGTTTACAATAAACTGCGCGAAATTCTTTCCACCCTGTTTCGGAGTATAGGAGGCTTGAAAACGAGGGGAAGCACACCCTTTGAACGATGTTATTGCCTTAACCCTCTCATCTTTGCTCAATACATTATAAACGGAATCAGTCACAGCCACTGTTTCCGCCAGCCCGGTTCCTTTAGGCAGATATATTTCGACCGCAAACTGGTCCCGTTCCGAACAAGACATCATTCTCTTCTTTATTCCTCCGGCGAAGAAAAGCGTCGACAGCATCAGGGCGGCTGCAATTCCGAGCGTCAGCCACGCATGGGCGAATACCCATTCAAGAAGTCTGTCATATGCCTGCTGAACATAGTCTGTGATTGTTTTCTTTCCCTCCTTGCGGTTCTTTTTCTTAATTAGAATAACCGCGAGAATAGGCACGACAACCATAGCGACAAAGAGTGAGGTCATCAGGTTTATTGCTATCGTAATCGGGAAGTCATGCAAAAAATCTCCTTTCTGACCGGTGCAGGTAATCAGAAGCGGGAAGAAAATAGCGCTGATGCAGGCTGTGGCCAGAAGCATGGCAAGAAAATACTCCGACACGCTTTTACAGGCTGCGTGCCAACGGCTGTAACCTTTATTGAGATATTCAAGATAACCGTCAATTACAATGACCGAGTCGTCCACCACCATGCCAAGCACTACAATCATCGCGGCAAGCGTTATGGTATTCAACGGTATGCCCACAAGATACATGATGCTCAATGATATGAATGTAGTCACCGGAATGGCTGTAGAGGCTACAAGTGCAGAGCTTATCGGAAACAGAATCATCATCATCAGAATGATTACAGCCATTGATATGAACAGGTCGCGGAGAAAAGAATTGACACTGGCGTTTACAACTCCGGCCTGATCGCTTATGCAGTCAATAACCACATCTTCCGGCAATGATGTCGCCTTTATTTCAGCAAGCATCTTTTCAACATCTTTGCCATATTGCACGATATTGTTTCCCGCAAGCATCTCCATCGAGATTATGACACAGCGGTTGCCATTGTATTCTATATAGCCCCCGGTCAGGTCATATCCACGGGTCACAGATGCGATATCCCTTATTCTGACCACATGATTGCCGCCATCGCTGTATATTATCTGATCCGCTATTTCATCTTCGCCTTTTAATGATGGGCTTACATGGATAGGGGTATCGTTGCTCCAACCTCCAAGACTGCCGCTGACAGTCGTAATTCCCTGTCCTGACAACACATCTATAATTACCTGCGGGCTAATCCCGTATTCTGAAAGGCGGTTGTAATCCACGTTTATCACAATCTGTTCTTTTAGATTGCCCAAAACCCTCACGTTGGAGACCGACGGTAGTTGTCTTAACCTGTCGCCGATAAGTTCACAGTATTTGTCAAGCTCCCGATAGCTCCGGCTGTCGCTTTCCACCGCGACCAGCAATGCCGAAGTATCTCCGAACTCATCATTTACAACCACATCCACCACTCCTTTGGGCAATGAGGATTTGAAACTGTTGAGTCCGTGCTTTATCTTGCTCCACACCTCATCCTTATTGGATACATCGTCATTCAGTTCAACCATTACGCTGCAAAGCCCGTTCTGGCTGGTGCTGACGGTCTTAGCCCTGTTGACCTCCTTGAATGTGAACAAATATCTTTCAAGAGGCTTTACCAATTGTTCCTCCACTTCCTCGCTTGTAGCACCGGGATATATCCCTACAACAACCCCTGTCCGCAGAGTAAAATCGGGAAATTCCGCTTTGGGCATTTTGTCCAGCCCATAAATACCCAGAATTGCCATAAGACCGACAATCAGGAGTGTGATGCGATAGTTGTGCATCAGCCATGCCACCCATCTGCTGTTCTTTTCTTTCTTCATAATGTGATGACTTTGCTTCCCTCGCTTAGTTTTTGCATACCGCGGACTATCAAGGAGTCATTCTCGTTGATGCCGGATATTATTTCTATTCTCGAACCGTGCGTCCTCCCGGTATTGACATCGAATCTTTTGGCAACGCCATCCTTTTTTATCCAGACATACAATGTCTCACCGGCACCTTTCATAATTGCTGTCACCGGCACTGTCAAGACATTCGGACAATTATTCTGGAATATCACTTCGCATAACATTCCGGGCAAAATTTCATGAGAGGGATTGTCAACCTCAATGCTGACGCTGTAAGTGTGTGTCATTAAATCACTTTGCACGTTCTTAGCTATCCGACCGCCAAGAAATTTTCTTTTGCCGAGTGCATCTACGGTTATTGTTGACGGGGTGTCAGACTTAATGTCGCCTATTTCTTTTTCAGGAACGGAAACATTTACTTTTACCGTGTTTATATCCACTATCGTGACAATAGGCTGACCCGGCATTACAGTTTCTCCAGCCTGAACCATCTTTTGCCCGATCGTGCCGTTCACGGGCGAATAAAGCCGGCAATCGTTAAGGTTTTTATTTGCGATGTCATACGCTGCCTGGGCCTGTGCAAGTTTGCTTTGCGCCTCTACCCATTGTATTTCAGGCAAACTGTTTGTGTCGTGCAAAAACTTCATGCGGTCGTAGGCATCACGGGCTTGCGCCAATACTGCTTCAGCCGACTTGAGAACTTTCCGCATCGTTGATGGATCAATTTCTGCCAGAAGCTGACCCTTGCGGACTTCCTGCCCTTTATTTACCGTCACCTTCAATATGGTTCCGGCTGTCGGAAAACTTACTGCCGAGGTACTGGCAGCTTCGACCTGTCCGACAAATGTCGTTGTCAAACAGGCGTTATCCTTAGCTAAAATCTCAGTTGAGACTTTTATTGAAGGTGCATCTTTCTTTTCTGTCTTATTGCTGCAAGAACCAAGCAATACTGCCGGTATGAGCCATAAAATAAAGTTTGAACATCTCATGTCATTATTGTTTTTGGGCGCAAAATTCTCTATTTTCCATTATTCATTAGTGTCCTGAATTGACAAAATAGTAATCCAATTATGTATATATGGCAAAAAAGGACACTCCAAAGGCGGTTAAAGACACTAAAAAACGCTAAATTTGCAACCTGTAAAACCGCATTATATGGACAACAAGGACAAAATACACTATTCCGACGGGGATATAGCCCTGCTTACCGACATCAATGATCTGTCGGAATTTAACGGTATAAAGTCTGATTCATATCTGTTCCTTGCCTGTCGCAAAGGCAGATTACAGATAGATATAAACGGCAACCCCCATACCATAAAGGAAGGTGAGAGGCTTACGGTGTTGCCCCAGAATTTCATTGACAACATTCTTGTGAGCGTGGATGCTGACATCGTGATGTTGCGGCTGTCTGGCCGAATCGTGTCTGATCTCATGCGTGAGCATATTGACAAATGGAACCGCATGATATATATATGCAAGGCTTACCGTATGTCAACGGTAAAGAATCTGGAGGATCAGATGCAATTCTATTACCGTCTTATCCTGTCTAAAACAATGAATCCCTCGCAGGGTTATCATAAAGAGATAGTGCGGTCAATAATAAAAGCCATTTTGCTTGAAATGCTGTCAAATATGGAATCGGATCAGTGTCAGTCTGTGGAGGGCGAAAGCAAGATACAATTCCAGTTCAACCGTTTCCTTCAGATGTTGTCGAACGAAGACATAAAGCATCGGCCTATCGACTTTTATGCTGACAAATTATGCCTGTCTGCCAAATATCTGTCTGTCATATGCACGAAAGTCAGTGGAAAGTCTGCAAGGCAGTGGATTGATGAATATACAGTCGAGGACATACGGTACCATCTGTTCAACACGGATTATTCAATAAAGGAGATAGCATACCGTTTAGGCTTTGAGAACCTTTCTTTCTTTGGCAAATATGTCAAACGGCATTTTGGAAAATCTCCATCGGAACTGCGGACTGCAAGAAACAAAAATAAATGATTAAAAATATCAAAGCTATATTTTTCGATATCGACGGGACTTTGGTTCCGTTTGGTACGCATAATATTCCCGATGAGGTGAAAGATTGCATTAGGATAGCCCGCGAGAAAGGTATTAAAGTATTTATCTCAACCGGGAGACATATTCCATGGATTGATAATCTCGGTGATACAGAATTTGACGGTTATGTCACTGCCAATGGAGCGATGTGCCTGCTACAAGACAAAAAAAGCTGTATTTTCAAACGTTGCATAAACAAAAAAGACATCGACAAACTTATTCCCTATTCGATTGATTCTCAAATAAAATTTGCAGTTGTTCCATATGACGGCAACATATTCATAACCGGAGAAAACAAAGAACTTCTGAAAACGGCTCAAATTCTTAATTTGCCGCCGATTCCGGTCAAAGACCTTTCTGTTGCTCAAAATATGGAGATTGTTCAGTTGATGGCATTCGGAAGTGAGCAACTGCGCAGCGACATTTCCTTATTCTCACAAATACTGACTGATTGTGAACCAACGAGTTGGAATCCGTTTTTCTGCGACATTGTGCCAAAAGGCAGTGATAAAAGTGCCGGAATTGACGCTATGACAGCATATTTTGGCATAAACCTTTCAGAAACGGTTGCGTTTGGCGACGCCGATAATGACCTCGGAATGTTGACATGTTGCGGAACTGGTATCGCTATGGGCAATGCCACCCCTTCCCTAAAGGTCGTTGCCGATTACGTCACGACAGACATTACAGACCACGGCATAAAAAATGCTTTTTATCATTTAGGGATACTCGAATAGTTTATATTGAAAATTTTAATTCTTGCAACATATAAAAGGGCAGCGACTGAGCTTTCTTCAATCACTGCCTTTTGTTCATAATTTAAGACCACCTGTACGCAGATTACCTACTGAAGCAATTTTACAATCACAGATAACTAAAGGGATGTTTATCTAATGGTTCAGCTACCATAGTTTCTTTTGCTTCGGGAGATTGAACCGGAGTTTCAGCTCGCTGACGCTGTGTCGGTTCATCGTGCTTGACATCCTCGCCAAAGTCCTGTTTTTCTTGTTTGGGGGCAAGTTCGGCGTAATCTTGCGGTCGAGGGCAGCAAGGTCGGATTACATTTTTTCTTTGAGGCTTTCTTCGTTGTCCTTGAAAAATTGTTCGAGGACATTGTTGATGAAGTCTCGGACGCAGCATGGAGGCCGGTATCCGGAGCTTAGGATTCGGCGGATGTTTAGAACGAAGTCCGGTTCTATGCCGATTTCTGAGAAGCGGCGGCTGAACTGGCTTGTATCCCTTTTTCGGAGATACGTTTCCCAAAAGCGGGAGGATTTGGGGTGGAGGTCGTTTGTCATAACGATGGATTTAGTGGTGAAACAATATGACTGTTTTTCAATAGCCACGTGGCTTGACAACTTCAAACGTACAGACGATTGAACTATCTATAATTCTATCTTTCTATAAACATACAAACGTACAAATGTAGAAATAGATAGGTAAACAGTCCCTTAAACACATAACTCATTTGAACTATACCTAAATCTATATCTTGATTTATAGAAAGTATGACATATAGGCAGATAAAAAGAATGTAATCAAGACTGATTGCCAAATCCATAGTTCAAAAGGCAGTTCCTAATATAGTTAAGTAAATTGAACTCCTTGAAGGCAGGTTTAACTCCCAATCTCTACATAAAGATACAAATAAATTTCCAGATAGTTTTATATGTCTTTTGTCAGGTAAATGTCTCAACTTCGCCAGTGTCCAGATATGTCCGGTTATGTCCAAGTATGTCCGGAAAACGAAGCTGAATTTTTAACATTCCGCCATTAAAAATTTTTTGTTGAGCCTTGAAATCAGGTGAGTAGTGCCGAAAATTTTTTCTCGCCGTTTGGATTTATCGGCCTTTTTTAGTAACTTTATATAAGCACCAAGGAGATTCAATGTCCTCCGCAGGTATGGAACAGACAGGAGTACGACTTCCGTACACCCCGAATGGCAAACCGGGCAGTCATTAGGGATTCAACCTCCTGTTTCATAATATGAAGGATGTACACACGTACATAGCAAGGTGTCTTTTGGGTTCCCCAAAAGGTTTCGGGTCACTGATGTTCCCACGAAACAACCTTGCTATGTGGAGGCTGTCCTCCGAAGTCGGACATCCCATGTTTAAGCCTGCGGCGGCAGAGGCTCCGCGATGCACCACCACTTAATCCACATTTTTATGACAAATCTATTCTGTAAAGGCGGACGACCGCCGGTTGCCAACAAGTGCAGCCACTGCGTCAAGGTACGTTTTGACGACCTCGAATGGGACGAACTTTCCAGTATGATGGATAAAGCCAACGCGACCGTTAAGGCCACTTTCATCAAGCAGCTCATCTTCGGCAAGCCTTTCAAGATTCTCACCACCGACAAGTCGCTTGCCCTCTACTGCGCTAAACTGTCGGAGTTTTTCTGCCAGTACCGCACAATCGGGGTCAATTACAACCTCGTTGTGAAGGAGCTTCGCGCCAATTTCACCGAAAAGAAAGCAATGGCATCCCTCTACAAGCTGGAGAAAGCCACGATTGACATGATTGCCGTGATGACAGATGTCATGGCTCTGTCTGAGAAATTCGATGAACGATGGTCGCAAAAATCTCGATAGGCTCATCACTCTATGGCGCATTGGCATACAATTCCGAGAAAATCAACCGTGAGGAAGGCCGTCTGTTGGGAGCCAACAAAATCATACTTCCTGCCGACGGGCAAATCGACATCGGTCGTATTGCCGAAAATTTCAGGGCGTTCATGCCGATGATGGGGCGCACGAAAAAGCCGGTTCTTCATATATCACTCAATCCGCACCCTGATGATAAGCTCACGGATCAGGATTTTGAAATCCTCGCCCGTGAGTATCTGGAGAGACTCGGCTTCGGAGAGCAGCCTTTCATAATTTACAAGCACATGGACATAGACCACCACCATATCCATATAGTGACTGTCAATGTCAACGAGCAGGGCAAGCGGCTCAATCAGGACTTCCTGTTCCGTCGGAGCAAGAAAATCACCACTGAGCTGGAGGAAAAATATAATCTCCACAAGGCACAGCGCGAGAGAATCACACCGGATATGCCGATAAGGAAAGTCGAGCCGTCTGGCGACATCAAGCGTCAGGTTGCCAACACCGTCAAAATGGTGGGTATGCGCTATAAGTTCCAGACGCTTGGCGAGTATAACGCTGTCCTTTCATTATATAATATAAAGTGTGAGCAGACGGACGGCAGAGTGAATGGTCGTGAGTATCACGGTCTGGGGTATTTCGCCACCGACGATGAAGGCAAGGTTATCGCAAATCCGTTCAAGGCTTCTCGCCTCGGCAAGTTCGCAAGCCGCACCGCTGTGGAAAGTCGCTTCGAGCGCGCCAAAGACAAGGTTGATGTCGCACCGACAAGGCGCAGAGTTTCAGATGTGCTTGCACAGTCAAGGAGTAAAGAGGCCTTCATATTAGGATTGAAAGAACGAAACATCGACATTGTGTTCCGCTATACCGACGAGGAACGAATATATGGCGTTACGTTCATAGACCATAACACTATGACAGTACTGAACGGTTCCCGGCTCGGCAAGCTGTTCTCGGCAAATGCACTCAACGAGCGTTTCAACAATCAACAAGCGACAAACGATGTGCGGGTTCCCGACACTGTTATTGCGCCAGAGCCGAAGCAGACCGCCGACACCCATTCGGATACGAAACCCCATCCAGACAGCACTCAGCGTATATCAGGAGGACATCAGAACATAGGCAACCAGCATCAATCTGCCAATTCTCAATCCACTACCGATTACAGCGACAGCGATTTCACGCTTCCGGGTCTTGACCTGTTCCAGCAGGGACAGTCGTTCAATCCCAATGAGGAAGAGTTCCGCCGCCGTATGCAGCGAAAAAAGAAAAAGGGGTCACGCCATCGGTTTTGACTGATTTAGCTGATTGTTCGCACAATAGTGTGAATGTCAGAATTATTCCGTAACTTTGCCACTGAATCGCAGTCATAAATTTATTTTGATTGTGAATTTAGTGGTGAGAAGGCGGGAGGGATACCCGCCTTCTTTTTCAATCTTATCCCACTCATTACCATTACATCCACTTAATCCACATAAATTTATGGACATAATCGAAGTTGAACGTGAAGTATTCGATACGCTCATCAACCGCGTCGATTTCCTACACAAGACCGTCAAGGCCTTGTATGAACAGTTGCGCGACAAGAAGTTGTCAGACTGGCTTACCACAAAGCAGACCTGTGATTACCTGCATATATCCGAGCGAAAGTTGCGCACTATGAAAGAGCGCGGCAAAATCGGATTCTCGCATCTCGGAAGGCTCTCGCAGTTCAAGGGCGATGACATTGCCCGGCTCATCGTCAAAGAGGAAGGAGATAGGCAATGAAAGAAACAGTCACCGCTACCGACCCACGCATAGTGCGTCTAACAGCCCAAGCAGACGATATTACTGAGATGTGCCAAAAGTTGAGAGATGAGTACCACCCATTGCTCCACGGCAGGCGTTTCATCACGGACGCCATGCTTTCGGAACTATTAGGAGTGTGCCGACGCACAACACAGGACTACCGCGACCGTGGTATAATCTCATATTATCGTCTTGATGGCAAAATCCTCTACGCCGAGGAAGATATAGAAATCTTCCTGCAATCCAACTATCGCCCGAAATTCGACTGAGAGCGACTTTTGTAATAATGACAATGGCAACCCGACTTATCGCCTGGTTGCCATTGTCTTTTTGGGGTGGAACGGATGTCAGTTCATCATGGCGCAATCAAATTTGTGACGCATGAATTCCATATCCTCATAGATAGTTTTGTCCTGCGTCTTGGCGTATATCTGCGTTGTGCGTATGTCGGAATGGCCGAGCATTTTTGAAATGCTCTCGATCGGTACATGGTTACTCAACGACAGCGTCGCAAAGGTATGTCGCGCCAGATGGGTTGTAAGATGCTTCTCCACTCTCGCAAGATCTGCTATCTCCTTGAGATATGCGTTCATCTTCTGGTTGGTTATGACCGGAAGCACCACATCTTTCTGGAGAACTGTCGGATGCCCGGCATATTTCTCCGCAATCTTTCGGGGGACGGCCAGCATCGGGATTATACTCATCTCACCTGTTTTCTCACGGGCTTTGCGTATCCATGTGTTGCCCTCGCTGTCGGTGGTTATGTTTGAACGCAGCAGTGACTTGATGTCACAGAAAGCCAGACCGGTGAAACAGCAGAACACGAAAGTATCGCGCACGACTTCGAGGCGCGGTAGTGCTTTGAGGTCGAGTTCCATCACTGACTTGAGTTCATTCTCTGTCAGATACTTACGCTCCGTGTATGTACGCTGATACTTCTTGCCGATGAATGGGTCGTGGGTAATCCACTTGTGCGCCATCGCATACTGCATCACGTTTTTAACGCAACGTATATAACGGACCGCGGCATTGTTGGCGCAGGACTTCTTCATCCGGAGAAAATGCTCGAAATCGTCTATAAGACCGGATGTGACATCCTTGATGGGAATGTCCTCCATGTTTTGCGTCAGTCTTAGGAACTCCTCAAGATAATCGACGCAACGTGTCCATCGCTGGTAGGTGGCTTTGACTATATCGCCGCGGTCAAGTTCCTCCTTTCGCTTTTCGTTTGCCTCGCGGAATACATCACAGAGCATCTTCGGCTTCTCGACCGTTCCGAGGAAATGGTCTCGAAGTATTTTAGGATTCACCATCTTTCCATCCCTCACAAGCATATTGTGGATTTCGAGAAATCTTGCTTTGACTACCTCGATATACTTGTTCAGTTCGAGGTCGCGGCGCGAGCGCCCTTTCGACATGGCACGCTTCTGATCCTAATTATCCGGGGCAATGCTGCGGCCGAGGTTCATCTCCGAGATTTGACCGCTGACGGTAATGCGGACAAAAATCGGATACTCTCCGTTGCGGAGGGCTCGCGCCTTCCTTGCGATGAACGAGAGAGTGAAATACGAATCATGTAACATAATTTGAAATTGTGGTTTAATGGTTACTTAAATATAATCATTTTCGCCCAATTTCACAACAGGCAAGAACCCTAAAATCAGTGTTGTATGGCAAATTCAGTGAACAGCTCCGTGAACAGGAACCGATGTTCATAAATCTGTTCACGGTTATTTTTCGTCAACTTCATCATATTTCATCATTCTGCCGCCTTGTTCACGAATGGCGGCTTTCCAGATTCCTGCGATACCGGCGTAAAAGAGTTAAAAACACGGCTAAATCAGATATTATATAGTTAAATTTCTAAATTGATGTTAAAATTTGGCTGAAATCGACTCAAAATGCCCGAAAAGTGGGGTTTTGAACCTTGCGGAGCGTATGCCGGCCCCACTTTCAGGTTGACAAATCGCAGAAAAATGCAGAAGATTAAGAAGTTACATTTGGCGGTGTTGCCATCGTGAACAAACTGTTCACTATTTAGGCTGTTCACGAATTATACACCTCTTAACCCTACAATATGCTTTATTCTGCCGGATAGGGATATTACAAAAATCGCTGAAACTGTCTTAGTTTCAGCGATTTGCTTGATTTTGCCGTTTGGCTTTGTGACCCCGGAGAGGCTTTGAATATTTTACCAACTCACTGGAGCCCAATACGTTTATCTTGGTCAAAATGCAGAACGTACCCTCTTGGGCCACCTCTCTGCTTCTGCGATTTTCAATAATTATTGCCTTGCCGCTGCAAGAACTCTATTGCAAAGTTAATAAAACTATATGAGCGTTTGTCAAATATTATAATTAAAAAATGTATATCAGAAAAAAATGCAATTACATTCGGATATTGTATCATTATTCGATGTATGCTTATATATATGCAAATTCTGAGTTTCTATAGATGGATTTTTAGAACCTTTTGTAGGAGTCTCAATCGGGTGGCTAAATACAATAATGAAAATGATAGCTATAAATCCTAAGGCTGTAAGAAGATTGTAAATACTATCAGATCTTAAGAGATGCCATTTTAATTCTAATAGATTATTCCTCCTCCAATTAATATTTTCAGGTGCATTTTTGTGCAATTTTTCGTTTTTATAAATTGCCCATTCAAAATCAATGTCAGAGTGATTTAAATTCCATTTTCGAAGAATGGCATTGTACTGATCATTATAATATTTCAATGTCTCATGCGAGATTTCTTTGTCACAGGCAAGGTATATTTTAATATCCGTTTCTAAATTTGATAGTTCTAATCCACATTCATGATATTGTTCTTCTCGTTTTTCATATTTTAGATGCGAAACAATCAGCGATAGGACAAGTACAAACATTGATAAGCAAACTGTTGTAATCGTAATAACTACATCGTTTAATTCAAGGGATTTAATGAATATCAACAAGTTTATTACAATTATCTCCAGCGACAACATTGCAATGCATAGTGTAGATGCATTATGGCAACGCTTCATTCTCCGTGCAGATTCAAAACGGGCTACCGCTGTTTTCCAGCTTCTGTCAGCAATTTTATTTAATTGGTCCTTCATATTATTTGTATAAAAAGAAGGAAGGGAATAAAATTAAAACGCGAAACGATTCCGTCTAAACGGCCAAATGTCCCCATGTAGAGGATAGTTTTACCTATACTGACTAAAGCCAGTCCTGCATATGCAGACATCCCTTCCTTCTTAAAATTATGATAACTCTCTAATGTCCATTTCACTTTTTCTAATAAAGTCTTGCACCATTTTACTGAATCTTCTATCGACTTCTTCATCTGAAATATCTTCCGGTTCATTTTTTTTATAGTAACCAAACTTTTTTAGATAAGCGATGCGTTCCCCTCTATTGGAAATTTTATCAAAATCTACTAATATTGAACGCCCATCATTATGTTTAATATCAAAGTATGTTCGGACTATCGAAATTATTCTAAGTTTCTCTAATAAATCTTTTCCAATAGATTTTTTAATTAGAGCATCAATTTGATAGAGAATCGATAAGTCAGTAATTTGCTGAAAATATGCAATCCAGCCATAATTATGATTAGCAACTCGGAAGCCCGAAATCATCAAATTTAAATCAGCCTCAGTATATTCACAAAACTCACTCTCATCAGTGATGAATCGAGGTCGTAATAATTTATCAACATACTGCAATTTTGCTTGATAGCAGCGTCTGACAATACGATTAGTAAATTTGTCGCGATTAGATTTTTTTATCGAAATTTTACTGCCATTTATATGATAACCGATATAGTCAAAACTATCTTCTGATATTTGACCGAATTTGGTCTTTTCCTCTGATAGCTTTAAACCAAGATTAAAACGCGAAATATAGCTAATTATTCTTTCATTAATATCAAAAGTTCTCGACGTCAATACCAAAATATCATCAACATATCTCAAAAAAAGACTTCCTTCAAAAGATTTTTTCAGAGCTTTATGACAATCCTCCATATATACTGCAGCCAATATATTTGATATAGATAACCCTTGAGGAACACCGATAGTATTGATTTGATTTATATCAACTGAATTGGACACTGTAGGAGTTATGATTGCACCTAACACCAGTTTTAATGCAGAGCCATCAATCTTATTTGATAATTGTTTAATTAGAACAGAATGATTTATGTTGTCGTAGAAAGATGCTATGTCGGTTTTAAAATATGTAATTGATTTATTGTCATTTTCTTGAATATATTTTAAGACCTGAAATATGTATCTATTAGGGGCCTCATGTTGTAAACCGATGACATCATTTAAATAACCGCTAAGTATAGATAGTACAAATCTGTCCCTAACGATTGGAATTGAAAGTACTCGAGGTAGTTTATTTTTCCCCTTCAAAATTAATTTTTCTTGATAGGGAGAAAATTTATAATCTCCCGATATACATTTCTCCTTTAACCATTCTATTTCATTGATAAAGGTCTTGCGATAAGATGATGGAGACATATGATCCCTGCCTCCACCTTTTTTAGGCAGAATCTCTTTATCAAAATAACTGAGAAAATCAATCTCAGAGATATATTGGGAGAATGATGTATACATTATAAAAATATCACAATAAGTATCTTCTTATGTTTATTACAAAATTACAACAAAAAGTAGCTCGATACAACAATCTTTAGCAGAAAATTAAGTAACCAATCCCTTGACGTTATTGCGTCACGAACACTCGCCAGCTGCCTTCTTTTTCTCCCCTTTCAACATACTTTTTTGAAATAAGTTGGTCGAGCAGTTTTTGAATGGCCGTAATGCTGATGCCAGTTTCTTCTTTCATGTCTGCGAGTGTCAGCGTCGGTTGGGTACGCATAGCATTCAGAATTTTAGTATAATTTGGAGTGCGGAAAGCAATCCGTTCTCCGTCATACCACCATACATTTTCATTTTTCTCGCTTACAAACAATACATCATTATACACCTCTGTCGCTACCAGTTCGTTGAAATATTTAAGAAACGGGCGTATATCCTTGATGTCTGCGTGGGCGCCGTCGCTCGGCACAGGGCCTACTTCGAGATCTGCCTGATGGAGTGCTTCGAGATATTCGCTTTTCTTGCGGCTGCGGACTACAATCATCGGATAATTGTGGCGAGTGAGAATATAATTCACCATCAGTCGGGCTATACGTCCGTTGCCGTCTTCAAAGGGGTGTATGCGGATATAGCGGTAGTGGAACAACGCAGCCAACTCAACCGGAGATAATTTTCCGTCCTGTTCAGCAGTATTGTACCAGTCAACTAAATCAGCCATAAGTCCGGGAGTTTCCTCCGGGGAGGCATACTCAAATCGGTCACCGTATCTTGTGATTACGCTATTGGGCCTTGTCTTATATTGCCCTGCGTGTATTACATAACTTGTCTGCACACCGCCCGGCAAATTACGATAGACTGTGTAATCTTCGCGTAAAAGGGTCTTATGCAATGTCCGTATAAAATTCTGCGTCAATGGCATATCCTTAACCACAGCTTCCTCTGTCATCATCCGCAGACCGACATTACTTGCTTTCATTTCCTCAATGTCGCGCACATCAGCCTCTCCGATTACCTTGCCGAACAGTAACAAGATTTCTGTCTGCCCATAAGTCAGCGTGTTACCCTCGATATGATTGCTGTTGTAATTGAAATCCACTGTAAAACGACGGCTAAGCCTCTCCCTGTCTTTCTCAGATAGAGGCTGTATGTTCTGCCAAGCGGAAAGCGCCTTTTTGATATTGAGATACTTCATACGGAATTCGTGTTATATCCGCACAAAGTTAGTAATAAATTCCGAAAAAGGTTATATCTATATAACCCTTTGTGTCTTGTAAGCCTATTAGATGAATAGGTAACATACCACTTTCATCCAATGTACCACCTAAAAAGTGGTACATTATTTCAGCCCATACTTTTTCCTCTTTGCCCATAGAGCTCTTTCGGAGATGCCGAGCAATTTGGTAGCTTGTATTATATTGCCGCCGGTATGGGCTATGGCGGCGGTGATTTTTGCTTTTTCAAGACTGGTATCATCAAGACGGAAATTCATGTGGACACTGCTTGCTGGTGTGTCAAATTCAAGATTATCCTTCGAGATGATATCACCACGGGATTTCAGTACGGCGACGCGTACAACGTATTTAAGTTCACGGATATTACCCGGCCACGAATGTAGGCGCATCGCTTTTTGTGAGGAGTTATCAAACCGCTTTACATTTTTGCCAAATTCAGTGTTGTAGTGTCGTAAGTAGAAATCAGCAAGCAGCAGGATGTCATCCTGACACTCACGCAACGGCGGAAGGGTTATTGTAAATTCCTTGATTTTGTAGAATAACGCTGAGAGGAAACTCCCTTCGGCCACCAATTCTGTAATATTCGGTGTGGCAGTGGCGATGATTCGCGTGTCTTGTTTGCTGTTTGCAAGTACATGGAGAATTATAGATTGCATATCCGGTGACAGCAACTCGATATTATCGAGTATCGCTGTCCCACCTTGCGCCTTGCGAAACTGTGCGGCCACGGCACATCCAGCAGCGACATCGGCTGTTTGGCATTATGGTTTAGCGCAAGATAATGGAGCGTTCCGCAATCAAGCAATACGCATGGTTTGTCGCTTTTTGTACTGAGATCATATATCTCCTGTGCCAAAGGCTCTTTCCCCACACCACTTTCACCAATAATCAATATATTCAGGTTTGTTGGTGCAACCCTATGGGCTGCACTATATGCACGCAGGCATCCGTCGCTTTTGCGAGAAAACAGCAAAGGAAAATTGCTGGCTTCATTCTTCACAAACAACGCCTTTATCTGCGGCAGAAGCAGTTCCCCTATAAGACGCTTGTTTATATAATCTTTTGATCCGGCACGAAACGACGCCACTGCATCCGCAACCGTTTCTACATCCGTTATTACAAACACGCTGCATCCGATATTCTTTTTGTCAAGCCATTCCATCAGCTCAACGGCGTTACCGTCAGGCAGTTTGAAGTCACAAATTACAATATCACCTTTATTGAATTTTGTCAGATCTTCTTTAGCCATACCAAGCCGCAACGCTTGATAAATCTCTGCACGCAATCCTGATAGATGCCTTTTTATTGCGTTGGAATCCGATACGTTGTCGTCAATTATTAGTACCTGTCGCACCATTTAGTTATTGTTCCTTTGAGATATATGGAGGATAATCATCTTTAGACAATCTTTTTTCCAAAGTATTGGGAGATATATCCCACAGTGTTGGCAAATACTCAAATACGGCTTTCTCTTCACTAAGATAAAAGCGAACCTTAGAATTAAAAGCCACGGGCTTATACAGATTTTCGCCGATAGGATTGTCTCTGTACAGCAATTGCTGTTCCTGCCATTTCAGTTCTTTTCCGTCAAAAGCGACATCGAATATTCCACAAACAATTGCTTCCATTGTGGAATCTTGAACTGTTGTTGAAATACAGCGCATATAACCAGTGAGTTGATTTGTGCTTTTTCGCATGGCCAATTCATATCGAAACACACTGGTTCCCGTGTAATTTTTAACTATAGAGGTTCTTGCTCCGCTACTATCTAACTTGTAAACCAATTCTTGGGTTACAGTTGTCATGTCAAACTTGAAGCTGGTGCTTGATCTCACTAAATTTGAGAATGTCATTTTGTCGTTATATACGCCTTCCAACGTGTCATTCTCCAATTTATAGAGAGTGCTTGTAAGCAACAATTTGCCCAATATATTATCTTCTAAAAACTGAATTATTTTATCTTTCATTTTGCCTCAATAGGTATATAAATTTCTGTTATCAAGTTGTTTGCGTTGGTTTTATCCGGAGTGTCGGAATATATTTCAAATGTCATTTGACTTTTTAGGCGATACTTGCTGTTGTGGAGCCAATCAAGATAAATATGACGGTATATCTGGTTTAATTCATTGCAAGAACCTTTGATAGTGAATACTGAGTATAGCCCAGACTGTATCTCAAAAGTTCCAAAGCCCTTCGGGATTTCCATTGAAATAGGAACAGTTATCCCTATTAAGAATCTACATTTGTTTATCTCTGTAATATCAAGGCTATCTAAACTTATGCTAATATATTTGAAGCCTTTATCTATCAGGTGGTGTTTTGTTGCAAATTCTATTATCTGCCTCCACAAGATAGAATACGCCTCCTTATTCCAATGTGTCCGTTCAAATTTCAAATATGCAACTTTAATTCCATCAAGCCTCTTTATTGAATAATCAGGTTGTTTCATCGTTTTGTTTTCAGGGGCTATATTTGAATATGCCTTTCTGAAAATCGGAATCGACATTTTGAAATATTTTTTAAATGCTCTTGATAAAGTGTGTTTATTTTGGAAATTTATATCTTCAAGCAGTTCTGACACTTTCTTGTCTGTTGAAATAAGCTTGAAAGCAATATATTCCAACCTTAATCTTTGAATATAATCTCCGACATTTTCACCTACAACATCTTTAAATACTCTACGAAAGTGATATATCGACATACAGGCGATATATGATAAATTGTCGGAATTTAAGTCCTCAAATAAATGTCGATTAATGTATTCTTGAATTTTTATAATATGGTAATAATGTACATGAGCGGTGTTTATTTTTTGTTTCCACCGCTTTAACTGAGATAATCTGTCGAATAAAACATCTCTCAGTTCTTCACTTATGTAATTAGTACCAGCAATTTGATTATAAGCATCTGGAAAAAGTCCCCAAAGATAAATGAGATATTCCTTCGAGAAATCAAAAAGATATTGGCCGGACTTTAAGCAACAGGAACAAAATTCCTGATTGAGTGTATTATCAGAATTTGTACCATATTCTGAAATACCCTCAATTCCTAATGGCATACCACAACTTTGGCAATATTTGGTTTCTTTATCCGGTACCATTGTTAAATCTATTACTGAGAGCAAAGTTACTCAATATACAACGAAATAAGTTACCCTAAATAGCTATCTTTGAAATATACACGATATTTGAATAAACTATTTAATCGAACCCTTATTCCAGCATAATAACTTTGTGTTCGTATTTGAGCGTAATTGAGCGTAAAGTTACAGACGATGTCCCAAACGATGTGACTGGCCATAATTGGTCTTGAACATCTGCATTGCCTCGGAGTTAGTGAGCGAAGGGTGACGCTTGCGGAAGCGTCGGAACTCCTGCCGGAACTGTTCTGATAGGTCGCCGTAAAATGCCGCATATTCCGGATCGGCTCCGGGAGACAAGGGCAATCCACATCCACGGTCTGAGAACATATCGGGATTGTGCCGCGATACCTGCGGCTGCTTTGTCTTGTAGTCAAACCAGATATATGCGTCGTTTATACGGATTGTCCTTCCCTTGATGTAGTCCCGCTGCTGTTCGGGGGTGATTTGAACACCTCCGAATTCTGTCAGTGCAATCGGGGTGCCGTCGAGATAAACCCATCGGTTGGCAGGGTTGGACGTGTTCTATGCCGTTCTGTCTGCCCGCTGCGGAATTTGAGCTCTCGGACCAAAGCCGCCGGGGTGAAACTCTTTCCGATTTTTGAGGCTACGAAAGAATGACGGCCTTTCTTGTAGATGATGGTCTTCAGCTTTCTTTCATCACCCTCTCCGCTGAAAAGAGCGGTAGCGGTGATTCCCCTTCGTGCAAGGGCATCCCTGAACGCGAGCCAGTCGGAGATGGACGCGTCGCGCAACACATCATTGGCTGCTTGAATAATCTCCACGCGGCTTCGTTCCGAACCCCGAAGTTTTGAGGTGTCGAGATTTAGACTGTCTGTTCCCATAGTCAGATTATGACGCTTGGTGATGTCGGCGCAGACTGCCTTGTTACGGTAGTGGTTAGAGACAGGCTTGATGATTTTGCCGGTGTAATCGACACGACTGAACATGATATGGCAGTGTGGGTGTTCCTTGTCCGTATGTCTGACGATGATATACGGCGTGTCTGTTATACCCATCTTTTCCATATACTCGTGCGCAATTTTAAGCATGAAATCATCAGTCATGCGGTCGCTGTCTTTAGGAGAAAAACCGAGAGAAATGTGTTCGCATGAGTCTTTTATTTTAGATCTTGTGAGTGTCGGCCTTTCCACATCGGATGCCACCATCTTTCGCCAGCCTTCCTCTCCGACGTTCAGCCTTACACCGTCGCTGTCGATGATATGCCATACTCGCTTTTCCGGCGGCTGCTTATCCTGTTTCACGCGGGTGAGGTAATCCAGACAATCACCAAACGAATTGCCGTGACTGATTTTGCCAATCATATTTTAGGCCTTATTTTCGTTGAACCGACTGATTGCCGCATCCATTTTCCGGATCAGAGCTGATGCTTCATTTGCCACGCTCCAGCATCGTCTGGCATTGCAGGCTCTGGCAATCTGGTTAAGATTATTTCTTTCGCGGATAAGCTCGTTGAGAATGGCCATCTGTTCACTGGTGACTCGCTCGATGACGCGGGTGTTCAGTATGCAGTCGCGCCCGAATGTAGAGAAGCTGGTATAACCGGCTTTTTCCATCCGTTCACGGATTGCCGCGAGGTCGTTGCAGGAGAACTTGATACTCCTTACTATGTTGCGGATATCCAAGATGTCCGTCTTATTGTATCCCGAAATCGGGAGTGAATCGAGTTGCTTTCGCATAAATGATTGTAATGATTAAGTGGATAAAGTGGTTGTAGTGATGATGGAGGGGGATTGCGAGGTACTCGATTGGCTCAGGTATTACCTTAGCCTAAACTCGCTCCCCCTCCATTATCATTACGGTGGTTGCCGCCTCTGGCGACAAGTTTCCGCACGCTTGCGGGGCGTTTCATGGGGTGTCTAAAGCTCCAAACAGCTTTAACCAATCGTTTTTCGACTGATTAAACGCCAGTATCCGATATTAGCCATGTAGCTACATAGTTATGTAGCTACAATAGATAGATTAATATATTGCAAATTCTGTTTTCCGATATTGTTGCAGATATGCAAATGTTTCATTCGGTCAGCAGTTCTTATATTATATAACAGGATTGAACTCTACAGAAGGAGACAGTGATATCTGCATCTAAATCCTAACTTTGAATTGCAAATACATTTTGTATAGCTTGGCAATCATGGCTGCGGTTCGTCAGACGGTCCCGGTATCTGAAAAATCCGCCGTCATAATTGTCAATCGTCATATAAATATACAAAATAAATTCCACTTTGTCAAGCCTCTGACTCTTACGAATTGCTACATTTCCGCAGATTGTCCGGCTTTGTCCAAGTATGACCCACTTTGTCCGAAAACGAGACTGAATTTTTAACATTTCAGAGTGGAACTTATTTTCTGACATTCGGTCAGGCCATAACAACACCGTCAAATTTTCGGCGCATTTTTACCATATCTTCTGAAATGGTCTTGTCCTGCATTTTCGCGTATGTCTGCGTCGTTTTTATATTGGCATGGCCGAGCATCTTCGAGATGGTTTCTATCGACACATGATTGTCGAGCGACATACACGCGAAAGTGTGACGGGCAACGTGTGTCGTCAGCTTTTTGGGGATACCTGCGAGATCGGCAATTTCCTTCAGGTAGCCGTTGCAGCGTTGATTGGATAACACCGGCAACAATCGTCCGATGCCGTTGATTTTCTTGTGGCCGGAATATTTAGCGAGTATCTGACGCGGGATTTCAAGAAGCGGTATTGAGCTGAGTTCGTCGGTTTTCTCTCGGTGCTTCCGTATCCATTGCTCGCCGTCGGCATCAGTCACAATCATATCGGCGGTAAGGGTTGACACATCCGAGAAAGCCAGACCGGTAAAGCAGCAGAACACGAACACATCGCGAACTGCCTCCAGTCGTGGAAGCTGTTTTAGGTCAAGCGACATCACCGCGTTCAATTCGGACTCAGTCAGATGCTCGCGATTGGTTTTCTTTTTGGAATAAGTTTTGCCGTAAAACGGATCGCGATCAATCCATTTGTAGTTGACGGCATCGCGAAAAATCTTCCTGATAGTGCTGATATAACGTATCGCACAGTTGTGGCCGCACTCTTTTACGGTGCGCAGCCACAGCTCGAAATTGTCAATCAGCGGAAGTGTCACATCACGCAGGGGAATATCCTCGACTTTCTTGTGAGATTTGAGGTATTCTTTGAGATAAACCACGCAACGCTCCCATCGTAGCACGGTTCCCTCGGAGATGTCGCCAAGCTCCAGACGCTTGCGGTATTTCTCGTTGTTCTCGCGGAAAGTTTCAAGTAACATACGTATTTTCACCTGTTCGTCAACCCCGAGAAAGCGTCTTTTCATCGTGTCGGGATTGATGAGCGCACCCTCCGCAACCATTTGTGTATGGATTGCGAGTAGCTTTGCCCGTACAGTTTCAAGGTATCGGTTAAGTTCGATATCAGCCCGGCTTTTGCCTCTGGACATACCTTTTGCCGCAACCCACATATCCGGATTGACGGTTCGGTTGATGTTCAGCTCCGCACGTTGGCCCGCGATCGTGACGCGCAGGATAATCGGTACTTCGCCGTTGCGTAGCACCCGCGCCTTCCGTGCGATGAAGGTCGCGTTGAAAAAGGTTTGGTTGGTCATACTTTGATGTGGTTTAGTGTTACATTAAAGTTACAAAAATTTTCTCAGTTTTGCAAACTTCAAGGCAACGATTTGAAAACCACATCAGTAAGGATGTCCGAGGGTACAATCGAGGGTGCAATCGGGTGTCCGATGGAAAATGTACCCTCTAAGACTGCGCCGACACTATGATTTTGGAGGTTTGGAATCGGTGTAAACCGTTGAACGATAGCGATCAGAACCCTCGCGAGGGTACAATCCACGCCTCTGTCGGTAGTGTACCCTTTTCGGCCACCCCGCAGCTTCAATATTTTGCGTCGAAACGCCGGTTAGCGATAACGAAAAACCTCTGAAATCTGCTGGATTTCAGAGGTTTTCTGCATTTTGATGTTTTGCTTTGTGACCCCGGAGATTTCGGGGTTATACGTTGTAAAACACTGATATTCACTTTGATAATGCGGAAGGTGTAAGTTCATTCACACATCACTCATACTGCTAAATCAGCGTTTTTCGTAATATCTCTAAAACATTAAACGCTGTGAATCAAATGATTTACAGCGTTCATGCGGCACTTTGCCTTGATTCTTGTGACCTCGGAGAGGTTTTGAATACCTTATTAGATACGCTGAATACCAATTACTTAACAAGAGTGATGGGATTTCATTCACACATTGCTCATACTGCATTTTCAATGTACTTCACAGAATTGATGTTCTGTAATGCAAAAATAGTAATAAACTGGCAATATCCAATCAGTCACTATGTTAAAAACATCTTGCTTTAGCTGAGTATCGAGATAAAAACTGTAAAACCACGATTTTGGTTCACATTACTTAACAACCTATTTAGGTTTACTCTATTCACAGTAATTATTAGCCCTAAAATATCTTACTAATTAGCGCAACGGCATGACGGTTTCCGGGCGATGCCGTCGGCGGCGTTTGGAGCGAGTCCTGCACTGCCGCAGACCGCATCGCCACGGATTAGAGCGGGCTAAACACCGGGTGATGGATTGCCAGCGCAGGTTGCGCCACGAGTGTCGCTACACCTGCACCGTCTTCTCCGTCACCCCGTGTTCCTTACGCCCGCTCCATTTCTGTCTTTCTACGGATTGCGCCACATCCGCTGATTGCGGCAACACACGTCACGGGTTGCCGTAATCAGAATCATTACACATTCTTTTTTCTTACGGACTAAAATTCCGTTATGCCGGTTATCCTGTGTCACCATAAAGGCACTCGCGGCTCTATGTTTCTCACCGGCAATCGCATATATCACAGCACGGAGTATATTCGCTCGGTATGGATAACGTGCCGGGACGGGCTATTCTATTGCCGACAACTGAAAAATCTCCAGACCTCGCTCCCTGCGGTCGCTCAGCTCGTATTTTTCAGCCGCCGGCGAACAGCCCTTTGCTCCCGTCACGCTGTGGTGTTATCGAGCGAACATACTTCATACTGCGAAATAGACGCATTGAGGTTAAAAAAAATATCGCCTTATGACACAGGATAACCGACATAATAGAAAATCGAGCTTCACACCTTCACCAGCTCATACCGCATTAAGACGGACTGCAAGGGTGATGGCTGTCATTATTGGAGCGGTGGTCGGGCTGGTGCTTATGGTGATACTCAAACCGATATGCAGAGGTGTCGGGTGGGTTATCTCCCTAATCTCCGCAGTTGTGATAATCTTTTGGCTGATAACAAACTTCTAAACATTTACGACTATGGCACAGAACTCAATGAAAGGAACTCAGGCGTTCCAAGACACAATCAGAACTTATCTTGACAATATGGCGGAGTCTGACGCATTGTTTGCCGTCAAGTATGCCAATCCCTCAAAGTCGCTCTCTGAGTGCATCACCTATATAATCTGCCAAGTGCAGAAAAGCGGTTGCAACGGGTTCGAGGACGATGAAATCTTCGGAATGGCAGTCCACTACTGGGAAGAAAGCGAGATAGAGGTCGGAAAGCCTGTCAACTGCCAAGTGGTGGTCAACCATACGATTGAACTCACCGAGGAGGAAAAGGAGCAGGCACGGCAGGACGCCATCGCTAAACTCCGTGACGAGGAAGCGTCCAAAATGCGCAGAGCCTCGCAATCCAAGAAGGCGACAGAGAACAGACCCCAAGTTGAAGAACGCAGTCTTTTTGACTTATAAAACATTACGACTATGAAACCGAGAACGAAACTTGAAAAGGCGGTAATCGCACAGAGTGGGCATCTTCGCCCACTCGCCACCGCTCCCCGTCGTTGGGCATTCAGAAACACAATCGACCACTATGCCTACCGCTTGCCGAAAGGTCGAACTACTTGTATGGACTGCGGACATTCGTGGCTGATGACCGGTCACACCGACAAATGCGCCTGCCCCAACTGCAAGGCTCAACTTGAAGTCAAGGAAACATTTGAGCGCAAATGTCAGCAGAAATCCTATCTCAACGTGATAGCTACTTGCGGAGAGTATCAGATACTGCGAATGTTTCTCATGGAGGTGAACATGCGAAAAGGGTTCAAGGCTTCGTCCGCCTTTCGGGAAATCGGGCAGTATTGGATTGCCCCCGAAGGAAAGACTGCTCTTGTGGCTATTCCGCGCATAATGGGCTGGTATCTTGACTGCTTTGCCTTCGGTTATCCTATGGAGATAAGAAAAGACAACGACATCTACCGCTATATCTCTGACCAATATCTATATCCGAAATTCAAGATAATTCCGGCTCTCACAAGAAACGGATTTGACGGAAATTTCAACGAAATCCGCCCAATCAAACTTTTCTCAATGCTCCTTTCCTCACCGCAAGCCGAAACACTGATTAAAGAGGGCAACACAGATATGCTTAAATATATGGCATATCATACCGACGAGGTAAAACACTTCTGGGCATCATATATAATCGCCAAGCGTCACGGATATGAAATCCCCGACCTCTCAACTTGGTATGACTATCTACGGATGTTGGAACGCTTCGAACGTGATACCCACTCGCCGAGACTTATCGCCCCCGCCAATCTCTTTGACGCACACGATGAATATGTGCAGAAGGTACACCGCCAGCGAGAGAAGGAGCGCAGAGAAGCTGACCGGAATAAGGCGTTGGAGAATGAAGAAAAGTTCAGAGAGCTGAAAGGTCGTTTCATCGGGCTTGTGTTCACCGACAACGAGATAGAAATCAAAACCCTCGACAGCGTTGACGAATACTACGAGGAAGGCAGGACACAGCATATCTGCGTCGGCAGTAGCCAATACTATCTCAAAGCCGAGAGCCTTGTATTCTCTGCCCGAATTGACGGCAAGACAGTGGCTACCGTGGAGATAGACCTAAGGACGCTCAAAGTGGTACAATGCCGTGCAGCCTGCAACAAGGTGAGCGAGTATCAGCAACGGATAGAAAACACTATCGCAAGCCACCGAGAGGAAATCAAGGCACGAATGACAGCCTAAATCTTCAACCCCGACCTGCGTCAGCAATGGCGCAGGTCATAAATCCCCACATATTATGAACGTGACATTTGAACATCCGACTATCGTTTTTGATAACAAGGTAGCCGAAATCATCATAGAATTTGTGAACCACATTCTCTATGCTGACAGCGAAGAAACGCTCCGGCAGATAGTAACCGATTTTGCCGACAAGTACGACCTTAACCGATACTTCGTAGTTGGCTATGGAGGTCACCATATGTGGCTTAAACAAAGAAAGATAACCAACCCCGATATAACATTTGAATATCGGATACTGATTGTAGAATACTAAACGTCAATACTATGGCAACCAAAATGACCGCCAACGGAGTAAGTACAACTACTATTCCCGGCACAGAACAATACGAGGTGTTTTACACCGGCTACCGCTCACGGCGAAAGAAACACTACCAATATGATTACCGCCACACCGATGGAGAATTATTCTCTTGCGTGGCAGACTCACTCAAAGAGTGCAGACGCCGCCGTGACGAATGGCTTAACAAGAAAATCAACAACTCTAAATGATAGCGTTATGGATAACCAAGTAGCAAAAATCATACTCCAACAAATCGGAGGGCGCAGGTTTGTGACAATGACAGGAAGTCACAACTTCATCAACCTCGGCAACGGGTTGAGAATAAGCCTCAGTCGAAACAAGACATCAGCTAACCGCCTTGAAATCATCTATGACGAGGGTGCAGACCTCTACGACCTGCGTTTCTACCGTCAGAGTATGAACCACAAGACCTTTGAGGTCAAGACAAAGGATATCAAGACATACGAAGGTGTCTATTGCGATATGTTGGAGGACATCTTCACTGATGTGACGGGGTTATACACCCGATTTTAACCGAACATTTGCCAAGTCGTAATATAGAGAAGGTGAGCGACCTCGTGATGAAGTTGCTCACCTTGATTTTGCCAAAAATTTCGGCCGCCAAAAGGCGGCATTTAGTGCAATATCTTTGTGTCAGTGAAATATCTCGGATATTTATACTAACTTTGTAAAAATAAAAAACCCGGATTCTTCACCTGCATCTGATATCAGGGAGAGGAATTACCGGGACTGCGATGCAAAATTAGTGATTATATGCCATATAACAAAGCATTTTTCAATAAAGTTTTTTCGGACAAGCGGATGGAACGCTATTTTAGCCTCTATCACAATGACGAGCAACGTGCTGTTACCCATTATAGATGTAACCTGCAACTGTCAGAGGCTATGTATGTACCTTTGTCGGTATTTGAGGTGACATTGAGAAACGCACTCTGTCGTGAGTTGGTTCAAATGACGGGCCGCGAGGATTGGTACTCCGTCTTTCCGAATACCCCCGGACTATCAAACTTGAACAGGTACATAACAAAGGCTGCAAAACAAATTTCAGGCAGACATGAACAGATTACACCATCCAAGATTATAGCAGAACTAACACTGGGTTTCTGGGTTTCACTGCTTAACAGTGAATATGAGCGGATATTATGGAAAGATTTACGACGGGCATTTCCTTTCATGCCGAAAGCCAAACGGCAGCGCAAATATGTATCAGCACCGTTAAACCGCTTCCGGACATTCCGTAACCGAGTTTTCCATAATGAGTCGATATGTTGGAATATAAACCATGTCAGGGGCATACATTCTGAAATGATGGAAGTGATGGGATGGATGAACCGTGATGTTCCTGCATGGCTATCTCAATACGATCGCTTCAATGCTGTTAGTGATGATATCTGCAATGCCTTGAATTGGAAACAATGATGTACATTAACATATCAAACTCCGCTGAAATGGACTTTCTTATTTCAGCGGAGTCTATTTATCTGACAAACAGGGCGACGAACTCGGTCAACCTACGTTGGTGGAGTTGGGCATGGAATTTCCCTTTGTAACGGCAGTGGGAGGTGTATGCTTTGAAAATGTCGCGGTCTCCGGCTTTCAGCTTTTTAAGGATGCTGCTCTTGTTTACCACTCCGGGCCCGCAGTTATAGGCGAGACAGCCCAACAGGATTGAGTCCTTGCCATATTTGGAATATAGGGCGCAGAATTTTCGCAGGTCTTTTCGCAGTAGTGCATCGGCTTGTTTCTCGGTGAGCTGCACACCTCGCCGGTATGGTTCTCCGGGTAACACTCTATGACCATATCCTACATATGGATAATCCTTTGGGCGGTGGAGCGTTTCGTATTTCTTGATTATAATCACAGCTCTCTCGAATGGCGGCAGATCCATTATGTTTATCTTCCGCCCGGAAGCGTTGCCCACCATGACGGTGAGCAACGCAAGGAACATCAGCAGGATTTTCTTCATCAGATAGCCGGATTTACAGGTGTCACAATCGGACTGGCAATCTTGCCATCGTCGCCACTGTCTTTGCTGTTGAACTCGAAAGTCTGCTCCCACGGAGTTGTATTGAAACTGTCTTCCACAACCACGAGGAATTTGTGGGCTTCGTCACTTTTGGCGGTGTAATTGAGGCGGAAGGTCTTGCTTTCCAGAAGTACACGGTCGTTGTTGACCAGCACCGGGCCGTCAACGAGTTTTAGCGAGCCTTCTCCGTCATACTGGAAGTAGCGGATTGTGTAGAGGGTGTTGGCATAGTTGCCTTCCGGCTTTATCTCGAAGCGCAGTTCAATGGTCTGCCCTTTGGCAATCTTGTCAGCGTATGGCATCACCTCGACAGTGAAGGGATAGGACTGTTGCACATCGAGGTCGTCGGAACAGGATGTGAGTGACACTGCGATTGCACATATTGCAATCAGGAACCCGAAAAAGTGGGTCTTGGTAAGGCGGATTTCGCCGATACGGGAAAAGAAATTTGTAGTCATAATTTGAATTTGGGTTTAGTGGAAATTTTAGGATTGAGCGATTGTAGGTAATCGTTCAAGTCCTTGTGATTGGGATAGAGTGCCGATTTATCCATGACTTTGTTGCCGAATTCACGTTGAAGTCTGGCGAGGGCATTGCGTCCGGCTTCATCGTTGTCGAGATAGCAAAGAATCAGAGGATAGCCGGCGAGTATAGGGATAGACTTTCCGATGTTAGCCACTGAGTTCAGCACTACCGAATCGTTGCCCTCGTTGAGTCCGAGACGTTCCGCCGAAAGGAAGTCGATGAAGCCCTCGAACACATTGCAGCGCGGATTATTACCGGCAATATGCGTGATGCTCTTGGGCGGGTAGCTTCCCTTGAAAAAAGCGTTCCTCAGTTCAAATCCGAGAGCGTTGTTCTCAAATCCGATGGCATAGTACCGTTTGCCGTGAAGGGTGTAATCGACTTGTACGCAGTATCGTCGGGCAATATCATCAGGTATGCCTCTGTCTGCGAGGTAGCGTAGCAATGCCGGGGAGTCCAGCCGTGACACAGTGACATTCTCGAATGTCGGTTCTTCGGCAAAATATTGTGGTTTGTAGGGCATCGCCACAGGCATGTTCATTGTTTCAGCGATATATCTTGCCTGTTCAATAAATTCGGATCTGCCTGACAGTTCTCCGGCGAGAGTGAAAATGTCGCCCCCTTCGCCTATACCGAAATCATACCATAAGCCTTTGCGCGGATTGACATGAAACGATGGTTTTCTCTCGTTGCGGTACGGGGCATAGAACCACAGACCTTTGCTGTCGCGCCCCGTCGGCTCATAGCCGAGGTGGTGCAGGAAATCGACAAGCGAAATCTGCTTAATGTCATCCATGTTCATAGGCGCATACCACGTTTCGGCTTTGATATTTCCGGCTCCTGTCTGACTTCAACCTTCCGTATCGCTGACATCTGAGCCGCTATATACCTGTTCAGTTCCGACATATTGCACGAACCTGTCAGCTCATACGCGAGGTCATAGATTCCGCCGTATGCGCCGGACTTTGTATCGCGCCATTGATTGGTGTCGATATTTACAACCATCGTCGGCTCATGCTTTGAATCATACGGAGCTTTATAAATCCGCAGACTGCCGTCGGCTGCAACCGGGTGTTCCTGACCGAGAGCCTTCATAAAGTCTGTAAGTTTCACCTTCTTTATGTCGAGGTTGATAACCGTCGGTTGTTGCGGGCGACGCGCCATTGCCGATAGTTCCTTGCCCTGCTCATACTCGTTCATATATTTCAAAATGAAGTCACGCGGGTCCATATAGAGCGTCGGATTCATTTTGAGGGCGGCAAGGTCGATAATGTCGCCGGTCTGGTCAGTGGCGTGGTCATACCATTTGTTGGTGGAGGTATTGACAACCAGCATCGGCTCAGGGTCATCACGTTGCGGGGCATAATACAGTTTCATATCCTCGAAAGACTTGACAGGCTTCTCTCCGAGAGCCGCCATAAATTCCGTAAGAGGAATATTGCTGATGTCTTTTTCAGTGTATCTCATAGCCATTACTCGATTATGAATTTGACACCTACACCATACTGGGTATGGAATATCTGCACATCGCTCCCGAAAGTGAAACGCTCCTTGATATTTGCGGTCAGAGCAATTTTGTCTGACAGGTAGAAATCAGCCTGCAATGTCAGCGCACCGCCATAGATAAAGTTGTCGCCGTCATGGAGCGTCGAGCCGTCGGAAAGTATATGCTTGCCCCAGTTCACTGTTTCGTAACCACCGAGAGCTGACATGCCGCCATATAGGTGGAAGGTCTGCGAATAGTCGCTCAACAGATGGAGATTATAGCCGACCTCGCCTGTAAACTGTACCACCGGGATACGACCTTTCGCGCCGTAGGGTTTGTAGGTCTGGAGATATTCTCCGCCGAAGCTCCAAGTATTGGCACTACCCTTATAAACTGAATAGAACACTCCGAAAGAATAACCGCAGTTGCGGGAGTTGCCGGTATAAAAACCGTCTGCCATGTCAGCCTTGATTTCCACGGCAGACATTCCGGGAAGGCATCGCTGGGCCATTGCCCTCCCTCCGAAGAGGGTGAGCATGGCAGCGATTATCATTATCGCTTTTCTCATAGGTTACTGGATTGAAAGTTCGTCGATTACATTTGCTCTCACGATGTCCTCGTTATCGACCACAAAGGACTGATGGCGACCACCTTCTTTCTCGGCGACCTCGATAACGAGCTGCTTGTCGTCTGGGATAGTGAATTTCTCCAGAGCGAAGACAGTTCTTTCGGAGGATTTTCCGTGAACCACCGTCACATAGTTCTGGGCGCGGAGCGGTTCAAGTACCTGCTCCTGCATTGCGGTACGCTTTATAACCTTCTTATCCACAATCTTGAAGCTGATATAATCGACATCGAAAGGAATGTTGGAGGTGTTTTTCAGCTCGGTGTGGAAATAGAGAAGCCCATTGTTGGCATAAATGGATTTCAACAGGAACTGCACCCCGAAACGCTTTGAGCCGATATGCTTGATTTCACGCTTGTTCTGCTTGTAGATTGACTTCATAATCAGCTTGACAAGCATCGGGCTTTCACTGCCGAGGCGTTCAAGATAGATTTCCTGCGCATTGTTGGGGCGATTGACAGCCTCGCCATCATGCAGAAAATCTGTCATCTCGATATTGAGCAACAGCGGCTCTTTGGCGAATTTCACGTTAAATGAATAATATGATCCGTCCTCTGTGATTACCGACAGGTTTGTTTCCTGCTTGAAAGACTTGAAGGCTGATTTGACACGCAGCACATTCTTCGCACCGTCGGCTAATCCGGCGACAAGGTTCTCGTTGCCCAAGTCGCAATAGACTATTTCCGAGGGAAATATGATGTGCGTAGTCTTTTCAAAGCATACCTCCAGAGCGTGAGGCGGAATCATCCGGTCGAAGCCGACCTTGCGGGTCAGACCGTCGAATTTGTCGCCATCTGTGTAGTTGTCGCCGTACACATTGATGTCGTGTTCCGCGACCTGTTCCGTGTCAGACGACACGTTATTATCGGTATTTTTAACCGATTTTGTCCCGGCGAAAGCCGTGCTTGCCATGCCGATAACGGCAATAAGCGAAAATAAAAAAAGTTTGTAATTCATTGAATTGTGGATTTAATGGTGAATAATCATATATCTTCCGGCTGGTGGAGCATCACACGGTAGCCGACTTTGAGGTGGACTTTGACGGTTCGCAATTTCTTGGTGAGATACTGGCTGACACCGTTTATCAGACCGCGCCCCACATCGGAGGCAATCTGCGCCCCGGTATTTGTGGAAATGTTTATAGAGCTTCCCATTGTACTGCCCATATTGGCACCTATCTCGTGCAGAGCGTCACTCTCCATTGACTGCGGGATATTGATACCCTCCTGACCGTCGGAGTCATAAACCTGCAACTCCACATCGTAGATTGAGCCTTCGCACTCTATGGAGGAAATCTCAATCTCCAGCCTTTCGCCCTGCACCCTTGCAGAGCCTACAACGGTGGTGTTACGCGGTATCAGGCGGTTGCCGACCCACATCGGTTCGGCGGTACGGAGTTTTACACTCTCGCCGTCAACTACACTCTGGTTACCGGCCACCACTGCGGCGATGGTATTCTTGGCGACCGCCCTCATTGTACCCACCGAGGTGTTGAAGCCTCTGACGGTTGATGTCTGGCTAAGGGAGGATACCACATTCCTGTTGACCTGCGCCACCGGCTGCACATCCCTTTTACCTTTTTCTTCGGTTGGTTGTGGCGTCGCATAATTGCCTCCGTTGCCCATATACTGTGCCGCCAACTGATACGAGCGTTCCATCAGCTCAATCTCGTCAGGCTGTGCCGTCTGTTGCTGTGCCAGAGCGTTCTGCGCCTCCAGTTCGTCAATCCGTGCCTGCAACTCTGCGACCTTCTGAGCCTGAGTGTTCTCCGGGATATAGAAATCATTGAGAGAAGCCTGCACCTCCTGATACGCCTGTGCCGATGTCTCAACAGCGGTCTGACGTGTCACTGTATCCGTGGCATTGGAAAGAGTGTCGAGAGTGGCAATCTCCACCTGTCGCGCCTCATGCTCCTTTGCGACCTCCGCCGCCTCATACTCCTCCGCCTTCGACTTGATACCGTCGCTTTCTCCGGCAGGAATCTCGGTGTTGAAGGCGTTTCCGTGCGTTTCTTCTGATTTATTCAGGCTGGAATACAACAGCCAGAGAATCACCACGCCGCAGAGTATTGCCGCCGGCATCACCACGAGGTACTTCATCATCTTCTGCCGTTCAGCCTGCGACTTCGGCTGGAAGAAGCCGTTAATCCTCGCTTTCCATTCCTGCATTGTCATAGACAGTCGTAGTTAAGGGTTCAACTTTGTGGACAGGCAGATCCAGCGGCTGGATGTGCCGCACCTCAATCCGGCGCATTGCCTGACCCAGTCCTATGCGGTAACAGGCGTGACCGAACACGAAGAAGGCAATCAGGACAAACACGGTCAGCATTATGCCTACGACCGTCACCCGTTTGCCGTGCGGCAGGTCATCGCAGACCTTCCGCAGCCGGGCCGAGAGCTTCCCCTTGGGGGTGTGCCACACCTTATTATATACGGTGTCTCTCGCGGCACGAAAACCAGAAATCATACTCATTATCGTTTGGTGGTGATTATATCCTTGTTCTCAAGGATGTTGAAACCTTCAATAATAAATCCGTTGGGATTATCATCGGAACGCGACACGTTTGAGAGGCGGCAGGTTGTCACCAGTGTGCGCTGTGTCACATTCGACTCACGGATAATCATCTGCTTTGCGTAGGTAGTGGCGGTGTACGGGTAATTGTTGAAATCGCACACCACGCTGTCAACCTGCACAAACTGATTGATATTCCCCGCTATGATGCGGTTGTAGTAACCCTTCTCCGAGAAATCGGTGTAATAATTGTAAGCCGATTTATCGCTGAGAATCAGCGCACGGTTGATGTTATGCTCGATTGCCGACTTGTCGGGCGAAAGGTTGAAGAACAGTTCATGGAAGCGGCGCACGTGTTCACGGGCTTCAGCCGGACGGTTCTGGCTCATATCCTGCGAAAGAGCGAGCATCAGCGACTTGCCATTGTCAAGGACATAGATTTTCTCACGCTGCTTCTCTGCGAAATTGAAAACCATAATCAGAGCCACCGACACAACCACGGCACACATCGCCACAAAGACGATACCGAACAGGCGTATCTGACGAAAAGATGTCTCTATATTCTTTAATGACCTAAACTCCATAATTCTACTTTAATAGTTTGCCAACGCGCCCGGCGACATTTCCGGCAACCGCGCCTCCGACGCTTGCCGCTCCTGAGCCTACCTGCATGGCGGTATTGTTGACAGCACGGTTATAATTACCTGCGCCACCGGCCTGAATAATCCAGCCTGCCACGGTGGGGATTGTGAAATAACCGATAATTCCGATGATCATGAAGACCGTATATGCGGCGTTGCTTCCGTCGAGGTCGATATTCGGGTTGTTTGTCAGTTCCGAAATATCATTCTGCAACATCAGCACCTGTATTTTCGCAAGGATTGTCGAAAACAGGTCAGCCACCGGCAGCCACAGATAGGTCTGAATGTAGCGGCAGATCCACTGTGTCAATGTTGACTGAAAACCGTCCCACACGGAGAGGGCAAATGAAATCGGCCCCAGTATCGCCAGCACTATCAGGAAGAAAGTGCGGATTGTGTCGATTGTGAGCGACGCAGCCTGAAAAAGCATCTCCAACAACTCTCTGAAAAAGTTTTGAATAGCTTTTTTGACCTTGTACATTCCGCGCTCGATATACATTCCGGCGGCTGTGCCGATTTCGGTCACACCTAACTCGTCTATCTGTCTGTCAAACTCGGCATCATCGACAAGGTAGGCTGTTGACGGGTCATTCATCATCGCCTCATACTCCAGCCGGTCTTTCTCCTCCCGGTATTTCTGCATATCGAGCGTCTGCCCTTCAAGCATCGAGGCTGTGCCTTGTACAATCGGTGACATCACCGAGTTGATGGTGCCGAGTACCACCGACGGGAAAAACATTATACAGAAGCCTATCACAAACGGACGGAGCAGCGGGAATACATCAATCGGCTCTGCGGCGGCAAGCGACCGCCAGATGCGATATGCCACATAGAACAGCGCGCCCAATCCGGCTATCGCCTGAGCCACACCTGCCATATCCTCACAGAGAGGCATCATCTCATCATAGAGCGACCGGAGTATGGTGTGGAGGTTTGAAAAATCAATAGCACACAACATAGGCATCACCAGTATTTTTCAGAGCCATCGCCATAGAGAGCCACCACACGCCGGGTATCAGCTTTCTTTTTGGCGCGCAGATATGACACGCTGATATTCTTGTTTGTGTAGTAGGCGGTAAGGTTCTTCAGCCTTTTCATCTCCTTGTAGCAGTCATCGACCACATCCATACGGTCTTTGTCGGTCATACTCAGCGTGGTGATATTGACTACCTGCTTCAAGTCACCGAGTACGCCGTTGGCTTCTTCGAGGATACGGGTGTAGCCGGAGGCGATTGCCGAGAGTTCGGCCGATGTGAAGTTCGGATCGGTCAGCATCTTCTGGAAATTGTTGACGTAATAGCCGGAGATATTGCCGAGCATCAGGATTGTCTGCTGCACCTTTCGGGCATCACGGACGAGGTTATTGACCGATTGCAGTGCGTCATAATATTTCTTAGCCTGCTGGTAAATTTTCACGGTTTCCTGAAAATTCTTGACCATGTGCGTAGCCGTCTGCGATTCCTGAACGAGTGATTTGGAGTTGTTTACGATGGACTGGGCGATGTTTGACGGATCGATTACCGTCCATTGGGCGGAAGCCCTGCCCGTGCCGAGCATCAGGCACAGGGCAATCAGGGGGATTAAAAACTTGAGTTGCTTCATTTGATTGCGGATTAAAAGTGGTGGATTTATCGTATTCTGTGAGCCATGCCGACGATTGTACGGGCAATGACTGCCAATAGATGAAGGGTGACTGTCAGGAGGAGGACGAGGCAGACGAGTATTCCTGACATGATACCAGAAAATATGGATTTCACTTTCATACATTCTTCTCTCTCCTTTCGTTGGCTAACTGTTTGATTGCAGCTTCGATGTCACCGCCGAGTTGACGGGCGCGGTCAAGGACTTGGATTTTCTCCGTTTCCTCGGTGGTGTAGCATAGGTATTCCTCAGGTGACACCTCAGTTGCATAGACAGCGGACTGCGTTCCGCCCAGCCCGATCCATACCTCTTTGTAGAGCCGGTTGGGGCTGTTAGCCATATTGATACTGAGTATCTGCGCTTTCTCCTTGTCGGTCAGACCGAGCAGCTCCTGTATCTGGTCAAAGCGGTTCATATATTTCCGCTGATCCAGAAGGATTTTACAGTCGGAGTTGTTGATGATTGTTTCCTTGACAATCGGTGACGAGATAATATCGTCCACTTCCTGAGTGACAACCACAGCTTCGCCGAAATATTTGCGCACAGTCTTGAACATATAGCGCATATACTCAGCCATATTCGCCGTTGACAACGCTTTCCAAGCCTCCTCGCAGATAAGGAGTTTTCGCACACCTTTCAGTCGGCGCATCTTGTTGATGAAGGCTTCCATGATGATGATTGTCACCACCGGGAACAGGTCTTTGTTGTCACGTATGGCGTCTATCTCGAACACGACAAAACGCTTGTTCAGCAGGTCGATATTCTCTTTGGAGTTCAGCAGGAAGTCAAACCGGCCGCCGTGATAATACTGGCGCAGGGTGGTCAGGAAGTTGTCGATGTCGAAATCCTGTTTGTAGATGGGGATAGGACGCTGTGCCATTTCAGCGCGGTAGTCATCGCGCATAAACTCGTAGAAAGAGTTGAAGCATGGCACGATGTTCTTATCACGTTTCATCTTTTCAAGGAACATCGACAACGCCGAACCCAATTCGCCGCTTTCGGTCTTTGTCACCCTGTCGTCCTCCGACTTCCACAGCGTCAGCAGCAGCGTCTTGATTGAGTCTTTCTTCTCCACATCGAACACCCCATCATCTGTGAAAAACGGATTGAAAGAAATCGGCTTTTCCTCGGTGTAGGTATAATAGATACCGTCCTCGCCGTGCGTCTTGTTGTGGATCAGATTGCACAGCCCTTCGTATGAATTGCCGGTGTCAATCAGGAGGATATGCGCGCCCTGCTCATAATATTGGCGCACCAGATGGTTGGTGAAGAAAGACTTTCCGCTACCCGACGGGCCCAGTATGAACTTGTTGCGGTTGGTGGTGATGCCGCGTTTCATAGGCTCGTCGGATATATCCAGATGGATAGGTTTCCCGGTCAGTCTATCGACCATCTTTATTCCGAATGGCGAGAGAGAAGAGCGGTAGTTTGTTTCAGCGGTGAAGAAACAAACAGCGGGTTCTATGAAAGTGTAAAAACTCTCCTCGGCAGGAAAATCAGCCTCGTTTCCGGGTATTGCCGACCAGAATAGTGTCGGGCAGTCGATGGTGTTGTGCCGTGGCATACAACCCATTGTCGCCAACTGACTTCCGACATCATTCTTAATCCGGCGCAGTTCCTCCGCATCGTCGCTCCACGCCATTATATTGCAGTGGCAGCGCACAGAGGTAAGACCATAGCTGTGAGCCTCGTTCAGATAGCGGTCTATCCACTCTTTGTTTATGGCATTGCTTCGGCTATACCTTGAAAGACTGTTCATATTTCGGGCTGTCTTCTCGAACTTCGCCAGATTCTCGTCATGGTCGTCAATCAGTATATATTGGTTGTAGATATGGTTGCACGGCAGAAGCAGACCCACGGGAGAGGCGAAGCTCAATCTGCAATCCGAGCGGTCAGTCGATAACCGCTCATAACGGTTATCAGTGCTGACCTTTCCGGGCAGATCATCAGTATCTGAAAGTGTATGCAGGCACAGCATCTTGTCGCCGATACGCATTTCTTTCGCTGACAGGTCGATATCCTCCAGACAGTTGACATTACCCATCGACAGCGACAGATATTTTTCTATAATACCGGAAGTTGTGTCAGTACCTATTATCTCATCGTCACCCATACGGCGCAGCGTTATATAGCCGGTGTCGTTGATTATGCGCTCAAACTGCCCGACAGCCTCCATGAAGCCCACAATCATCTCGTGATTGAGTTCCTTCGGGGTGATACGCCCACGGCAGAGGGTGGAGAAATTGGATTGCTGGCGCATACGCTCCTTTGTGGTTTTTGTCAGGAACAGGTAGCACTTGTGCGCCAGATACGGACGCTCGTTGAAGTGACGTTCAAAACTGCGGTCAAGGAATGAGAGGTCATCTTTCTGCAGTTCCGGCTTATAGTTCTCAGACACGAACCAGTCCTGCTTGTGCACCACCGAATAATGCGGCAGCACCTTGATTGCCTTGCACAATGCGGCGTGCATCGCTTCGTATTCCTGCGATGTTACGGTGAACAGTTCCGGGAGGCTGACCTCGAAGGTCACCGTTATATCGGCGTCCTTCGAGATAATGCAGCCGTGTTCCACGGCGAGCAACGGTAGTTTGCTTTCCAGCGTTGTGGCTTTCAGTGTATTTCTCATTTACGACCTCCCTTCATTATACTGCGCACACGCAGACGGTTAATGATATAGCGGGGGCGGTACTTCACCGATGTGAGTTTCATAAGCCCGTACTGCCCGTACTTGCCATTGAGCCGGAAGGTGTACCACACCAGAGCCGACGCGCTCACGGCACCGAAGCCTATGCACAGACCCTGCTGTACGCCGCACATATAGAGTACCACGAACAGAATGAAATCGGTTATCAGACCTCCAGCGAAGATGAACAGGTACTGAGCTTTCAGCCCCTTGTATTCCACCGTCCTGCCTATGCCCTTGTTGATAGAATATTCCATAGGTGTGGCGGGTTTAGAGGAAGAAAGAGCGAAGGATTGTGGCGGCTACCACGAGGAATATACAGGCACCGAACCATGAGGCGGCAGTCTTCGATGTGTCGGGATCGCCTGAGCTGAACTTGCCATAGACCTTGACACCGCCGATAAGACCCACCACCGCGCCGATGGCGTAGATCAGTTTTGTCGCGGGGTCGAAATAGGAGGTCATCATCGAGGTAGCCTCGTTGATACCCGCCAGACCGTTTCCGGCGGCGTAGAGGTTGGCTGCACACAGAAGGAGCGTGAGCATCATCGCCATAGGGCGACGCATACCGGGAGCGTTCATAAACTCCACGATACGTTTGTAGAGCGATTTGAAGAAATCAGTCATAAATAAAATGGGGTTTGGATTGTGGATAAAGTGGTGGTCAGTGAAAGATATTGAAGTCGATTGCATCAATATCGGTAGTGTCAATGTCGGCATGGAAGACAATCTTTTTCTTCGGCGCGGCATCATCGGATTTTTCGGGAGATGTGTCATTATCCTCCGTCGTATCCGGGAGCTGGCACTCGATCATCAGAATGCGCTTGCGCACGACCGGGTCGAGTTTGACATACTCTATAATCTCCGTGCCTTCAAGTTCGGGGAGGACACGGCGGGCAATCTTCTCGTCCTCGTCTGTGTGCGGCTTGTCTTTCAGTACCTTCATTGTCGATTGCAGCTCGTCGAAGTCAATGCCCTCGGCGTTGGCCTCCGCCGGAGGCGGAGCTTCTCCCGTAAGTTCGCTCACTGAATGAGTGGAGAATATCTCGTCCAGTTTATCGACAGGAACCTGAGCCGTCGGCTTCTCTTCGGGAATGTCGGGGAATCCGGCATCGGCAGGTGTGCCGATTTCCTTAATTATCAGCGGCACCACCTCCTTTGCAGCCTCCGTCGCGGCTTCTTTCGCTATCTCTCGGAAAGAATCCAAAAACTGACCGACATCGAAATTGCTTTTGCCAATTACCTCAGACGGGGCTTCGGCAGCCCCGTCATCCGGGTCAGGCGGCGCGGAATTCTCCACGGAGTCGGCTACTTCCTTACCGGCGGGAGGTGTCTCCGGCTTTTTCAGCACTTTCCTGATGAGCCATACATTGCTTGCGAGCAATGCGATAATCAACAGCGTCTCCATCAGAAAAGGCTTTGGCTGTTTTCATCATACAGACCTTCCATCACCTCGCGGTTGTTGGCGAAGTGGTCGAGGATTATCTCGGAGACGTATGAGCCGATGGACATACCGCTTTTGCGGAATCTGTCAGCCATTCGGCTGAGTACGGCGTGTACTTCGGGGTAGATATACACTTTGTTATGGGAACTGATAATGCCGGGCTTCAGAAATTTGGCGGCATATCGTTTACGTTCCTCTGCGGCTCTGGCATCAATGTCAGCGACCGGGTTCACATTGATTGTGACAATTGGTGATTTGGGCATAGCTGGTTAGAGTTTGGGGTTGATGACGTCGGCGTACTCCTCGAAGTGAGCGGCCAGCACGTTGTTAATATACGATTTGAGGGAACAAGAACCGTTCTCGAAAGCAATCAGCCTCTTTATCTTGCCGATTATAACGGGGTCTATCTCCACCATAAGGAATTTGACCTGCGGGCGCAGATAAGTTGTTCTCGTTATAAACCGTTCCCTGAACAGTCGTTCGCGCTCTTCATCGGAAGATGGTTGCTCAGGAGCTGATTTAACGGACATGGCGGATTCCGCTTTCTGTTCCGATGAACCGGCTGTATCCGGCAGGGGACCTTCTTTCGGCTTCCTGTTCAGCGATGACAGCGAGGAGGGCTCCTCCCGGAAAGACCTGATGAATTCATCGGGGTCGATTTCAGACTCATACTTCTTTGCCATAGCGGTCAGAGTTTGAGTAAGCCGAGAAGTTCATCGGTAAGTTCAGGGAGCCGGGTCCCTTTGAGAAGCGTCCTGTCAGGAGGCATCACCGTGGAGCGGAACACGGCGCGGTTAAGCGTCTTTGACCCCTCTCGGCGATACTTCTTGGTATCGGGAATCTTCGTCTTCATGGTCTGAAGCCCGTATTCCTCAAACACCGCCTCATACTGGTCGTAGAGGTCTGTCTTCTCGCGGGCATCGACAAGATTCCAGAGCATATACATCTGCTTTACCGAAGCGCGCCCGGTGGTGAGCCACTCCTGTATCTTCAGGGCGAAGGCGAGCGAGCTTTCAAGTATCACCTTGTCGGCGGCCACGGGTACAATCACGGTATCCATACAGTTGAGTATGTTTACGACACCACGGTTGTTGACCGTGCCGGGGAGGTCGAAGAAAACGATGTCGATTTCATTGCCGCCCTCGACGATTTCACGCACCTTCCGCATGGCTTCCTCCGGTTTTGCCGTCAGAAGCGGATAAGGCGCGAGCTTGGTCTGGCGCATATTATCGGAAAAGAGTTTCTTGAACTGGGGGCTGCACTCGATCAGGTCTCTGTCGCGCTGACGCATCTCCTCGATGCTGAACTGCGGGTAGTCACAGTCCACGACAAGGACTTTCAGCCCCTTCACATAATAGAGGTAACTCGCCGCAAGAACGGTCAGAGTCGTTTTGCCCGCTCCACCTTTCTGGGTGGAGAAAGCGACAAATTTAGGGTCTGCCATAAATGAGATTTGAAAATGGATGTAGTGGTGACTGCATAGCAGTGGCCGTCAGCGTGACTCCTGACACGTATAGACCGGGCTTCTATCGGCGCGAAGCGGTGCCGGCACAGGCTATGCTTGGGATGACAGCTTTCCATGCCGCATGGAGCGACCTTCCTCCGCTGTCGGGAGGGCATCGGCTAAGTAAGCCGGGAAAAGTTAAATCTGTCAGTCATTGTTCGGTTCGGGTTTGGATGTGGAACTTAGCGGTGCTTTATATCTACCGTCCGTAGCCATCAAGCCTTGAAGTCATGAAGTCATGAAGCCTTGAAGTTATGAACTATAGATAAATATATTTGTCATTCAAACAATAGATAATATTACAGGTAAATCAATCTTTAAGACAATCTCAATATCGTTCATTAAGCAGTCCCATTTCCATATCTATAAGTTGAACTGTAAGGAAGGATATATATTTGTCTGTAATCAGGCATACCTGTCAATAATACCAATGTTCTAAAGACAGATTGAAAATCATACTTGCAGTTCAATGGATAGTTCTATAATAAAGTCTGTAAGTTGAACTCCTTGAAGGCAGGTTTAACTGTCAATCTCTACACAAAGAAACAAATAAATTTCCAATTTGTCAAATCAGAAAATAATCCAAATTCCTGTGATTCCGCTGTTTGTCCGGCTATGTCCAAGTATGTCCGGCTATGTCCAGATTTTTTGCCAAAATTTTTAACATTTCTACTTTGATTTTTTTACAGCCGGAGTCTTATCGGTCCGGTCTGCGATACGGTATGCCGGTTTTTTCTCGTACTTTTTACAGCCGGTGTTAGGATTTACGCGATTATTTTCGTAAATTTATGGAAGCATTACGGCAACATAACACCGCCGCGCCGCTGGAATAACGGTAATCACGCCATCGGGTCATCACCGGGCAGTCCCGATACAGATACCACCGTATTTCATAATAGGAAAGGATGTTCACATGAACACTGCAAGTTATGTTTCCCGGCACACGAATCGAAGATTGTGCCACGGAAAACACTTGTAATGTAAACATTGGGAAGATTCACTCCGAAGTCGTAAATCCATACGATGGGCTGCGCCGCCTTATGCTGCCGCAATGCGGTTACACCACTTAAATCCACTTTTTATGACCCAGATTACCAGCCGGGGCGGACGACGCCCCAAGACCGATCCGTCGGTCAACCGCTATGTAGTGCGGTTCAACGCAGAGGAAAACGCACGTTTCCTCGCCATGTTCGAGCGTTCCGGACTTGAAAGCAAGGGAGCGTTCATAAAGAATTTCATCTTCCAGAAGCCGTTTAAGGTATATACCATCGACGAGAACACCCGCGTGTTCATCGACAAGCTATCATCGCTCAACTCACTTTTCAGGACTTTGGGGGTGTCATACGACAACGTGATCAAGACCCTCCGTGAAAATTTCACCGAGAAGAAGGCGATGTCGGCTCTCTATAAACTGGAGAAGCTGACGATTGAACTCATCAAGGTCAACAGCGAGATTGTGGCACTCGCGCAGAGGTTCGATGAACAATGGTCGCTAAAATCTCGATAGGCAATTCCCTGTACGGCGCGCTAAACTACAACGGCGAGAAAATCAACAAGGAACGGGGACGGGTGCTTGACACCAACAAGATTTTCAATGACGGCAGCGGCACTGTTGACATCCGCCGTGCCTACGAGGACTTCATGCGCTGGATACCCACATCGTCACGCACCGAGCGTCCGATGATGCACATCTCGCTAAATCCACACCCCGACGACCGGTTGAGCGATACCGACTTCACCCGCCTTGCCCACGATTATATGCAGATGATGGGCTTCGCCGATATGCCATATCTCATAGTGAAGCACGAAGACATCGACCGCCACCACGTCCATATCGTCGCACTGCGTGTCGGCACTGACGGACGCTGTATCTCAGACCGCAACAACTTCTACAAGAACAAGAAGGTGTGCCGCGAGCTGGAGCAGAAATACGGACTGAAGGTTGCCGAGCGCGAGAAAATCAATCCGGATACGCCCATAAGGAAGATTGACCCCGACGGAGATTTGAAGCGTCAGGTTGCCAACACCGTGAAGATGGTCGGTATGCGTTACAAGTTCCAGACCCTCGGCGAATACAACGCCATACTCTCACTGTATAATGTGAAGTGCGAGCCTGCCGACGGCAGGGTGAACGGACGCGAGTACCACGGTCTTGTCTATTTCGTGACTGACGATGACGGCAAGGTTATCGCCAATCCGTTCAAGGCTTCGAGACTTGGCAAGTTTGCAGGGAGGGAGGCGATAGAGGGACGCTTCGGGCGCGCCAAAGAAAGGATTGATCCCGCTCCGACGAAACGGACGGTTGCCGAGGTCCTTGCCGTAGCCACAGGCAAGGATGATTTCGTTGCCAAGCTGAAGGAAAGACATATAGATGTCGTGTTCCGTTACACAGACGAGGGCAGAATCTATGGGGCTACATTTATCGACCACAACACAATGTCGGTACTCAATGGCTCCAGACTCGGCAAGGAGTTTTCTGCAAACGCGCTCAACGAGCGGTTCAACAACCCGCAGATGCAGACAATTCCTTCGGTCACTGTCTCGCCAAAAGCGACAGACTCCGAAGCCGCTAATCCAAAAGATCCGTCACAGAATCATCAGGCGGAAAACCAAAGTCAGACTGCCGTAGCACCGTCACGAGAAAGCCTCGGCGATACCGATTTCTCACTTCCGGGACTTGACCTGTTCCAGCCGGGAATGGCTGTCAATCCGGACGAGGAGGAATTCCGACGCCGTATGCAGCGTAAGAAGAAGAAGGGTCACAGACCGAAGTTTTAACTCCCAAATTACATTTTTATGAGCCAACAAGAGGATGACCTCAGAGCGTTGGCAAAGATTATGGACTTCCTGCGGGCGGTCAGTATCGTGCTGGTTGTAGCCAACCTTTACTGGTTCACCCGCGTGGAAACCGTCGAAAGCGGCTGGTTCTATTCGACCGTCCATAAGATCTGCGCCAACTTTAACCGCACCTGCGGACTTTTCAGCACCACTTTCAATGCCAAACTGTTCGCGCTCCTGCTGCTTGGGCTTTCATGCTTCGGTACCAGAGGAGTAAGGAGCGAGAATATAACATGGCGGCATATCGGCGTAACACTCTCCGCAGGCTGTGTACTGTTCCTTCTGAACTGGTGGACACTCGACATCGGTATGCGCTACACATATATAATAAGCACCGTTGTCGGCTACATCTGCCTGCTGATGGGTGGAATATGGGCTGGTCGTATGCTGAAAAACAATATGATGGATGACCGCTTCAACGACGAGAACGAGAGCTTCATGCAGGAAACAAAACTTATGGATAATCAATACTCCATAAACCTGCCGACCAGATTCTACTATCAGAAGAAATGGCACAAGGGCTGGATTAACGTCGTCAACCCTTTCAGAGCCACTATCGTGTTGGGTACTCCCGGTTCGGGCAAGTCGTATGCCGTCATAAACTCCTTTATCAAACAGATGATAGAGAAAGGTTACAGCGGCTATATCTATGACTTCAAGAGTCCGGATCTCAGCATGATAGCCTACAACCATCTGCTCAATCACAAGGAGGGCTATGGCAAGGTCAAGCCGAAATTCTATATGATAAATTTCGATGACCCAGAGCGGAGCCACCGTTGCAATCCGATACATCCCGATTTCATGAGCGACATAGCCGACGCATACGAAAGTGCGTACACTATTATGCTCAACCTCAATAAGTCATGGGTGAGCAAGCAGGGAGATTTCTTTGTGGAGTCACCGATCGTACTGTTCGCAGCCATAATATGGTATCTCCGCATTTACAAGGGCGGAAAGTATTGCACCTTCCCACATGCCATAGAACTTCTGAATAGAAGATACGAGGATTTATTTCCCATTCTTACCAGCTACCCGGAACTGGAGAACTATCTGTCACCCTTCATGGACGCATGGCAGGGAGGCGCGGCTGAGCAGTTGATGGGGCAAATCGCATCGGCGAAAATCCCGCTTTCGCGTATGATTTCGCCTCAGTTATACTGGGTTATGACCGGCGATGATTTCACTCTCGACATCAACAATCCGCAGGAGCCGAAAATATTATGTGTCGGCAATAATCCCGACCGCCAGAATATCTATGGCGCGGCATTAGGTCTGTATAATTCCCGTATCGTCAAAATCATCAACAAGAAAGGTATGCTGAAAAGTGGTGTGCTGATTGACGAGCTGCCGACGATATATTTCAAGGGGCTTGACCAGCTTATTGCCACCGCCCGAAGCAACAAGGTTGCAGTGTGCCTCGGCTTTCAGGACTTCTCGCAGCTTAAACGCGACTACGGCGACAAGGAGGCGGCGGTAGTGATGAACACCGTCGGAAACATCTTCTCCGGGCAGGTCGTTGGAGAAACCGCCAAGACACTCTCCGAGCGTTTCGGCAAGGTTCTCCAGAAGCGGCAGTCAATCTCAATCAACCGTCAGGACGTGAGCCACTCTTTCAACACTCAGATGGACAGCCTAATTCCTCCGAGCAAGATTTCAACTCTCACGCAGGGAATGTTTGTCGGGGCGGTCTGTGACAATATCGACGAGCGCATAGACCAGAAGATATTTCATGCCGAGATAGTGATTGACAGCGCGAAGGTCAAGGCGGAAACAGACCGCTACAAACCTATCCCGATACTCACAGACTTCCACGACGACACCCCCGACAAGTCGCGCATGAAGGCTATAATCCAACGCAACTATGAACAGGTGAAAGCCGACGTGATACAGATAATATCCGACGAGAAACAGCGTATCATGGCAGACCCGGAACTCCGGCACCTGTTCATGCCAAAGTAAATTACAACCACCACTAAACTATCCACAATCATGTTAGAATCAAACCGAAGCCTTACAGACTTCAATTTCTATTATTCATACCTGTTGAACTATCTCCAGTCCAACAGGTATCAGGTTGACCCTGAACACCCGCAGATAATCACCAACTCCATCGCGGCACTTGAAACATTCGAGGACGCGCGCCGTTACGGCGCGGAAGTTGAGGAGGCTATGGAGATGGCAATCCCGGAACTTTTCACCAATATAGGAGAGTCGGAGTATGACATCGTTTCCGGACTCATACTTGACAACTTCGGTGACACCATTGATCTTGACAGCGAGGTCGCGGTGGAATATTGGACATCTCAGGTAATGACCGACATTCCCGACCTGTTTGACGGGTTTGACCGTCAGGCGATAGGCGTGGACGCTCTCGAAATGGAGCGGAAGGAGACAGAAATTGTAGGCAAAATCGTAATATATCTTACCGACAATGGCTTACAATAAGTTGCAGACCATGCGCGACAACATCAATGCCATACGCTGTGCGTTTCAGATCGGTGTTGAAAAGCGCGCTCCTGACCCAATAGAGAGGGTTGTACTCGGCAGGTACTCCGGCTTCGGCGGGTTGAAGTGTATCCTCAACGATGCTGAGTATTTAGAGGATGCCTACAAGTGGAGCAAGTCGGATATAGAGTTGTTCGCGCCGACAGTGGAACTGCGCCGTATTATCCACGACTATTCGCTCAATGACAAGGAGTTTAACCGCTACATGGAATCGCTTAAAGCCTCGGTGCTGACAGCATTCTATACGCCTCAGTCTGTTGTTGACGCTGTTTCCGATGCGCTGAAAGATGCCGGAGTCGAGATAAGGTGTTTTCTTGAACCGTCTGCCGGTCAGGGAGCGTTTGTCGATTCTTTCCTGCGGAATGACAGATATCCCGGTGCCGAAGTGCTTGCCTATGAGAAGGATTTGCTGACAGGTAAAATTCTGTCAGCCCTGCACCCGTCTATTCTGACCCGCATAGAGGGCTTCGAGAAGATAGAAAGTAACTTCAACGGATATTTCGATGTTGCAGCCTCAAATGTTCCTTTCGGCGATTTTGCTGTCGCTGACCCGGCGTATGCTGTGAGTAAGGAGATCGCATATCGTCAGGCTGTCAAGTCGATACACAATTACTTTTTTCTCAAAACTCTCGACCAAGTGCGCGAGGGCGGATTGGTTGCATTTATCGCATCGCAGGGAATTATGAACGCCGGTTCTCCATTTATAAGAATGGAGATGATGAAACGCGCCAATCTTGTGACCGCGTTGCGACTACCCAATAACACTTTCAGCGACAATGCCGGAACTGATGTAGGAAGCGACCTTATTATATTGCAAAAGCATTCAACTAAGAAGGCACTCTCTGCCGATGAGGAATTTTTCATCCAGTCGGTTGTTGACCGAGGTACGAAAGTGCCGGGCAACAAGTTCTTTCAGGCGTTTCCGCAGAATGTGATATGCACCGATGCAAAGGTTGGCACAGACCAATATGGCAAACCGGCTATCGTATATCACCATGACGGAGGTATTGAGGGCATTGCCGAAGATTTGCGAAAGGCACTCGACGAGTCATTACATCTGCGTCTGAATCTGGAATTGTATAATTCCAACGCTATCAAGCCGCCGACGCCTGCACCCAAACAGGAGGTAAAGGAGAAAACACCGAAGGCGGAAAAGAAGTCGAGCCTCACCAATACGCCTCTGATGCAACAGTATCAGGAGATGAAAAAGAAACATCCCGATGCTGTATTGCTATTCAGAGTGGGCGATTTCTATGAGATTTTTGGAGAGGATGCAGTAAAAGCATCGGAGATTTTAGGTATAACCCTGACGCGCAGAGTCAATGGTGGCAGTGACAAATATATCGAGCTTGCCGGATTTCCGCATCATGCAATCGACACATACCTGCCTAAGTTCGTAAGAGCCGGGCAACGTGTGGCTATCTGTGAGCAGCTCGAAGACCCGAAGCTGACAAAGACCGCCAAGCAAAAGGCTGTCGAGATTGTTACACCCAATGCTCAGCAAGCGGCAACAGAAGAACCTGTTAAAACGGAGGTCAAGGAAATAGAAACAGACGGCAGTCCCGATTATTCCGACAATCCCGACCCGCGTCTGTTTGCCTATAACCTTTTCGGAGAACTGGAGCCGAGGGACGCGCCAAAACGCCAGCGTACTGCCGTGCCAAAGAAAGAGAAGGAGGAAAAGCCGGTCGAAAAGCCGAAACCGTGGGCTGATGCCAAATCGTTGCCGACTAATAAATTCCGACCGCTCACTGACAAGGAGCTGGAATTTTACGGTTCTCTGAACTGGGATGATAATCCGCCTATCAACGGGTTCTACGAGGCTATGATGTCAATCGCATACGCCCAGCTTGCGGAGCGTGAGCGTCAGGCGGCTGAGAAGGAAGCCAACAAGGATTATAAATCTGAAACTATCGTCGAGGGTGGCACTGTAATCGAGAAAACCGAAGGCGTTTTCATACCCGGCAGACAGCCAAGAGTGGCGGCACAGCAACCGGAGAAAACCGAGGTCGATATGTCACCCCGTCCTTTCTCGGAGGATATTCAGTTCTTCCACCACAACGGCAGTATGGTCGTTCAGGACGGCATGGTGGGCTTCCTCTCGGAAGTACGCAAGAACAGCGCGACATTCAATCCGTTGGAATTGAAGTCCGAACAGGCGAAACGCGCTATGCTCTATGTCACTCTGTCGGAGACTTATCAGCAGCTTTATAACTATGAGGCTGAGACTCATGAACCGTCAGAACATCTGCGCGAACACCTCAATCAGTATTATGATGAGTTTGTGGAGAAGTACGGCAACCTAAATGAGAAAAAGAATGTAAAATTTATCCTGACGGATGCCAATGGCAGAGATGCTCTTGCTCTGGAGCGCGGTGAAAACGGCAGATTTGTCAAGGCTGACATTTTCGACCATCCGGTATCATTCTCCGTTGACGAGGTTACTTCGGTGGATACACCGTTGGAGGCACTGACCGCATCGCTCAATAAATACGGTGTCGTCAACCTCGAATATATGTCAAGTCTGGTCGATATGGACGAATCCGCGCTTACAGAGAATCTGGCGGGTCACATATATTATAATCCGCTTGTCAGCAGCTATGAGGTCAAAGACCGTTTCATAGCAGGAAATGTAGTGGCAAAAGCCGATAATGTCAGGGCATGGATTGACCATGAGGAAGAACGGATAAAGGACTTCCCCGGATATGATGGTGTAGAATCATTTATCGCCTTGTCGAAGGACTCCCTCAAAGCGTTGGAGGATGCCCGTCCGCGCCGTATCGAGTTCGACGAGCTGGATTTCAACTTCGGTGAGCGATGGATACCCACAGGCATATACTCCGCCTATATGTCGTACCTATACCACACCGATGTGAAGATTGCCTATTCTTCCTCAATGGACGAGTATTCGGCTGAGGCATCGAGAAAGAACATGACCATTTGGGAGGAGTTCTGTGTCAGAGGCTATTACCGCACATACGATGGTATGAACTTGCTGAAACACGCACTCCACAATACCGTACCCGACATCAAAAAGTCGGCAGGTAAAGATGAAAACGGCAACGACATCAAAGTGCCGGATAACGAGGCTATCCAACTCGCCAATACCAAGATTGACGAGATACGAAACGGTTTCTCGGAATGGCTTGAAGCTCAGTCGCCAGAGTTTAAGGAGAAGCTCGTTGACCTCTACAACGACAAGTTCAACTGTTTTGTGCGTCCGCAGTATGATGGTTCACATCAGACATTCCCTGACCTGAATATGAAATTATTGGGTGACAGGTATGGAATCCACTCCATTTACCAGTCGCAAAAGGACTGTATATGGATGCTGAAACAGAACGGAGGCGGAGTGTGCGATCACGAGGTGGGGACAGGTAAAACGCTGATAATGTGTATTGCAGCACATGAAATGAAGCGTCTTGGACTGGCTCACAAACCGATGATTATCGGACTGAAAGCCAACGTTGCCGAGATTGCCATGACCTATCAGAGTGCCTATCCCAATGCCCGGATACTGTTCGCCGATGAAAAGAGTTTTAAGGCGGACAACCGCGTGGCGTTATTCAACAAAATCAAGAACAACGACTATGATTGCGTGATAATGTCGCACGACCAGTTCGGGAAAATTCCGCAGTCGCCGGAGATGCAGCAGCAAATCCTTCAGGCGGAGCTTGATACGGTTGAGGAAAACCTCGATGTGCTGAAACAGCAGGGCCACGATGTTAGTCGTGGTATGCTCAAAGGCTTAATCAAACGTAAGGAGAACCTTACCGCCAAGATAGCTACCATTCAGTACCAGATGGATCAAAATCGCGACAATGTTGTGGATTTCAAGCAGATGGGCATCGACCACATCTTCGTTGACGAATCGCACCAGTTCAAGAATCTGATGTTCAACACTCGACATGACCGTGTGGCGGGTCTCGGCAACAGTGAGGGTAGCCAGAGGGCACTCAACCTGTTGTATGCCATACGCACCATTCAGGAGCGGACTGGCAAAGACCTCGGTGCTACTTTTCTCAGCGGTACGACAATCAGCAACTCGCTCACTGAATTGTACCTGTTGTTCAAGTATCTGCGCCCGAAAGAGCTTGAAAGACAGGATATACGGTGCATAGACGCTTGGCTGGCGATTTTCGCAAAGAAGACAACAGATTTCGAGTTTAATGTCACCAATAGAATTGTGCAGAAAGAGCGTTTCCGTTACTTTATCAAAGTGCCGGAGCTTGCGGCATTCTACAACGAGATAACGGATTACCGCACGGCGGAGGATGTAGGCGTTGACCGTCCTGCAAAGAACGAGATACTGCATAACATTCCTCCCACACCGCAGCAGGAGGACTTCATCGAGAAACTGATGAAGTTTGCCGAGAGCGGTGACGCCACCATACTGGGACGTGCTCCGCTTTCCGAAACTGAGGAGAAGGCGAAGATGCTTATCGCCACGGACTATGCCCGAAAGATGGCTCTTGACATGAGGCTTATTTCTGCGGCATACGATGACAATCCCGACAACAAAGCCTCGCACTGCGCCCGGATGATTGCCGAATATTACCGCAAATACGATGAGCAGCGGGGTACTCAGTTTGTGTTCAGCGATCTCAGCACCTACAAGCCCGGCGAGTGGAACATCTATTCCGAAATCAAGCGCAAACTGATTGAGGATTACGGCATTCCGGCGCATGAGATACGTTTCATTCAGGAGTGCAAGACAGAGAGGTCGAGGAAGGCTGTGATAGAGGCGATGAACAGCGGCGACGTGCGCGTGCTTTTCGGTTCGACGAGTATGCTCGGAACAGGCGTAAACGCCCAGCGCAGGGCTGTCGCCGTCCATGAACTGGAATGTCCGTGGCGTCCCAGCGACTTGGAACAACGCGAGGGACGTGCAATCCGCGCCGGCAACGAGATTGCCAAACTCTATGCCGACAATAAGGTGGATGTCATCATCTATGCCGTGGAGAAATCGCTGGACTCCTACAAGTTCAACCTTCTCCACTGCAAGGCGACATTCATCAGCCAGCTCAAGCGTGGCGCGCTCGGAGCGAGAACAATCGACGAGGGCGCGATGGACGAGCAGAACGGCATGAACTTCTCGGAGTATATGGCTATCCTCAGCGGCAACACCGACCTTCTCGAAAAGGCGAAACTTGAAAAGCGCATAGCCTCGCTGGAGAGTGAGCGCAAATCATTCGGCAAGGGGCGCGCTGATTCCAAGTCAAAGTTGCAGATGATTACCCACGACATAGCCAACAACGAGGCTATCATTGCTCAGATGAAAGCAGACTATGCCCGCTATGAGGAAGTGGTACAGCGTGACAAGGACGGCAACCCGATAAACAACCTCACCATCGACACCTGTCAGCTTACCGACGAGAAGAACATGGGTATCCACTTGCAAGGGTTGGCGATAAACACCAATACCAACTGCCGTTACCAGCGTATCGGAGAAATTTACGGATTCCCGATTTCCATCATATCCGAGCCGACGGTGGTTGACGGTCACGAGAGTGTGCAGAACCGCTTTGTAGTCGAAGGCAACCTGAAATACAAGTACAACAACGGCATAATAGCGATGAGCGACACCCATGCCGCCTGCATGAACTTCGTCAACGCACTGGAGAAGATACCCGGCATTATCGCCCAGTATGAGGAACGAACCGCCAGACTCAAAGCCGACGTTCCCCAGCTCGAAGCCATCGTTGCCAAAACATGGGGCAAAGAGGACGAGTTGAAGCAACTCAAATCAGAACTTGCCGCCCTCGACTGCAAGATCACTGCCGAACTCGCTCCCAAAAAAGAGGGACACGACGGTGAGGAAAACAAGCAATACTCCGACACTCAAAGGATCGAAGTAAGAGATAACCAGTCTCAGACTAATGGATCAAAAGAGTCGATGGTCGCTGAGCCTCCCAATCTCTATCCCCGTGAGCCGCTAAGCTCCCGCATAGTAATCGGAGGGTGCGGAATCACTCCACCCGGAGGATTTCGCGCTACTACAAATAGATAAAACGAGAACAGTAGTACAAGAATTAGACTTTAATGATTTGCCCGCTATTTGAGAATCTCCTGAAGCATCGATTCATACTTTTATAATTGTATTGGAGTAATGAGGCTGTCTAACAACTTGTTAGACAGCCTCTATCATATCCAAAAATTACTTAACCAAAATATTTGTAATCGTTTTAGATACTTTATTGTTGGAATTTCGCGTAGATGAAAAGTTAGTCATCTTCATGTTTACTCTGGGAGTGTAGGCACTTGCCAAAGAGTACAATTTCCAATCACCTTTACCATTGTGAATTCTTGCCTTTTCAGACTTACCGTTGCTGTATATTTCAAGATCTCCATCATAACAGCAGTTTTTGTCAGACTTCTTAATTCCTAAAATTCTACGGTAGGTCTCTAATTGGAAGGCCATATTTACGCCGATACGACCTAATCTGAAATAGCTGGTGTACTTGCCGTTTTTAACTTTAACTTCGGCTCCATATTTTATGAAACTTCCATTATAAACAGGACCGGGTGCAGCTGCTTTGGGAGCAATAAGGTCATCTCCTACCATTACATAGCCATTCTTGTTGCCCAGCAGTTCAGCATTCTCGTCAACAAACGGCAGAGAAGGAGTCACATCTGAAGGATCGGTCTCGCTGAACATCAGAATGCTATTATACTTTTCTACACACTCGCGGATGATTGCCACACCGGAAATCGAGTCTGTTGTCTCTGCAAGGTCGAAAGCCTTGTCAAGCTCTTCATCCGCTTTGTTCAAGAGAGTGTATGCTCCGTCGAAACCGATTTTGTTGAAGAACTCCAGTTTGGCAGATTCGTCCATAGCCTTGACTGATGCCAAGGTACGGTCATAGGCTGCCTGATCCTTGAACTTCAGGATTTGCTCAGACGGCTGGGCTGACTCTGCGCTTGAACGTGAGACAGAACTGGAGAGGTCGCCTACATAGACTACCTCGTAGTCCTTTTCATGAGAAACCGCTGCCATTTGCGGTTCGTCGGCATTGCTGCATGACTGCAAGCCGAGCACCGTCGCGAAGACGGTGAGGAAAAAGAGAATCTTTTTCATTGTTTGTGATTTTGATTTAATTGGTTGATATTATACTGGGTTATCAATGTTTGCTTTTTCAGATTTTACAGCTTGCCGTCTCTGTTGAATTGTATTCTTAATGTCACAGAGCCTCCGCTACGCTTGTAAGTCATGGCTTTGTACTCGACTTCTTCAAGAGAAATCGAACCACCGGCTGTTGCAGGTGGACGATTGGCGATGTACTTCAGCATACATTTCAATGAAGCTTTTTGCTTCCCAAATCTTATTGTCATTTTAGTGATGCCAGTTGCTTCACGTCGGTCTTTCGACCATCTCATGTCGTTCTGGTCAGGAAGATCTGCTTCAAAGCAGAGACGATTGTTTCTGATTGTATGTTTGACGATTGTATGGGAATTTTCACCCTCAATCTTGATTTTACCGGTGAATGTTTTATCCGCAAGAAGATTCTCTCCAGTAGCACCGACACACTCAATCTCTATGTTGCATGATTTTGAACTCACCTGTACGGGTATGTACTCTTCTTTGTCGCACGAAGACAACAAGAAGGCTGAGATAAGCGCGATAACGCTTATCCCCCAAAAAGGAATTTTCATTTTAATATTCTGTTACTTTATTGTTTTGTCGAATGTTACTGTCACTTGCTCGGCTCTGTTGGATGGATCCAGACGCACTGTGGCGCAAGAGGATGTCACCAACAGAACCAAGAAGATAACAATAAAGACTACGTCCGTTTTAATTCTGCTTTTCATTACAGATTCTTCCGACAGAGATATTGGTCGAATTCATATTTTTGCCGCTGATTCCATCCACAATGAATGTGTCATAGATACCTTCTGCTCCGACATCTTCAATCGGAGTAAAAGATATTTTCAAAGTATTGTCGTTGACTTTGGTGACAGTGCAACCGGTCGATACGCACTTGAAAGAGCCGTCTGCATTATTGCTCTTGAAAGAGAGTGAAGTGTAGTTAGTACACTTAAGCGTTATCTCCCCGGTATAATCAGGGGATGCGACAACCTGCACCTGATTGACATAATCCGGAGTATAGACAGCGGTTATCTTCTTGTTGTCGTAGTTTGAGAACTCCCAGATTAATTGTGAGGGAGCATCATCGCTGCATGAAGCGAATGAGAGAGCCGAGAAGATTACGGCCGCAATTAAAAGGATCTTGTTCATTTTAGTTGTTTTTTTAATATTGTTTTCAAAAAATCTTTCAAATCAATGGTATATTTTGCTGATGACTGAGCTGCTACAACTCCTGCGCCAGTGGAAACATTGCTGTAGCCCCATTTTGATTCAGCGAGTCCTATATCTGACAGATCTCCTATGATACCTTCATCTGCATTCCATTTGTATACTGCCCAGTTGTAGTAACTCTGAGAGACTGTGGTGAGATAGAGATTCATGCCACATTCAAGAAGGGAATCATCATATTCTTCAGCTTTTGTATTAAATACATTGTCTGTGAAATTCAGATGAAGAGTGTAGGTCTTGCCAGAAAATTGACGGTCAGTGAAGAAAACAAAGTCTGTATCATCTCCATTGCCCATTACAGACTCAAATACTCCGACGTGTTCTTTGAATATCGGTTCGGAATTATATTCAAATTTGCCGACTGTGAAACTTGTACCCCAGCCATCCGTCAACTCGTCATCTGCTTCATCTTGCGATGGGCTGAACCAGTTGTACTCAAACTTATAATAATTATCCACACCAACAGGGTCGTTGACATCCATTTCGATATTCAAATTGAATGTTATATCCGCGAGCATCCCATAGAGGAAGAAATCCTCATCACCTTTCCAGATGTTTGTCACAACGGGAGAAATTTTTACATTTCCGACAGGTGTCGCGTGTGGCACGATGACTTCCGCAGTAGCAGTCCCATAGGTAGCACTCTCTGCCACAATCTTTATTTTATCGCCTTCTTTGGGGAGGTAGTCACTTCCCACAATCCTCTCGTTTGCAAGTATGGTAACACTGGCATCGGTCACTTTATGGTCGTTCTCGCCTTTTTTGTCATTGAACATCCATGTGTGCGAGACATTTACCTCTATCGGTTCCCCGGCTGTGATAAGCGAGTTCAGGCATAATACAGGCTTGGTGTCTATCTTTGGGTCGAAATCCTCATAACAACCGGTCATTAGCACCATCGACAATGCGGGTATGATGTATCTTAGAATTTCCATGTGTACGATATTGAAGGGATGATGGGTAATAGTTTCACTTTCTGGAATACAGGACGATTTGCCTTGTCAAGTGTCCTCCGAATAGCGATAGTATTCATGTGACAGTAAGCATTGAATAGGCTGAATGTCCAGTAACCACGCTTATTGCGGACTGTGCAGGAAAGATCAAGTCGATGATAAAACGGCAATTGATAATTGTTTATACGCGCTTTTAGCGGTGTCTCATCGCCATTATAGCCATTGTCGAATCCGGGCGATTCCCATACTTGTGGTAGCAATGTGAACCGATTGCCGGAATGTCCTGTCCAAGCAGCATTTACACTGACCTTATCGCTGATGTTCCAGTTAAGCAGAATGTTTATTGTATGCCGGTTATCAAAACGTGCCGGAAAGGTCTCACCCCCGTTTTTATCAGGGAAGGTTCGGTCTGACCATGCAAGAGAATATGATATATGACCGGTAAGTTTGCCATAAACCTTTTCAAATTTGAAGTCAATACCTTTGGATGTTCCTTTCCCGGAACACAACTGTGCATTCCACATCGCGGTCGGGGGTTGAAGATAATATTCCTCACGATAATCAATGAGGTTGCGCATAATCTTGTGATACCCTTCGACAGATGCGGCAAACACTTTGTTGTCAGACTGCCAATAGACTCCAAGTGAAATTTTGTCTGCATTTTGGGGTTTGAATCCTCTTGTCACGGGAACCCATTGATCTGTAGGTAGAGACAGATAGGTCTGGGACAGCTGATGCACATATTGATTGGTACGAGCATAGGCAGCCTTTATCGCCCAGTTCAAAACAGGACGGTAACTGAATGACAGCCTCGGTCCGAATCCGAAATCTGTTTTGCCATCAATGTTGAACAGCGATATGTGTAATCCTGCATTCATTCTGAACTTTTCGCTTATGCGCCAGTCATCCTCAACATAGATATTAGCCTCGTTTGCGGTATATGCCCATGTCGAGTCTCTGCTTTGTACCTGCGTAGTCCCGACAGTATAATTCCGGTCGGTTCTTGCCGGTAGGAAAGAATGTAATATATAATTGCCACCGAAACGGACACGATTACTGTCATTAGGTCTCCAATCAAAATCCGCACGTAGTATCCAGTCATTTATGTCATTTTTTGTTTTGGAAACAGAATGGGTTTCCATTATATTTTCAGGTGTTATATCCTTTTGTCGGTTATCTGATTCCATTGTTGAAAAATAACGTGTATAAGCAGTTGTAAACTCTGCCGATAAGTCTGTATTGAACCGATAATTAAATCCGGTCTGGACAACGAGATTGCCCCAGTGGAAATCATACTTGCTTTCATCATACAGTCCATAGGATGGTTCGTTCTTGTCGGAAGAACCTGTTTTAAGTATGTCATTACCAAAATATACCGAAGCAAAGGCAGACGCTTTATTAGAAAATCTGTGAGTCACTTTTGCATTCAGATCCATAAAGGCATAACGGAAACGTATTTTCTCTTCGTCATTGGATGAGTTTGCCAATGCCAGCATAGGGATTGACAAGACATCAAACAACGACCGGCGCAAAGCAACAGAATATGTCGTTTTTTTACTTATGGGTCCATCAATATTGAATGCGCCGGATGTAAGACCCAGCCTGAATGAACCGTGGTGACCTTCCAGAGAACCATTTTTAGTACGCACATCAAGATAAGATGACAAACGACCGTCATATTTTGCAGGGATGGAAGATTTGAAAAAATCGATATACCTTATCGCCTCAGGATTGAATGCCGAGAACAAGCCGGCAAAATGATTCACCTGATATAACGGCACATTATCAAGCATGTAAAGATTTTCATCTGATTCACCTCCATGCACGTGCATTCCTGCCATGCCTTCCTGTCCCTCGGAGATTCCGGGCTGTATCTGCAAAGCTTTTATTACATCGCTTTCGCCGAACATTACCGGAGTATTGATAATTTCCTGAGCGGTCAGTTTCTTAGCCCCTATTTCGGACGTCTCGACAGCCGGAGCTTCAAGACGTGACACAACAACGACTTCATCAAGCATTTTTGGTATTTCCAAAGAAGGCATGGCTACCGACAAGGAACTATCTTTCTTTGGTTTGAGTCCGGCACCTTGTTTGAGTGAACGACGTTTAAGGATAATATTCCTGCCTTTAATCTTGTATTCAATATCTGTATTCTTGAACATATCGTCGAGCACATTCTTCAATGGCTTTTTTTGTGCGTTTACCGATATGTGCATATCCTTCAACAATTCAGATGAATATACAAAATTTTTACCGGTCTGTTCTATAATTGACCTGAATACTACTGCGGCAGGTTGGTTGACAGCCTTGATTGTCACATTCTGTGCTGCTCCGACTGTGTATAGACACACAGCTAAGAAGAATAAAAGAAGTTTTTTCATCTTTCAACCACTATCATTTGAGTGTCTAAAATATCGTTGATTACAGCGATAAGATCAGTTGGAGTTCCCTCATAATGCAACGATAGTTTGTATTCTTCGGGGGTATCGGGGAGATTCCTGACTTCCACGTTGTAAACAGTCTCAATTTTCTCCACTACTTCAGCCAACTGAGCATTTTCAAAGTCGATGACTTTTACCTCAGCCAACGGACTTACAACAGGAGTCGAAATTTCCTGTCTCGAATTATCAACTCTATGGTAATCCTTATATATGATTGTGGCTGTTGCCGAAAGTATTACAGTGACAGCGATAGCAGCAGCCACCCTGTACCGTTTCCAAATTGACACTGAAGCCACTCCAAGACGTCGCCAGCCTGCATCGGCTGAAAAACGATTTTTTCGGTATCGTCTGGCTATGAAATCTATATTATTTTGTTCCATGATGAATGAGTCTTTTACTATAAAGACCCATCATCGGCAAAATGGTCCTATGCAGAAACAAGAAAAATATATACGTATTATAAAAAAGGCAGAAAGAAAGGTTTGTGACCATCTGAAAGAGCCTCCCTCAAGCGACTGAAAGCCTTGGTCATTTGGTTCTTTACGGTCTTAATGGAGATTCCCATTTCATCTGCGATTTCCTCATTTGTAAGCCCGTCGCGCTTACTCATAAGAAATATCTCACGGCACTTTTCAGGCAGTTTATCAATGGCTTTCCAAATTCTGGCATCTCTGAATGAAGTGTCGATTTCTTCTTCTCCGACATCGGGAATAGAATCTTCACCGAGCAACACATGCCTGTCTCTAAGATATTTAAGACAGGTATTGCGGAGGGTAAAATATATAAACGATGTGAAATTATCTATCTCATTTCCATTCTCATTATATATCCATGCTTTCATGAAAGCATCCTGTACAAGATCTTCGGCAACATCCGCATCATCGACAAGACGAAGAGCATACATGCCAAGTGGCATGTATAATCTTCTGAAGCATATTTCAAATTCTCGTGTTGTCATTGTCAATGATACATTTTTAATATCGGAATTACTGAGATAGGCATCAAATACCACTACCTGCCTATCTGTCGAGCCATTGTTTGAGGCGGCCTACTTTTTCCCTGCCCACCACAACCTCAATATCGGGATATTCAGCCACAATAATCTTTATTCTACGATTGAACCAGTTGGATACGCGACGTACAGAACTTATGTTCACTATCTGCTGACGCGTGGCACGAAAGAACTGCGCCGGATCCAACTGCGCGTCAATATCATCAAGCGACATTTCTACGGTGTATTGTTGCCTGTCTTTCATAAACAGGCGCGCTATTCCGGACTCGGCGGAGATATAACTTACTTCCGAAACGGGAACAGTTATATAACCGTCGCGGTCAGCGATAAGGAATCGTTGCCTGTATGCTTCGGATTTATTCTGCAACAGCCGGTAAATCTCTGCTATTTCCTTTGTGGCTGAAGTCGGTGTGAACATCCGCCGGCTTTTCTCGATAGCCTCGACAAGTTCATCCTTTTCAATCGGTTTGAGCAGATAGGCGATACCATTATAATTAAATGCCTTCAGGGCATATTCGTCGTATGCCGTGGTGAAAATCACAGGCACATTGTCCGGGATGTCCTGTAATCCGTCAAAGCTCAGTCCGTCGGTAAGCCTGATGTCAGCGAGTATAAGGTCTATCGCAGGGGCTTTCCGAAAGAAACCGCGTGTTTCAGCAACACTTGCCAGAGGTCCATGCACACGCGCATCTTCAACAGTGTCTTCAAGCAGCCTTATCAGTCTGTCGGCATTATGTTTTTCGTCTTCTATGACAAGAATGTTCATATCTGTTTTGTGTTTATAACAATGGCAGACTTACCAAATAATAATGTTCGGCGTCCTCAATCTGTATTTCCTTATCGCTCAGCAAGGCATAGCGGTTTATGATATTGGTCTGACCTATGCCTGTTGATTCCACCGACGGGGACACCAGCGGATGCTTGATATTTCTTATCACCATACGGTCGTTGTCTGGCACTATATTTATCATAAGCGGTTTTTGTGGCGAAATGGCATTATGCTTTATTGCGTTCTCGACCAGCAGTTGCAGTGATGCCGGAGGTATTTTCCCGGTTGATTTCCTGAGATTCGGGTCGATGCTTATTGCAATGCCATCGCCATGCCGCAGTTTCATGAGATAGATGTAGGAATCAAGAAACTTCAATTCATCCCTGACATCAATCAGATTGACGTTGAGATTTCTGACAATATGTCTATAAACTTTTGACAGATGAGACAGGAAATCGCAGGCGTTGTCGGCCTTACTTTCGATAAGTTCATACAGAGTACTGAAATTATTGAAAAGGAAATGCGGGTTTATCTGCATTTTCAGAGAATTCAGCTGCGACTGCAATGCAATCTCCTTCTCTTTCATCAAAGCCAGCTCAAGAGCCTGTTTTTCATTACGAGCCTCAATGATTGTCCTCATATAAAACGCATTGGCATATACGCTTGATATGAAAGTGGATATCATAGCGAATGTATAGCAACCTTTCATATTCATCAGTTCGTCAGTCAATGTGTTCCCGCTTCCGCCCCATATACAATCAAACAACTTCACCATACCGAATGCGACAAGATTGTTGAATAGCAGGATACATCCGGCAAGTATAATCATCCAATGGTATGAGACTTTGAATGGAGAATAACGGAACAGCAGATAGCAGAATCCCAACGATGTATAGGTGAATACGAAACACAACAATATATCAAACAGGAAATCGCTTGCCATCATCGTGCATATCTGACTGAATGTATTGGGGTCAAGAAACATCCATATGAGCATATACATGACGTAAGAGACGGCAGACAGGATCATACCGTTTTTCCAGTTCAGTATTTTTGTGGTTTCAGTTATCATCTCAATGCGGTATATCAGATTTTCGTTTTGCAAAGTTACATCATAAAAGGTCGTTGTCATAGATAAAACGGCGCGAACCCGCCAAAACAAGGGTTAAACCCGCCAAAACAGAGGTTGAACTGTACATGAGTGGCTACCGGTATATTGTAATCCTCCGAAAAGAGCTATGTACAGTTCAACTCCGAATATGTACAGTTCAACCCCCAATTTGCACGGTTCATTCAGAAAGTTCTTTCCGTAGCTGAGGTGTCGAAGTAATTTTGCACCCTGAAAAGAACATATTGAACTAACTGATAAAATGAATTCATCAAATCACCCGTGGACAAAAAGGCTTTGTCCACTGCTGGCCGTCGGCTCTATATTTGCGGCTGTCGGATGCAAACAACAGACAGTGCAGGAGGAAACGCGTGAACTACCTGTAATGACGGTCACCCATACTGATTCCGTCACAATCAATGAAAGCTATTCTGCCACAATCGAAGGGCGGCAGGATGTGGAGATCTATCCGCAGATTTCGGGTAAGATCACGCGTATATGCGTCAGGGAAGGACAGGAAGTGAATGCCGGGCAGCTTCTTTTCGTGATTGATCAAGTGCCGTATCAGGCTGCTGTGAGAATGGCGACTGCCAACGTCCATGCCGCCGAAAGTCAGGTTGCCACGGCGCGACTTGAAAGAGACAGCAAAAAGGCTCTGTTTGAAGGGAAGGTGATTTCTGAATATGAGTTGCAGACGGCGCAGAACGCTCTCGCCACCGCCGAGGCTACGCTCGAACAGGCGAAAGCCTCGCTGGTCGATGCCGGCAACAATCTGTCATATACCGAAGTGCGGAGCCCGGTAAAAGGTGTGGTCGGCACCCTTCCTTACCGTGTCGGCACCCTCGTGTCGCCCCAGATGGCTCAGCCGCTCACATCGGTGAGCGACAATGCCGAGATGTGGGTGTATTTCTCCGTCTCTGAAAAAGAATTGCAGGGAATGATGCGCAGGCACGGTTCCCGCGACAAGGTGCTTGCCTCATTTCCTCCGGTGTCCCTCACCCTCAGCGACGGAAGCGAATACCCGCACAGCGGATATGTCGAGACCCTGAGCGGGGTGGTGAATCCTCGGACCGGGGCAGTACAGGTGAAAACGGTGTTCCAGAATCCCGACAGGCAGCTTCTGAGCGGAAGCGTTGGCAATGTAGTTATGCCACACAGCGAACGGAATGTTATCGTTATTCCCAAGAACGCCACATACGAGGTGCAGGACAAGGTATATGCCTACCGGGTGAAAGACAACACGGCAGAGTCGGTTGAAATAAAGGTAGCCGCGTTCAATGACGGCAATGAGTACATAGTGCTTTCCGGTCTGGAGAACGGAGATGTGATTGTGACAGAAGGTGTCGGCTCATTGCGCGACGGTCAGGCATTAAAGACAAGGGAGGATAAGAGATGAATCTGAAATTCTTTATCGACCGACCTGTTCTTTCAATAGTCATTTCGGTCACCATCGTGCTTCTCGGCTTTGTGGGACTTGCCACATTGCCGGTGGAACAATATCCCGACATTGCTCCTCCCACCGTAAACGTGTGGGCAACCTATCCCGGAGCCAACGCCGAGACGGTGCAGAAAAGCGTTGTCATTCCGCTGGAGGAAGCCATCAACGGTGTGGAAGGCATGACATACGTGACATCGGAGGCTTCAAACGACGGAAGTGCGTCGCTCATGATATATTTCAGACAGGGAACCGACCCCGATATGGCAGCGGTGAACGTGCAGAACCGTGTGGCTACGGCGCAGAGCCTTCTTCCGGCTGAGGTAGTGCAGATAGGCATAACAACCGAGAAACAGCAGAACGCCGAACTCAAGACATTTGCATTATATGACCCCGAAGGCCGCTATTCCAAGCAGTTCCTCAACAACTATATCAAGATCAATGTCGAGCCTCGTATCAAACGTGTGCAGGGAGTGGGCAAGGTACAGCTCTTCGGCTCACAATACAGTATGCGCCTTTGGCTCAAACCCGACAGGATGGCTCAGTTCAGTCTTATACCTGAGGACATAGCCACCCTTCTTGCCGGGCAGAATATCGAGGCGGCTACGGGCTCGTTTGGCGAAAACCACGACAACGCCAATGTGTACACCATGAAATACCGAGGACGGTTCACGACTGCTGAACAGTTCGGTGATATAGTCGTGAAATCACTTCCGAACGGTGATATCCTCAGGCTTAAAGATATTGCCGATATAGAACTTGGCGACGAGGATTACAATTTTGAGAACATCATCAACGGCAAACCTGCGGCTATGATGACCATCTATCAGACCGCTGGATCCAATGCCTCGGCTGTCATAAATGAAATAGACCGGGTTTTGGAGGAATGTTCAAACGATTTGCCTAAAGGACTGGAGTTCGTGACCATGAGTGATACCAACCGCTTCCTCTATGCCTCGATACGCGAAGTGGGCTGGGCATTGGCTGTCTCTATATTGCTGGTGGTTCTTGTCGTATATCTCTTCCTTCAGGATTTCAAGGCGACATTGATTCCTACCGTTGCCATATTCGTATCCGTCATAGGCACTTTCGGGTTTATGGCTGTCGCAGGATTTTCAGTAAACCTGTTGACACTGTTCGCCCTTGTTCTCGCCATCGGCACAGTGGTCGATAACGCCATAATCGTGGTGGAGGCCGTACAGTCGAAGTTCGACTCCGGCTACAAATCGTCGTATATGGCTACAAACGATGCTATGGGAGGCATAACCTCTGCAATCGTTGTCTCGACAATAATATTCATGGCAGTCTTCATCCCTACCTCCATGATGGGCGGCACATCGGGCACTTTCTACAAACAGTTCGGTATAACTATGGCTGTCGCTGTGGGACTATCTGCGGTAAACGCACTCACATTGTCGCCGGCTTTATGCGCCCTTATGATGCGTCCGGCTGACGGTGATAAAGGATTCTCGGCAAAAGTGCGCAAGGCATATGATGCCGCATTCAGGGTATTGCTTGAACGGTATAAAAACGGGGTTCTGTTTTTCATCCGGCGTCCGGTAATGGCTTTTGCTGTTCTGGGTCTGGGTATCGGTCTGCTTGTATGGCTGATGCGGATAACTCCTTCGGGTTTTGTTCCCGACGAGGATACCGGCACTGTAATGGTGTCGCTCAATACCAAGCCCGGCACCTCCGCCAAAAAGACATTGCAGATAATAAACGATTTTGACCGTCAGCTTTCCGGCATTCAGGGTGTGGACTATCGCGGCGGCGTAGGTGGCTTCTCTTTTTCAGGCTCAGGCCCGACTTCAGGCATATTCTTCTTGTCGCTTAAACACTGGGATGAACGTAAGGATCCATCCGAAAGCGCGGGAGCAATTATGGGACAGATATATGCACTTGCTGACTCTGTGCCCGATGTGGAGTTTTTTGTCACTACACCTCCCATGATTCCCGGATATGGCATGTCAAATGGTTTTGACCTTTATCTTCAGGACAAAGTCGGAGGTGATCTTAATAAGTTCAAGGATGTTGCCGACGAGTTTGTTGCGGAATTGAACAGTCGTCCTGAAATAGAGATGGCATATTCGGCATTCAACACCCAGTATCCGCAATATTGGGTTGACATCGATGCCGCGCAGTGTGAGCGCGTCGGCATAACCCCGGCTCAGGTTCTGTCGACAATGGCGGGATATTTTGGAGGAAATTATGCGTCCAACTTCAACCGCTTCAACAAGCTGTACCGCGTAATGTTGCAGGCCGACCCGGCAACACGTGTCACCCCGGAGTCGGTAAAGCATTTCTATGTTCGCACCGGCAACGGCGAGATGGCTCCTCTGTCGCAGTTCGTCACCCTCACCAAAACCTACGGGCCTCAGTCGATTTCGCGCTTCAACCTCTACAACTCGATTGCGGTCAACGGTACTCCTGCCGCCGGATACAGCTCCGGCGACGCGCTGCGTGCTGTAGCAGAGACCGCCGAAAAAGTGTTGCCGAGAAACTACGGTTACGAACTCGGAGGCATAAGCCGCGAGGAGTCTGCCACAGGAAACAATGCAATAATAATATTCGCAATATGCGCGACGCTGGTGTTCCTTATTCTCGCCGGACTTTACGAGAGTCTGCTCCTGCCGCTGGTGGTCATAATCTCGATACCCTGCGGACTTATGGGCAGCTTCCTGTTCGCAAAACTGTTCGGGCTTGAAAACAATATTTATCTCCAGACAGGACTTATCATGCTGATCGGTCTTCTTGCAAAGACCGCGATCCTCATCACGGAGTATGCCGGTGAGCGTCGCAAGAGCGGCATGACGCTTAAACAGGCGGCTGTCGGTGCCGCGAAGGCACGTCTGCGCCCGATTCTGATGACGGCACTGACAATGATATTCGGCATGCTTCCGCTGATGTTCGCATCGGGCGTGGGTGCAAACGGCAACTCCACTCTCGGCACCGGTGCTGTCGGCGGTATGGTTGTCGGCACACTGACACTGCTGTTCCTCGTGCCGGCACTGTGGATGGTATTCCAGAAGATTCAGGAACGTTTCAGCCCTGTCGAGCCGAAGAACCCTGACTGGGCACTGAGCGCGGAGCTTGAAAGGGTTGCCAATCTCAAAAATCAGAATAAAGAAGATGAAAAATAGAATGTTAATATGTATGGCTGTCGCAGGAGGTCTGCTTACCTCCTGCGGAGCCTACCGCAAATACCAGCCGGTATCATCCGTGCCCGACAACCTTTACGGTGCGGAGATTACGCAGACCGATACAGCATCCATAGCGTCAATGGACTGGAAAACGTTGTTCAACGACCCCTGTCTTCAGTCGCTTATCGACACAGCTCTTGTCCGCAATACCGATTATAATGTAGCCGGGTTGCGCACCCGTCAGGCTCTTGCCTCTCTTGGCGCTGCTAAACTGGCATATTTCCCGTCACTGAATTTTGGCGCGGACGGCAATGTCTCCCGCTATGACGGACTGACAACAAAGACATATAATATAGGTGTCAACGCGTCGTGGGAGATTGACATATTCGGCAAACTGACAGCCGCCAAACGCGAGGCTGCGGCTGCTGCGGTGTCGGCATCGGAACAGGCACAGGCTGTAAGGACACAGCTCATAGCCACTGTCGCCACATCATATTACTCTCTGCTGATGCTTGACCGTCAGGTGGAGATAGCAAAATCGACGCTCGCCAACTGGGATGAGACAATCCGTGTTATGGAACTGCTGAAAACCGCAGGTTTGGCTAATGAGGCGGGCATACTTCAGACCAAAGCCAACAGGACCGGGTTGCAGGCTGATATAGTGGCGATGGAGAAGAGCCGGAAGGAAGTTGAAAACTCTCTGTCGTCGCTGATTGCACAGGCTCCCGGCGAAATCCGACGCGGCAGTATGGATGAGATCTTTTTCACCGATAATCTTTCGGTCGGACTCCCTGTCCAACTGTTATCCAACCGTCCTGACGTAAGAGCCGCTGAAATGGAAGTGGCGAGGACGCACTATGGCATAGGCATGGCACGCGCTTCGTTTTACCCGTCGCTGACACTTGGCGGAACAATTGGATTCACCAATAACGGCGGTGTCGTTGTCAATCCCGGACAATGGCTTCTCAACGCGGTCGGACAGCTTGTACAGCCGATATTCAACCGCGGGCAACTTCGGGCGAATTACAGGATAGCCGAGGCTGAGCGCGAGATAGCGTTATTACAGTTCAACCAGTCGCTTATCAATGCCGGAAACGAGGTAAACAACGCTCTGAGCGACATCTCGGCGGCAAGAGAACGCAGTGTGTTGATAAAGGAACAAATCGGGTTGCTGAGCGATGCCGTGACCAAAACAGAACTGCTTATGCGCCACTCTCCGACAAACTATCTCGAAGTTCTGACTGCGCAACAGGCATTACTCGCCGCCCGACAGACAGAGGTGCAATGCCGATACGATGAGATTGCCGGAATTATCACTCTTTATCACGCTCTCGGAGGCGGCAGATGATATAACTTGAAACACTACTGTCCACTAAAAATGGACGTGGTTAAAAATTAAATAAATTCGGTTCACT
>ENA-ORMR01000087-ORMR01000087.1-human-gut-metagenome-genome-assembly--contig:-NODE-87-length-114986-cov-39.023484_pt1 | contig 114986 bp, 87 predicted proteins | sample MGYA00242107_ERZ509003 | MGnify/ENA primary metagenome ERZ509003 (study PRJEB26280, sample SAMEA2338699) | human gut metagenome | biome: human gut; feature: human-associated habitat; material: faeces...
ATACTGCGAAAGTGGAAAAGTAGGTAACCGCCCCCTATCCGAGCCCGGAAGGCCAGTTGGCCCTCCGGGTTCTTTTTTTTGTGTGCCTGCGGCGGAGCGGCCGTTCACTCCTGCGCACTTTTTCCCGGCTGAAGCCGGGGAGCGGGGACAAAAAGGATGTGGCAGGGCTTTTATAAAGTGAGGCCTTTGAGCTTTAGCTGCATGGTGGAGCAGAGGCCTTTGAAGCCTATTTCTGCGAAGAGAGGGCGTGCGACGGTGGTTGTGGTGAGGTATATGCTGCCGCAGCCGAGTTGCGTGGCTTTATCGACGAGCCAGCGGACGATTATATGGGCGATGCCCCGGCGGCGATATTCTTCGCGCACGTAAATATCGGTGAGGCATGCGAATTTTCCCGACGGATTGTCGGGTGTAGGTAATTCTTCGGTAATGCTTATTGCGCCGAACCCGGCATGGCTGCCGTCGGCTTCCGCTATAATGGCTATGTGCGAACCATCGGCGATGTGCTTCTCGTAGTATGTGCGGGCGGCTATAAGCAGCGCTTTTGAGGGCGTGACGCCGTATATTTGTGTGATGATCTCCTTGCGCCAGTGCAGCAGCGTTGGTAGGACTATTACCTGTCGTATATCTATGTTCATTCCGTTTTTTTCTATAGATAATTGCTGCGCAGCCCTAATTGTTCACTCTGCAATGATACGAAAAAAGCCCGGCGCGTACCGGGCTTGGTATGGGAGTGAAGAGATTCCTAATCTTCGAGGTAGTAGGTGATGTAGGTGACAACCCGGACAGTCTTGATGTCGGGGGTGTACTGGTCGCGGTCGTTGATGCTGAACTGACCCTGCGAGGCTGTCTTTATCTTGCCGAGCTTGCTGTCGGAATCGCCGGCGAATTTGTCGGCGGCCTCGCGGGCGTTTGCGGTGGCCTCGGCAATCATCTCGGGCTTGATGTTGTTGAGGTCGGTATATTCGTAGCTTGTCTGGTAGTTGTAGTCGCCGGCAACTACGGCTATGCCCTGGCGCAGGAGCTCTGTCTGCTTGTTCATGAGGGCGCGCACGGCGTCGATCTTATCGGAGGTCACTACTACTACGTTTGTCACCTGATAGCGGTATCTTACTTCCTGGTTGCCGTAGCGGTCGGCGGCGTTGTCGTAGACCTGGGGCGGATTGACAGAGATCTCGGCCTCGGTGATGCCGTTCGATTTGAGGAATTGCAGTATGGCGTTGTTGGTGGACTGTATGTGGGTGTAGATTGTGGCAAGGTCGTTGCCCATTTCTTTGGTTACGATAGGCCAGGTAACTTTGTTGGCGCGCACTTCTTTTTCGCACAGACCGCGAACGGTTACCACACGGTCGCGGTTGGTGAAATTATCGATGCCGGCTTTGAGAGCAAAGCCGAGAATGACAATAGCTACGCCGATAATAGCGGCTGAAATTGCATTTTTCATATTCGGAAATTGTTGTTTTATGTAGTGTCTCAGAAATATAGAACAAGGGCGGCAACGAGTTTGTTGTCGTCGGAGGGAGAGTTGGCCTTACGGTCGCCGGGATAGAAGTACTGCTCGTAGTTTATGCGGAAGTCGCAATGGAGCTGTCCCTTGATGTATGAGGCCGTTGTGCCGAGTGTGAGGCGGTTGTTGCCGACATAGTTGTCCACAAGCACGCCGTCGAGGGGAATGCCGCTGCTGGAGTCGGTGATGCCGTCGAAGCGAGCCTGGAAAGACCAGCGGTTGACGACTGCCGAGCGCACGGGGAATCCGTAGTCGATCTCGAAATTGTAGCCGTGGGCGTCCTTGTGGGCATGGCCGGCATAGGTGCGGAAACAGTATTCGGCCTCGATGAACCATGCGCTGTTCTGAAAGGTGACGGAGGCGTCGGCCTGATTGACGCGTACGCCGTTTACGCCCGGCTTGCGCGACATGAAGCATATCTGTGGCATCAGTCCGCCGGGAGTGGTGTAGTTGGCTTTGATGGAGTAGGTGAGGGCGCGGTTCCAGCCGGTGTGGTCGGACATGTCGGTGCCGTTGAAGGCGCCGCCTTCGAAATAGAGTCGGGTCGACGGAACGGTATAACCCACTTTCACGCCTGCCGCGCGAAGATTGCCGAAGTCCTTGCACATCGATGCGCGGTTGGCGAAATGATAAAGTGCCGGAGCGCGGCTTGCGCCCACCGAGAATGGTACGCGGCTCTGCCCGGCGGTAATCTTGAGGCCGGGCAGGGGAGTTACGCCGACGTAGGCGTCGAGGATTTTGATTTTGCCGCGGTCGCAGAGGTCGACCTGAAAGAAATATTCGGCCACCGGAAGCACTTTGCCGCCAGCGCTGAGACGTGCGTTGCGCACCATGAATCGGCTGTCGCCTGTGGTGGTCGACATCTCGTAGAAGGTGCGGAATGTGCCGTGAAATTTGGGCATGTATGACGCGGGAATACTGATGGTCTTGACCGCTGTCGTGTCGGCGGCGCCGGCAAAAGGCACCGCAGTGAGGAGGAGAAGAAGAATCAGTGCATTGCGTATCATTTCAATAGTCGTAGACAAGTTCGAAATCGTCGAGGTAGAGCACAGAGCCGTTGCCTCCGGTGAAATAGTCGCCATATTTGCTGGCGGAGCTTGTGATGAGAATGTATTTGGGCACACGCGATGTCGAGTTGTACTTGAGTTCGAATTCGAACGGTGTCCACACGTCCACGGTCTGTCCCTTCTGCATGGAGCCGTAGGCTATAACGCAATCGTCGTCGGGATCGAAAAGCTGACGGTTCGACGGATTTGTGCGAATTTCGTATGGTTCGTCAGAGTCGATCAGAGCCACCCATACTATGCAGGTGTCGGGCTGACCGATGAGATGGTTCATTTCGGTAGACGAACGGTCGATAGTGACGCTGTTGTATTTAAACATGCCCTTGAGTCCCGTGGGACGCTGTGTAAACGGACGTCCGAAACTGAGGACGCCGTTGGTGCCTTCGGTGCGCACGTATACTCCGGCGAATAGATTGCCTGCGGCGAGTTTGCCAAGGAAGCTGATGCCTACGAAGCGAGTCTCGAGCATGGCTGCCCAGCCGGTGCCGGTGGGAGTGTCGGTGGTGGGCACGGAGTTGGAGTTGCCCAGGGTTGTGGCGCCCTTGTTGCCGGTGCCCCAGTAGGGCTCGCCGTTTTCGGCCCACGGGCACCATACCTTGCCGTCGAGCCACCAGTTTTCGAAGTCGGCGTTTGGCGGCTGTACTATCGAGCCGGTGGTGAATCCCACTTCCTCGCCTATGTCGGTGCCCGAGTATGTGCGGGCCACATAGGCTGTCTGCGGCGAGAGGTGGTCGATGCGTCCGGTGAAGCTGCCGCCGGTCTGAGTGACGGCTTCCGAGGGTATGCGTATCCAGCGGGAATCGGACTCGAGGCGGTATTCCACGCCGTTGTCGAGGCCTTCCTCGGCCTCTCCGTGTACCCACGCCACGCAGGTCCATGCATCGACGCCTGTGGTGCGCACGGCCACGTCGACGGGCACGGTTGTGACTGTCCATGTGTACTCGGTGCCGTATTCGGTCACTTTTATCTCGAACGGGCTGCGTCCGTCGAACGTGCAGCCTGGGTCGATGGCCGGAACATAGGCGGAGCCCGACGGTCCGAGCTTGGCGCGGATGATACGCACGGCCGAGAGGTCGGCTGTCTCGCGGACATATACCACTACGGTACGGTCGGCCGCGTTGATCTCGGTCTGACCCATCTGAGCCTCGACTTCGAAGTAGCGTTCGATGGTCTGTTTGCCTACGATCTGCCACTCCCAGTCCTGATAGAGGCGCAGGGTGACGTGCAGGGGCGATGACAGGTCGACGGGCCCGGGGAAGGGGCTGTCGACAATCGAAGCGCCGGCCGTAACGGTGTACTGCGAGAAGCGCACCCGGCTTATGTCGGTTTCTTCGGGAAAGGCGATGGTGGCAGTGCGCGAGGCGCTGTCGATGAGTGTGCCGGCATCCTGTCCTTCGGCCACGAGATCGACGAAATTAGGCTGGATGCGTGCGTAGGGGATATCGTTGTGTATGCACGAGCACAGCAGAAGCAATGCTGCGGTGGCGCAGAGATGTATCGGTTTCATCATCATATCACGACCATGAGGCCGAAGTTAATGTTGAAGATATTGAATCGGAAATTGGCACCGGATGTGTTTCGCGTGCCTTCGTCGATGCCGTCGGTGGTCTGGTGTTCATGCTGGTATTTGAGGCCGAACACGCCGAACGACACGTTGAACGACAGATAGTCCTGTATGAACACGCACAGGCCGGGGCTGAAATTGAGCGAAGCCTTGGTTATGACCGTGCGGGTGTCGCGGGGCACGCCGTTGTACTGGCGTTTGAATCGCGAGGAGCCGCTGCCGAAGGCGAGGTCGACTTCGTTGAATATGCCGAAGCGTCCGTTGTGGTCGAGGCCCACATAGTTGCGGTAGAATGTCGACACGGCGAAGCTCTGCTGATAGTAGCTGACGTCGCGGAGCGAGAAGTTGAGATCGTCATCGAAGTCCACGGCGAGGCTTGCGAGGTCGGCCACACCGCGGCTGTAGTCGAATTTAAGGCCGACGGCCTGATTGGAGCGCACGAAGTACTGCAGGTAGGGCTTCACCGAGTAGATCTTGCCTTTGAAATTGAAGTCTTCGAGCACCGACAGCACGCTTATGTCCTCGGTCTGGAGCTCGCCGTAGGCGGCCGTGATGCCGAAGCCCCATTTCCCTTTGGGGATGAACATGTAGTTGAACAGACCGCGGTCGAAGCGTCCGAAATTGCGCTCGGGCAATATGACGCTTACGGTGTCGCCGTTGACCACCACTTTTTCGAGTGTCTCCTTGTGCACTGGCGCGTCTTTCTTTCTTACGATCGACTGTGCCTGCAACTGTGCGGCGCAGAGAGCTGCCGCAACTGTCAATAGTATTAATCTCAGGGTCTTCATGGCTTAAATATAGAATGTTACCCCGAAGGTTATCGAGAAAAGATTGACACGGAAGTTGGCGCTCTGGTGGTGGTAGTTCTGCACGTAGATCTGGTCCTTGACAGCGCGGTGGTGGCTGTAGTTGAAACCGAGAACGCCCACGTTGACCTCGATGGCCGAGTAGTTGTTCAGGAACACTGCCAGACCGGGTGCTATACCTACGTTGAGGTCGAAATTGCGCTGATATGTGCCGGTAAGGTCATCGCCTGTGCCGCTGTAGATTTTCGACTGTCCGCCGCCGAGCTGCAGCTGCACCTCGTTGAATAGGCCGAAGCGGGTGCTGCGGCCGAGGCTGAGATAGCTGCGGAAGAGGGCCGTGCCCTGGTAGCTCTGGCTGATACTGTAGAGATTGTCGACATCGTAGGACGTCTCCGAGTCGAGTACGAGGTTGGCCGAGCTGAGCCGTGTGCGCTGGCGAGAGTAGGAGAAGCGTCCGCCGGCGGCCAGATTGTCCTTGAAGCAGAACATGAGCATCGGGCTTACCTTGAATGTGTAAGTGTCGCCGTTAAGATTCTCTATGATAAGGAACTGATACTTGTCCTGGTCGGATTGCGAATAGCTCACGCTCACGCCGGTGATCCAGGCTCCCTTGGGCACGAAGCAAACCTGTTCGAGGTTTCGCTTGAAAGTCTCCTGGGCCGATGCCTCGGAGGCCGTAAAGACCGCCGTCAGCAACGCCAGGCATAATAGAGCATGCCGGAGTTTCATTGAGTAGTGTTATATGGTGAATGTTAGATATTTACAAGGTCGGCCGGACTCGAGCGGTCGGGGTCGGAGAAAACCCGCCACTTGGGTTTGCCCGGGCATTTTGCCGCAATTTCCCGGCAACGGTTGTAGAGGGTGACATTACTGTCGATAATAGCCTGCAGGCGCGGCCATTCAGCCAGTTCGCGGAGGGTGTCGCGCGAGAAGGTGGCGGCTATTTCGGTGCATCCGCTGCGCGCGTTGTCGCAAAGGGCGGTGTAGAAATCCTGAATGTCGACGTAGTTGTTGCTCATCACGCGCTCCTGGAGCGATATCCGGCACGCGGCTTCGTAGAGCGGCTCCAGGTCCACGAAAGGACCCACAAGGGCTATGGAACGGTCGTAGACCGATACCTGCTTGCGCACCTTGTCGCGGAAAATTTCGAGAGCATGGGCCAGATTCACGATGCCGAACGACCATCCGGCGCGTTCGATGCTGTCGCACAGCTCGTCGAAAAGTGCCTGTACTTCGGCAGCGACTGTCTCGGAACTCAGGAAAAGCCTGAATTCGGCTTCGATGCGGCTCCGCACCTCGGGGCGCAGGGCATCGGGCAGCTTGTTGACCGGCACCGACGGCGATCCCAGCAGCGACGGCGGCAGGGTGGTGCCTATTAGCTGCATGGCCTTGTTTTCGATCAGTCGCGACAGGCGGGCGAAAGCGCCCTGACCCATCATTATGTCGTTGTATATCTTGTTTGCTATCTTTCCGGGAGGCGGTGTATCGTCGCGCAGCAGGGCGGCGTTGATGAGGCGCGCCAGCTCTTCGGGAGAGGATTTATAAGAGGGAGTGGAGTCCATGTGATGAATGTCGGCTTGTTATGCAGGTGCAAATTTAGCAAAAAAATTCGTATATTTGCCATCATGTACCGCATAGTCCGTATACTGCGAATATTGATAGCGCTCATAGCCATGGGTGTGCCCACATGGGCGCTTCTGGCAGGCTACGACAGCGTATTCGTGCGCATGCAGATACTCACGGCGCTGCTGTCGGGGAGTGCCGTGTGCCTGGTGTTCTGGGCGGCGGTAGCCCTGGTCTATGGCCGTATCTACTGCTCCACGGTGTGTCCTATGGGCACGTTTATGGACTGTGTGTCGGCATTTTCGCGCAAGGTGCGCCGCAAAAGCCGCGCTTACCGCCATTGCGAGCCGTCGTCGCGTACGCGGGTCGTGTTCCTTGTCGTAGCATTCGCACTGATGCTCAGCGGATCGGCTGCCATACCGGCTCTCATCGATCCCTATACCGGCTATGCGCGCATGCTCGAGCAGTTTGTCATGGTGCCTCTGCATCTTGGCGATTCTGTGCTGTTTTCACTATCGTCCCTGGGCTTGGCAGCTCTTACGGCTATAATCGTAGTCGGGTTTGCCTGGCGTCGCGGACGCCGTGTATGCAACACATTCTGTCCTGTCGGCACTCTGCTCGGAGCTGCCTCGAGGCAGTCGGTGCTCCACATGGACATCAATACCGACCTGTGCATCAACTGCGGCGAGTGTGAGCGCGTCTGCAAGAGCGAGTGCATAAATCTCATTGACCATACAGTCGATGCCTCGCGCTGTGTGGTGTGCTTCGACTGTGCTGCCGTATGTCCTAACGGGGCTATAACCTACCGTGCGGGGCGTCATCGCCTCCGTACCCCTCTTATGCAACCAAAAAGCTAAGTCTGACATAAACCTGATCTTATCTTATGAACCAAAAAAAATTGTTCCTGACCTTTGCCCTTGCCGCGATGGCATGTCCGGCACCGATGTCGGCTGCCGACATAAAGGTTGACGTACACACCGTTCTGAATCCTGTAACGCCGTATATCTATGGCTCCTGCATCGAGGATGTGAACCACGAGATATACGGCGGTCTGTATGCCCAGCGAATCTTCGGCGAAAGCTTCGAGGAGCCTCTGCCGACGCCGCGCTTCCGCGGATTTTCGTCGTACGAAGGATCATGGGACATGCGCGACGGTGTACTCCATGCCACGGCATTCTCCGGCTCGAAGATGGTGAGCGACAGTACGACGCCGGCCGATGGCGAAGTGTCGGTCGACCTCCGTTTTCCCGACGGCGGCGAGAGCGCCGGCCTTATAGTGCGCGCATCGCGTGCAGGCAACGGGGCCGACAATTTCTACGGCTACGAAATCGGTCTGAGCGCCGACGGCAAGCGGGTGATCATAGGCAAGCATAAAAACAACTTCGAGCATATACGCGATGTCGCCGTCGACTGCGATCGCCGGGGCTGGAACACACTGTCGGCCAAAATGAAAGGCAGCCGGATAGATGTGTGCCTCAACGGCCGCAAGGTGACATCGTTCACCGACCGCGACGCCGACCTCGCCGCCGGTACCGCGGCACTGCGTGTGTGGAACGCCGATACCGAGTTCCGCAATTTCCGGGCGCCCGGCCATCGCTTCGCTTTCGAGCCTATGCCCGTGCCCTCTGTAAGCCGCCACTGGGACGGCTTTGCCTCCGACAGCACGCTTGTGCGCTTCGTCCACAGCGGCGAAGGTGCCTTTCACGGCGATATGTCGCAGATAGTGGAACTGCGCGGCGACGGCGTGGCCGGTATCGCCAACTCGGGCCTCAACCGCTGGGGCATCGATGTGAGCCGCGGCGAGTGCTTCGCCGGCCGGGTGTATCTTAAGTCGCCCGACTATCGCGGTGCGGTGACTGTGGCGCTGCAGAGCGCCGACGGCAGGCGCACCTACGCTTCGGAGAAGATCGAAAATGTCGGCGCCGACTGGGCCGCGTATCCTTTCGAACTATGTTCGGAAGCTGCCGACAGCGCCGCACGCTTCGCCATATCTATCGACCGCCCGGGCAGTGTGGCCGTCGACATGGTCACCCTTATGCCCACCGGCGACAAGCTGTTCCACGGGCTGCCCATGCGCCGCGACATTGCCGAGGCCATGCAGGGCGAGGGGCTTACTTTCCTGCGCTACGGTGGTACCATGATAAACGCTCCCGAATATCGCTTCAAGAAAATGATCGGCGACCGCGACCGCCGTCCGCCCTACCACGGGCACTGGAACCGCTGGTCGACCAACGGTTTCGGCATCGAGGATTTTGTGGCCCTTTGCGAGAAAGCCGGTTTTACGCCCGCTTTCGCCATCAATATAGAGGAAAGCCCCGAGGATGTGGCCGACATGATAGAGTATCTCAACGGCAGCACTGAGACAGAATGGGGCGCCATGCGCGCCGCCAACGGCCATCCCGAGCCTTACGGCGTGCGCTACATAGGCATCGGCAACGAGGAAGTGCTTTTCCACGGCGACCGCGCCGACGAGTACGACCACTATGTGGAGCGCTTCAATCTGCTCTACGACGCCATCAAGAGCAAGGACCCGTCGGTAATGCTGGTGAACACTGCCTGGTGGCGACCCGACTCCCCCAATATCGAGAAGGTATTCCGCGCGCTCGACGGCAGAGCCGACTACTGGGACTATCACCCCTGGGCCGACGCGCTCACCTCGGGCAAGGAAGTGGAGGCCGAGCTGCGGCGCATGCGCGATATGTTCCTTGGTTGGAATCCCGGCACAAAAATGAAATGTGCAATATTCGAGGAAAACGGTGTGACGCACAACGTGCAGCGCATGCTCGGCCATGTGACCCTGCAGAACGCTGTGCGCCGCATGGGCGACTTCGTGCTCACATCGTGTGCCGCCAATGCACTGCAGCCATGGCTGCAGAATGATAACGGCTGGGACCAGGGTCAGATATTTTTCAGCCCCGGCAAGGTGTGGTGTCAGCCGCCCTACTATGCCCAGCAGATGGCTTCGCGTGCCCATCAGCCCTTCCTTATCGCATCCGAAACAGATGATCCCTCGGGCTGCCTCGACGTGACTGCCACCCGCAGTGCCGACGGCCGCACCGTGGTGCTCCATGTGGCCAATACCGGTGCCGCGGCCACCGATGCCAATATAGCTGTCGACGGCCTCGGCTGTGTGTCGCATGCAGGCGCCGTGACGCTCTCGGGTGCCCCCGATGACCGCAACACCCCCGCGCAGCCGCATGCCGTGGTGCCCGCGCAGCGCGAGCTTCCCCTGTCGGCGCAGCAGACAGTGACCCTCCCGCCGTACTCCTACACTGTCATAACCCTTTCCGAGTAAGTCCGCAAGGCCTCGAAGAGGCTGCATCAGTGTACAGCCCCGGGCGCTCGCGCCCGGGGTTTTGTTGTGTGTGGTGGTGGCGCGCCTCGGCGAGGCGCTGCTGTGTGCCGCGGGAAGATACGGTAGCGCCTCGTCGAGGCGCGGGTTGGGTTCATGGTTTTCACCCCATGCGCGAGCGCATTGGGCTGTATACAGGTGCGGCCTCAGCGAGGCCTTTTCGTGGGGGATTGGTGTGGTGCAGGGATCTCTTGTAGGCCTCGTCGCCTCGCGTCAGAATCTATATTTTACGCCCAGGTTGAGCGAAATCCGCTGCACGCCATCCGCGTAGACTTTACCGTCGGGATATTCCTGCAAAGTGCCGAAGAACGACGATATATAGGCCAGAGTGCCCGTAATGCCTATGTGCCGGTTCAGACGGTACTCGACATCTCCCATCATCGTGACTGCGAAGCCATAGCGGGTGTGACGTATTATTGTTTCATCTCTGAGTTTCAATGACTCGGTGAGCGTGCTCAGACCCATACCGGCCTTGAAGGAGAAGGCCCATCGCCCGCCCGGACGCAAAACATCGACTACGAACTGCGGCGCGAACGTATTGAGCATGAAAGTGGATTCCCCCGGAGCCAGACCGGTTCCGCCTCCCATTGCCAGCGCCAGATTTTTGTTCGTGTAGAAGCCGTTGTACAGCAGCCCGATGCCAAGGCCCGATTTCGATAATATCCAGTCGTAGCCAGCCATCCATTCATAACCGACTTTATTGTTGGCCGTCGAATATTCGTCGAACACCTTCGAGGTGATAACACTTGCACCGCCCGATATATAAACCATATGACGCTTACCGGCCACCACTGCCGAATCGGCCTGCGAGACTTCGCCCTGTGCAATAGCCGGCAATACCATAAACGCAAGAATCAAAGCGAAGCAGCTCCTCAAATTCCCAATTCTCATGAAAAAGGTTGATTTATATTTATGAATAATTTGCAAGTTCGTTAATATCCGTCACTCCATATTACCGTCATAGACGATAGTCCAGTCCATAGCCTGCAATTCAGGAAGTGTATAAAACTTTGTTATACTTTTAACGTTGGATGTGTCGGCCCGACTTTTTACATAATTATCAGGATTGACAGCTTCCATAAAAATTATTTTCAAAAACATGGGACTGTTGATATCTGTTTCTGTATTAACGTTTTCTATCCAGCATTTACCATAAGGCTTAATGAAGTCGATATATTTTCCCCCTTCCCAGATAGTCGGGTCACCGTCCCAAAATGTATTTGCCAGAATACATAAATCATTAGGTGTTTCGTTTATTACAACTATATTATAGTACTCCGGAGATTCGTATGTACAACTTGTTTCCGATAGGCAGAAAAGCAATATCAGAATTATAGGGGCCAAAACAGTATTTTTATTCATTTTCAAATCCATTAAACGTTACAGTACAATCCATCTGAATCAGTTCCCACAGGGAATATTTAAGAAACAGAAGTTTACGAGATTCGCTGTCATCTAGCTCTTGATTTAAGATGTCGGTATCTATATTAATATCCTTGTCGCTAAATAAAAAAGCGACATAAGACCCATCTCGATTATTTTTTTCAACAGTTAATGTATATTCAAAACACTCGCCCTTTGAAATGATTATACTGGGTCCTGATGGATTTACAATATCGTTCTTATCAACAGTAATCGAACCATATGTCAGGGTATAATACACCGATATATCCTGAGTTGAATTGTTTACAATTTTTACTCTATAATTGTCAAAAATTTCAACACAAGAACACATCGTTGCTACCACCACAATAGCAATCAAATACAGAAATTTACTTTTCATATGCCTTCTTATAAGAATGGTATAAAATCCCAAAAACTTATATGCGGACTACTTATAGGATGCTCATCTCCTTGGTTGAATCTTCCGGTCTGCGGATTGATGTACCTCGTCTCAGATCCATCAGAAAATGCAGTTTTATTGAAATAATTAGGGCTATTTTCCTTATATCCGGCTGCTCCACTGCCATATTTCTTGTCGAAATGCTCTGCTCCCAACCTGCTCGCATTCACTTCAAACCACCGGTTACGATGCTCTCCTCCTCCTGCGTACTTCTGATACAAAGCACTCTCCAAACTCGCCAAACCGATGGTTGGCAGGTATAAGGTTCTAAGCCATTGACTTTGAATGTAATGTCCGTATTCATGAACAAAAAGATGCTTCCTTCGCGGTGGGCGAAATGAAAGGTTGGAATTTTTCATGGGTTAGAGGGCCTTTGATGAATTTTGTGCAATTTAGGGACTATTTTACAGACGGGCAAATTTAGCGGGGTGTTTTATAGCACTTTTGTTTAAATTTCCACAAAAGTATATAATTGCTCCTGACTTTTCTATTTGCTTGAGGGGCAGGGGGCGATATGACGGAAAATTGTTGTATCTTTGTAGTTCGGACAAAAAAGATACGATATGGAATTCCGCTTAAGTTCTCAGTACGAGCCCACCGGCGACCAGCCTCAGGCCATACGGCAGCTTGCCGAGGGTGTGGAGGCCGGCCGCGAGGCGCAGACGCTGCTTGGCGTCACCGGTTCGGGCAAGACCTTCACTATGGCCAATGTCATAAAGGAGGTGCAGCGTCCCACGCTCATACTCAGCCACAACAAGACTCTTGCGGCGCAGCTCTACAGCGAATTCAAGCAGTTTTTCCCCGAAAACGCCGTGCAGTACTTCGTGTCGTACTACGATTACTATCAGCCGGAGGCCTATATACCGTCGGTGGACAAGTATATCGAGAAAGACCTGATGATCAACGACGAAATCGACCGCCTGCGCCTTGCCACCACTTCGGCGCTGCTGTCGGGGCGGCGCGATGTCATTGTGGTGTCGTCGGTGTCGTGTCTCTACGGCATGGGCAATCCAGAGGACTTCCACGAAAATGTCGTTACGGTGACGCGCGGCATGAAGATAACTCGCAACCAGTTCCTGCGCAAGCTCGTGGCGGCGCTCTACTGCCGCAGCGAGGTGGAGTTCGGGCGCGGATCGTTCCGCGTCAAGGGCGATACCGTCGACATTAGGCTCGCCTACGAGGATATAATTGTGCGTGTGGTGTTCTGGGGCGACGAAGTGGAGTCGATAATCACCGTACATCCCGACGACAACGCCCATCTCGGCACCCACGACAGATTCAATATCTATCCCGCCAACCTCTTCGTGACCTCGCCGCAGCGTCAGGCTGCAGCCGTGGCACAGATACAGCTCGACCTGGGACGCCAGGTGGCATTTTTCACCGGCGAGGGGCGCGACCTCGAGGCCCAGCGCATCGAGGAACGCGTGACCTACGATGTGGAGATGATAAAGGAACTCGGCTACTGCTCGGGCATCGAGAACTATTCACGCTATTTCGACGGCCGGCGCGAGGGCGAGCGGCCCTTCTGTCTGCTCGATTATTTCCCGAAGGATTTCCTCACCATAATCGACGAAAGCCATGTTACTGTGCCGCAGATACGCGCCATGTACGGCGGCGACCGCTCGCGCAAGGGCAATCTTGTGGAGTACGGGTTCCGGCTTCCGGCCGCTTTGGACAACCGGCCGCTCAAGTTCGAGGAATTCGAGAGCATGACCAATCAGGTGATCTATGTGTCGGCCACTCCCGCCGACTACGAGCTGGAGCGGTGCGAAGGCGTGGTGGTGGAGCAGGTGATACGCCCCACAGGCCTGCTCGACCCGCTTATCCGCGTGAAGCCGTCGATGAACCAGATCGACGATCTGCTCGAGGAAATACAGCTGCGCATAGAGCGCGACGAGCGTACTCTGGTGACCACCCTCACCAAGCGCATGGCCGAGGAACTGAACGAATATTTCCTCAAACTCAAGATAAAGACGGCCTACATACACAGCGATGTCGATACTCTCGACCGCATAAAGATACTCGACGGCCTGCGTGCCGGCGAATACGATGTGCTCATAGGCGTGAACCTGCTTCGCGAGGGCCTCGACCTGCCCGAGGTATCGCTGGTGGCCATACTCGACGCCGACAAGGAAGGCTTTCTGCGCAGTCACCGCTCGCTCACGCAGACGGTGGGCCGTGCGGCGCGAAATCTCAACGGCGAAGTGATAATGTACGCCGATAAAATCACCGAGTCGATGCAGCAGACCATCGACGAGACCGAGCGCCGCCGCGCCCTGCAGCTGAAGTACAACGAGGAGCACGGCATAACGCCCCAGGCCATCATCAAGGCCCGCAACGCCATCGTGGGCATGGAGAAGGAGGAGGTCGACATGGAGGCCACCGCTACCGCCACCGGCGCGCTGCGTCAGCCCCGGCAGCTCAACGCCAAGGAAAAGCGCGAGAAGCGCGAAAAACAGAAAAAGCCGCTGCCCTATGCCAACGAATTCAGCACCTCGGTCGACATTGCCGCCGATCCGGTGGTGGCATACATGAGTGCCGACGAGGTGCAGCGCTCCATCAACCGCCTGCGCGGCCAGATGCTCCAGGCGGCCAAGGACATGGAGTTTATGACCGCGGCCCGTCTGCGCGACGAAATTATAAAGCTCGAGCTTAAGCTTCAGGCCATGGAAGGTACCAAATGATGAAAGAAATCGATTATAATTCTCTCCGCCCCACCGACTGGCTCCCCACGTCGGTAAAAGAAATGAAAGCGCTCGGATGGGACAGCGTGGACGTAGTCCTCTTCTCGGGCGACGCATATGTGGACCATCCGGCATTCGGCGCGGCCGTGATAGGCCGCACGCTGCAGGCCGCCGGCTACCGTGTGGCCATAGTGCCGCAGCCCAACTGGCAGGACGATCTGCGCGATTTCCGCAAGTTCGGCGCGCCCCGCCTGTTTTTCGGCATCAGTCCCGGAGCCATGGACTCGATGGTGAACCACTACACGGCCAACCGTCGCCGCCGTTCCGACGACGCCTATACGCCCGGCGGCCGACACGGCGCGCGGCCCGACTATCCGTCGATAGTATACTCGAAGATACTGCGGCAGCTTTATCCCGACACACCCATTGTGATAGGCGGCATCGAGGCGTCGCTGCGCCGCCTGTCGCACTACGACTACTGGCAGGACCGCCTGAGGCCGTCGATACTGGTCGACACTCCCGCCGACATGCTCCTCTACGGCATGGGCGAGAAGACCATCCTCGATCTTGCGCGCCGGCTCGACGCCGGCACTCCCATAGCCGATATCACCGACATGCCGCAGAGCGTGGTGCTGCGGCCTCTCGGCGAGATTCCGGAGCCCGACAGGGACAATATCGTGCTGGCGTCGTTCGAGACATGCCTTGCCGACAAGCGCTCGCAGGCTGCCAATTTCAAGCATATCGAGCAGCAGAGCAACCGCTACGACGGCGGCGCCACCCTGTGGCAGGCTACCGGCGACCGCGCCGTGCGAGTCAATCCCATGCTGCCGGCCATGACGCAGGGCGAGATCGACGCCTCGTTCGACCTGCCGTATACCCGTCTGCCTCATCCGCGCTACCGCGGCAAGATCATTCCGGCCTACGAGATGATACGCCATTCGGTCAACATGCACCGCGGCTGCTTCGGCGGTTGCGCATTCTGCACCATATCGGCGCATCAGGGCAAATTCATAGCGTCGCGCTCGAAAGAGTCGATACTGCGCGAAGTGCGCCAGGTGACGCGCATGCCCGACTTCAAGGGATATATCAGCGACCTGGGCGGTCCGTCGGCCAATATGTACGCCATGGGAGGCCGCGACAAGGAAAAGTGCCGCCGCTGCCTGCGTCCCTCGTGCCTGCATCCGTCGCCGTGTCCCAATCTCAATACCGACCATCGTCCGCTGCTCGACATATACCATGCCGTCGATGCCATCCCCGAGGTGAAAAAGAGCTTCATCGGCAGCGGCGTGCGCTACGACCTGTCGATGCACCGCACCGGCGATGCCGAAGTCGACCGCGCCAACGCCCGCTACAACCGCGAGCTCATAGAGCACCATGTGTCGGGGCGCCTCAAGGTGGCGCCGGAGCATACGTCGGACGCCGTGCTGGCGGTGATGCGCAAGCCCTCGTTCGAGCTTTTCCACACGTTCAAACGCCTTTTCGACAATGTGAACCATGCGTGCGGCCTGCGGCAGCAGCTCATACCGTACTTCATATCGTCGCATCCCGGCTGCCGCGCCGAGGACATGGCCGCGCTCGCCGTCGAGACCAAGGAGCTGAATTTTCATCTCGAGCAGGTACAGGACTTCACGCCCACACCTATGACGCTTGCCACCGAGATATACTACACCGGCTACCACCCCTATACGGGCGAGAAGATATATACACCCACATCGCCCGAGCAGAAGCTCGAGCAGCGCAAATTTTTCTTCTGGTACGACCCGGCCTACCGCGCCGACATCACCCGCACCCTCCGCAAAATCGGCCGCCCCGACCTCATCCGCAAGCTCTTCGCCAAGTAGCCCCTCAGTCGAGAAGGATAAACGCCGCCCAGAAGTACGGGTCGTCGCCGGAGCGCTGTGTGCCGTCGACCTCGAAAGTGGCATGCCGCACGGCCGACTGCGCCGACGCCAGGGCCTGATGCCGCGACTGCCCGGCGATAAGCGACCGGTAGAACGCGGTCATGAGCATGCGGGTGGCATCGTCGTGCACCGGCCATAGACTCATGACAATACTTTGCGCGCCGGCAAGTTTGAAAGCTCTCTGCAGGCCGAATACGCCGTCGCCGCTTATGCGTCCCAGGCCGGTGCTGCATGCCGACATCACTACAAGATCGGTGCCTTCGAGATCGAGTGCCGCGATTTCCTTGGCCGTGAGGATGCCGTCGTCGCCGCCGGAAGTGCCCTCGTCGGCTGCCGTGCTGTTTGCCCCGCTCATCACCAGCCCGCAGCGGTATAGCGCGGCATCGTCGTCCTCGTAGGCGTTGGCTATGAAATTGTCGCGCCGCAGCGGTGCGGGGTTGAAGAATCCGTGTGTGGCTATATGTATGATGCCAGGTTTCACCCCGGCGAGCTGTTTGAAAGCAGACTCCACACCCTCGTCGCCTTCGAATAGCGCCACTTTATAGCCGGCGCCGGTCATTGCGGCGCTCACGTCGTGGACCTCGGCGAGAGTGCCGGGCAGATAGCGCCACATTACCGGCCCGAGGCCCGTGCGGTCGGCGCCGCGCACGGCATAGAGTTTGTCTGTGGCATCGGCCGCATAGAGTTCGCTTTCGGCAAGGTCGGTATTGTAGTTGAGGCCGCCGAAGACGGTGGCGGTATGCCTGAAGTCCTGCGGCTGACGGTAGGTGAGGCGGCGTGTTGACGACAGCCGCATCGGCGTGTAGTGCTCGTAGAGCCGCGTGCTGTCGGGCATCATGGCATATTCTATGGCTGTGCCGTGCAGGCATCCCGCGGCCGAAAACCATATGCGGTCGTGTTCGTTGAGATACGGTATGATTCGGCGCCATATCCGGCGGTAGATGCCGGTCTGCGAGTATGCGCCGTCGGAGCCGAAAGGCGATTTCCCTTCGCGGGTCGAGAAGAGGAATATGTGCCGGGGTTCTTCCCAGTCGTGCCGCAACAGCTCGGCCGAATAGTATTCGGTGCCGTTGTCGGCTGAGCATACGAATTCTATGGCCATTTCGTCGTCGGCGAGGGCTTCGCGGACATCGCGCCAGCGTATGGAGGTGAAATTCATGAACCCGGCAAGGTCGGGCGACGATTCGAGCAGTATCTGCTCGAGGCTGTCGGCAGTCGCCGACATGGCGGCGTCGGGAGCCGGACTGGCGGCGATTTTTTCGCGCAGTGCGGTGAGGCGTGCGGCGTCGGCGGCCATGGCCGGGTCGTTGTTGCTGTCCAGTGCCTTCCGGAGGGCTGCCGACGATTCCAGCAGCAGCCCTTTGTGAAGCAGAGCGGCGTCGTAGAGGAGGCCGGCCGACGCGTTGATGTTCTGCTTGGGCATTTCGACAACTTTGCCGCCGTTCATAGTAACGGTGCCTTCGCGGTTGGCGCTGAAGAGGCGCCGCATTCGTGTGTCGGCATGCGCCCAGTATGCGCCCCGCTTGCTTTCGGGCATGAATACGAACTGGTCGTGGGCCATCTGCCGCTCCTTTTCGAGCTGCTCGGAAAAATGGGCTATGGCTTCGGCGGGACTGTCGTTTTTTATGCAGGCATAGCCTGCGCCGGCGAGGAGCCTGAGTTCGGTCTCGAAATCGGTCTGCTCTATCGACTTGCCGAGATCGAGAGCCGAAGCATATATCATTTTCGCGGCAAGCGGCTGCTGTCGGAGCAGCAGTAGTTCGCCGTGATTGGCCATAAGGCCCATGTATCCTTTCGCACCGCCGAACGCAACGGGCCATTCCCGGTCGCCAAGCTGTGTTATGAGGGCGTCGCTTTCGTCGAGTTTGTTCTGCAGGATATAGACATCGGATATTTTTGTTTCGACGAGTGTTACACGGTTGTCGAGCCCGGCCGCACGGTATATGGCGGCAGCCTGGAGCAGATGCTTTTCCGCGTCAGAGTAATTTCCCGAGAACATGGCTATGTCTCCCTGCAGCTCGCAGACGGCGGCGTAGTCGTATCCGGCCGTTTCGCCTGATTGCGCCAGTCTGACGGCGGCGCTGTCAGCATACATGGCCGCGCGGCCGTAATCGCCTTCTTTCAATGCTATGTCGGAGCGTCGGATGAGCCGCAGATGATGGTATCGGCTGGGCGCGGCGCACAAGGCGTTTACCTCGTTTTCGAAGCGGCGGCAGCATGCCCGCGCCTTATCGAAGTATCCGCAGAAAGCATAGCACTCGGTGAGAAGATTGAGCGCGTCGAGCCGGTCGGTGAGCGGGATGCCGGCATCGGGAAGAGCAAGATATTCTTCTAAGGGCTCGACGGCCAACCGTTGGCTCACGGCATAATTGATGTAGGAGTATAGAAGGTGGTCGGCCGGCTGCCGGTAGTCGAGTGCTTGCGACAGGTCTTTTTCCGACAAAAAATCGTTGTCTTCGAGTACGATGATGTTCTTTTTATATAGTGTCACAAGTGCACCTGCCGGGTAAGGGCGTTTCAGGGCCGACAGATGCCGCGCGGCCTCGTCGTAGAGGTCGAGACGAAGAGCGAGCTCGGCGAGTGCTGTCGGATTCATGCCGGCTGTCGCACCATTGTTGTATAAGGTCTTGATTTCCGGTCGAGAAAGTCGGGTGAGAGCCGAAACGACCATATTATCGGCATTTTCACCCGAAGCCACGGCAGAACAAACGGAAAACAGTACCAGAAACAGAACTAAAGTTTTGAATTTCATCGATTATATGCTTATATTTGCAAAAATAACCATTTTAAATCTAATACATGTAATTATGCTGCGACTATTGACTGGCATTTTAATGCTCGTAATCTTCATCCTCCCCGCGTCGGCGCTCAACGGACTTGCCGCCGAGCAGGAAGGCAACTTCCTTGCCGGAAAACTGCATCTGTGCTATGGTGCCGGAAAAGTATTTTTCGAACCCGATGAGGAAGACCTCGAGACTCTCAAATTGTTTTCGGAAGAGGACAAGACCGTGGTGGCTTTCTTCGACATCCTGTCCAAGCAATCGCTCGGATTGGCCTATTCAGTTCCCAATATGCCGGTGTATAAATATCTGATGTCGTCGCTCGACGAGGACCACTATATGTCGCTGACAGTACGTGCCCTCTGTGAGACCGCCGACATGAAAAAATCGCTCTCGCTGTGCGACCGCGCCATGGATGCCGTGGCCGATGCCTACGGCGAAGACTCGTGGGAGTATGCATATCTCCTCAATATCAAACTTCAGCGCTATGTACTGTTGGGTAATGTGGCCGAGGCTGAGAAAACACTGGCCCGATATCTTGAACTCAATGCAGCCAACGGACGCGAAAAATGGTGGCTCAACCCCACCATATATTCTTATATGGCTGTGGGCAATATAAGTAAAGAAAAAGAGAAAGAGGCTCTGGCGTGTATAGATTCCATGAACAAGGCTATCACCGAAATACCGCAGGATATCGTCCGTCTAGCCGGTATAGTTCCGTTCATGAATATACTGTATGTCTACAATACAGCCGGTGCCTGGAATGAATCGCTTGATCTTGCCAAAAAGATAAAGCAGTGGGTCGAGGACAGCGGCCTCCAGGGCACAGAGGCACATGCCTATGCCAAACAGTGCGTCGGTCAGGCAATGACAATGACCGGGTCGGCAGCCGAGGCTCTGACGCTGTTCGATGAGGTGAAGAACGACTATAAGCGCCTCGGAATAGAGGATTGCTACTATATGACAACCCTCAAAAACTGGATGAAATTCGCTAAAAAGAAGAAATGATAATCCGATAACGAAAAACGAGCCGGTCCTTGTGCGGGGCCGGCTCGTTTTTGCTGTTGTCAGGGTTGCCAGATCCAGGTGGCTTTTTTCCATATGTATTCGAGGGGACCGTGGTTGTGGCGCCCTACCCAGAATCGGCAGAAGGCATATTGTACCAGGAAGATGGCTATGCCCAGCAGCAGGCTCGCGCTGATGCACATGTGGGCGTGGAGGCCCCAGTTGTAGAATATGGCCGAGCCGATGATGCCCTGGGTCACGTAGTTGGTCATGCTCATCTTGCCATAGGGTATGAGCAGAGCCAGAGCGGCTGCCACGCGGCGGCTGCAGTAGAAGCCGAAGATTACGCCCGATACCAGGATGGCCATGAAGGCGAGGTTGGCAAGCGACGGAACGACTATCTTGAGCTGTGCGAGCACCACGGGGTCCGATACGTAGTCGGCCATCATGTTCGAGATACCGTAGAGGGGGAAGAAAGCCACAAGCGCCCAGGCCAGTACGCGGCCCCACAGAGCCAGGTGCGACTTGGCGAAGAGGCCGCGGCGCCCGATAAGCATGCCTGTCATGAACAGACCGGCGGTCTGGAACACGCGTCCGTGGTCCCATGCCCATCCGAGCGAGAAGAGCTGACCGTGGAAGGCGTTGCCTCTGAGTGTTTCCCAGAACGAGCCTCCGTCCTGGAGGTCGTGTGTCACCTGCCAGTGCGCCATCCAGTCGAACGACGCCGGCTCGAAACCGGGCTGCACGAGTGCCCGCACGATGTTATAGATGCATATGGGCTGAAGCATGCAGATGGCGGCGAGCGCTATGAGGGTGCGGTCGCTGAAGCGGCATGAGAGCACCAACACGAAGCCCACGAGAGAGTACAGCACCAGAATTTCGCCGGTGAAGAAAGCGGCGTTGAAGCATCCGATGATGAACAGGAGCACAAGGCGCCAGCAGAAACGCAGACGGAAATCGTTGCCGCGCATGCGCTGGTTGTCGTGCTGCACGAAGAAGCTGAAACCGAAAAGCAGGGCGAAAATGGCGTAGGCTTTGCCGCCGAAAGCGAAGAACAGACCGTCCCACACGGCTTTGTCGAGGAAGTTGAGCCATACCGGCAGTGTCGATGTGTCGGGGTACTGGTAGAAATTGAAGTGTTCGATGGAGTGGAGCATGATAATGGCGAGCACGGCAAAGCCGCGCAGGGCGTCGGCAACGTCGACGCGGGCATGTTTTTTCAGTTCGGTTGTCATTTCAGCAACTCTTCGGGGGGTGATATAAGGTAAAGATTTTTTTTCGCACGTGTTACGGCTGTGTAGAGCCAGCGGTACAGTGTCATGCCGAGGGCGTCTTCGGGTATGTAGCTCAGGTCGACGAATACATTTGTCCACTGTCCGCCCTGCGCCTTGTGGCAGGTGATGGCGTAGGCATATTTTACCTGGAGGGCATTCCAGTAGGGATCGGTGCGCAGCTGGGCGTAGCGGTTGTCGACGGGCATGGCTCCGAAGCGTTCGTCGTCGGCCATTATGCCGTAGTACAGTTTTTCCCATCCTTCGCGGGGCAGCACGGCGGCTTCGGACCACAGAGTGTCGAGCATTATGCGGGCGTCGAATGTCACCGGCTCGGTGTCGTCGGGAGCATCGGCCGGAGGCGGAAAGGAGAGGGTGACGTCGGCAAAACGCATGCCGTAGCGCCATTCGGTGCCGAGCACGCGCTCTACGGTGACAATGTCGCCGTTGGCTATGAAATCGACGCCCCGCGGTTTTTTACCCGAAAAATAGTGGTTGCGCGCCACTATGAGCAGGTCGCCTTTTGTAAGCTCTTCTTCGCGGTAGAGCACTTCGGTGCGCAGGCCGGCGTTGTACTCGGCGGCGCGCCGGTTACTGCGGGTTATGAAGATGGTTTCGGCCACGCCGTCGCGGTCGTAGGCACGGCTCACGGTCTCTGGCAGGTCTTCGCCCGACACCACCGTTACATCGGGCAGTCCGCGGGTCTTGAGGCGGGGCACAGGCATGGGTGCGCCCTCGGGGAGTGCGGCGATTTTCGACATCACTTTGCGCAGGCGTGTGGCGTTGAACAGCACTCCCGAGTCGGCCGCCTGGCGCGCGGTCTCGGTGAGGGTGGCGTGGCTCACTTTTATGCCGAGGCGGCGCAGGGTGTCGGGGTTCATGGCCGGAGAGCGTTCCTGGCCTACCGGGGGGAGCTGCGCGGTGTCGCCCATGAGGATGAGGCGGCAGCCGACGCCCGAATATACATACTGCACCAGGTCCTCGAGCAGGCTGTAGCCGCGCTCGTCGGCAGTGCCTATCATCGAGGCCTCGTCGACGATAAAGACGGCGTTTCGCAGTTTGTTCTCGCCAGGCACGGGAGGATCGCTCTGATCCTGACCGGGACCGAAGGCATGACGGTATATTTTACGGTGTATGGTGAATGCGGCATGTCCGTTCGAGTTGGCCGAGAATACTTTTGCGGCGCGACCGGTTGGTGCGAGCAGCACGGCCTTGCGGCCATGCGATTCCAGCACCCGCACCAGAGCGCCGGTGAGCGAGGTCTTGCCGGTGCCGGCGTAGCCGTTGAGGATAAAGGCCATATCGTTGTCGGGCGGCGCCATGACGAAGCGTGCCATGGCGGCCACGACGGCCACCTGCTGGTCGTTTGCCGTGTAGGGCAGGGCGGTAAGCACTTCGGCCGCAAACATTTTCGCATCCATACTGCAAAATTAGCAAAAAATGCCCTCAAATCCTATAAGCGGCTTAGTGGCGGATCACGGGCGGATCAGTTTGCGGCCGCGGTGTATGTAAATGCCGGGAGCGAGCAGGGTCGGATCGGAGATGTGATGTACCGTACCGCTGACACTTATATAGGTGTTGTCGGCTGGGAAGCAGGTCACGGGGCTTGTGACGGTGGCAAATCTCCTTTTAGCGAAAAGAAACTCGAGCGGTAGAGCGGCACGCTGCTGCCAGAACCATTCGTTGTGTCCGGCTCCGGCGGCATCGTGGCACATAAGGGTGCCGTCGGATTCGGAATACCCTTTTTCGGCGGCTATGCGGCGTGCGTCTGGTTCGTATTTTGAATATAAGGCATCCCAGCCCGCGGTGCCCTGGTCAAGGTACAGTATATGCCCGGCGGAGGAGGGGAGACAGGCTTCCATAAATGCGAGAATGGCCCGGGCACAGACGGGATCGTCGGACAGATTGTAGCTTCCGTCGATCTCAAATGAGCCCACCCAGTGCGTTGACATGCATGCAGCGCCTCCGAATACATCGGGATATTCGCATAAGAGATAGAGCGACGCGAGGCCGCCCATCGACGAGCCGATGGTAAATGTATGCGATGCGCGTTCGTCGGTGCGGTACAGACTGTCGATAAGAGGCTTGAGTTCAGCGGCTACGAAGGCGGCCTCTTCGTCGCCGAAGAAACCGTCCTTGCATGTCTGGAAGATTTTTGTCTTGTCGCGGTCGGCCTCGGGAATGTAGTCGATAACTTTTTCGGGAAAATAGTCGGATGGCCGCAGCCCCTTGTCTCCGCGGTTGTGCATGGCCACGACGATCGGAGCGTCGATGCGTCCCTCGTCGGTCAGCCGCTGGGCCGTATTGTCGAGGTCCCAGTCGACACCGGCAAAAGACATCGCCGGGTCGAGGATGTTCTGTCCGTCGTGGGCGTAGAGCACCGGATAGCGTGCGGTGCCGCTTTCGGAGTAACCTTCGGGAGTCCAGATGTCGACAGTCATATCGTCGCCCAGAAATTCAGACTGTACGATGTAGCGCCGTACAGCGCCGCGGTCGACCGCCGGCGCTTCCGATGTCGGCACTTCGCGGTAATGCGGCATAGCGGCTTCTGCCACAGCGGCTGTGAGAAGTGCAGAAAGTAATATCGTGATTCTATGCATGCTTTCGGTAGAGTATGGCGGTGCAGTGCTCCGCTATATGAGTTCCAGCTGCTTCGCAGTCCGGCAGGCTTCGATTGAATTAGCGACACATAATTTCGAGAGTATATTCTGTCGGTGCCTGTTCACAGTGTGTATACTTATAGAAAGGTTCGCCGAGATTTCTTTACTCGACCATCCGTTGTCGATGAGTTTTAAAATCTCTTTCTCTCTTTTGGAAAGGAGGCCGTTAAAGTCCTGTTGTTCTAAAGAAATGACCTTACCCGAGATTGAATCGCATATATAGGTTTCTCTGTCGGTTTTGTCATCCATCAGATTATAAAGGCACAGAGCCAGCCGAATGCTGCCGTTGGGTTCTACGCTGACATAGAATACACGATGCCGGACATTGTGCATACTGTCGTCTTTACCTCTCATAGGCAAAACGCTTGTGAGATAATAGTGAGAATAACAATCTTTGGGACTATTCCTCAAAAAGTGAATGAACTTCAGCTCTTCAAGATGTTTCCGTTCCAGATCTTTCGGGGGAACACAACTGAAAATATCTTCCTCCCATATAGATTCTATCCGGCAATATTCGCCATCGGGACACAGCCCGAGGAGCTGTCCTAAGCGTCCATAATAGATATAACTTGTGCGATCTCTTAAATCGCTCAATACTGCAATCGCATTTTCTATCCTGGCGTATCCGGAAGCGAATATTTTAAATCGGTCCAGTTCGCTTGAAATCCGGTCGCCGCTTTCGAAGTCCTGTAGCAGAAAACTGTCATTTAGTTCGTCTCGGGTATTCATATAGGGCCCTGAAAATGGTTATAAATCAGTATTGTCATTTTTATGACAATGGGCTATCTTTGCATAGTCAATGCTTTACGCTCTACAAAGGTATTAAATAAAAATGGTTATCGATATGTTGTCTTTGAAAAAATCCGTATTAATAAAAATAGCTTTAAGCGGACTGATGATCTTTGCTTCGCTAAATTCTATGGCTCAGACCCTCGAGAAAATGCAGTGGTTCAATGAACCCGAACATTGGGAAATTGATGGAGGTACGCTGTCGATGGATGTTCCTCCCCATACCGATTACTGGCGTATATCCCACTATGGTTTCACAGTTGATGACGCACCTTTCTATTACGCCGAATACGGCGGAGAGTTCGAGGCTAAGGTGAAAATTTCAGGTGATTACAAGGTCCGATTCGACCAGGCCGGAATGATGATTCGCCTCGACCATGAGAACTATATCAAAACCGGCATTGAGTTCGTGGATGGTAAATACAATCTAAGCACTGTAGTCACTCACAAGACTTCCGACTGGAGTGTCATAGCTCTCGATCGTTCAGTCAATTTTATATGGATTAAGGCCGTGCGTCGGCTCGATGCAATCGAGATATTCTATTCTTTTGACGATAAGGAATACCACATGATGCGCAACGCATGGGTTGAAGCAAATCATGCTGTGAAAATCGGTATGTTCGCGGCCTGTCCGGACGGCAACGGATTCAAGGCGTCGTTCTCAGACTTCAAAGTCACCCATCTGCCCGATAAAGTCCGCAGCGAATGGCTGAAAAACAACGCTGCAAACGATAAATAAGTTGACTCCCAGCGCATTATGAAGATAGACCATATAGCTATCTGGGCAGAGGATTTAGAAGTACTCCGCAAGTTCTACATGCAGTATTTCGATATGTCGTGCAGTGACCTGTATGCTAATCCAAAAAAGAATTTCAGCTCCTATTTTCTGTCTTTTGAAGATGGTGTAACGCGTATCGAAATAATGAACATTCCAGGCAGGGACGCTCCTTCGAGCAGAGGCGATCTAAAGGGAATAGCTCATTTTGCCATCTCTGTCGGAAGTAAGGAAAATGTTGACAGCATGGCAAAAATATTGAGGAAAGATGGATTTACGATATTAAGCGACCCGCGAACAACAGGTGACGGATATTACGAATGTGCGGTGGCTGATCCTGAAGGCAATTATGTGGAAATAACAGAATAATGGCATCTAATATATACTTGGCATCCAAACCCCGCTACGAAATTCTCGACGGACTCCGCGGCGTAGCTGCAATGATAGTTGTGGCATATCATCTGCTTGAAACATATACCGCCAATCCTATGGAGCAGTTATTGAATCACGGTTATCTTGCTGTCGATTTCTTTTTTGTCCTTTCCGGCTTCGTTATTGGATATGCCTATGATGATCGTTGGGACAGAATGTCGCTTTGGGATTTCTTTAAACGCCGTCTTATCCGTCTGCACCCTATGGTTATCATGGGAACTCTGATAGGTGCGGCTTTATTCTATTTCGGCGCCTGTCCGGCTTTTCCTATGATTATAGAAACCCCGTGGTGGAAAGTGCTGGTGATGACTTTGCTCGGCTGTCTCATGATTCCCGCGCTTATTTCATGGGACATACGAGGCTGGTGGGAAACTAATCCGCTGAACGGTCCTACATGGTCTCTTATGTGGGAATATGCTGCCAATATCGTTTACGCTCTAATTGTGCGTCACTTATCTAAACTGGCTTTGGGAATCTTTGTGGCTTTGTCGGGGTGTCTTACAATTGATGTGGCTCTTAACATAGATATGTTCGGGCTTCTTGCCGGCAGGACCGATGTATCCTATACCGTTATTGGTGGCTGGAGTATTACTCCCGACCAGATGTACATAGGCATGACACGCTTGCTTTATCCTTTCTTTATGGGCCTGCTGCTTGCCCGGATAAATAATCTTATAAAGCTTAGAGGCGGGTTCTATTGGTGCTCATTGTTCATAATCATGATATTAGCGATGCCCCGCATCGGAGGCGAAAAAGATATGTGGATGAACGGTGCATACGAGGCCCTGAGCATAATAGTCCTTTTCCCATTGATAGTGCTGACGGGAGCCGGCAGTAATGTCGCAGGTAAACGGTCGGTAGCACTCTGTAAATTCTTCGGAGTGCTGTCCTATCCTCTGTATATTACACATTTCCCTTTGGTATATATGCAGAAAGCCTGGGTCAGCAACAATCCGGACGCTTCACCGGGAATGCATATTTTTGTAGGTGCCGCCATATTCTGCCTGGCGATCGGCATAGCTTATGCATGCCTTAAATTGTACGACGAACCGATACGCGAGAAATTGAAACTACGTTTTCTGATGAAAAGACACGGGTCATGACAAGGGGTGCAATTCCGATATTGTGTAGGCATTGATTTTACCAGGCTTATGCGCCTCATGTGTCAAAACTGATGAAAAACAACTTTCGCACAAAAAGATAACTGATTGGCATATAACGTTGATAAAAATTTCCGGACCCTCAAAGAAGCGGGCAATGGAAACTACCCTCTGATTTTTCAGCTTTACATGAAAAAAGAGCCCGGCGCAAATACCGGGCTCTTTCTATAGGCAGGCGATGTTCTGTATTTCAGATTTTTCGGTGCGGGTGAGAAAGCCTTCGCCGGGCACCGTTTGTGATGGTTAAAGAACTACTTTCTGACCTCGGAGGATGTATACTCCCGGCGTCAGATTGTCGATTGTGTTGCGCCCTTTGACCAGGCGTATGGTTTTTACAATCTGACCGGCAACGTTGAACACATTGACCGAAGAGTCGCAATCGGAGTATATCACTATTACGCCGTTCTCGCGGGAGATCATGAAGGCCGAAGTCTCTCCGGGAGCTGAGATTCCGGTCGGAATATCTTCGGTAACATCTACTTCGACGGGGAAGTCGGGTACATCGGCATTGGAAACGGCATAGACAGAGAAAGGTTTCACAGCCACGCTGTTTGCTGTTTCGCCATCGCTTTCGTCGAGGAGGTAAGTCGAAGAGTCTGCAGCTTCGAAGGCGCAACCGTCCTCGCGAAGCATATATATTCCGGCTGCACCGAGTTCACGGCCCGAAAGAGTTGCCATAAGAGTATAATCGGCTCCGTCGACACGGATTTCGGCCGGTGTCTGGGGCACTTCGCAATTGTCTGCGACAAAACGTACCGTAGCGGTTCCCTCTTCCTGATACAGGGCTGCAAGGTAGGGCGTATTGGCTTCGATGCCGTCTGTGAGCGCGAGGAAACCGTCGGGGCCTACAGAGGCCGTCATGTACAGACCATGCCGGTTGTCGGCTTCTTTACGGATATACTGGTTCATTTCCCTGCCTGTTCCGTCGGTCACTCTGACCGGGGCGAATGGGAGTACCAGCGATTTCCATCCTTCGGTGCCTGCGGGGCATGCTCCAAGCTGCATCTCCATCGACACGGTACTTCCGCCGGTGACTGTGAATGCGTTTACGGCCTGGAAGTCATAGTCGGGATTAATGGCAATGTCGCCCAAAGCTTCGTAGACACGACCTGACTCAGAGCTTGCATCCTGACGTACCTGTACGAAATTGACATTGGCCGCTTCGGGCTTGTCGACGCCTTCGTCGAGATATACCACGCAGTTGGGATTGAGTCCACTGAAAGCATCAGTGTCAAAACCGTCTGCATCGCCGGCGCGTGGAGCGCGTCGCACGCGTGCCGCCTGTGCGTCGGGACGGGAGGCAGTGAATATGATGCATGTCATTCGGTCGCAACCGCGGAAAGCGTCGGCTCCGACTGCGGCGATTCCCGAGAAGCTGAGGCTTCTGAGCGAAGAACAGCCGTTGAAAGCGCCCGCACCTATGACACTGACACATTCGGGAACTACGACACCGGTGAGATTGGTGCAGCCGCTGAAAGTGTTGGCTTCGATAACCGACGAAGCGGGAAGTATTACCGATACCAGAGTCTCCTTGCCGGCCATGGCTCCTTCGGGAAGTGCCTGCGAGAGAGCCGACAGATCAAGTTCTTCAAGTGCGGGAAGTTTGTCGATGAGATTTTTCACCTTGTCGGGAGCTATGTCGCCTGAAAGGGATATGCGGGTGACGTCGACTGCTTCTTCGGGAGTGATGAGAGCAAGCTCATACGGAGTGAGGGTCGCACCATTGACAGGGACTGTGTAGACGTTGACGGAAATATTGCTGTCAGCGACATCAACGGTGTAATATCCCTCGTCGTCGGCCGACAGAACGTTTTCTCCGACTTTGACTACGGGTCTTACCTGACTTGCGTCGGCACCTTCAATCCGGACCTTGAACCGTACGGACGATCCTTCCCTTACGCTCTGGAGCACAGGTGCGGCGGCATTGTAGTAATTCAGAGATTCGAATTCTGTGGCGGCATCGCCGAGAGATTCGTTGTTGCGGATTTCGGGGTTGATTATCAGATTGGCGGATGCGCAGTTGAAAGTCACATCGTAGAGATATACCACATCGATATTGTGGTCGCCGCTCTTGTCGGGGTGTCTGTTGGGGTTATAGTATGTGAGTGCGAGCGAACCGTCTGCGGCAATTCTGTCATCGCCGAGGAGTTTCCCGTTGTCGTATACTTTTATCTGTGTGGAAGCATCAAAAGCATCGACATCATCGGGCCGGTTGGTTGAAACGCTGCTTCGGACGCCTATATATACCTTGCCTGTGAAATCAAGGGATTCGAGCGGGATATTGTCGCCCAGAAAAGAAGCTGCCTGTGCGATATTGATAGATTTGTCGGCTATGAAGCAGCGGTCTACAGGGTAGTTTATGCCGTATACCGGATATTGGCCGACGATATTGAAACCGTTGTAAACCCAGAGATTGCGCCAGTCGTATGAATCGGCGCCGTCATGGCGCGTGGTATATGCCGGAAGATATTCGGGGTTTACAACCACGGTGACCTTGCTGCAATCGTCAATGCCGAGATTGGTGTTGGCTACTGTCATATTGGCGTTGTGTTTTGTGTCTATGTGGTGAACTATCTTCCCCTGCTTGGGAACGCAGGGTACATAGAGAGTTGTGAGCGAAGTGCAGCCTTTGAAGCAGTCACGCTTCAGGCCGCCGGAATAATTATACCAGTCTGTACCGACAAAATTATCGAGATTCATCGGCAGCTCCAGTTCTTTGATCTTATCGCAATTATAGAGCGCGCTTGCGCCGATCGACGTTACGGAAGCGGGAAATTTAAGTTCCTGCAACTTGATGCCCGGCGAAATGCTTGAAGTGGAACAGAATGCATTTGCGGGGAATGTGTTGGCCGGATATGAGCCGGGTTGGGCGCGGTCGGCGACAATTGTGGCACCGGAAAGGTCGAGGGACACAACGGTGTTCCATGCTGTTTTTTCCCGGAACAGGCTTAAATCGGTGTAGTCGATATTGCCTCTGACGATCACTTTGGGACGCAGTGCTTCGCGACGCTGATTCTGCAGCGCGGTATTGTTGGGTTCCCAAAGATGTTCGCCGGGTTTGAGATCGAAGACCACGGCTTCCATCTGGTCGGGGGAAATGATTCTCACATCGAAATTGAGGTCTTCTTTGGCTATGAACGAGTAGCTGATGGATTTTGCTTCCTTGGCGTACGGAACGCCGTTGACAAGCATCGTTATCACATTACCGGCCGACTTGGGTGTAATCTTGAATGTAAGGTCGCGGCCTCGCACGGCGCTTGCGACTATGCCGGAAAGATTGGCCTGCTTTTCCAGCTCTTCGGGGAATGTGAAGTTGTAGACCGGTGTGGCGTTGTTCAGTGCCGGAAGTGCGGCCACTACATTGTCGTTGCTGCCGTATACCAGTTTCCAGTTCTTTTTATCGATCGATGTGACAAGCCGTATAAGATTGCCTTCGCGCACGGTTGCCTCTTTTACGCAGCAGGCGATATTCATCCTGAAGTTGGAACCCGGCTCGGCCGACCAGTTGCTTATTTCAGATATGAATTCCTTGATACGGCCGTCGGCGGTGGTAAGCACGGCTGCCCAGAATGCTTTGGACGGAGCGTTGAAAGCGTTGACCCTGATAGTAAAGGGAACTCCGGGTATGACGTTCACAGCATCGGTAAACATTCCGACGCTGCCTGTGGCATCGGTAATTACCCATGGCGAAGGAAGCTCGCTGACCGCTGAGGGCTGAACGAGCTCGAAGTGTATGATGGTACCGGCCGAAAGGGTCGCCGAGTAATTTCCCTCGGCATCGGGTTTGAGCAGTGTGGAGTTGGCGTATACGTCCATTCGGTTGTCGTTGTCGGCAATGTGTTCGGCGCGGAATACAATCTTTGTGCCGGGAGCGTAGCGGCCGGGCTCGGTGTCGCATGTATATTTCACCTCTTTGTCTTCCATCACGGCAAAAGCACAGTCGGTCGCCGTGGGGAACTGCTGATTATCCTGGGCGGGACTGGTAAAAGTGACGTTGGCATCGATGTCGGGCTGGTTCCAGTATTTATTCTGTTTGTAAGTGCCGGCGGCGCCCATATTGACACAGTGGACGGTGCGGTTCGACGGTGTCCCGCGGAATACGCACCAGTTCACGAATGCCGGAGTAGGATTCAGCACCCAGATGTCTTTGAGAGCCGAAGAACCGTTGAACACATTGTATTCATAAGTGTTTACCGCTGCGGGAATTACGATGCTTGTAATACCGCAGGAACGGAAACATCCGTTGTTGAGGCGGTTGACGCTCGATGGAAGTATCACTTCCCTGAGGTTCCAGAGATTCCGGAAAGCCTCGCGGGGTATGGCATTTGCCTGATTTGTGCCGTTGGCTGCTATTCTTACTCCTGAAAGATCAAGGCGTGTAAGCTTCATGCTGCTTTTGATGAATGAAAAGTCGCGGGCATCGATGGTGCCGAAGAGGGTAAGGTCTCTTATGGTACCGGCATCGGCACCCTGAACAAGTGTCTCGAGAGTGCCCGGCTGTCCTACCCAGAGGCTGCGTTTTTCGCGCACTTCGGATGCCGGCTGAACGTACACGGCAATTTCCATATCGTCGAGTACATTATTTATGGTGTAGGTGTAGTTTGCACCGGCAGTGAGCAGATATCCGTTTCCTTTCACGGTCACGACATCGTTTTCGGGATGTGAGGGTACTACCCGGAAGGTGTAGTTCCAGCCTTTCAGAACTTTGTTTTCACCTGCGAATGTGGCACCGGATATTGCTGCTGGTGCCTTTACTGTAAAATATTGAGGTACGGCGCCTTTGGCCGGAATTTCGTTGACCGTGATGAGTTCGCCGGCCATCGGAAGCCATGTCTGGCCGTTGTCGGCGCTTGTAGCCATCCTTATCATATCTCCTCCCTCTGCCTCTGTCCCTTCTGGCAGGCGGCAGGAATATGCCACGGTGGCGGCCGGGTAGAGTGCCATGGCGCCGAGTGTCATGCCGTCGATTTTGCTGAGGACGCATTTGAAATTGCCGGACGCATCGAAAAGCGCCACTGCGAATTTTCCGGAAAATTTGTCGTAGCTCAGGTTCTTGATGTTGCCCACACGCACGGTGAATTCTTTTCCGGCGGTGAGATCGCCTTCGAGGTCGGAACTCATGCCAGGCTGCCGGCCGTCGGCGGTTATGTGGAGCGGAGACCATGCGGCATTGGTGCCGTTGCCGGGTTTGATATTATATATGATGGTTGTGAGATTGTTGAAACTGTGCGACTGGCTTACAGTGGGATTGAGCGCGGTGCTTGCATACCATCCGCCATTGTTGTTGCCGTCGGCGCCGCCCCAGCCCCAGTTAACGTGTATCATGCCGGTAAGCGGATCATAGCCGTCGACAACGAAGGCATGCCCGGCATTGACATCCTGACCGCAATACAGCACCGGACGACGTTGCCGGATCTCGTTCTCGACCAGGCGGTCGAATTCGGCCTGCGTGGGTGTCTCGGAGCGCTTTTTGTAGGATACTCCGGGGTCATAGCCGAAATAGCTTACGAGGGCTGCCGGAACTTTTACCTCATAGGCGCTTGAGCCAGAGTAACCGAACTGAGTGCCGATACTTGCCGCGGCGTGGTATATGAGTGTCGATACTGCCTCGGCTTCGGCCTCGGTGTAGCCGTAGCGGTAATTGTCCATACGCATGTCGGACCAGTCGTAAGCCACGTTGAAGTCGACACCGTTGTAGCTTCCTGTGCCGTGTTCGGGGTACTGGTGGTACTTCATGATCATGGCCATGGCAGTGCCGACACAGCCTGTGAGAGCATTGCCGGGGATATGTCGGTTGAAGGGTGCTTCCTGACGCCACTGCGGTGTCTGCAGTAGAATCCGCTAGCTGCTCTGAGCAGCACGCCGTGTCATTTTGCGGCGTTCGGCCATGGAAACCGGTTTCTGAAGCGACGGGGCTGCCTTGATTTCACTCTCAAGACCATGCATCATCCAGTTCATGGCCGGAGGCATCGATGCTGCACTGAACCGTCCTTCCAGAGAATAGCCTAACACAGGTGTGGTGCAGTCATCGGCCGAAATGATGATGTAGCCGGGGCCTTCATGTGCGTTGAACACATAGTATATCGGACGCGACGGTGTCCCACACACATGTGCGAGGTCCAGAGCGTCTGCCGATACCAGTCGGTCGATGTTGCAGGCGCTGAAAAAATCAGCAGCCAGTTGCTTGGCATTGTCTACCGACACTTCTTCTGCATGTGCTGTCGCTGATGCACATGCAAGTAAGAGAAAAATTAGTTTTTTTGAAGAATGAACTAACATAACTCTTGCGTTGATTATCGCTGTTGATTTACTTAAATAATATTGATAGTGATGAAATTGTCAATAGGTCCGTTGTCCTTATATTAATATCCTGAGGTCGCAACTATAGTGGTGTCAGTCGGTTAGTTTTTTCGGCAGCAAAGGTAGACAAATATTTCCGATCGATGAAATATTATTTGATCCGATTATATTTCCTCCGGTTTTTATATGAAAAAGAGCCGCAAGCGTGTGGCTTGCAGCTCTTATGGCGGAAAGGCAGGGATTCGAACCCTGGGTGCCCGCAAGGGCACAACGGTTTTCGAGACCGCCCCGATCGACCACTCCGGCACCTTTCCTTTGGTCGAGATGATGCAAAGAGGAGATGTGTTTCCTGTTTGCGAGTGCAAAGTTAAGAAACTTTTTTGAATAGGCAATGAGGGAAGAGCGATTTTTGCAATAAAAAATTTGTGATGGTGCTGAAATCGGATTCTTTTTGCTAAATTTGCCGTTCAGAACAAGTATCGAAAAACAATGGCAGAAATCAAGTGTATCGGCATACTGACATCCGGTGGCGATGCCCCCGGCATGAATGCCGCAATTCGCGCCGTGACCCGTTCGGCCATCTTCAGCGGGCTCAAAGTGAAAGGTATATACCGCGGCTACCGCGGTCTTATCGCCGATGAGATCGTGGACTTCCGCACGCAGAACGTGTCGAATATCATCCAGCAGGGCGGCACTATCCTGAAGACCGCGCGCTGCAAGGAATTCCAGACTCCCGAGGGCCGTCAGCTGGCATACGATGTTATCCGCCGTCATGAAATCGATGCATTGGTGGTAATAGGCGGTGACGGTTCGCTGACTGGCGCGCGTATTTTTGCCAATGAATTCAATTTCCCTATTATCGGTTTGCCGGGCACTATCGATAACGATCTCTACGGCACCGATACAACTATCGGCTACGACACGGCGCTCAACACTATCATGGAGTGTGTGGATAAAATCCGCGATACTGCCACTTCGCACGAACGCCTTTTCTTTATCGAAGTAATGGGCCGCGACGCCGGCTTCCTGGCCCTTAACGGTGCCATCGCATCGGGCGCCGAAGCCGCCATCATACCGGAGATATCGACCGAGGTCGACCAGCTGGCCGAACTGATACAGAACGGTTTCCGCAAGAGTAAGAACTCATCGATAGTCCTTGTGGCCGAAAGTCCCGTCACCGGCGGCGCCATGGGTCTGGCCGAGCGTGTGAAGAACGAATATCCCGGCTACGACGTGCGTGTGTCGATCCTCGGTCACCTGCAGCGTGGCGGATCGCCCACGGCTCACGACCGTATCCTGGCTTCCCGCATGGGTGCCGCCGCCATCGATGCGCTTATGGAGGACCAGCGCAATGTGATGATAGGCGTGAAGAACGATGAGATCGTGTATGTGCCTTTCTCCAAGGCGATAAAGAACGATAAGCCTATCAATCGCGAACTGCTCAATACACTTCGTCGGTTGTCGATATAATATGAAGTAAAAAAATATTTGGTGCGACTGGAAAAAATCATTACCTTTGCAGTCGCTTAGCCAATCGGGGTGTAGCACAGTTGGCAGCGCGCCACGTTCGGGACGTGGAGGTCGGAAGTTCGAGTCTTCTCACCCCGACAAAACAGGACAACCTTTCAGACCATTTGGCCTGTAAGGTTGTTATTGTTTTATACAATAGCATTGTTGGGCCGCATTATGAAGCTGATAGAACTGAACTTAGACAAGATCATAGAGCTTTGCAAAAAGTTCCATGTGCGCAGGCTGTGGGTGTTTGGTTCGATTCTTACAAGCCGCTTCAACGACAAAAGCGACGTCGACCTGTGTGTGGATTTCGACTGGGACAATATACCTCTGATGGATGCTGCCGACAATTTCTTCGATTTTCAATATGCATTGGAAGATATATTCGGCCGGAAAGTCGATCTTACCGACGACAGCGCCGTGCGAAATCCATATTTCCGCGAGGAACTGAACGAAAAACGCCGTCTTATCTATGGATAGGGAAATGAGGAATTATCGGAGCATGACGAATAAGACGTTGATTTAAGGAGAGAAAATTGAAGAAAATGCGGGGGTGAGATGCGGTTTTAGGTGCTGAATTTTTGTCAATTGAAAATTTATTCCTAATTTTGCCGCGCTAAAGTGAACGCAAAAACAAAACTCACAATAAAATATGATCATCGTACAAGTAAAAGAAGGCGAACTCATCGAAAGAGCGCTTAAGAAATTCAAACGTAAATTTGAAAAGACCGGCATTGTAAAAGAACTGCGCCGCCGTCAGGCATTCCAGAAACCCTCCGTCACCAACCGCAAGAAGATGATGAAGGCCGTTTACGTGCAGCAGCTCCGTGCCGTAGAAGATTAAGCCCCTTCTTTACAGGTGCCTGCCTCGGCGCCGACATTTTATCGACATACGAATTTCGTGATTCGGGCCGCGAGGCTCACGGGTCGCGAAATTTGTGTTGTGTCCATCGGGAAGCCGAAGTCTCACTGGTATACGAAACTGTTTTCGCCCGACGCCTCCGCAGGAGGCTGGTTTCGAATAGCCCGGCATGCCTTGTGCATGCCGGGTCAAAAGGGTTCAATGATATCAAGGCCTCCGGCGGAGGCCGATTAATGGTCCGACTTTGTGGAAGTAATCGGCTTCCGTGCGGAGTCTTTCATTATAATGATGATAATTGACCGTGCATGCGCGGTGGCAAGCCCCCCTGGCGGATGCAGGATATGCGGCCACAAACGTAATAATTGCATTTTGCATGTAAAAAAGTTTGCCGCAGGTCTTGCAAGATTCAGAAAAAGGTTCTACCTTTGCAGTGCCTTTACAAATGGTGCCCATAGTTCAGCTGGTTAGAGCGTCGGATTGTGGTTCCGAAGGTCGTGGGTTCGAATCCCACTGGGCACCCCAAAGCTTATAGACCGGTCGAGTATCTTCTTGGCCGGTCTTATTGTATTTTTATGAAAATATCTGATTACGAGCCTGTGAAGGAACTGCTGGATGTTCTGGCACAGCGCTATAACACACCCGAATTCATTGCCGACGACCCTGTGCAGTTCGCCCGGCGCTTTGGCGAGCAGCGCGATGCCGAGATAGCGTCGCTGCTTGTGTCGTCGATAGCGTGGGGCAAGCGGAGCATGATACTGCGCAATGCCGACCGTATGCTCGGTATTCTCGAAAACGAGCCGTACCGCTTTGTAATGGAAGGCGATATCGAGGCGATCGGGGATGACAACATACACCGCACTTTCTTCGGGCGCCATCTGCGGCACTATCTTCGGGCGCTCCGGCTCCTGTACAGGCGCTATGGGTCGCTCGAAAACTTCGCCGTGGCCCTGGGCGCTCCGGCGGCAGAGGCTCCGGCCTGGACTATCGCCGAGGGTATCAACGGTCTTCTGGAAGAGGCCAACGCCGCCCATCCGCTCGACGGTCCGAACCGCTGCATTCCGGCCAAGCCCGATACATCGGCCCTGAAACGCCTCAACATGGCCTTGCGCTGGCTTGTGCGCGACGACGGCATTGTCGACCTGGGCATGTGGAAGGCTCTGCGGCCGAGTCAGCTGTATATTCCGCTCGATGTGCATTCGGGCAACACCGCCCGCGGCCTCGGACTGCTTGAACGCCGTCAGAACGACCGCCGGGCCGTCGAGGAGCTCACCGGCAGGCTTCGCCGCTTCAATGCCACCGACCCGGTTATCTACGATTTCGCCCTCTTCGGTGTAGGAGTCAACGGCGATACCTATACGGATTCACCTCAAATAATAGGATAAGATGAAACACCTTATTGCCGGGGCAGTGCTCGCGCTCTGCGCCATACTTCCGTCGGCGGCTGCCGAAAAACGAACCTATATAGTCGACATAACCGGAACCGACACCATGCGTGTCGATGTATATAAATCAGCCGGGATGGCGGAGAAGACACCGGCCATGATTTTTGCTTTCGGCGGCGGCTTCAAGACCGGTCATCGCGACGATGCGCGCTACGTGCCCATGTTCCGCTTTCTGGCCGACAACGGCGTGACGGTGATTTCCACCGACTACCGGACCATGCTCGCACGTCTTGACCCGGCCGATCTCTCCGGACCCGAGGACTTTGCCGAGGCGCTCGGTGGCGCCATACAGGTTGCCGTGCTCGATTTCACACGCGCTACCGCCTATACCATCGGCCATGCGGCAGAGTGGGGTATCGATCCGACAAAGGTATTCGCCTGCGGCTCGAGCGCCGGTGCCATCACCGTGCTTCAGACCGAGTATGAATCGTGCCGCCGCTCCACTCCGCTTGCCGCGCTGCCCGCAGGCTTCCGCTATGCCGGCATCATTTCTCTGGCAGGCGCCATCCTTTCCGACGGCACTCCGGCATGGCGCACTCTGCCGGCGCCGATGATGCTTTTCCATGGCGATGCCGACAGCACCGTGCCTTTCGATCGTGCCACCGTAGGCACTTTCGGTCTCTACGGTTCTAAGTCCATCGCCGAGGGTCTTACCGCCAAAGAGGTGCCCAATACTTTCTGGAAGGTACTCGGCTCCGATCATTCGGTGGCTATTTCGCCTATGGATAACCACTGTGGCGCCATCCTCGACTTCATACACAGCGTGTGCGGTGGCCGCGCCGCCATCACCACCGTCGAAGAGCGCCGTCCCGGTCAGGAACCGTATAAAACCGATTTCACCATCGAGGACTATATCCGCTCCAATATGTGACTCACTCTCTTAAAAAACAGCGAAGCTGCGACTTCCGCCCGAGGGCAGGTCGCAGCTTCGTTATTTTTTAGAACAGATATCTTATTTCTGCACGAAAGCTATGTGGCCGGGAATATCGCCTGTGTTGGCCTGCCATGCCAGTTTGCCGGCGGCGTCGTAGCAGTATACCACGCCCGACGAGGTGTAGTTCTTTGCATCGGTCACAAGAACATATCCGTTGCCGGGATGAACGGCGATGCAGTAGGGAGCCACGATGTTCTTCTCGGTGCCGTCGGTGATGAAAGAGCCGTCTGCCGCGAAGCTGCCGTTATTGATGGGGCCGAGTTTGCCGTAGGTGTAAGTGGCGTTCCAGTTGGCGTCGTACTCGGTGCCGTAGTAGTATATTAGGTCGGTGGCGATGGTCATGTTCGACACCACGCGGTCGGCTGCTACCGGCGTGCCGAAGATTCCGTCGGCGTCGCGGTCGAGACGGTAGAGGTTTGCGGGTATGTCGGCGTAGTTGCCGCGCGAGGTCACCCACATGTGGCCGTAGTTGTCGACGCGAAGATGGTGCATGTTGATGTCGACGGCTATCGAGGTGGTCATTTTCATGTTTTTGTAGTCGATAACCGATATGGTGTTGTCGTATTGGGGCGAGAGCTGGCCCGAGTTGGCCACGTAGAGGTAATTGCCGTCGATAACGAGTTCTTCGGGCTGCAGGCCGGCCGAAACCTTGCCGGTGACAGCGAGGGAGTTGATGTCGAAGCGCACTACCGAGCCTTTGTCGCCGTCGCCGCCCACGAAGCTGCTCACATAGGCGTTGTCGCCCTCGAAGACGATGTAGCGGGGCGAGTTGATGTCGACCTGGCCGATGCGGCGTGCTGTGGCGGCGTCGAGAACTTCGACCTTGTGGCTGCCGTTGACCACGATGTATACGCGGCCTTTGTACACGGCTATGTCGTTGCCTGTGTCGCCGAGTTCGAGCACCTGGTCGGGATTGTTTTCGGAGTATATGTTGCGGCGATAGGTTGCTGTGGCGTAGTCGTAGTAGTCGAGGGTGCATTTGTTCGAACCCATGTTGCCTTCGTTTAGCAGGTAGAAGCCCACTACGCCGTCGACCACACCTTCGGTGTCGCCGGTGTTCTGGTCTTCGCCGGTGATTGTCTGAGGATCATCGTCGGAGCAGGCCGCAAGGAAACTCATGGCTGCGGCGGCCATGACGCAGTAAAAAATACGGGTAATTTTCATAAGGTTGATCTTGATGTTTTATCAGAGTTGCAAAGGTACGAAAAAAAAGCCGATGCGGCGTTGAGGGTGCATATTTTTGCCAAAAATGTATTTTGCGGAATTTTGGCAGAGGTAAGGATATAATACAATGTGTTTTTAGATAATTTTAAGCCATAAAAAACAATCACTGTGAAAAAAGCCATGAAAATAGCCCTTGTCGCCTCGTGCCTTGCCGGGTGCGTGGCGTGGCAGACGGCGCACGCCGACGCGCCGGCGCCGGGATACCCCGAGCGCGAGAATATCAGGAATCTTGAAGAGAAATTCCGCACGCCGCCCCGGGGCTACGGCGAGGTGCCGTTCTACTGGTGGATCGGCGACACTCTCACCCGCGAGCACATAGAGTGGGAGCTCGACCAGCTTTCGGGGCGCCATATCAGCAGTCTTCAGATCAACTACTGCCACCGCGATACCGGCGGCATCATCTACGGCCTTACATATCCGTCGCAGCCTGCGCTCTTTTCCGATGAGTGGTGGGAGCTGTTCGGGTGGTTTATGGACGAGGCCGGCAAGCGCGGCATGACAGTGAGCCTCAGCGACTACACCCTCGGCCCGGGGCAGGGCTCCTATGTGGACCGCATGCTCGAGAAAAATCCGTCGCTCAATGGCTACGAGCTCCACATGGACACCGTGCGTATCGCCGCCGGCGAGACCTTTGCGCGCCGCTACGACCGCTTGCCGCTGTCGCTCAACGCCTATGCGCTCACGTCCTCGGGCGCCATAGCCGACGGTTCCAGGCCCTATCGCCTGCTCGACGAGGCCGTTGCCGGCAGCGTGAAGTGGACTGCGCCATGCAATGTGCTCGTGGCCGAGACCCGCGCCGTGCGCAAGGAACCGTCGATCAACCCCATGCATCCGCTGTCGGGACGTTCGTATGTCAATAATTTCTTCGGCATGTTCGAGAACCGTTTCCCGGGTTCGGCTCAGAAAGGCCTCAATTTCTTCTTTTCCGACGAATTGAATTTTGCATTGCAGGGAAACATATGGAGCGATAACTTCCGCGACGAATTCCGCCGCCGCAAGTCCTACGACATTGTGCCTGTGCTCGACGCCCTGTGGCTCGATCTGGGCGACAATACGCCGAAAGTGCGGCTCGATTACAACGATGTGCGCGTGTCGCTGAGCGAGGAATACTTCTTCAAGCCTATCTACGACTGGCACCAGAAACGCGGCCTGCTCTTCGGCTGCGACCACGGAGGCCGCGGGCGCGATGTGGCCGAGTTCGGCGATTACTTCCGCACCCAGCGCTGGAACCAGGCCCCGGGCTGCGACCAGCCTTATCTCGGGCGCGATATCGTCAAAAACAAGGTAGCCTCGTCGATAGCCCATCTCTATGGCCGCCCCCGTGTGTGGCTCGAAGGCTTCCACAGCAGCGGCTGGGGCACATCGTCGGCACAGCTCACCGATGCCATATTCGCCAATTTCGTGCAGGGTCACAACCTGCTTTCGCTTCATGGCCTCTATTATACCACCAAGGGCGGCCGATGGGAGTGGGCGCCTCCGTGCAACCATTTCCATGAGCCGTACTGGGTCGACATGAAGAGTCTGCTCGAGTGTAGCGAGCGTCTTGGCTATATCCTGTCGCAGGGCTATCATGTGGCAGATGTGGCAGTGCTTTATCCCGTTGAGCCTGTTGTCGCCGGATATGGCGACGGTGCAGTGAGAACGGCATTCGATGCCGGAGAAAAACTATACCGCGACGGCATCGATTTCGATTTTATCGATTACGAATCGCTTGCCCGCGCGAAAGTGAAGAACGGTATGTTCGAAGTTTCGGGCGAGCGCTATCGCGTGATAGTGATGCCGTCGATGAAAGCCATTCAGCATGTGTCGCTCGAAAAAATACGTCAGTTCGCCTCGCAGGGCGGCGTGGTGATCAATATCGGCGATCTGCCAGAGGCTACTCCCGCCGAAGGTCGCAACGGTAAGGTACTCAAACGTGTCCTCAGCGATATATTCCGCAAAGGACGGCCCAATGTGCACGAACTGGTTTCGTCCGACGCCGTTGCCGAGACCGTCGGCAAGGCCATTCCCCGCGATTTCACTATTGTCGAGGGAGCGCGCGAGGGTCAGTATCCGTGTGTGATGCACCGCACTGTCGACGGGCGCGACCTCTATGCCGTGTACAATGTCGCCTCGGGTGCGCTGTGCCGTTTCCGCGCTGTCGGAGCCATAAGTCTTTTGGATCCGTACACCGGTACAAGCCGTCCGCTCGAAGCCGTTTCGGTAGGCGGCGGTTCGACCGTAATCCGTATGCCTCTCGAGTCTACCGAGGTGCATCTTATAATGTTCGACCCCGAGGGCGAGGCAGTAATCGCGTCCGCGGACAATGAGGAACCCATGGAGGCAATGCGCCTCGATGACGGCTGGACTTTTACCGTAGAGCCTGTGCTCGACAACAGTTACGGCGACTATATGTGGCCCGGAACGCCCGAGAATCTCGGTGTATGTGCATACACCGCCGACTATCAGCCTCTCGACGGTACCGGAAAACCGGCGGGGCGGCCGAGGCGACAGACCTTCGGCTATGGCGAGAAATTCATGCTTCTCAATGCTCCCGCCACCGACATGAAATATCTGATGAAGCATCTTCCCGGTGTTTCCGAACCTGTGATCGGAGGCAAGGCCTATGCCTGGGAACCATATGAATATTCATGGCGCTGGGGCGTGGAGAACGATTGCGGCCATCAGGGATGGCACGGCCTCAAAGGCGAGACCGACGATAATTTTATCCGTCTTGGCCGCATAGAGCGCGAGTTCAACGGCACGGTGCGCAAGGCTAAGGAAGCACCCTATACCGATTACTATCTCTATACCTGCGTCGACGCTCCTGCCGACGGCGAATACCCCTCGGAGTGGGGCGGCCTCATGCCGGTGGAAGTGATGGTCAACGGCACTGTTGCCTCCGCCGGGCCTGTGATGGCTCTGCACCAGGGCTTCAACCATATCGTGCTGCATTACAACAGCCACGGCACGGGCCGCTTCGCCCTCCGCACCGGCGAGCCCGCCTTTGTGGCCGACCTCGAGTCGGAGCGTCCGCTGGCCATGAAATACCGCGGAGATGCCTCGCTCATGCCCTTCGATACCCGCCTCAATGCCGGCAGCAAGGCACGCTTCACGTTCGCCACACCGCCGGGGCTCTCGGAGATGGAGTTTTTCGCCTACGGGCTGCCCGAGGTGACGGTCGACAGCGTGGCATGCCAGGTGACATGTATGGAAACGCGTGCCGACGGCGCCGCCCTCTACATGGCCGTAGTGCCTGGCGGACGCCGCACCGAAAGCCGTGCTGTCATCACCGTCCCCGAGGTATGGGGCTTCCGCGGCGGCGCTGTCATCGACGGCCCTGTGAAGTTCCGGTGCACCGAGGGCGACTACCGTCTCGGCGACTGGGGAGCCTCCGAGTCCATGCGCACCTACTCGGGCGCTGCTGTCTATGGCAAGACCTTCGATATCGCCGGTAAAGTGCCGTCCCGGGCTATTCTTGACCTCGGCAAGGTGGCCACATCGGCCCGTGTGACTGTCAACGGCAAGGATGCCGGCACGCGCCTGGCGCCGCCATACCGCTTCGATGTCGCTTCGCTGCTGAAACCGGGCGAGAACAAGGTGGAAGTCCGTGTAGCCAATACATCGGCGAATTTCTATCTCACCACTCCGACGGTCTACGGCGGCGATACCACATCGGGCCTGATAGGACCGGTGCGTTTGCTCTCGAAATGAAGTATCTTCATTGTTATTTATCGCGATTGAAACGGATATGCCATTTCCCGGTACTAAATTTGCGGCTGTAAATGACAATTCTATGAAAGTACTCCATTTTTATCTGTTACTTTTTGCTGTGGCGCTTGCCGCATGCACCGGCGGCGGTGACAAATCTGCGAAGACACCCACCGATATCGCTTACGAGAATATAATGACGCGTACGAGCATACGCCAGTTTACGGACCGGAGTGTTTCGCGCGGTGCCGTCGATTCGCTGCTGCATGCAGCTATGGCGGCGCCGACGGCCGCTAACAAGCAGCCGTGGCACTTCATGGTCATAGACCGCCGCGAGATGCTCGACAGCATAGCGGCGCAGGCTCCAGGCTGGGCGCCCGTGGGCCGTGCTCAGCTGGCGATACTGGTATGCGGCAATCTGGACCGCACTCTCGACGGCGAGGGCGCCGGATTCTGGGTGCAGGATTGTGCCGCCGTGTCCGAGAATATCCTTCTGGCCGCTCATGCCATGGGGCTCGGCGCTGTATGGTGCGGCGCTTACCCCGTTAAAGAGCGTACCGATTTCCTCAACAGCTATCTTCTGCTGCCTGATGCCATAGAGCCTATGAGCCTTATCGCCATCGGTTATCCCGCCGAGCATCCGGCTCCAAAAAACAAATTCGACAGCACCGCCATCAACTACAATCAGTGGTGAGACAGGGCCGACCGGCCTCTTTGATATATTGCCTCGGACATTTCAGTCCGGGGCATTTTTATGTCTTGAAAGGGCGCTGAAAATACTTCCTCTGCGAGGACCGAGAGGAACGGACATGAAAATACCCCATGCGCGAGCGCATGGGGTTGTATGCTGGTGTTGCCTCTCCGAGGCTTTTTTGCCGGTCGGCTTAATCTTATGAGCCGAGGTAGCTCTTGAGGAGACGGCTTTTCTGGCCCTTGAGCCGACGGATAGCCTTTTCTTTGATCTGGCGTACACGCTCGCGTGTGAGGTCGAATTTGGCGCCGATTTCTTCGAGGGTCATTTCCTGGCAGCCGATGCCGAAGAACATCTTGAGGATTTCGCGTTCGCGCTCATGCAGCTGACGGAGGGCGCGCTCAACTTCGTTGGAGAGCGACTCCTGGTTGAGTGCGGCGTCGGCCATGGGGCTGTCGTCGTTGGTGAGCACGTCGAGAAGGCTGTTGTCTTCGCCCTCTACAAAGGGAGCGTCGACCGATATATGACGGCCCGATACCTTGAGGGTGTCGGCGATTTTTTCTACCGGCACATCGAGGGTCTCGGCAAGCTCCTCGGGCGACGGACGGCGCTCGTTCTCCTGTTCGAATTTCGAGAGTGCCTTGCCTATTTTGTTGAGCGAACCTACCTGGTTGAGGGGGAGTCGCACGATGCGGCTTTGCTCGGCCAGAGCCTGAAGAATGGACTGGCGGATCCACCACACGGCGTATGATATGAATTTGAAACCACGTGTTTCATCGAATTTGCGTGCGGCCTTGATAAGGCCCACGTTGCCTTCGTTGATAAGGTCGGGCAGTGAAAGCCCCTGATTCTGGTATTGCTTGGCCACCGATACTACGAAGCGCAGGTTGGCGCGGGTGAGCTTGTCGAGAGCCGCCTGGTCGCCTTGCTTGATGCGCTGAGCCAGTTCTACCTCTTCTTCTACCGAAATTAGTTCCTCACGGCCTATTTCCTGGAGGTATTTGTCGAGCGATGCGCTTTCGCGGTTGGTAATCGACTTAGTGATTTTAAGTTGTCTCATGTGTCTGCTTTGAACCGGTTGTTTTGCAATTAGCTTGCAAAGATACGAAATAAAATCTAAAGACGCAAATGCGTCGCGGGAGGGGAGATGCGGTCGGTCAGACGTGCCGATAGTGGCCGCAATGTTCTCAGGGTATGTTTTGGATAAACGCGCAGAGGCGTCGGCCGTTGATAGCCGGGCGCCTCTGCGAGTGCTATTTAGGGATATTTAACTATTTGTAGCGGGCCCAGCGGATAATTTCGATGAGGCTCGGTTTCTTGCCGTACATGAATATGCCGACGCGGTATATTTTCGCACACAGCCATATGAGGAATGCGAAGCTTATGTAGAGTATTACCAGCGACAGCAGTATCTCCCATGTTGGCACGCCGTAGGGCAGACGGCTCATCATGGCCATTGGCGAGGTGAAGGGGAATATCGACACCCAGAAGGCAAGTGTGGAGCTGGGGTTGGAGAGGATCGACATCGAGGCTATGATGCCGATGATTACCGGCATGGTGGCGATGGTCGACAGCTGCGAGGCGTCCTGAACGTTGTCAACGGCAGAGCCGATGGCGGCATAGATGGCCGAGTAGAACAGATATCCGCCGATGAAGAACAGTATCAGATACACGAACAGACCGGCGATGAAGCCCGAGTCGGAGAGCTGGCTGATGGCGGCAGTCACTTCGGCGTTGTCGCTGGCGGCGCCGAGGTCGCCCAGCAGAGGCATGGTCCAGAGCGAGCACGAGCCGATGAGCACGGCCCAGATAAGAATCTGAGTTATGGCCACAAGGCCGATGCCGGTGATCTTGCCAAGCATGAGCCACGACGGTTTTACCGACGATACCACGATTTCGAGCACGCGGTTGTTTTTCTCCTCGATGATGGAATTCATCACCATCTGACCGTAGATGAGGATAAACATGTAGAGCATCATGTCGAGTACAAGCCCGATGAAATACGACAGCCCAACGGATGTGGCCGTATCTTCTTCCTTGTCGATACGTATGGTAGAGAGGTCGAAATCTACCTGCACGTCGGCGAGTATCTGCTTGATGTTTAAAATGTTGTACCGTTCCAAGCGTATATCCTCGATGGCATTTTCGAGCTGACCGTTGATGTACGCGCCTGTCTGCATGGCGGGCGCGCCGCGGCTGTAGAGGCGTATGGCGTCGTCGGGGTGCGCTATGGCCGTGGATTCTATGACGAGGATGGCGTCGTAGGTCTCGTCGGCGCGCAGGCTGTCGAGAGGCAGGGCCGAGGGCACGAATGTCACCTCGTCGTTGTTGTTGAGGCGCTGGGCCACTTCGCCGGTCTGGTCGATTACGGCTATATTGCGGCTTTCGGGGGTGCTCAGCAGCATTACGGCGGCCGGTGCCAGCGACAGCGCTATCATTAGCACGGGCACCAGTATGGTGGTGATGATGAAGCTCTTGCGTTTTACGCGGCTGAGATATTCGCGGGTTATTATAAGTTTGAGTGACTGGTTCATTGCGGCTGTGTTTCAGATTTTTCGGAGTTGGAAGCCTCGACAGCGGCAACGAAAATATCGTCCATCGAGGGCAGTACATGGCGGAAACTGTTGATGGCCACGGCATCGTTGGCGGCGGCAAGCAGCGGGCGCACGGCATCGGCGGCCGGCAGCGATATTGTAGCCGAGGCATATCCGCGGTCGTCGACGGCGCCGAGGCGGAAGTCGGTGCCGAGCGGAGCCACGGCGGCGCGAAGGGCGTCGGGGTTGCCGGCGAACGAAATCTCGTAGATATTGCTGCCGAACTGTTCGCGCAGGGCGCCAACGGGGCCCGAGAGGATGTTGTGCGAGCGGTTGATGAGGGTTATCTCGTCGCAGAGCTCTTCGACGCTGGCCATGTTGTGGGTCGAGAAGATTACGGTGGCGCCTTCGTCGCGCAGTTTCAGGATTTCGCGTTTGAGTATGCCGGCGTTGATGGGGTCGAAGCCCGAGAAGGGTTCGTCGAATATGAGCAGCTTGGGGCGGTGAAGTACAGTGACTATGAACTGCACTTTCTGAGCCATGCCTTTCGAGAGTTCTTCGATCTTCTTGTCCCACCACTGCGATATATCGAGACGTTCGAACCACTCGCGGAGCGATTTTTCGGCCTCGCGCTTGCCGAGTCCTTTCAGGCGGGCGAAGAACAGAGCCTGTTCGCCTACTTTCATTTTCTTGTACAGACCGCGTTCTTCGGGCAGATAGCCTATCTGCATCACATCGTCTGCCACGAGGGGGTGGCCGTCGAAGGTCACCGAGCCGCGGTCGGGAGCTGTGATGTGGTTGATGATGCGTATGAGGGTGGTCTTGCCGGCGCCATTGGGCCCGAGCAGACCGTAGACACAGCCGCGTGGAACGGCTATGGAGACATCATCGAGGGCACGGTGCCTGGTGAAGTCTTTGGTGATGTTTTGAGCTGTAAGTATGTAGTCCATGCCCTATATGACGTGTGCAATGACCGATTATTACACTGCCGGCCGATTTTTTTTGGCACGTGTGGAATAAAATGCGCATATTTGCATCATAAACCAATTACATACCGCACTATTTGATGAATAAATCTTTACTCCGCGCATCGCTTGGCGCATTGGCCCTCGCACTGGGGCTGCCGCTGGCGGCTCAGATCAAGGCACCGACGCAGGACAATCTGCGTATCAACGGCATGCTCATGTACGACAACGACCGGTCTGAAGACGTCCTGGGCTTCTATGAATATACGGCTACATCGCCGGTGGCCCGCAAAGCCCTCGTGCTTTCGCCGCGCAATTTCCTCTCGGGCGACGCCGTGGTTGTCGACGGCAAGCTCTACACCTATCATCTGCAGATCGATTACGGCTATGTTTCGTCGGCTTTCTACACGGTTATCGACGTCGCCACAGGCGAGGCTGTCAAGGGCCGCAACATAAGCTACGACCTCAAGGATGCATACTCGCACTACGCCACCTCGTCGGCTCTCAACAGCGCCGACGGGAAGGTATACTGCTCGGGATACGAGTACGATAGCTCTACACAGACCCTCACCCCTACCCTTAAGCTCTGGGATGTGACCGGCGAGACCAAGACCGCCATCGGTGCTATGCAGGCCGCACTGGCGGTAATGTCGTTCGACAAGGACGGGCGCCTCTACGGCATCACCGCATGCTCGAGCCGCGGCTCGGCCGACGGCGGACGCCTGGTACAGGTCGACACCGCCACCGGCTCGCTCACCGTAGTGGGCGACACCGGCATACGTCCCTGGTTCGATCAGAGCGGTGTCATAAGCCCCTACGACGGCCGTCTGTACTGGTTCGCCAACTCTCCTGTCGAGGGCGGCGGTGCCAACGACGCCGATGCGGTGCTATATGCCGTCGATCTGACCACGGCCAAGGCCGAGGCCATAGGCGAGCTGCCCAACGGCGATGAGGTGATTGCCGCATGGATACCGGCGCAGACCGTGTCGGACCTCGCTCCGGGCGTAGTCACCGGCCTTGGCGCCGATTTCACGGCTCCCTCTCTTGCCGGAAAGGTGAAATTCACACTCCCCTCCGCCACATATTCGGGCACTGAGCTCGGCGGAACCGTCGACTGGACCGTAAGCATCGCCGGCAAGGTGATGGCATCGGGCAGCGGCGCGGCAGGCGCTGCTGTGGAGGCCGACGTGACAGTAGAGACGAGCGGCGACTACGACTTCGACGTGGCCGCATCCAATACCTCGGGCGAAGGCGTGGCAAGCCGCGTGTCGGCATACATAGGCTACGGTGTGCCCGAGGCCGTGAAGAACGTCACCTTTACCGTTGCCGACGGCGTGCACACCGTCAGCTGGGACCATGTGACCACCCTTGTCAAGGGTTCGCACCTGGCCGGCGAGCATGCATCGTACAAGGTAGTGCGTCAGCCCGGCAATGTGGTGCTCCACAGCAGTCTCGATGCCAACAGCTTTACCGAACCTGCACTCGACGGCGACATCCAGTCGACCTACTACGAGATTACCGCCGTCAACGGCGACATGGCTTCAGGCGCCACACGCTCGAACGCTATCGTCACCGGCAATACCGTGGCTCTGCCTTTCGAAGAAAATTTCGAAGATGCCTCGGCGCTGGATCTCTTCACCGTAATCGACGCCAACAACGACCGTACCACATGGAGCTACTACGCCTACTCCAAGGTAGTGCAGATACGCAATGCGACATCGGGCACCCAGGACGACTGGCTCGTGCTGCCTCCCGCCCGTCTCGAAGAAGGCTACAGCTACGAGCTGAAGTTCACCTGCTATGCATCGGCGGTAAGCTATGTCAATATACTCGATGTTGCCATGGGCACATCGGCCGACAATATGGATATCGCTCTGGCCTCCGATATAGAGATAAGCGACACTCGCTCCTCTGCGATGAAAGATGTGAGCGTGACCATAAAACCGGCAGCCACCGGCGTATATAATATAGGTATTCACATCAAGAGCGAGAAGCGTCAGGGTACATTCTCTATCAAGAAAATAGAACTGTCGGCCGGCAGTTCCACCGCAATTCCCGCCGCTCCTGCCATCCGAGTCGAAGCCGGTGCCCGCGGCGCCCTCTCGGCTGTCATCGGCATTACCGCACCCGAACTCACCGCCGGCGGAAACGCCCTCGTCAATCCGGTAAGCGCTTTTGTGATAACCCGCGACGGCGCCGAACTCGCCACCGTTAACGCCGAAGCCGGAAAAACCGACTACACATACGAGGACACCTCGGTGCCCGCAGCCGGCATGTACGCCTATTCGGTATATGCCGTCAATGTCGACGGCAACGGCGAGGCAGCCCGTCAGGAACTCTTCATAGGCCGGGACGAGCCTCTGGCTCCCGCCAATGTCACGGCAGCCGACAACTTCGACGGCACCGTCACCCTGTGCTGGGACGCTCCGTCGGCCACAGGCGCACAGGGCGGATATGTGGACACGGAGCATCTCGTGTACAGCGTCACCAATCCCGACAAGACCGTCGCCGGCGGCTTCCGCGGCACCATGGCCGTATCGCGCATCGATGTGACAGGCGCTCAGAACGAAGTCGCCTACACCGTCGGTGTGAAGTACGACGACGTCGAGAACGCCAAAGAACACACCGCCGTATCGAACACTCTTGTGGCAGGCGCGCCCTATACCCTGCCTTTCGCCGAGTCGTTCGCCGATGCCGCTGCCGCATCGCAGATATGGACCAAAGATCGTGTGAAGGTCGATAAATCGTACAATCTCGAATTTTCTTTCCACATCGATGCCGACCATAATGGTAACGGAGGCGGTATGAAGATCTATGGTACCGAAGTGGGAGCCGTCGGCCGCTGGATTTCGCCGGTTCTTAATCTTTCGCAGACCGTGCATCCCGAAATCGTACTGTGGCTCAACATGTTCACACCCGACATTGACTTCGAGCTCCAGGTGCAGGAAGCCTATGGCGAATGGAAGACCGTGGCCACTCACGGCCCTGTGAGCGAATGGACCGAAATCAAGGCCGATCTGAGCGCCTACCGCGGCCCATTCGTGCGTCTGGCATTCCAGGCGACATTTGCCAAGACCTATACAGGCATGTATATCGACGATATCGCTGTGAGCGACAATACATCGGGCATAGAGAATGTGACCGTCGGCGAAGCCGATGCCGAACTCTATAACCTCCAGGGCATACGCGTGCCGGCCGATGCCGTCCATGGCGTATACATAGAGCGCCGCGGAAACGCGGCCCGCAAGGTAGTCCGCTGATAAACTACCCTAAATTTGCGAAAAGCGCCTCGTGGTTGTCCGCGGGGCGCTTTTTTGATGCCCGATTGCGAAAATGTTTGTATATTTGCAGGAATAATAACGAAAAACACATTGATACCGGCACATGAGAAAGTGGCGCATCGAAGACAGCGAGGAGCTGTACAATATACCCGGCTGGGGCCGCAACTATTTTTCCGTGAATGAACGCGGGCACATGGTGGTGACACCGCGTGCGGGATATGCCTCGGTCGATCTGAAAGAGGTGATGGACGAACTGCAGGTGCGCGACATCAGCGCGCCGGTACTCCTCCGTTTCCCCGATATTCTCGATAACCGAATCGAAAAGATATCCAACTGCTTCCGCAATGCCGCGCAGCAGTACGACTACAAGGCTCAGAACTATATGATCTACCCCATAAAGGTGAATCAGATGCGCCAGGTAGTGGAGGAGATAGTGAGCTACGGCAAAAAGTTCAACATCGGCCTCGAGGCCGGTTCCAAGCCCGAACTGCATGCCGTGCTTGCAACCAATATAGCCGAAAACGCCCTCATAATCTGCAACGGATATAAGGACGAATCGTATATCGAGCTGGCGCTGCTCGCCCAGAAGATGGGACGCCGCATATACCTGGTGGTGGAGAAGCTCAACGAGCTGCGCATGATAGCCGAAATATCGAAGCGCATCAAGGTGCGCCCCAATATCGGCATCCGCATAAAGCTGTCGAGCACCGGCTCGGGCAAGTGGAGCGAAAGCGGCGGCGACCAGAGCAAATTCGGCCTCAACTCGTCGGAACTGCTCGAGGCCATCGATATTCTCGAGCGACGCGACCTCAAGGACTGTCTCAAGCTCATCCACTTCCATATCGGCAGCCAGATAAACAAGATACGCGTGGTGAAGAACGCCCTCCGTGAGGCCACGCAGTTCTTCGTGCAGCTGTCGAAGCTCGGCTTCGGTGTCGAATTTATCGACATCGGCGGCGGCCTCGGCGTGGACTACGACGGCACCCGCAGCTCTTCAAGCGAAAGCTCGATGAACTATTCCATACAGGAATATGCCAACGACGCCGTGAGCGCCGTGGTCGACGTGTGCATGAAAAACGGTCTGAAACAACCTAATATAATCACCGAGAGCGGCCGCTCGCTTACAGCCCACCACTCCGTGCTGATATTCGAAGTACTCGAGACCACACAGCTGCCACTGTGGAAGGACTCGCAGGAAATCGACCCCGATGCCCACGAACTCGCCCGCGAGCTCTACGACATATGGGACCGCCTGGACAATCCGCGCCTCTTCGAAAGCTGGCACGACGCCCTGCAGATACGCGAGGAGGCACTCGATCTCTTCAGCCTCGGCATGCTCGACCTCAAGACCCGCGCTCAGATCGAGAAACTCTTCTGGAGCATAGCCCGCGAAGTCGGCGAGATCGCCGGAGGCATGAAGCACATGCCCGAGGATCTGCGTAAGATATCGAAGATGATCCCCGACAAGTACTTCTGCAATTTCTCGCTCTTCCAGTCGCTGCCCGACAGCTGGGCCATCGATCAGCTGTTCCCCATAGTGCCCATAGCGCGCCTCGACGAAAAGCCTACACGCACATGCACAATACAGGACATGACCTGCGACTCCGACGGCAAGATAGCCAGTTTCATATCGGCACAGGGCACGTCGTCGGCGCTGCCGGTGCATCCGCTCAAGCCGGGCGAGCCCTATTACCTGGCCGTGTTCCTGGTGGGCGCCTATCAGGAAATCCTCGGCGACATGCACAATCTCTTCGGCGACACTAATGTGGCTCATGTGAGCGTATACAAAGACCGATACGAGATCGAGCAGATAATCGAGGGCGAGACCGTCGACGAAGTGCTCGACTATGTGCAGTATAACCCGAAGAAACTCGTCCGCAACCTCGAGACATGGGTTACGGCGTCGATGAAGGCCGGCACCATCACTCCCGAGGAGGGCCGCGACTTCATCAGCACCTACCGTTCGGGGCTGTTCGGCTACACATATCTCGAAAAATGAGATGGTTCATGCGGCTGTCGTACCGCGGCGCCCCCTACCACGGCTGGCAGGTACAGCCGGGGGCGGTGACGGTGCAGGGCGAGCTTGAGAGGGCGCTTGCCACGCTCCTGCGTTGTCCGGTGGCCGTGACCGGCGCCGGGCGCACCGATGCGGGTGTCAACGCCAGGCTCATGGTGGCGCATGTCGATCTGCCCGACGGCTTTGACCCACGCGAAGGTGTGTTTCTCCGCTCGCTCAACAGTCTGTGTGGCCGCGATATAGCCGTGTACGGCTTCGCGCCCGTTGCCGCCGGTGCCCACGCGCGCTTCGACGCCACCGAGCGCACCTACCGCTACTTCGTGCACACGGTCAAGAATCCGTTTGCCGGCGAATTGTCGTGGCAGGCTCCGCCTTCGCTCGACTTCGGTGCAATGAACGCTGCCGCCGCGCTGCTTGTGGGGTGCCGCGACTTCACATCTTTTTCCAAACTGCATACCGACGTTAAGACCAACATATGCGACCTCCGGCATGCGCGCTGGGAGGCTATGGGCGACGGACGCTATTATTTCGAGATCTCCGCCGACCGCTTCCTGCGCAATATGGTGCGTGCTGTCGTTGGCACACTGGTCGATGTCGGCCGCCACAAGATGGCGCCCGAAGGTGTCCTCGATGTGCTGGGACGCATGGACCGCTGCGCCGCAGGCACGTCGATGCCCGCAGGTCCGCTTTTTCTCTGGAACATAGAATATCCCTATGAGTGCTGAGCCGTCGCTGCACCTTTTCTATCCCGAAAACGATCTTGCCCTTGCCCGCGATATCGAGCGCTATACGGCGCCCCCTGCTGCTGTGCGCCTGCGCACAGCCGGCGAGACTCTGCCGCTGTGGTATGGTGCCGACGGCGACCGGTTCGTGGCTTCGGGCGTGAATGCGGCATGGCTCGACGGCATGAAAGGCCGCTTCGGCATCGACATCGACGTGTTCGACTACCGGCCCGAGTGCTACCGGCCCGCGCCGTGGGGCTGGTCGAAGGCTTCGCGCGGCATATATTCGCGACTGGGCTTCGGCGCCGGCAACTTGCCCGACGATGCCGCCCTCGACCTCCTGCGCATGCTTTCGCACCGCCGCACTGCCGCTGCGGTGGCGCGCCGTCTGCAAGCCGCCACAGGCATAGGCTCGCCTGCCGTCGAGGTCCGAAGCGCCGACGCTCTACAGGCCCTTCTGCGCAGCGAGCCGCGGCTCCTTGTCAAGCTGCCGTGGTCATCGTCGGGCCGCGGCATGGTGGCTGTCGACACCTCGACTTTCGAGGCCCAGCGCCCCATGATAGAGGGAATGGTACGTCGCCAGGGCTCCGTCATGGCCGAGCGGCACTATGACAAGGCTCTTGACTTCGCCATGCTCTTCCGCATGGCCGCCGGACGCTGCGAGGCCGCCGGACTGTCGGTATTCGAGACCGCAGGCCTCGGCATATACACCGGCAATATACTGGCATCGGAGACCCGGCTGAGAAGCCTGGTCTGCGACAAAACAGGCACCGCACAGTTCGATGCCGTGGCCCAGGCACTCCCGGCGATACTGGAAGATGTGATTGGCGATTCCTATGACGGCCCCCTCGGCGTCGACATGCTCGCCACCGCCGACGGCGAGCTCGTCCCTGTCGTGGAGATAAATCTGCGCATGACCATGGGCCACCTCTGCGCCCGCTTCTACGAGCGCTATGTCGCCCACGGCGCCACCGGCCACTTCACCGTCAGCACCGACCACCCCGCCGACACCTCCACCGTCCGCAACGCCCGTCTCCACTCCGGCACCCTCCCCCTCAACCCTCCCGCAACCTCCTTCACCTTCACCGCCACAATCGGGTAAAAATGTTGGGAAAGAAGAGAATTTTGGGTGTTTTGCCGATTTTTACTATCTTTGCAGCCGTAAACTGCGAGAAAACACAATCCTACATATATGATTAACGCACAAGACATCAAAAACGGCACTTGCATCCGTCTGGACGGCCAGCTCTACTTCTGCGTGGAATTCCTCCATGTAAAGCCGGGCAAGGGTAACACTTTCATGCGCACCAAGCTCAAAAACGTTGTCGATGGCCGCGTTCTCGAACGCCGCTTCAACATTGGCGAAAAACTCGAAGACGTGCGCGTAGAACACCGCCCCTATCAGTTCCTCTACAGCGAAGGCGGCGACGACATCTTCATGAACCAGGAAACCTACGAGCAGATTCCCATCAACAAGGAACTCGTCACCGGCGCGGCCTTCATGAAGGAAGGTGATATCCTCGACGTTGTCAGCGATGCTTCGACCGACACCGTTCTCTATGCCGAAATGCCTATCAAGGTTACCCTCGAAATCACCTATACCGAGCCCGGTATCAAGGGTGATACCGCCACCAACACCCTCAAGCCCGCAACTCTGGAGACCGGCGCCGAAATCCGCGTGCCCCTCTTCTGCAACATCGGCGACAAGGTGCGTGTCGACACCCGCGACGGCTCCTATATGGAACGCGTCAAGGAATAAACCGGCATAGCTTCGCCGCCGAAAGGCGACAGTCGCAAAAATAACAGTTCCGGCGAGACTTCATTGCAACGATGAGGCCTCGCCGGAGTCTTTTTCTACCGGGAGATGATGGAGTCGATGATGGCGGTGAAGCGGGCGGCGCCGATGTCGGATGTCAGATGGTCGCCGTCGAAGAAATCGTCGCCGCTGAAGCGCGGATCGTCGCTGAAGTCGTGCCATTCGAGCGGGAGCGAGCGCAGACGCTCACTTGTAAGCTCCCACAGCGCCGGGTCGATGTTGCGGCGGTAATCCTCGCGCACGGGCGGCGTCACCACAATGAGCCGCGCGCCCAGCGAGCGGCAGATGCTGTCGATGGCCATAAGGCGGCGGGTGTTGATGTCGAGGCGGTCGGCCGAGAGCGATGCCGTGTGCTGTCGGGCGATTGTTGCGCCGTCGGCAGTGCCGGCCGCCTTGTAGGGGAGTGCGTATTCGTCGCCGTGACCGAGGCTGTCGGTGAGGAAGCGCGATTTCGTCAGACCGAGAGCCGCGCCGAGCCGAGGGCTATGTCGGAGTATCCCGAGAAATCGCAGTACATCTGTATGGAGAAGAGCACGGCGCCGGCCACGAGATTGAGACCGCCGGTGGTCTGGTAGTTGGCGAAGGCCCAGTCGACTGTCTGGGCGCAATTGTCGGCCACGACCATTTTCTTGAACAGGCCCCATAGTATGCGGCGGAGGCCGTCGACGGCTTCGTCGTAGTCGAAAGTGCGGCGCCGCCTGAACTGCGGCAGTAGCGCTGCGGCGCGCTCGATAGGGCCGGCCACCAACTGCGGGAAGAAGCTGATGAAGGCCAGGAAGGTGACGATGTTGCGTTCGGCGGCAACATTACGGCGGTATACGTCGATGGTATAACCGACGGCCTGGAATGTATAGAAACTGATGCCCACCGGCAGCACTAACTCCAGAGTAACCCATCCGGGCTCGAAACCCAGGGAGCGGCCGAGAGCAGCGAGGTTGGCGGCGAAGAAATTGTAGTATTTGTAGACGCCGAGAATACCGAAGCTCACCAGGATGTTGGCGGCGCAGATGGCCTTGCAGGCGCGGGTAGAGGAGCTGTAGCTCTCGATGAGTCTCCCGCAGGTGTAGGCCATGACGCTTGCTCCGAATATGAGTCCGAGGAAGCGCCAGTCCCACCAGCCGTAGAATATATAGCTTACCAGAAGCAGCAGCGCGTTCTGACTGCGGGCCGATCGGGTAGTGAGCCAATAGAGCAGAAACACTATCGGCAGAAACAGCATATATTCCGGCGAATTGAAAAGCATGGCGCAAAGATACGAAAAAAGCAGGGCAGCCGTGGGAAAATTGTTACCGGGAGGATGTGGGATCAGAAGGCCGGAGAAGTGCTTATTGTTAAGCAGGAGGTGTTTTCTTAAGTTAAAAATGTTAAAGTTTGGTTGTTTTGGACATTTCGCGTGAGCGGATAGAACAAGTTATCGAAAAAATAACTTTCTTTGTAGTGGCTTTCATGCCCGGATTATATCATACAAAAATAAGCACCTTTAGAAAAGCGCCCGAACTTCGTGTAGGCGTGGTATCTGATACCTGCCGGCGATATTGCGATATTGCCGCCATACAGTTTCCTTTTCCCCGGTGTCGTTTTAGATGAAAATCATATACCTATAATAACTACTTACTTACTAAAAACACCCTTGCATGAAGAACATTTGTTATCAAATGACCCGGAAGGCATTTCTGGCGCTGGCACTTGTGCTGGCTACGGCGCTCCCGGCTTTAGCGCAGAACATCACGGTGACCGGCACCGTGTATGAGCCCGAAGGCGAACCTGCCATCGGCGCGAGCGTCGAGGTGAAAGGCACCCCTGGAAAAGGCGTGGCCACAGATTTCGACGGCAACTACAAAATATCTGTAGCCCCGGATGCTGTTCTGGTCTTCTCGTATGTAGGCTGCGACACGCAGGAAATACCAGTGGAGGGCCGTACGGAAATCAACGTGAATCTCAAGACCAATGCCGTGGCAATGAACGAACTCGTTGTCGTTGGCTATGGTGTGGTTAAGAAATCGGATGCCACCGGTTCGGTGGGCGTTGTCAAGCCGACCGATATCGAGGCCGGTCTTGCCACCACAGCCCAGGACCTTCTGGTAGGCGCAAGCCCCGGTGTGGTTGTATCGACCCAGGGCGGTGACCCTGCCGGCGGCGCAGCCATCCAGATCCGCGGCGGTGCCTCGCTCAACGCCTCGAACTCGCCCCTTATCGTAATCGACGGTGTGCCCATGGACGGCAACACGGTAAAAGGCTCGACCAACGCCCTGTCGCTTGTAAGCCCCGAGAATATCGAGAACATGACCATCCTCAAGTCGGCCTCGGCAACGGCTATCTACGGTAGCCGCGCATCGAACGGTGTGATCATCATCACCACCAAGCGAGGCAAGGACGGCAAGCCCCAGGTGAACTTCGCAGCAAACTTCTATGTGGCCACTCCCCGCAAATATCTCGACATGATGAGCGGTTCGCAGTACCGCGACTACATCGTCAGCAAATACGGTGCCGAATCGGCTCAGGCCGCCAAGCTCGGTGCTGTCAGCACCGACTGGCAGAAAGAGGTGCTCCGCACCACTTTCAGCCATGATTACAGCCTGTCGGTAGGCGGTAAGGCCGGTGTGCTTCCCTATCGCGTAGGTGTGAATTACACAGGTACCGACGGTGTTGTACGCGGCACCGACAACCAGCGTCTGGGCGCCACCATCAACCTGACACCGTCGTTCTTCGACGATCTCCTTAACATCAGCGCCAACGCCAAGGGTTCCTATATAGTGAATAACTACGGCAGCGGTGCCCTCGGCAGCGCCATCGGCTTCAACCCGACACTGCCCGTGCACATGAACAATGTGTTCAACAACTACACCACATATCTTATCGACGGCAGCGTGGCTCTTCCCGACTCTCCCGGCAGCAGCATAAGCAACATCTATGCCAAGAACCCGGTGTCGCTGTGGAAAGATCACTACAGCCGCTCCAAGGTATACCAGAGTGTGGGCAATCTTCAGATCGACCTCAAGATGCCTTTCCTCCGCGAACTCCGCGCCAACCTCAACCTCGGCTATGACTACAGCCACGGCGAGGTCCGCAACTTCGAGCAGCCCTTCTCGCCCGCCGCATGGGACGGCAAGTTCCAGGTGCGCGGCACCGACGGCAACGTTGTGAACGTGCAGCAGGGCTACGGTAGTCTGAGCAAGGAAAACCAGGAGCGCTACACCCTTATGCTCGAGTTCTATCTCAACTACCACAAGAATTTCGAAGCCATCAAGAGCGATGTCGACGTAACAGGCGGTTACTCCTGGCAGCGCTTCAACAACAGCGGCCACGACTTCACCGTAGCCGACCCGCAGATGGCATCGTCGGACATCATGTTCACCGATCCCAACCTCAACGGCGGCCAGCCTGTAGCCCTCAGGGACTTCGCCGGCTACCAGTACGGTCCCACAAGCTACTATAAGAGCCGCTATCAGCTCGTGTCGTTCTTCGGCCGACTCAACTATACCTTCATGGACCGCTATCTGCTCACTTTCACCATGCGTCGCGACGGTACCAGCCGCTTCGGCAAGGACCACCGCTGGGGTTCGTTCCCCGCAGCCGCTCTCGGCTGGAAGATTCTCGACGAAAGCTTCATGGAAGGCGCCCGCGGCGTGCTGAGTGAACTTAAGCTCCGCTTCGACTGGGGTATCACCGGCCAGCAGGACGTAGGCGGCGATTACTTCCCCTATCTGCCTGTGTACAGCACTCTTATCGGCGACGGCAACTCATACATCATCAACGGACAGTATGTGCAGCTCGCATATCCCAACCCCTACAACGGCGATCTCAAGTGGGAGGAAACAACAACCAAGAACATCGGTCTTGACTTCGGCTTCCTCAACAACCGCATCACCGGTAGCATCGAGCTCTATCAGCGCAAGACAAAAGACCTCCTGGTGCAGGCCAACTTCCCCGCAGGCTCCAACCTGTCAAACGTAGGCTGGCTCAACCTGGGCGACCTCAAGAACACCGGTTTCGAATTCAACCTCAGCACCCGTCCTATCGTGACCAAGGACTTCACCTGGACCTCGAACCTCAACCTTGCCTATAACAAGAACAAGATCACCCGTCTTGCCGACGGCGCATCGGCCACTACCGGCAGCCTCGGCAACGGTGTCGACGTGCAGAAGCATGTCGTGGGCGAAAGCGCATTCTCCTTCTGGGTCTATGAGCAGGCTTACGACAGCAACGGCAATCCTCTCGAAGGTGTGTATGTGGACCAGAACGGCGACGGCGCCATCACCGACGAGGACAAGATCCTCTTCCACCACGTTCATCCCGACTGGACCGCAAGCTGGCACAATACTTTCAACTACAAGAACTGGGACTTCGGCTTCGTACTCCGCGGCTCGTTCGGCAACTGGGCATACAACAAGAACCAGATGGACAACTCGTTCGCTGCCATGGCCACCAACCAGCCCACTCTCTCGAACCTGATGAACAACACCTATCTCTTCGAACAGACTCGTACCACCGAGCTTATGCTCAGCAGCTACTTCGTGCAGAACGCTTCGTTCGTGCGCTGCGACAACATCACTGTCGGCTACACCTTCGACAATCTGATGAAGAACAAGCTGAAACTGCGTCTCTTCGGTGCGGTACAGAATCCGTTCGTGATCACCAAGTACAAGGGTCTTGATCCCGAACTCACCTATCAGCAGGGTATCGACGGTGCTCCCTATCCGCGTCCTGTAACGGTAACATTCGGCCTTGTAGCCAATTTCTAACCCGGTAAATAAGACATCAATATGAAATTCAACAAATATATCATGTCGGGCTGTGTGGCTCTGATGGCATTTGCCGGCACTTCGTGCGTCGGCGACCTCGACCTCAAGCCCAACGACCCCAATATCAAGCTCGAACTGACTTCTCAGGCCGAGTGGGACGGCTTCCTGGGCCGACTCTACGGCAACCTCTACCGCGATGACATCATCTCGACCTCGGACGGCGGTGCCGGTACGTTTACCCGTACACACTTCAACCTCAACGAAATCGTGGCCGACGAATGCTTCATCTCCGAAGCTTGGAACGACCCTGGCTACCAGCCGCTGAACAAGAACCAGTGGAGTCCCGACAACGAATGGATCTACGCCGCTTTCGCACGCGAGTTCTTCAACGCCAAGATGGGCGCCGAATTCATGTCGGGCATGCGCACCCAGGGTGCGGCATTCTTCGACGAGGCCGAGACCAATGCCCGTATCGCCGAGGCATCGGCCCTGCGCGGTCTGGCATACTATCATATGATCGACCTCTTCGGCCGCGGTCCCTGGATCGACGAAAGCTCGACCACAGGCGCCACCCCTCCCACCTACGACCGCAAGCAGCTCTTCGACGCCATCACCGCCGAACTCGAGCAGTATGTGCCGCAGCTCAAGCCGGCAGCACAGCAGGCCTACGGCCGCATAAGCCGCGAGGCAGGCTACATGCTTCTTGCCAAGCTCTATCTCAACGCCGAAGTCTACACAGGCACCCCCATGTGGCGTGAATGCGCCGAGGCCTGCAAGCAGGTGGTATCGACCGGCATCTCGCTGGCTCCGGAGTACAAATATCTCTTCTGCGCCACCAACGACAAATATGCCGGCAACGGCGAGCTGCTGTGGGTAGTACCGCAGGAACAGGGCCGCATGGAGGCCTGGGGCGGCACAACCTACCTCACCTGCGGCGCATGGTTCGCATCGGCGGGCGAGGAAATCCTCAAGAAGCTCAACTATAAGGATGCATGGGGCGGTCTGCGTCTGCGTCCCGAACTGTCGCGTGCCCTCGACCGCGCCGACAAGCGCCGTCTTATCTTCGAAGGCACCTTCAAGGAAGATATCCCCACCCTCGGCGGCAACGACGCCACCTCGTGCGGCTACATGCTCATCAAATACAGCAACAGCCCCGAGAGCGACTACGAGAACACCGCCGGCGGCAATAACAACAATGTGGCCATGTCGAACACCGACTATCCTATCTTCCGCCTCGCCGACACCTACCTGATGCTGGCCGAGTGTCAGATGCACGGTGTGGAGTGCGACGGTCTGCGCTACCTCAACCTCGTGCGCGAGCGTGCCGGCATGCCTGCCCGCTCCTCGATCGACGCCGACGAGCTGCTCCAGGAACGTATGTGCGAACTCTACTGCGAAGGCTACCGCCGCAGCGACCTCATCCGTTTCGGCAAATACACCGGCAGCAACTATATGTGGTCGTGGAAAGGCGGCGACTATGCAGGCGCATCGCTGCCCGCATACCGTGCTCTCTTCCCCATTCCTACGCAGTATATCGAAACCGTGGGCCAGAACCCGGGCTATTAATTTAAGTTTAATAAGTGAAAGAAGTTTATAAAGGTTAAGATAATGGCTTCTTCGTACGCTATCGGTACTATTGTCTTGACTCACTCGACTTTATGGACTTTATAAACCTTACAAAAAAAGAAATAATGAAATTCGCAAAAATATATACCGTTCTGGCTGCCGGTGCTGCAATGCTTGGAGTTGTGTCGTGTTCGACACCCGATACTCCTGTGATGCAGAAGCCTACCGAATTCAAACTCAATGTGCCGCCTTTCGCCCAGCAGTACTATCAGCTCAGCCCCGAAGGCGTGCTCGAGCTCACCTGCTCGCAGCCCGACTACGGCATCGGCACTGTGGTGAACTACTCGGCCGAGATATCGCTGACCGAAGATTTCGCCGATTCGCGCGCCATCATCAACACCAACGGCGCCAGCGCCACCATCGCACTGTCGGAAGAGGCTATCTCGACCGCTATCTGCGAGATGCTTGGCGTGACCGACGAGGATACATGGCAGCCCTATGTCGACAACCATGTGAAACCGCTCTACGTGCGCGCCGTTGCACAGGTAGGCACCTATGAATGGTCCAATATCAAGTCGAATGTGGTGGAACTTCCCCGCGTCGACTTCTACTACGCACTCAAGACTCCGGGCTACATATTCCTGACCGGTATACCCAGCTTTATCGATCCTACGACCTCCAACCGCGATAAACTCATCCGCCTCTATGAGGCCGACGATGCTATCGGCTCGCAGGTATACTCGGCTGTTGTGAAGGCCGATGCCGGCGACGTTTCCTTCCGCTTCTATACTCAGCTCGGTTCGGGCTGGGACGATGTGAAAGATTTCAGTGTCGGTGCCGCAGAGCCCGATATGAATACCGTGACCATCACCGATAAGTTTGTCGACGGTACTTACAGCGGCGAGGTTGTATATCCCGGCCGAAGCAACTGGGGCTTCACCTGGGGCGGCGGCGAAATGACCATCACTGTCGATCTCAAGAAGAATACCATCACCATCCAGAGCGGCGCTCAGGAAGTGATTACTCCCAAGTATGTGTATATGGTGGGCAACCAGGCCAACTGGGCTACTCCCGATGAAACCTCTGCCGCCATCTACGAAAACTGGCGTCTGGAATGCCTCGACGGTTCGGGTGTCTTCACCGGCACTTTCGAAATCACCGAAACCCAGGACAGCAATCCCGATCTTTTCTGCCGTTTCTATCAGGAATTGACCGGCTGGGGCGCTGCCCAGTGGGCATCCACTACCGGAAAAGACTTCCTGGTGACTCCCGGTGTTGCAGCCGAAACAGCGGTCGGCGAGGGCTGCTTCCAGCTCGAAGGCGCTCTGGGTGCCACAATCAGCGTGTCGCTCGATACGAAAGCCAATACCGTGACATTCGATTTCGTCGATTAATCCAAGTCTGATATCCAAGTTTAATAAGTAAAAGGTCTGTAAAGTTAAGATAATGGTACTTCAGCTGTTATCTTAACTTATCAGACCGAAAGAAACTTCCTCAACATACAAAAATGAAGAAATATACAATACTTCCCATATTGGCTCTGGCTCTTGGCTTCGCTGCATGCGACGACGTGGATCTCGGCACCGGTATACCTGTTGTCAACCCCGAGCTGCCGGCCGCCGGTCCCGACCTGGTGACAGTCACAGCCGCCCAACTTCCTGCGGTGATCGATCTGGCCTCTTACTACGATAAGGGCGAACAGGTGGTTGTGGCCAATGCCACCGCTGCCGAAGGCTGGCCCGAGGGCTATGGCTTCGCAGCTGTCGCCCAGCTGAGCAGCACCGAGGACTTCGCCACAAGCACCGAGGTGCCCGTAGAGGTTCTCGGATCGGAATTTGCGTTCGATCCTACCACTCTTAGCGACGCTGTCCGCGACTTCATAAGCAAGAATCCCGTCGAGACTTCCGTGTGGGTGCGCTACCGTGTAAGCGCCGCCAAGGGCAACGAGAACATCATCCTCGGCGGTCCCGACAAATTCTACTGCCCCATGCAGATGAATGTGGTGTCGTTCCCGCCCTACACCATCGATACAGAGTACTATCTGGCCTGGTCGAATACTCCCGACGGCTGGTCGGTAAACAATACCGCTCCGTTCAAGCACAGCTCCACCAACCAGTACGACGACCCCGAATTCAAGGGCGTGTTCCAGATTGCCAAGGACAGCTACTGGATGATTATCAGCGGCACCTCGCTCGCAAACAGCGACTTCTCGAACGCTCTCGGCGTAGTGGCCGGTGAAGAGGCCAAGGTCGAGAAGGGCGTTGTCAGCGGCACTCTCGATCCTTCGGCCGCCACACAGGAAGCCGGCAAGATGCTTCTTGGCGGCTCTGTGGAGATAACATTCAACATGGATACCTATGCCTACAGCTACAAGCAGGCCATCGAGAATTTCTGGCTCGCAGGCAACGGCGTGAACGGCACAAGCTGGAACGACGGCCAGTTCGCCATGGTGATGTGGACCGAAGACTATGTGAACTATGCAGGCTATGCCCACCTCTACGGGGCTGCCGAACCCGAATTCAAGTTCAGCCCCACTAACGCATGGAACGGCGACTTCGGCTGCGACGGGGCCATAGAGTTCACAACCGATCCCGCCACCGGCATCAGCACTGGTTCGGGCACTACCGGCGGCTCCAACATCAAGGTTCCCGCCGAAGGTCTCTACTTCATAAGCCTCAACTATGGCGAAGGCAAGATATCGCTCACAAGCATCAAGACCATCGGTATTATCGGCGATTTCAACGGCTGGGCAGCCTCTGAAGCCATGACTCCGTCGGCCGACATGCTCACGTGGACCGTAACCGCCAATATGAGCGCCGGCAACAGCTGGAAGTTCCGCATGAACGACGGCTGGGATATCAACCTCGGCGGCAGTCTCGACAGTCTTACCGGCTTCGGCAATCCTGCCAACCTTACCTGCGATGCAGACGGTACCTACGAAATCACCCTGCACCTCGATACACTTCCGTACACAGCAACTATGGTGAAGAAATAACTCTCTTCATGCAGGAGCGGCGGCTGCAATCCCTTCGTGGAAAGCGGTCGCCGTTTTTTTGTGCAATTTTTCTGCAATTAAAATTGCAGATACTATTGACAAAATACAATTTGAGTTGTATCTTTGTGGGGTAAAACAAATCATACCCCCATGACAACAACGACAAAGGCCCGCGATGCCGAATTTATCGCAATCTGTCTTGACATAATGAGACGCAATGCCCGCAGCGGGCGGGAGTGCCCTCTGGGCGAGGTAATCGACGAGGCACTGCACCGCCGTCCCCGATGCCACTATGTGAGCTACGACCATGCCTCGCGCACCCTGCATGCCCTGGAGCGGCATGGCGCACCGCCATGCGACAGCACGCTTCAGCGTCTGAAATGGCTTGAGCTCTACAATCAGGTGAAGGAGTGCATGGAGGGGCCGCGGGCGCTCCCCTTCGGCAAGGCACTGAGTTTCGTGCTTGGCTTCATGCGTCCGTCGCGATTCTACATCGATCCGTCGCGGGCCATGCGCCTGCTGCGACCCCGGCTGGGATATCACTATTTTATAAGAGGATGATATTATGACAATAGCAATTTCGATTCATGCGATAGAAGATCGCATCTATGCCCGCTCGGCTCTCGATGCGGCATCGCGCGGCGCCGATGTGCCCGCCACACTCGACCGCAGGCACCGACGCGCGCTTGCCGTACTCGTGACCGAGGTCGCCGCCGGCATCATCGCCGGGCTGGGGCCTGTGGTGACTGCCACCAATGTGGCGGAGGTGAGCTACGACAGCGATATTATAACTATAGACTGTGCCGTGGACCACAGCGACTGGCGTGTGAGCCAGCTCCGCACCAATATCGAGACGGCCCTGGTGTGCGGCACTCTTGCCCGGGCCACCGAGGGCACGAACACGGTGCTGTCGGAGTGGTACAGGCGCCTGGCAGCGACGGCGTCGCTGTCGCTACCCGCGCGCATCAGGCGCGGCTGAGAGGTTATTAAACAACCTCTGAGCGTATGCGGTGGGTGATGCGGTTGTAGGCTATGGCCATGGCGATGTCGGTGAGTGTCCACGACACGGGGTACACCATCATCAGATGCACGAACTCGCCGTTGAACCCGTGGAAGCACCACACCCACAGCAGGCGCAGCACGCAGGTGCCGAAGATAGTGATGAGGGCCGGCGTCATGGAGTAGCCGAGACCGCGCATGGAGGCGCCGGCCATCTCGTAGTAGCATGCTATGCCCTGGAAGAGCAGCACCGTGACCATACGCTCGGAGGCGAAGCGCACTACGCCCGGGTCGGTGGTGAAGATAGATATGGCGCTGTAGCGGCACAGCACAAGTGCCACATTGAGTGTCACGGCGCTGACAAGGCTCATGATAAGAGCCAGCCGGAAGGTGCGCCGGCAGCGGTCGAGACGCCCGGCGCCGAAGTTCTGGCTTATGAACGCTACGGCCGTCTGGCCGAAAGCGTTGATAACGAAGTAGCAGTACACCTCGAAGTTGATGGCTGTCGCCGAGCCGGCGGCGCCGTCGGCTCCGAAGGTGTTGATTGCCGATAGGATAAAGACGTTGGAGAAGGCGAAAACGGTTCCCTGCAGGCCGGCGGGGAAGCCTATGCCGGCGATTTTGCCCAGCTGCGGATAGTCGGGACGCCGGAAGATGGTGCGGAAGTCGAGGTGTATGTCGCCTTTTTCGCGAATGAGTATGCCGGTGATGATGGCGGCGTTGACGATGTTGGATATCACAGTGCCCCATGCCACGCCGTCGACTCCCATGCCGAAGCCGGCAACCAGAAGGAAGTTGAGGCCTACGTTTACAAAACCGGCTATTACCAGACTGTAGAACGGACGGCGGGTATCGCCTACGCTGCGCAGCACGGCCGCACCGAAGTTATATATTACCATAAAGGGCATACCCACCGAGTAGACCCGAAGATAGAGCACGGCCTGATCGAGCACGTCGTCGGGCGTGCCGAGCAGCTCGAGGATGGGGCGCGACACCGACATGCCTATGACAAGGAGCGCCAGGCCGCCGAAGAGCGCGAGCTGAGCCGTGGCCGCGACGGCTGCACGCACACCCGGGGAATTGCGCTGGCCGATGCACTTGGCTATGACGACGTTGACGCCGACGGCGAGGCCGATAAACATGTTGACGATGAGGCTGATTACGGGACCGTTGCTGCCGACGGCGGCCAGTGCCAGACTGCCGGTGAAGCGGCCTACGACCGCTACGTCGACCGAATTGAACGACTGTTGCAGTATGCCGCTCGCGATGAGTGGCAGTGCGAAGATAATCATGGGCCTTGCAAGGGGGCCCGACAGCATGTTTACGTTGGAAGATTTAGCCATTTTTCAGATGCAGTACACGACGTATGGCCGGAGGAGCGGCAAAAAAAGCCACCGCTATGCCCAGCGCGTCGGCGCCGAGGTCGGCCCATTCGGCAGAGCGCGCCACTGTCAGAGTTCCCTGCGCTATTTCGTCGAGCGCACCGGCAAGCACACATATGGCGCATATGGCGCCCATACGGCCACGCGACAGTGGCGTCTGCCGGTGTGTCCGCTGCCAGTCGAAGGCCGCGGCGCCGGCGAGACCGCCGAACATTATGGTGTGTATCGCCTTGTCGAGGTGCGGTATAAGCGGCAGTTCGGCCCCGGCGGTGGGATCGGCCGACAGGGTGGCGTAGAGTATCACGGCCACACACAGCAATGTGGGCCAGTATTGTTTGAGAGTGTATGCTATAGGGTTTCCCATCATCGGGTCGTCAGTGGTTCATTGATATGTAATCCTGTGGGGGGAGTGGAGCGCCGTTGTGCCATAGCTCGAAGGCGAGGGCGGTGTTTGCGGCGACATGCCCTATGCGCTGCGCTGCGGCTATTTTTGCGCCTTTGGTCACAAATATGTCGGAAAGGCCGGAGTAGACGGTGACGAAGTCGTTGGGGTGCTGCACGGTGACCACGGCGCGGCCGTCGCTGTCGTAGTATATGCCTGTGACGGTTCCGCGGTATACCGATGCCACCGGCATGAGTGCCGGCTGGCTTGCGGCCACACCGCCGGCGAGGAGTGGTGTCACTGTCGCTGTGGCGGGTATGGGCGAGGCGAAAATCATGCCTTCGGCGGCGATGGGGGCGAGTACCGACAGGTTGAAGCGCTCCTCTTCCTCGTAGCGGCGCACGAACTGGCGTTCGGCGTCGCCGGCGCGGACAAGCGAGTAGGGCGCGGGGATAGTCACCGGCGTCGGCGCGGGCGTGATAGTGTCGATTTCACCTTTCATAATGGCGAGGACCGACTGCATGTATGCCTCGTTGGCGCGGGCGGCTGTCTCGAGCGAGTCGAGTCTGAGCGCCGTTTCGAGATATTGTGCCCTGAGGTCGCCTTTGAGTGTGCCCGGCACGAAATGGCGCAGGGGAGTGAACACTATAATCATGTAGATGAGAGCGGCGAGGGCAAGGACAGCGGCTATGGAAACGACGATGACACGCGCGCGGGTCATGCGCACGGTCCAGAGCCTGTTGAATGTATTTTCTTTTATGAAGTCGAGGCGGAAACGGGCCGGATTTTTGTATGAGGGACGTGAGCGCCGTTCAACGGCTTTTTTTATACTGTCGGCTGTCTTCATGGACGCAAAATTACGAAACAATCGGGTATATTGCAAAAAATGAGGCAAACACAATCGGCGCCGGTAATGTTATACTTTAGGCGGACAGGCAGACAGGCGGATAGGCTGACGGGATAATTCTTAATTCATAACCCATAATTCACAAAATATGGATCCATTAAGCAGAGAATACGAAGAACGGATCAGCCAGATGAGTCCGTTCGAAATCAAGAACCAACTTATAGAACTGGCGCAGGAAGACGCCCGCAAGTCGAGCGCCACATTCCTTAACGCCGGCCGTGGCAACCCCAACTGGATAAGCGCCGACGCCCGCGAGGCCTTCTTTGCGCTGGGTGCCTTCGCGCTCGGGGAATGCCGCCGCACCTACACCGAGGCGCCGGGCATAGCCGGGATGCCGCTGAAGAAAGGTATCGCCGACCGTTTCGAGACATTCCTTGTCGCCCACAGTTCTACCGAAGGCGAGAAACTCCTTGCCGACGCATACCGCTATATGACGGCCATCGCCGGCGCCGACCGCGACGAGCTTGTGCACGAGTGGGCCGAAGGCATTATCGGCGACCAGTATCCTACGCCGCCACGCATACTCAAGTATACGGAAGTGGCCATACAGCGATATCTGGCCCAGGAACTCGGACAGCGCGACGCCGGCGGAGGCCGGGAGTACGATCTGTTTGCCGTCGAGGGGGGCACGGCAGGCATGTGCTATGTTTTCGATTCGCTGCAGGCCAACCATCTGATAAACAAAGGCGACCGTATAGCCCTTATGGCGCCGCTGTTTACGCCCTATATCGAGATTCCCGAGCTCGATCGCTTCGATTTCGATGTGGTGACCGTGAGCGCCAACAAGGTCCAGGCCGACGGATATCACTACTGGCAGTATCCCGACAGCGAGCTCGACAAGCTCCGCGATCCGTCGGTGAAACTGGTGTGCATGATCAATCCGTCGAATCCGCCCTCCTACCGCCTCTCCGACGATAATCTGAGGCGCTTCGTCGATATAGTGAAGAACGACAATCCCGACCTTATCATCGTGTCCGACGAGGTCTACGGCACTTTCGCCGAGAATTTCGAGTCGCTGCTCTACAAGCTGCCCGCCAATACGCTGTGCGTGTACTCGTTCTCGAAGTATTTCGGGGCCACCGGCTGGCGACTGGCCGTTATCGCCGCAGCCTGCGACAATATCTTCGACCGCATGATCGCCGAGCTTCCGGCCGACAGGAAAGCTGACCTCGGGAAGCGCTATTCGAGCCTCACTCTCGACGTACCGTCGATGAAGTTCATCGACCGCATGGTGGCCGACAGCCGCGATGTGGCTCTGAACCATACGGCCGGCTTGTCGACACCGCAGCAGATACAGATGAGCCTCTTCGCCATCAAGTGCCTGCTCGACACCGAAGATGTGTACAAGGTCAAGATGCAGGCCATGATCCACGACCGCCTGCAGGCGCTGTGGGAGAATACCGGCTTTAGAATACCCGACGATCCTCTGCGTGTGGGCTACTACAGCGAGATCGACATGATGGTATGGGCCCGCAAGCTCCATGGCGATGCATTCGCCGAGTGGCTGCCTACGGCCCACAATCCGCTGGACGTGACGATGCGTCTGGCAGTGGAAAAGGGCATCGTGGTGCTCAACGGCTCGGGTTTCGACGGGCCGGAATGGTCTATCCGAACGTCGGAGGCCAATCTCGACCGCGACGCCTATGTTACCATCGGACAGAAGGTGCGTCAGATTCTCGAGGAGTACTATCAGGAGTTTTTGGGCAAATAGGCTGACAGGCTCATACCTGGTGATATCGGACCCGGGCGGCGGGTGGCCGGAAGGCTTCCGCAGCCCGGGTTTCGCGTGCATCGGCGGAACGATTTTCTTTAAACACCGGGGCATTATTCTGTTTTTTTTATGTAATTTCGCTGTTCAGTTTGTCAAACAGCTTTTAAGGATACATGAAGGTGAATTTTCACAATATATTATTGGCCGGGGTGCTGCTTCTGTCGTCGTCGCTGAGCGCTGCCGCAGAGGGCTTTCTCGGCATCGACGGGGAGGAATCGACATCGATAGGCATCTACATCAAGGATCTTAAGACCGGCAAGGTGCTGGTGGACCACAATTCGCAGCTGGCGCTTACTCCTGCAAGCGTCATGAAGGCCATTACCACGGCTACGACGCTGTCGGTAGCCGGTCCCGACCGCCGCTTTACCACACCGGTAGTGCTCAAGGGTCGCCCCGACGGATCGGCCTGGGATGGCGATCTTGTGGTGCGCACCTGTGCCGACCCTACCATCGAGAGTGAGAATTTCAAGAGCCGCCGCGGTTTCTGCGACTCGATAGCCGCCGGACTGCGTCGCGCCGGCATCACGCGCATCACCGGCAAGCTGGTGGTGGAGCAGCCCCTGCGCAATCCCGGGCCTATCAACCAGTGGGAAATCGAGGATGTGGCGTGGCCCTACGGCGCCGGTCTTTTCGGCATGAACTGGCGCGACAATACCGTAACGCTCTATCCGGCCACCGGCGAGACCAAGCCGCATGTGCCGGGGCTCGATGTGGTGCTTCGCCGCTCCTTGTCGGGCAACGATCTTGTGCGCGGTGTCGACAGCGAGCGCCTGATAGTGTATGCCCGCAATACCGCCGACAAGAAATGGGCCGTGCGTACCACTATGCCCGATCCGGCGGCGGTGTTTGCGCTCGAGCTCAAGAATAAACTTAAGGAGGCCGGAATAACTCTTGAAGAGAACGCCTGCAACGCCGGAGAAGGCGCCAAGGAGAAGACCGTGTATACCCACCGTTCGGCAACTTTCGCCGAAATAATGCGCAGTCTGATGGTGCGCAGCGACAATCTTTTTGCCGAGGGCATGCTGCGGGCCATCGACCCGGCGGCCTCGCGCAAGGATGTGATAAAACGCGAAAAAGAGCTCTGGGCCACCCGCGGCATCAATCCGAAGTATACCATTATTAACGACGGCAGCGGCCTCACCCGCGCCAACCGGCTGTCGGCCCGATTCATAGGCGACGTACTGGAGTGGATGGCGAAATCGCCGCAGTGCGAAACCTACTCGTCGTTCTTCCCCCGCGCCGGCAAGGAGGGCACTCTGCGCGGCTTTCTTGCAAAGTCGACGCTCAAAGGCAAAATAGCGCTCAAAACCGGCAGTGTGAGCTCGGTGCAGGCATATGCCGGCTATAAACTCGACAACGAAGGCAATCCGACACACGTGGTGGTGATAATGGTAAACGGATTTTTCTGCCCGCGCAAACAGGTGCGCGAGGGTGCAGAGAATTTACTGATTAAAACATTCGAATAATGACCGACTTAGATAGACTCATACGCCTCAATGTAGAGCTCGAGGGCCTGCTGAAGGTTCTGCTCGACCGCGACAGTATCCATGCGCGCTCATTGCTCGCCGAGAAATTCGATGAATACTCGCGCGGGCTTAGCCGCTATCTTGCCGAAGGTGCTCCTGCCACAGCCGATGCCGCTGTGCTTGGCCAGGCGCAGGCTCTCGCCGCCGAGGCCCACGCCGTGGAGGTGAAGGATCAGGAGGCTGTATACCCTGAGGTGACCGACGAGACCGATGCCGCCACCGCCGCCATAGAAGCCGGCGAAGAGCATGCGGCCGAGGCAGTAGCTGAAGAGCCGGTAGTGGTAGAACCGGTGGCTGAAATTCCCGTGGCTCCGGCACCACACGTGGTTCCGGAAGTCATTGAGGAAGAGCCTGTAGCCGAAGCGGCTGCCGCTCCAGAAGCTGTGGAAAATACAAAACTTCTGCGGGCCTTTACTCTCAACGATAAATTCCGCTTCCGCCGCGAGCTTTTCAACGGCGATATCGAGGATTTCGCCGACACTCTGTCGCTGCTGGCGCACATGCCCTCGTATGCCGAGGCAGTCGATTATCTGACCAACGACCTTCTCTGGGACACCCGTAATCCCAACGTGGAAGATTTCTTTGCTATTCTCAAAGATAACATGCCCTCCTGACCATGGCCGGAAAACTCTGTATAGTGCCCACGCCGGTAGGCAATATGGCCGACATGACTCCTCGAGCTGTCGAGGTGCTTCGCTCGGCATCGCTTGTCCTTGCCGAGGATACGCGCACGTCGGGTGTGCTGATGCGCCATTTCGGCATCGATACTCCGATGGCGAGCCATCACAAGTTCAACGAGCACAAGAGTCTCGACCCCATCCTCGACCGCATAGAGGCCGGCGAGACGATAGCACTGGTGTCGGATGCGGGTACGCCCGGCATATCTGACCCTGGTTTTATGCTCGCACGCGAATGCCGCCGGCGCGGTCTCACGGTCGAGACGCTGCCCGGTGCCACGGCTTTTGTGCCGGCGCTCGTAAGCTCGGGCTTGCCCTGCGACCGTTTCTTCTTCGAAGGATTTCTGCCGGTGAAGAAAGGTCGCGCCTCGAGGCTGGAGTTCCTGGCCGAATTGCCGGTGACATTTATCATATATGAGTCGCCGGTGCGTCTTGCCCGCACACTCGAGGCCCTGGCCGAAGCGTGCGGCGCCGAGAGACCGGCGGCCGTGGTGCGCGAGATATCGAAAGTACACGAGACGGTGATGCGCGATACACTTGGGGAACTTGCCGCCTATTACGGCGCGAACCAAGCCAAAGGCGAGATTGTTATAATTGTCGGAGGAAAGGAACGAGCTGACGCCGCGCAGCGGCGGCATAAAAATAAATATCGCCCCGATACGGACATTCAATCTACTGAAATATGAAAAAAATCGTCACACTGGCACTCACGGCTCTGCTGATAGCCTCGTCGTCGTGCTCTAACAAAAAACAGGAAGAAGAGCTTCGCCAACAGCAGGCTCTCAACGAAGCCACTACCGAAGAACTCCGCTCGGCCATTGCCGATCGCGACCAACTTATAGGGCTTGTGAACGAGATATCGACAGGGATGGACCAGATAAAGCAGCTGGAAAACATACTGACGGTTAGTGGCAAGAACGAGACACCCGGGCAGCGCGACCAGATTCTCGCGGATATTGCCGCAATCCAGGCAACTCTCACACAGCGTCGCGAACGTCTGGCGGAACTCGAAAAGAAGCTTAACAGTTCGAATCTGACCAATACAAATCTCAAGAAAACAATAGCTCAGCTTCAGGGTCAGATCGACTCACAGACTCGTGAAATAGAGACACTGCGGACTAATCTCGATGAGGCCAAAGCCAGCATCAGCAGTCTTAGCGGGCAGGTCGATTCGTTGCACTCCACTGTAACTACAGTAGTGGCTCAGCGCGATTCTACCGACAATGCCAATGTGGAGCTTACCAACGAGCTCAATACCTGCTACTATGCCATCGGCAACAAGGATGAACACCAGGCAAACAAGATTATCGAGACCGGTTTCCTGCGCAAGACCAAGATTATGGAGGGCGACTTCGACCGTAATTTCTTTACACGCGCCGACAAACGCACCCTCACTCAGATCGACCTCAATTCCACCAAGGCCGAGGTTTTGACCAAGCAGCCCGCCGGCTCCTACACCATCGACGATGTCAACGGCCACAAGGTGCTTCGCATCACCAATCCGGCCCAGTTCTGGAGCCTCACCAACTACCTGGTCATAAAAATCTGACAAAGGATATACGAAATAAAAAACGGGACGCCCACCGGGCGCCCCGTTTTTGTTCGGGTTATCGAAATTTATTTCGATATTATTTCGAAAGTTTTTCCTTGAGAGCAGCGAGAGCCTCGAGGTCGCCGAGGGTTGTGCGCTCGATGGGAGTAGTAGCTGCGGGAGCTTCTTCGGCCTGCTTCTTGGGAGCGGCGGCACGCTTCTGCTTGCGCTCTGCCTGCTTCTCGGAGCGAGCTTCGTCTTCGAAGATGCGGCTGTGCGAGAGGATGATGCGCTTGCTGTCCTTGTTGAATTCGATGACTTTGAAGTTGAGCTTCTCGTCGACCTTGGCCTGCGAGCCGTCTTCCTTAACGAGGTGCTTGGGAGTAGCGAAGCCTTCTACGCCGTAGGGGAGGGCAACGACAGCACCCTTGTCGAGCATTTCGATGATGGTGCCTTCGTGAACGGAACCAACGGTGAAGATGGTTTCAAATACATCCCAGGGGTTCTCTTCGAGCTGCTTGTGGCCGAGGCTGAGGCGACGGTTGTCTTTGTCGATCTGGAGTACTTCGACTTCGATTTCGGCACCTACCTGAGTGAATTCGCTGGGGTGTTTGATTTTCTTTGTCCACGACAGGTCGCTGATGTGGATGAGACCGTCGACGCCTTCTTCGATTTCGACGAATACGCCGAAGTTGGTGAAGTTGCGCACACGGGCGGTGTGGCGGCTGCCGATGGGGTATTTGGTCTCGATGTTTTCCCAGGGATCGCTCTTGAGCTGCTTGATGCCGAGGCTCATCTTGCGTTCGGCGCGGTCGAGAGTGAGGATAACGGCTTCGATTTCGTCGCCGATCTTGAGGAATTCCTGAGCGCTGCGGAGGTGCTGGCTCCACGACATTTCGCTGACGTGGATGAGGCCTTCAACACCGGGAGCAACTTCGAGGAATGCACCGTAGTCGGCCATAACGACCACTTTGCCCTTGATTTTGTCGCCGACCTTGAGGTTGGGATCGAGGGCATCCCAGGGATGGGGATGGAGCTGCTTGAGACCGAGGGCGATGCGCTTCTTGTCGTTGTCGAAGTCGAGGATAACGACGTTGAGCTTCTGGTCGAGCTGAACCACTTCGCTGGGGTGGCTTACGCGGCCCCACGAAAGGTCGGTGATGTGGATGAGGCCGTCGACGCCGCCCAGGTCGATGAATACGCCGTAGGAGGTGATGTTCTTGACGGTGCCTTCGAGCACCTGGCCTTTTTCGAGCTTGCTGATGATTTCGCGCTTCTGCTGTTCGAGTTCGGCCTCGATAAGAGCTTTGTGCGAAACGACAACGTTGCGGAATTCTTCGTTGATCTTAACGACCTTGAATTCCATAGTCTTGCCTACGAATACATCGTAGTCGCGGATGGGCTTAACATCGATCTGCGAACCGGGGAGGAATGCCTCGATGCCGAAAACATCGACAATCATGCCACCTTTGGTGCGGCATTTGATGAAGCCTTTGATGATTTCGTTGTTTTCCAGGGCGGCGTTGATGCGCTCCCAGGAACGCGAGGCGCGTGCTTTCTTGTGCGAAAGGATGAGCTGGCCTTTTTTGTCTTCCTGGTTTTCGATGAACACTTCCACTTTGTCGCCGACTTTGAGGTCGGGGTTGTAGCGGAATTCGCTCATGGGGATGATGCCGTCCGATTTGTAGTCGATGTTAACCACTGCCTCACGCTTGTTGAGGGCGATGATGGTACCTTCGATTACTTCTTTGTCCTTTACGGAGTTGAGAGATTCCTCGTAGGCGTGGGTGAGTTCGGCACGCGATTTCTCACCTGCGGTTTCGCCGTTTTCATAGGCTTCCCAGTCGAAATCTTCAACGGGTGAATTTTTCAATTCTGTCATTAATGTGTTAATAAAAAGGGTTAATTAAAAAAGTGCTTCGGGCACAAGATGCTCTTAGCGGCTGCAAAGATACATCTTTTTTTCGATATTTCAAACACTTGCGCCGCCTGCCGCCAAATTATTTCATGAATACGAGGTATACGGCGGCTATGAGGCACCCGAAAGCGGCGAAATGGTTCCAGTGCAGGCTTTCGCCCCTGAAGAACAGCACGGTAAACACGGTGAATATAATCAGCGTCACCGCCTCCTGTATGACTTTGAGCTGTAGCAGCGAGAACGCGCCGCCGTTTTCGCGGAAACCCATGCGGTTTGCCGGCACCTGAAAGCAGTATTCGGCCAGTGCTATGCCCCACGAGAGCAATATCACGGCGTAGAGCGGGGTGTTGCCCGAAAGAATCTTCATCTGCTGCAGTTTGAGGTGGCCGTACCATGCGAAGGTCATGAATACGTTGGCGATCACCAGCAGCGCCACCGTTATAATAGCGTTTTTCATTTCGGGCGCAAAATTACGCACAATAGTGCCATTTGGCATGGATTTAACTAATATTAAGATTAATAAGAGTGCCGGGACAGAAAAAAGGCCTAACTTTGCAGTCGACATCAGAGTATTTAAGAAGAGCTCCGGCGGGCGATTCCCGGCGAGAGTTTCTTTCTTTTATTGTGTTTACTATAAATCAAATCAAATACCTCTTAAAAATCGAATACAAATGGCAATAACCTATATGACCAAGGATGGCTATGATCGCAAGATGGAAGAAATAGCCTATCTCGAGACTGTTAAGCGACCCGAAATCAGCCGTGCCATAGCCGAGGCTCGCGACAAGGGCGACCTTTCGGAAAATGCCGAATACGATGCAGCCAAAGAAGCCCAGGGCCTTCTCGAAATGAAGATCGCCCAGCTGAAAGATCTGGTTGCCAATGCCCGTATTATCGACGAGAGCAAGCTTTCTACCGACGAGGTGCAGATGCTCAACCGCGTGAAGATTCGCAATGTCGATACCGGCTCCGAGGCCGAGTATACCATCGTGGCCGATTCCGAAGCCGATATGAAGGCACGCCGCATAGCAGTGAGCACACCTATCGCCCGCGGCCTCATGGGCCACAAAAAGGGCGAGATAGTGGAGATAAACATTCCCGCCGGCAAGGTTCGTTTTGAAATTGTTGAAATATCGCTCTGATGGCAAGTATCTTCTCGAAAATTATAGCCGGCGAGATTCCCTCGTACCGTGTTGCCGAGGACGAGCATCACTATGCTTTCCTCGACATCAATCCTCTGTCGGAAGGGCATACTCTGGTGGTGCCCAAGCGTGAGGTCGACTATATCTTCGACCTCAGCGATGACGAATACGCTGCCCTGCAGCTCTTCGCCAAGCGCGTGGCTGCGGCCATCGAGGCCGCGGTGCCCTGCAAGCGCATCGGCGTGGCCGTGATCGGTCTGGAAGTGCCCCACGCACACATCCACCTTGTGCCCATCAACAGCGAGGCCGATATGGATTTCCGCCGCGAGAAACTTAAACTCAGCCCCGAACGCATGGCGGAAATCGCCGGGGCCATAGCACAAAAATTCAACTCATGAAGAAACTCTTGTACGGCGGCCTCGCACTGGCCGCGCTTGCGGTCTCCTCGTGCGGCGGTCCCAAAGGATGGAGCGTGGAAGGCACCGTGTCCGAACCGGCACTGGAGAAGATAGCCCTCGAGGCCTATAACAACGGCCTGTGGTATACCATCGACAGTCTGTCGGTGGGCAAGGACGGTAAATTCTCGTACCGCTCCGACGTCCCGGCACACTACGCCGAGGTGCTCCGTCTCACCGCCCCCGGCGGAAGCATCTATTTCCCGGTCGACTCCTGCGATAAGGTGACCGTCACGGCCTACGGACAGCATTTCGGCTCTGGCTATACCCTCGGAGGCACCGACCTGGCCCGCACCGTATGCGCCATCGACAGCACCATAGCCGCCGCAACGGCCGCCAAAGGCGCTGAAGCCGCATCCGACACCGAGCTGCGCCGCACGCTGGTGAACTATATCACCGCCGACACCACCGGTGCGGTGGCATATTATGTCATAGGCAAGTCGATCGGCGGACAGCCGTTGTTCAATCCCAAGGAAGAATTCGGCAACCGTGTATACGGCGCCGCCGCACAGATATTCGCCTCTTTCGCTCCCGAGGATCCGCGCGGCAAGGCTCTGCGCGCAGCTTTCTTCGAAGGCCGCAACGCCATGGGCAAACTCCAGGTAACCCCCGGCACCGTGCTCGAGGCCACCGAGACAGGCTATATCGACCTCTCCAACTACGACGACCGCGGCGTGAAGCACTCAATCTCCGACCTCGTGAAGGACGGCAAACTGGTCGTGGTAAGCTTCACCGCCTATTCTACCGACGCATCGGTGGCCTACAACGCCATTCTCAACGATATCTACACCAAGAACCACGACAAGGGTCTGGAGATATTCCAGATCGCCTTCGACGACGACGAGCAGGCATGGAAGACCGTGGCCCGCAACCTGCCGTGGATTACCGTGTGGAACTCTCCCTCCGACGGCGTCGGTGCTCTCACCAACTATAATGTCGGCGCCTTCCCCACCACATTCATCATCAACCGCAAGGGCGAGATCGTGGCCCGCATCGCCGACCCCACGAAGCTCGCCGCCGAAGTCGCCAAATACCTCTGATACAACACTATCTTAAATAAATGCACACGACCCCGAACCACCCGGTCCGGGGTCGTGTGTTATCCTCCCAACCGATGCCGCCGCGAGATTGTGCGGTAGATCATGGCCCGGAAAGAAAAAAAGTTCCGCGCTGATGATTGTGTCAGCCCAAGAGGACGTCTACGGTGCCGGAGGCACCATGATTGTGGATAACCCCGGGTACCGCCCGGGGTTAGGCGATACCCCCGATCCACCAGTCCCGGAGGGACGTCTCGTGGCCCCTTAAGATACATCACAAGACGTCCCTCCGGGACTATCGGCCTCTGATGGCCCATGCCCCGGGCGTTGCCCGGGGTTATCCACAACTGCTGTGCCTCCGGCACACCGCGGCCTGCGGTTGAATATCCGCCGCCCGGACACATGGGAGCGCCCCTACGAGGCGTGCCCGCTGCGGACTCTAAAATACCCTACGCGCGAGCGCATGGGGCTGTATACGGATGCGGCCTCGCCGAGGCCTTTTGTCACTTCGGCGAGCCTCCGAAGGCTCTTTTCGCACGGGGATTTTAGGGTCGCGTGGCCGCGAGAAAAGATGATTAGGCGGGGTCGTTTTCAGACCACACAATTTCGCCTTTTTTGTTAATATAGGCGAGGCCCGATTCGCTTTCGACCTCGGCAAGGCCATCCTTGAAATATACAGGCTTTTTATATCTGAATGGAATAACAAGATTTCCATTTTTGTCAACGGCGCCCCATAAGCCTTCTGCATTTTTGACACATCCCAGTCCATCGCTAAAAGAATAGGCATATTCGAATGAACAGGGAATTGCCTGTATTCCATTTTTGTCGATAAATCCCCATAATCCCTCTTTGTTTTGGACACATGCAAGACCATCACTAAAATAGGAGGCATTTTTAAAGGTGCAAGGGATTACCTGCTTACCATTCTTGTCAATATAGCCCCATAGGCCCTCTTTGCCTTGTATTGTTGTCAGTCCGTCGCAAAAAAAGCCGACATTTTTGAAGGAGCAAGGAATTACAAATTTTCCATTCTTATCGATAAATCCATATAACCCTTTTTTATTTATGACACTTGCCAGTCCTTCGCTAAAAAAAGGACATGAATCTTCGAATGAACATGGAACTACCATTTTCCCATTCTTATCGATGTACCCATACAGTCTATCATTATTTTGGACACGCGCCAGACCATCGATAAAAGAATGAGCATTCTTGAAAGAGCATGGAACCGCCATATTCCCATATCTATCGATATATCCAAATAGTCCGTCTTTGTTTTGGACCATCGCCAGACCATCGCTAAAAAAATCCGCAAATTTGAATGAGCAAGGGATTGCCAAATTTCCATTTCTGTCGATAAATCCAAATAGTCCATCTTTATTTTTGACCCTTGCCAGACCTTCTGTAAAAAGATCTGCATAATTGAATGAAGAGGTATAAGAATCGGCTAAATTTATCCAATTTCCATCTATAAATACACATAGATCTAAACCATTTGAGAACTCTTCACTATAAGAATTTTCATATCTGAATATGCAGGGAATAACTGTCTTTCCTGTTTTATCTATGAACCCCCAGAGGCATTTTTCATTCTGGATTTTTGCCATTCCTTCGCTAAAATGACCGGCTCCATAGAACTGGCATGGTATTCTTAGGTTGCCGTGGATGTCGATATAACCGTAACGGCCGTTTTTACGAACCGGAAATAGTGAAAGTGATTCGAGTGCTTCATCGATGCGTTTTCTGAGGCGGATTTCGATGAAGTCGGTATAGTCGTTGTCGGTAACGGTGTAGCGCACTTGCTCGCGAATGTCGGGGTTTTCGGTGCTTATGAATTCGAGCAAGTGATTGCCCTTGTTGAGCCGTATTGAGGTCTCTTCGTCCGGACGTGCCACGGTTAAGAGTTTGTGAAAACGGTTTATCGAGCATTCGGCATCGGTCAGAACGAAAATCTCCGCACCATTGGCGGTGTCGGTATTGCCGGTATTATATGGCGATACGATGGGCGCGATACGATTGCGGACCAGTTTGTCGACAGATTCCTGAAGCAGCGATTCGCTGTCGATTTTCGAGAACTGGTGCTGCCCGATGATACTTCGCACGTCTTCGGGCAGAGAGGCGGGGAACGCCTTGAAGAGGCCGTCGAAATTCACCGGAACGATGTTTCGCTCCGTCTTCATGGCATATACTATTTCGTGACGCACCCAGTCGTCTTCGTTCACGCAGCGGTCGAGGCTGCCTGGCGAAAGAATGAATATGAATACTGGGGCGCTTTCGATGGCCTGCATTATGCGGCTGTCGAAACGGCCGTCGTTGAGTTCGTCGTAGTCGAGGAATACGCGGTAGCCTCGTCTTTCGAGTTCCGCTTTCAGGATTCGGGCGTAGTGAGCGCCTCCCTGACGCCGATAGCTTATAAAAACAGAGTAGTCCATTGCCATGCCGGTATAGTTATGCGCAAATATAGCAATAATCGTTGGATATCAAAAGATAATGTGATCTCTATCGCGAAGCGATTTGATGGAGTCGGATTTCTTTTATATCTTTGTCATGACCATCCTCTTTCACATTTTTATCTTTCCTTGTCATGAACCGTTATTTTCTCATTATATTGATTTCTGTTGTAGCTTTTTCGGTCCACGCGGGAGGCAATTTCGACTATAAATCGTTTCGGGAGTCGAAGAAAAAGATACCCGAACTGATACAGCAGGGCAAATACTCCGAGGCTGCCGCCATGGCCACAGAGGCAGAGCTATACGCCCGCAACGAGCTATTTTACATGAAAGATGTCAATTATATTGACGTCAGCAGAGCATCGGAAAACTGGCTTTCTGCTTATAATAATCTGCAAAGTGTGCGGCAGAAGTGGAGCGACCGTTCGTTTAAAGCCTCGCTCGACAGCGTAGACCGGATTCACACTATCCTTAGCAGCCCGCAGACGGCAGAGACACTCGACTCTCTGCTTGGGCCGGAAAATATTTTTACACGAAGAGCATTTCTTACCTTGGCGGCCGATATGGTGGCCAAGATATATGATAATCCCGAGGTGAACGAAAGGTACCGTCGGTTCGTCGATTATCTGTGCGAATGTTACGGCTCCTCACATCCGATGCCTGTGATAGCGAGAATGATATTGTACGACAAAATGTGCACTACTTCGCGGCAGATGGTGAACGGATCGCTGTTTATGACCACAGACGAAGTCGACCGCTGGCTCGAGGACTATGAGCGCTCAGGCCTCGGACATGCCTATACCTGCATGCTGTCGGCCGACCGGCAGTATCAGTACAGTTTTATTATTACGCATCTGGAAGTATACTACTACGACAACCATAAGTATGCCCGTGCGGTGGCTCTGTGGGAAAACGAATACAACGAGCCCGACAGCATCTACGGCAAGTCGCGCCGTAAGCGCCGTGCGGCTGTGGCAAAGGAACTTGGCGGTATCTTCCTGAAAATCGGCGACCCTGATCTTGCCGAGAAATGGCTTGTGGAGGCCGAGCGGCAGCGGCTGAAGCTTCAGGATACCGATTCTATTCCCCCTCTGAACTTAAAATACCGTACACAGCTTGCCTCGCTGCGCGGCCACGGCATGGACGGCGATGCGCAGGCCGTTCTCGACAAGGCAAGCCGCGCGATGGCCGACTACAAGCCGGCGTCTGCATATTTTTACGCCGAAGCCGATTTTATGCGCAATCTCGACGGAGTGATGAATCTTGCCGATTACTATGTGCGCAAAGGCGATGCCGACGGTTTCCGCAGCTGCTACGATCACCCCATATGGTTTTTTGCCGACAGTCTGCAGCGGGCTTCCGACAAGCACGGCGCCAATGCCGAATTCTACCGCCGCTGGCTGAAGATGGTCAATATGTCGGCGGAGGTGGCTCTGCGCCACGGCGGCGACTTAGATTCGGTTGCCTCATACCTCGAGGCCATACATGGCGATCAGGATTTTTTCATGATCGATGCCGATTATTATCAGAAAGTGAGTCAGAACCTTGCCCGAACATATCTCGCCACTGGCAGGGGCGACCGATGCGCCGCCTTGCTGACCGACATCTGGAAAAGGCAGAAGTCGGAACTCCTCGGCGAGCTGCTCGATCTGTCTGCTGAATACCGCGCGCAGTATTTTCAGTCGAACTCTGCTCTGATGCAGGACATTATACCACGTTCGGCGGCCGCTTTCCCGGCCGATACGGCGATAGCACGCATAGCCTACGACAATGCTCTGCTGTGTAAAGGCCTGATGCTGAATGTGGAACAGTCGGTGTATGCACGCTTGTCGGCCATGGATCCCGTTAAGGCCGACAGCCTGTATTCGCTGCTTAGAGATCTTAAATCCAGGCTTGTCGAGAGCAATGATACAGAGGAGCAGAAGCTTCTTCCGGCTAAGATACATGAGATTGAGGCAGAGATAAGCCGCATGGCCATGAGCGCGGGCATCAACACCATGACGCTCGATATATCGCCGGACGATGTCTCCCGGGCGCTAAAGCCCGATGAGGCCGCCATCGAGTTTATGAAAGCCGGCGGCGATTCATTTGTGGCTCTGGTGCTCCGGGCCGGCGACCGCGCACCGCGCATAGTGCCTCTGACGATAAGCGGCCTCGACAGTCCCGACGCTATATCGTCGGGCCGGGCTTACGACATGGTCTGGGCGCCTCTCGAGCCATATCTTCAGGGGGCCGGTACAGTTTATTTCTCGCCCGACGGCGTGCTCTATTCCATGCCGGTGGAGTATGCGTCGGGTCCCGGCGGTTCCGTCATGGCCGACCGCGTCGATATGCGGCGCCTGTCATCGACACGCGAGATTGTCGGCGGCAGACAGGGCGAGAGTTCCCGCACGGCGGCTGTCTTCGGCGGTCTCGACTATAATGTCGAACCCGAGAGCGCGCTTGCAAATGACGGCAATGACCTGTATGCACTGCGCACACGCTCGGCTGTGCGCAAGCGCTTCGGCGAGGGCTTCCATTTCGGCCTGTTGCCCGCTACCGGCGCCGAGGCAGAGGATGTGGCGATGTCGCTTGGCGACATGGGCTACGACGCGCGCCTGTTCACCGGCGCCGACGGTACCGAAGCCGCGTTCCGCGCCCTTTCGGGCAGTTCGCCCGGCGTTTTGCATATAGCTACCCACGGATTCTATCACAACGAGGCCCCCGGTGATACCATCGACGGCTACGACCGCCTGCTGCCGCAGATGCTCTCGAAAGAGATGCGCGCCATGTCGCGAAGCGGCATAGTGCTCGCCGGTGCCAACAGCCTCTTCAGCTCTGCTGCTCCGACTGGCTGGGACAACGATGGTGTCATGACGGCATTCGACATCGCCGGTCTCGATTTCAGCAATACCTCTTTGGTAGTGCTGTCGGCATGCCAGACCGGTCTCGGCGATATATCGGTTGAAGGTGTGGCCGGTCTGCAGCGCGGGTTCAAGAAAGCGGGTGCTCGGTCGGTTCTCATGAGTCTCTGGCCGGTCGATGATATAGCCACCTACCGGCTGATGGAAAAATTCTACTCCGCCCTCGCCGCAGGAAAGAACCGCCATCGGGCTCTTGCCGAGGCCCGCGAACATCTTCGCGCCGACCCCCGGCACAGCGACTTCCGCTATTGGGGCGCATTCGTTCTCCTCGATTAAGTGTAATTTGAGTTAAAAGTGGCGGAGGGCTTGCGGATTGAGAAAAAAGACGTAAATTTGCAGGACAAAACAACAATTCGTAAATTTCTAAACAGACAGTAATCATGGCTTACGTAATCACTGACAGCTGCGTGGCTTGCGGCACCTGCCTGCCCGAATGCCCCGTCGGCGCTATCTCCGAAGGCACTATCTATGTTATCGACCCTGATACCTGCATCGACTGCGGCACCTGCGCATCGGTTTGCCCCAACGAAGCAATTATCCCCGGCGAATAATAGATTCGGAAAAACTGAAAAAAGAACTGACACCGTCAGGCCGAACAAAGGCCCGACGGTGTCGGTTTTTTATGTATGACATTGAAAAATAAACGAAATCTATGGGGCCTGCTGGCCTGTGTGGGGCTGCTGTCGATAGTGGGGCGGGGTGCGCAGCTTGTGCTCGGCGGCGATATAGACGGCTGGCACATCACGTTTCAGCTGCTGGCTACGGCAGTTTTTACGGCCATATGGCTGCGATACCGGCGCCAGTACAAGGACGAGGAGTTCTATCGCCGCTATCGCGATGACTTCAGTTAGAGAGCAGGAAGGGCAGGGGAGCCTTCACGGGTACCGGCGGATTGGCTTCGAATGCCTTGAGCGAGGCGTAGGCTTCGGAAAGATCGTCGGTCGACGCACAGATGATATAGTAGTAGGGTTCGGCCGTCTCCACCACGAAGGCGCCGGGATAGCCGGCACTGACGAGGCGGTCGCGCAGCGAGACGGCGTTGAAGCGCTGCTTGAACTGCCCCACGACCACATTGTAGCGGTGCAGGTTCTCGCGTATGCCGCCACCGCCGTCGGTGACGCGCACGCGCTGTATACGCACGTCGACTGTGGTGTCGCCGACCGTCATGGGGCGTACCATGCCCTGGCGGCGTACCTCGCCGTAGACGGTCGAGTCGACCGACTGGCTCTCGCGCCGTGCCTCGATGGTTTTCTCGTAGGCGGCGCGATAGTTGGCTTCGGTGGTTTTACACGCCGTCGCCAGGACGGCGACGGCGCATATTACCGCGGTGAGTTTTCTCATTTGAGGTTAAGTTTCTTCGCTATGTTCTTTGGGATGGCGTCGCGGTGCACGAGGATGTTGACGGTCTTGGCCTTGAAGTAGGGCTCCGATACGTAGAAGAATCCGTCGTATTTCTGGTTGGTGTCCCACGAGTTTTTCACCTTGTAGTAGCGGTTGCCTTTCTGGTCTTTGGCCACACCGACGATTTCCATGCCGTGGTCGTCGGTCGTTTCCTGGCTGTCGAACATATCCTGGCGCAGTTCCTGGGTCACTTCGATTTCCTCGACCGGACCCTTGAATTCGAACTGCTTGCCGGCGCGCTCCTTGTCGGAGAGTTTCACCCAGCGGGCGAGTTCGGTGCCGTTCATGTCGGTTTCGTCCTTGGCCTTGGGCATCAGTGCCACGCCGTCGTTCCATTTGAAACCGCCCTCGCTCACGTCGGCGGCCCATACGAGGGTGAAGCCGTTTTCGAGAGCGTTGTCGACCACTGCCTTGAATTCGTCGAGCGGCAGATTGTAGTACTGGCCGTAGAGCCAGTTGTCGGGCACCTCGAACACGAACTGCTCGTAGAACGGATGGTGGGTGAACGATGTCAGGGCTACGTAGTCCTCGAGCTTTATGGGCAGGCTTGCGGCGTAGCTCTGCGGGGTGTAGGTCTTGCCCTTGTATTCGAATGTTTCGGGCAGCTCGCCCAGATATGCGTCGAGCACGCCCTCGATGCCCTTTTTCCAGGCCTTGGAGAGCTTTTTGTTCGGTTTTTTGACGATGGCGTTGACGTAGGCCGCCAGAACGGCATCGAGTTCGCCATGCACATGCTTGTTCTCGCCGTATTCGAGTCCGCGATACACTTCCTCGGGCACGGCGCCGTAGTTTTTCCACACGTAGGGCACGTCCATGAGCGAGCCGCCGGGTGCGAAATTTGCCTGGCCGTACATGCGCACGTATTTGTCGGCTTTGTCGCTGTAGCAGTGGCGAACGGTGAACATCTCGGAGATGTCGAGCGAGTCGCCGCCCAGACGGCGGATCTCGTCCTCGAAGAACGATGTGCCGGCGAAGCACCAGCATGTGCCCGATTTATTCTGGTCTTTGACCGATGTCGTGGGCAGGGAGATGATGTCGGTGAATACGAATGTGGTGTCGGTGGCAACACTGTCGGCTGGAGCCTGAGCTACTGCCGGCACGGCAGCGGCACAAGCAAGGATAAGAGCCGGAATTTTCATATGCGCTTATGTGTAATAGATGATTAGTTGAGTACTTTGTAGCCTGCGGCGCCGAGTGCTTCGCGTATTTCGGCTATATGCTTGTTGTCGCGGGTTTCGAGTTCGAGGCGGATGGTGCAGCCGTTGATTGCACTGCTGGAATTTATGCGCTCGTGGGTTACGGAGAGAATGTTGCCTCCGCTTTCGCCTATAACGTTGCATACACCCGAGAGCTGTCCGGGCTTGTCGGGAAGGTCGATAATGAAGGTGTAGTTGCGTCCGCTCTTGTTGAGACCGCGGGTGATTACGCGGCTGAGGGTGTTCACGTCGATATTTCCGCCCGATACCAGGCAGACGGTCTTGAGGCCCTGGATAGGCACCTTGTTGAACATGGCCGCAGCCACGGCCACGGCGCCAGCGCCTTCGGCCACGAGTTTCTGCTGCTCTATGAGTGCGAGGATGGCGGCTGCGATTTCATCGTCGCTCACCGTCACTACTTCGTCGACATATTTGTTGCACATCTCGAAAGTGTTCACACCCGGTTCCTTCACGGCGATACCGTCGGCGATGGTCGATACGTCGTTGAGGTGGCAGAGCTTGCCTTCCTTGAGCGATGCGGCCATCGAGGGTGCCCCGGAGCTTTGCACGCCGTATACCTTTACGTCGGGGCGCAGAGTCTTGATGGCAAAGGCCACGCCCGATATCAGGCCGCCGCCGCCGATAGGCACTATCACAGCCTGCACGTCGGGCATCTGGTCGAGAATCTCGAGGCCTATTGTGCCCTGTCCGGCTATTACCTTCGGGTCGTCGAAGGGGTGTACGAAGCTGTAGCCGAATTCCTTCTGCAGCTCGATGGCGCGGGCATAGGCGTCGTCGTAGACTCCGGGCACCAGGCACACTTCGGCGCCGTAGCCTTTGGTGGCCTCGACCTTCGATATGGGAGCGCCGGCGGGCAGACATATGAGCGATTTAATGCCGTTGTGGGTGGCGCCGAGAGCCACGCCCTGAGCATGGTTGCCGGCGGAGCAGGCTATGACGCCGCGGGCTTTTTCCTCGTCGGTGAGCTGCGATATCTTGTAGTAGGCGCCACGGAGCTTGAACGAGCCGGTGAGCTGAAGATTTTCGGTCTTCAGGAATACATGTGACTCGGGGTTGATTTTAGGCGCGGGGATGATTGCGGTCTTGCGTGCAACGTCTTTAAGCACTGCCGCAGCGTTGAATATTTCGCTGATTTCAAGTTTTTCCATAGATTGCCCGTCGTGTTGGTGAGCGGCAGAGGCAAAATTAGCCTTTTTCTGACAACCTGCCAAGATTTTGGAGAAAATTATCTATCTTTACATTCTTGAATCGGGCGCAACAAAAATCGTCCGGGGGCGTTTTAATTTAAAACACTACATAAATTATATGAAAATACGTACTATAAGCACAGCACTGGCGGCTATTATGCTGATGTCATCGTGCTCCATATTCCGGCCGGCAGAGAAAGCCGACAACAGCGGCGAAGTGAAGACCGTAGCTGTAAAAGCTCCCAAAAAGAACAAGAAGAAAAAGAAAAAAGAGGCATCTCCGGCCCCCGAAAGTCCCAGGGGCGAGCGGCCCTCCGACGCTGAGCTCGGCGGCGGCCAGTGGCAGATTGCCGCGGTGGGCGACACCAAGATAAGCGTAGAGGAAAATGTGCCCTACATCAATTTCCAGCCTTCGACCGGACGATTCTTTGCCTCCGACGGCTGCAATATCCTCAACGGCGACTATGTGCTCCGCTCCGACGGTGTCATGATTTTCTCCAACTCCATATCCACCATGAAGTACTGCGCCGATGTCGACTTCGCTCCGGCCATCACTGCATGTCTCAGCGGCCAGGATAAATATACCGCCGAGTCGTACCGCCTCGGGCAGGATACATACCTCTATCTGAAAGACACTCAGGGTAAGGCCGCGCTCACACTCCGGCGACACAACATGGAATTCCTCAACGGCAACTGGCAGGTGACTTCTATCGATGGTAAGGCCGTCGACGACGAGGAGTGCAACATCTTCATCGATATCGCCGAGCTGAAAACCCACGGAAATACAGGCTGCAACTATTTCAACGGCGACATATATATCGATCCTACACGCACCAACGCCATCGATTTCAGCAATATGGGCGTCACCCGGATGGCATGCCCCAAGACCGCCCAGGAGACGGCCATGCTCGTGGCCCTCGAAGAGGCCTGCACGGCCATCGCCGGCAAGAACGACGAGACCGTCCTGCTCCTTGACCGCAAAGGCAAGCAGGTGATGACCCTCCGCAAAATCGCCGCCCCCGAAGAGTAACCGCCCTCTCCATCAGCCAAAAGGCCTCGGCGAGGCCGCACCCGTATACAGCCCCATGCGCTCGCGCGTGGGGTATTTTCGTGTCCGCCCCGAACGTGCCTCGTAGAGGCGCTGCTGTGTTCTCGCCCGCAGCAAGCGCAAAGCGCTTGAATATTCACACAGCCTGGGGTATGGACGCCATCGGCGGCCATACCCCAGGTCAACACGCCCCCAAAACCCACAACCGCGGTCAGCGGTTGAATATTGGGATGCTGCTGCGATACGACGGAATGATTTGGCGTCGGACGGATATTCAACCGCTGGCCGCGGTTGGGTTTAGGGGTGGGCCGCGAAACCTGGGGTATGGTTTCCTGTCGGAGCCCCAACCCCAGACTGTGTGAATATTGAAGCGCGCCGCGCTTCTTCTTCGCCGCCTTGCGGCTATGAAACCGGCGCCCCAAAAGGCCTCGAAGAGGCCGCACCCATATACAGCCCCATGCGCTCGCGCGTGGGGTATTTTCGTGTCCGCCCCGAACGTGCCTCGTAGAGGCGTTGCTGTGGGCGCGTGGGGGGATATTGAAGCGGTTGTGCTATGATTGCGTGGCGTGGGTTTTGTGTTTGGCATTTTATTCGTTATTTTTGTGACGAAATGTCATAATTCTAATATAAACCAATCATTCTGAAAAATGAAAGTGAGAAAATGCTGCCTTAGTGCAACTGTTGCCGCACTTATGCTGTCCGGACTGCCACTGTCAGGTTCGGCACAGACCGCGGCAGGTTTCGCGCGCAAGTATGCGCCCGCGGCCGGCGTCGACGATCCGGCCGCCGTACTGGCTCCCGCGAGGGACAGCGGCTACGAGCCCTCGAGAAGTATGGGCCGCAGTGCCTATGCCGGTCTGAAAGCGTCGATGCGCAGTGCCGCTTCCGGAAAAACTAACGGGGATAATGGCCCGTGGCGCACTGTGAGCGCTGCCATGCCTGTGCACGCCAACGTGATCTACGACAATACCTGGGGCTACAGCAAGAAATATAATGTCAGCTCGATAGCTTTCGACGGTACATTCACACAGATAGCACAGGACTATGATCTCAACGGCAACGGCGGCGCCGTATATATCGACGGCAAGTACTATGTGATAAGCTATACCCAGTACGGCTCCACCCGCTATGCCTCGCTCTATGTGTACGACACCGAGACATGGACCTACAGCTACGACGAAGGCCGTGATTTCGACAACTCGTCGATAGCCACCGATCTTACCTACGACGCTACTACGGGCAAAGTATATGGCTGTTTCTACGGCGAGGACACATCCACCCGCCGCTTCGGCACCATCGCATTCCCTTCGGGCGAGATAACAACCATCCGCGCCAATCTGCCGGTGAACTGGAACGCCATCGCCTGCGATAACCAGGGACAGCTCTTCGCCATCGATAACAACGGCGATCTTTTCAAGGTCAGCAAGACGGACGGCGAGCTCACTCTCGTTGGTTCGACCGGCCTGAAACCATATTATACGACATCGGCCACCTTCGACCCACGCACAGGGCGCTTCTACTATGCGCTGTCGCCCGAGGATAATTCGGGCAAGCTCTACGAGATAAATCCGGCCACGGCCGAGGCTACGCTGCTGTGCGAGTTCGACCACCAGCAGCAGCTCGCCGGCATGTGGGTGCCACTGCCTCTTGCCGAGGATGAGGCTCCGGCTGCTGTCACCGAAATTACGCCTTCGTTCGAGGGCGGCGCCCTGGCCGGTACGGTCGATTTCACGGCGCCGGCAGTATCGTTTGTGGGTGAGATGCCGCTTACCGGCGAACTCGGCTACAAGGTGACAATCGTCGGCGAGACCACCGAGACATTCACCGGCACGACCACTCCGGGCGCTCTGACAAAGGCTCCGGTCACCGTTCCGGCCGCCGGCCGCTATGAGGTCCGCGTCACCACCTCGAACGACTTCGGCGACAGCCCTCTGGCCAAGACTTCGGGCTGGATAGGCAACGACGTGCCCAAGGATGTGAAGAATGTGGCGTTCAGCTACGCCGACGGCAAGGCCGCCCTGACATGGGATGCCGCCACCGACGGTGTCAACGGCGGCTACATCGACCCCGCCGCAGTGGTCTATACCGTCACCCGCTATCCTGGCGAAGTGGTTGTGGCCGACAAAATTTCGGCTAATTCCTTCGAGGAAACACTTGCCGAGCCCGAGGCGCTCACCACATACTACTACACGGTATCGGCAGAGTTCGGCGGCGTGACTACCGCTGCCACCGCCTCGAACCGCGTGACTCTGGGCAAGATAATACCGCCCTATCTGCAGGACTTCGACGACTCCAAGGCCATAGAGGTATTCACCACCATCGATAACGACGGCGACGGCCGCAACTGGGCCGCCAGCAGCGGCGCCGTGCGCTCGCGCTACCGCTCGAAAGGCGATACCGACAACTGGCTCATAACTCCGCAGGTGAGCCTCAAGGGCAACATGCAGTATACGCTCACATTCGACTACAAGTCGAACTCGGCCCGCTACTGCTCCACAATGGCAGTGTTCTTCGGTACCGCGCCCACTCCCGACGGCATGACGGTAGAGCTGCTCGACAAGACCGTGGTGACGAACAACAGCTACGAGCAGTTCTCGGCCACTGTAACTGTCGAGACCAACGGCGTGTACTACTTCGCCGTCCAGGACTGCAGCGACAACAACGGCGACTATCTCTGGGTCGACAATCTGGCTATCTCGGCAGGTCTCGACGTTCGCGTTCCGGCCGCCGTGACCGGCCTCAAGGCTGTGCCCGACTATAACGGCGGTACAAGCGTGTCGCTGTCGTGCGTGCTGCCGACGCTGAATATCGGCGGCGAGGCTCTTGAGGCGATTTCGAAGGTAGAAGTGCTCCGCGACGGCGAGGCTATCCACAGCGCCACCGGCGTGCAGCCCGGCGCATCGTTCGCTTATACCGACAACGATGCCGCTCTGACCAAAGGCTACCATGTGTACACCGTCACCGCCTATTCCGAGGCCGGCGCCGGCACTGCCGCCGAAGTAAAGGCCTATGCCGGCATCAACGTTCCCGCCGAACCACAGGCTGTGAACCTTGTCGAGACATCTGTCCCCGGTGAGGTGACTCTGTCGTGGGAGGCTCCGGCTGTCGATGTCGACGGCAACGCCCTCAATCCCGAATTCCTGTCGTATATGATCATGGGTATCGAGAACGGTCAGGCCGTGATTATCGAAGACAATTACAAGGGCAACAGCTGGACGGCGCAGGCCGTGAGCGCCGATGCCGAAGAGCAGGAATTTGTGGTATATGGTGTCTCGGCGGTGACCGAAGGCGGTTATTCCGACCCGGTGGTGTCGCCGATAGTGCCTGTCGGACCGGCCTACAGCCTGCCGCTTGCCGAGTCGTTTGCCAATACGGCCTTCACACTTCAGTGGAGTCCCGAAGTGGTATCCGGTAAAGGCTACTGGCAGATCAACGACGAGACCACCTTCTCGACCATGGGTTCGAGCGACGGCGACGCCGGCTATCTGTGCTACCGCGCCAGCACCCAGGGCGAGACAGCGCGCCTCATGTCGGGCAAAATCGACCTTGTCAAGGCTTCCAATCCCACACTCACATTCTACTATCATCCTCTGAGCGGCTCGACCAACGAAATCAGCGTGGTCGGCATCGATGCCGCAGGCGAAAAGATCCTGCATACATTCTGCATCGCCGATGGCGAGGGCGTGTGGGACAAGGTTACTGTCGATCTCTCGCCGATGGCCGGCTCGGTATGCCGCATAGGTATCGAAGTATCGGCCAAACTGCATCTCAATACCTCTGTCGACCAGATCAGCATTGCCGATGTGCCCGACTATGAAGTTGCGGCTGCCGGCATCAGCGTGCTGCCCGCAGTGCAGGTGGGCAAACCGTTCGAAGTAAGCGTGAGCGTGGAGAACCGCGGCGCCAACCCTGCCGAAAACGTGGCCGTAGATCTCTATCTCAACGATAAGTTGGTTGCCACCGAGAATATAGCCTCCATAGCCCCGGCTGCGGTAGAGAACGCCGTATTCGCTCAGAATCTCGACATTCACAGTCCTGAGTCTCTCGTGTACTATGCCGTGGTGCGCATGACAGGCGACACCGATGCCGCCAACAACACCACCGACAAGGTGACGAGCACACTGGCGATGCCCCGCCTGGCATGGGTGACCGATCTTGCCGCTACAGCCGCCGACGGCGGTGTGAAGCTGTCGTGGAGCGAGCCGCAGCCCGAGAATATGCCCTCGCAGCCCGTGACCGAAGACTTCGAGGCATATCCTACCTATGCCATCGACAATATCGGCGACTGGACCATGATAGACCGTGACGGTCTGCAGACCAGCTCGGCCGACGGTCTGTCGTACCCCAACGCCAACTCGCCCAAGGCCTTTATGGTATTCGGCGATAAGGAAGAGCTGCCCATCGAGTCGTTCCGCGCCCACTCGGGCGAGCACTATATGGCCTGCTTCAGCTCGAATCCGGCCAACGACGACTGGCTCATATCGCCCGAACTCATCGGCAAGGCCCAGACAGTGAGCTTCTATGCCAAGAGCTATGTGTCGCAGTACGGCCTTGAGGAGATCGAGATGCTCTATACCCTCTCGGCCGACGCTACCGACATCAATTCGTATGTGAAAGTCGGCGAAACCGAGAATGTGCCCGCCATGTGGACTCTCTACGAGTTCGACGTTCCTGCCGGTACCCGCCACATTGCCATCCGCTGTGTTTCGGCCAACCATTTCATCCTCTTCATCGACGATGTCACATTCACTCCCGCCGTTGTCGACGAGGCAGAGCTGATTGGCTATAATGTGTATCGCAACGGCGTGAAAGTGAACGCCGCTCCCGTTGCCGACGCCGCATTCACCGATGCCGAAGGTAAGGAAGGCGACAACTATTTCGTTACCGCGGTGTATGCCGAGGGTGAATCGCGCCGCTCCAACGAGGTTATGGCCGCCACAAGCGGTATCGACGGCATCGCAGCCGGCGGTATTACCGTGAAAGGCGAGGCCGGCCGTATCGTAGTCGGCGGTGCCGACGGTCGTGAAGTCGCCGTGTATGGCGTCGACGGCATTGTCTTCTTCCACGGTGTGGCCAAGGGCGATGTGACCGTAGATGTCGTTCCGGGCCTCTATATCGTAGTCGCCGACTCCGTAACCGCCAAAGTCCGCGTGCCCTGACAATCCAATATCCCATCGTACAGCCTCGGGTGCCCGCGCCCGAGGCTTTTTTATTTTTCGCCCGGTATATTCAACCGCTGGCCGCGGTTGGATGTCATGGGGGAATACAAAACCTGGGGTATGGTCTCCTGTCGGAGCCCAAACCCCAGGCTGTGTGAATATTGAAGCGCGCCGCGCTTCTCCCCCGCGGCCTCGCGACTTTACGGCCAACGCGTGCCGAAGGTACGCGGATTATGCGTAGCCCCGGGTGCAACCCGGGGTCCTGAGGTCCCAACGAATAAAAGCCTCGGAGAGGCGTCTTGTGGTAGCGCAAACGTTTCCTATACCACAAGACGCCTCTCCGAGGCTGTTTTTGGAATAATCGTTGTTAACCCCGGGTTGTACCCGGGGCTACGCATAATCGGCGTACCTTCGGCACGCTACGGGGGCGTTTTTCAGCGGCGGGCGTCGGCGACGTAGGCGAGGGCTTCGCGGCATTTGTCGGTGATGTACTGCCAGTCGGCGGCGGCTATACGGTCTTTGGGGAAGAGCTTGGAGCCCATGCCCACACAGTAGACGCCGGCCTTGATCCACAACTCGATATTCTCGCGTGTGGGTTCGACACCGCCGGTAACCATGAGCTTGCTCCATGGCATGGGGGCGAGAAGCCCTTTGACGAACTTCGGACCGAGGACATCGCCCGGGAATACCTTGCAGAGGTCGCAGCCGGTCTCCTGGGCGCCCCCGACTTCCGATATGGTGCCGCAACCGGGGGTGTAGGGCACCAGACGGCGGTTGCATATGCGCGATATCTCGGGGTTGAAGAGCGGGCCCACCACGAAGCATGCGCCGAGCTGTATGTAGAGTGCCGCTGTGGCGGGGTCCACGACAGAACCGACGCCAAGAGCGAGTTCGGGGCACTCGGCGGCGGCGAATTTCACGAGTTCGCCGAATATTTCGTGGGCGAAGTCGCCTCGGTTGGTAAATTCAAAGGCCCGCACGCCACCGTCGTAGCATGCCTTGACCACTTTCTTTGCGGTCTCGAGGTCTTTGTGATAAAATACGGGTACCATGCCGGTAGCCCCAATCTTGGCCATTACGGCCTGCTTATCAAATCGTGCCACAATATTGAAATTATGGATTATGAATTATTTAATTATGGATTATGAATTATGGAATAGCGGATCATGATTCATAATCCATAATTCATAATTTAGCTTAGCGCTGCACGCGGCCGTTCGCGTTGCCGCCGGCGAGGGCCTCGACTTCGGCTACGCTCACGAGGTTGAAGTCGCCGTTGATTGTCTGCTTGAGGGCGGATGCGGCTACGGCGAATTCGAGCGCGTCGGCCTGGTTGTCCATTGTCAGGAGACCGTGGATGAGGCCGCCCGAGAAGCTGTCGCCGCCGCCTACGCGGTCCACGATGGGGTCGATGTCGTAGCGCTTGCTCACGTAGAAGTCGGTGCCGTTGTATATCATGGCTTTCCAGCCGTTGTGTGTGGCGGAGTACGACTCGCGCAGAGTCGACACCACGTACTTGAAGCCGAATTCGCGTGCCATGGCCTCGAAGATGCCCTTGTAGCCTTCGGCGTCGGTGTTGCCGCTCTCGACGTCGCTGTCGGGCTTGAAGCCGAGGCAGAGTTCTGCGTCTTCCTCGTTGCCTATGCATACGTCGACATATTTCATGAGCGGACGCATCACCGACTGCGCTTTTTCGCTGGTCCATAGCTTCTTGCGGAAGTTGAGATCGACGCTCACCGTCACACCGTGGCGCTTGGCGGCCTCGCAGGCAAGGCGTGTGAGCTCGGCGGCCTTGTCGGAGATAGCGGGTGTGATGCCGCTCCAGTGGAACCAGTCGGCGCCTTCCATTATGGCGTCGAAGTCGAAATCGGAGGGGTCGGCCTCGGCGATGGCGCTGCCGGCACGGTCGTAGATTACCTTCGACGGACGCATGGAAGCGCCTGTTTCGCAGTAATATATGCCCACGCGGTTGCCGCCGCGGGCTATGTAGCCGGTATCCACACCATAGCGGCGCAGAGCGTTGACGGCTGCCTGGCCGATTTCGTGGGTGGGAAGTTTCGACACGAAGCATGCGTGGTGGCCGTAGTTGGCGCAGCTCACGGCCACATTGGCCTCGCCGCCACCCCATATCACATCGAAATTGTCGACCTGCACGAAGCGGTGGTTGCCTGCGGGCGAAAGACGGAGCATGATTTCTCCGAGTGTTATTATCTTGCTCATTTTATGCTTGTTAGGTTTATGGATTCCATTAGTTTCACTGCATCGACGTAGCGGGCTATGCCTTCGGCCACCTGTTTGGCGTCGCACATGGCGTGCACCACTGTGGCGGGACGGTTGGTAACGTCGCCGCCGGCGAAGACGCCTTTGCGTGTGGTCATGCCGTAGGGGTTGTCGCGGGTAAGGACATAGCCCTTTGAGTCGACCTCGATGCCGTCGGTGGTCGATACAATGCGCGATGCCGGTGAGCTGCCCACGGCCAGAATTACACGGTCGGCCGGCACTATGGTGCGTGTGCCTGCGGTGTCGATGGTTATGCGGCTGAGGCGGTTGCCGTCGCCGCCTTCGATTTCGGTTATCGACGAGTTCCACAGGAAGCGCACGCCCTCGGCCACGGCGTCGTCGTACTCCGAGCGGAGCGCCTTCATCTCGTTGATGGTGCGGTGGTATACCACAGTGACCTCGGCCGAACCCATGCGCACGGCAGTGCGGGCGGCATCGATGGCGGTGTTGCCACAGCCTATGACGAACACACGGTCGCCGTCGCCCACTGTCACCTCGCGGCGGTCGATGCTGCCGTTCTGGTAGAGGCTCACGCGGCGCAGGAACCATATGGCCTGTCGCACGCCCGGATGGTCGATGCCCGGAATGTCGAGTTTCTTGGGCTTGCCGGTGCCGGTGCCCATGAAGATGGCGTCGAAACCGCGCTCGAAGAGGTTGTCGATGGTGTAGAATTTGCCTATGGTAGTGCCCAGGTGGAATATCACGCCCAGGCGCTCGATGCGCTCTATCTCGTGGCGCACCACCTCTTTGGGCAGGCGGTATTCGGGTATGCCGAACATGAGGACGCCTCCGGCCTCGGGTTCCATCTCGAAGATTTCGACGGCGAAGCCCTGTCGCGCCAGGTCGCCCGCTATGGTGAGACCGGCGGGGCCGCTGCCTATTACGGCCACGCGGCCGCGTGTCTTCTCGGGCATGGCCTCGTGTGTGAGGCCGGCGTCGGTGTCGAAGTCGGCCACGAAGCGTTCGAGCTTGCCGATGTTGATGTGCGCGCCTTTTTTGGCGAGCACGCAGTTGCCCTCGCACTGGCGTTCGTGGGCGCATACGCGGCCGCATACCGCCGGCAGATTGCTGCGGTTGTGGATAATATTGATGGCGTTGCCGAAGTTGCCCTTGGCGAGCTCGGCTATCCAGTCGGGGATATCGTTGCTTATGGGGCAGCCTTTGCGGCACGACGGCACCTTGCAGTGCAGACACCGCTGGGCTTCCCTGATAGCTTCGGGGAGAGTGTAGTTTTCAGATACTTCTTTGAAATCGTCCATATTATAGCAAGTTAGAAGTTAGGAGTTAGAAGATACAAGTTAGAACTTCTAACTCCTAATTTCTAACTTCTAACTATTTGTTATTTCATATCAAGATATGTCACTTTGTCCATGTCGCCGTAATCGAGGTTTTCGCCTCCCATGCCCCAGATGAACATGTAGTTGGAGGTGCCGGCGGCGGCGTGGATGCTCCATTCGGGCGACATCACGGCCTGCTCGTTGTGAAGCCATATGAGGCGGTTCTCCTGCGGCTCGCCCATGAGGTGGCAGATGGCGTTGCCCTCGGGGACGTTGAAGTAGAAGTAGGCCTCTACGCGGCGGTCGTGGGTGTGTGCGGGCATGGTGTTCCACACCGAACCGGGCATAAGCTCGGTAAGACCCATCTGGAGCTGACAGGGACCTTCCTCGAGCACGTTGTTGGTGATGAGCTGGTTGATATATCGGTCGTTGCTCTCTTCGAGCGAGCCTGCGTGCATGCGGTTGGCCTTGATGGAGCCTTTGCGGCCGTCGATGGTGATGAGCTGGGTCTTGTATTCCTTGTGTGCCGGGGTGGAGTTGATGTAGAAGCGGGCGGGATTGGCGGCGTCCTTGCTTGCGAAAGTCACTTTCTTGTTGCCGCGGCCCACATAGAGGGCGTCCTTGAAATGGAGTTCGTACTCTTTGCCGTCGACAGTGACGATACCGTCGCCGCCGGTGTTGATAACGCCGAGTTCGCGGCGTTCAAGGAAGTAACTGGCCTTGAGAGGATCGATGGTCTCGAGCTCCACGACTTTGCCCACGGGCACCACGCCGCCGTAGATGAGGCGGTCGTACATGCTGTAGGTGAGGTTGATCTTGTTATCCTCCATCACCTTGGGCATCATGAAGTGCGAGCGGAGCTGCTCGGTGTCGTAGTTTTTCACATCGTCGGGGTGGCATGCGCGGAGCATGGTGTACGATGTCTGAGCTGAAAGCGCCATGCCTGCCGAGAGGGCTATGGCGGCGATAAGTATCTTTTTCATTCTGTTGTTTTTATTTCGGTTGAATCGGTGGCGGCCATGGCGCGCTGGTTGCGGATGATGTGTACGCGGTTCCACCACATCATGCCCATGGTGCCGAGAACGAGGATGGCTGTGCCTATCCATTTGAGGCCGTGCACGCACTGGAAGATAACCCAGGCGAGGGGACTGGAGGCGAAGTCGAGGCTGCCGCCGGCGAAGCCTGCGGGGATGGCGACGGCATTGTCGCCGGTAACTTTATATACGTCCTCGGCGGCGAGGGTGAACCATGGCGCCAGGTTGGTGACAAGGTAGAGGCCGAGTGTCATTACCACCAGGCCGATGATGAAGGTCTTGAGCACATTGCCTTTGGTGAAGGGAAGCACCAGCGGAAACACGTAGAACATGCCGGCCAGCGATGCCAGGGGCAGGAACTGGTTGCCAGGAAGCACCACGGCAAGAAGTAGGGTAACCGGTATGAGAAGCAGCGATACCACCAGTGTGGTGGGATTGCCGATTACCAGGGCCGGGCTCATGCCTATGTTGAGTCCCTCGGCGCCCTTGAACTTGCGGGCGATGAGGCTGCGGGTGGCGTCGCTGATTGGCTTGAGGCCTTCGATGAAGAGCACGGTGACGCGGGGTATGAGTTCCATCACAGCGCCCATCTTAATGCCCAGGCCGAGGATGTAGGGTATCTTGTCGACGATTTCGGCCCATGAGTTGCAGGTGAGGCATCCTATGACCACACCCACGATCACACCCAGGAAGAGGGGTTCGCCAAGGAGGCCGAATTTCTTCTTCATGCCTTCGGCGTCGATTTCGAGGCGGTCGATGCCGGGGATCTTGTCGAGGCCTTTGTTGATGGCCCAGGCGAAGGGCACGAAGCCCGCGCAGAAAGGCTGCGGAATGGATATGCCGTCCATGTCCTTGTAGTAGGTCTGGAATTTCTTGGCAGTCATGTCGGCCAGTATCAGGGTGATGATATAGCACACTATGGCGCCGAAGAAGCCCCAAGCCAGCGAGTCCGATGCGAAGTAGATTACCGCACCGATGAATGCGAAGTGCCAGTAGTTCCACAGATCGATGTTGACGGTGCGTGTGGTCTTGGTAACGAGCATCAGAATGTTCACGCCAAGGCATACCGGGATGATGAGCGCGCCAACGGCGGTGTTGTAGGCTACCGAGGCGGCTGCCGGCCAGCCCATGTCGAATACGTGGAGCTGCAGGTGGTATATGTCGACCACGGCGTTGAGTGCCGGGCCGAGCGCCGACGTGAGCAGGGCCGTGACGATGGAGAGACCCACGAAGCCCACGCCTACCTTGAGGCCGGCCTTGAGCGCATCGCCGAGTTTAATGCCGATGCACACGCCCAGCACGGTGAAAATGACCGGCATCATCACCGCCGCCCCCAGGCTGATTATATAAGAAAATACTTGTTCCATATTTGTCGGGGTGAAAGGTGAAGGGTGAAAGGTGAAGATAAATGTTTGGTTTGCGTATTATGCGGACATTCAATATATTTGCAGAATGGAACGTTCATTTGAAAAATTAGAAGTCTGGCAGAAATCACGTAAATTGGTCAGGATGATATATCAGCTGGTGGCACTTTTTCCGGCGAATGAAAAGCATGCGCTGAGCGACCAGCTGAGACGTGCTGTAATATCCGTTTCATCAAATCTTGCGGAAGGTTCCGGCCGAATATCCTACAGGGAAAAATCTCATTTTTGTGAGATCGCCTATGGCTCGCTGATGGAGGTCTGTTGCCAGCTGATGCTCGCGGTAGACCTTGGTTTTTTGGAAGAGCCTGCTATAGAAGAGCCAATGACTCTGATTGATGAACTGGACCGGCAGCTGTGTGCGTTTAGAAGACATCTGGTAGGCAAGGCCAACGGACCCGCTTAACCATTATCTTCACTTTTCACCCTTCACCTTTCACCTTGATGATAATCAGGAGGGTTGCTTGCCGATGTAGGCGAGGATGCCGCCGTCGACGTAGAGGATGTGGCCGTTGACGAAGTCGGAGGCTTCAGAGGCCAGGAAGACGGCCGGACCCATGAGGTCTTCGGGGGTGCCCCAGCGGCCTGCGGGCGTTTTCGATACTATGAACTGGTCGAAGGGATGACGGCTGCCGTCGGGCTGGCGTTCGCGCAGGGGGGCTGTCTGCGGGGTGGCGATATAGCCCGGGCCGATGCCGTTGCACTGTATGTTGGCCTCGCCGTATTCAGAGCATATGTTGCGGGTAAGCATCTTGAGACCACCCTTGGCGGCGGCGTAGGCCGATACTGTCTCGCGGCCCAGTTCGCTCATCATGGAGCATATGTTGATGATTTTGCCGTGACCCTTCTTTATCATGCCGGGTATTACGGCCTTGGCGCATATGAAGGGAGCCACCAGGTCGATGTCCACCACCTTGCGGAAGTCCTCGACGGCCATGTCGGTCATGGGAATGCGCTTGATGATGCCGGCGTTGTTCACCAGAATGTCGATGGTACCGACGGTTTTCTCGATATCGGCCACCATTGCCTTGACGCCTTCTTCGTCGGTGACGTCGCACATATATCCCTTGGCATCGATGCCTGCTTCCTTATAGTTGGCTATACCGAGGTCCATGGAGGCCTGGGTGTTGCAGTTGTACACTATTTTTGCGCCTGCTTCGTGGAATGCTTTTGCGATAGCGAATCCGATGCCATAGACACCGCCTGTGACGAGGGCTACTTTACCCTCCAGTGAGAAATTTACCATGATATGATAATGTTAGGTTACTTTTCGTTTTATGTAGTTATATACGCTCAGGGGCGGCCGTACACTCAACAGCCGAACAGGCAGGCGTCGCCGTAGCTCAGGAAGCGGTAACCGGCGGCAAGGGCGTGGTCGTAGACCTTCCGCCATTCCGGGCCGATAAAAGCCGACACAAGAAGCAGCAGCGTGGAGGCAGGCTGATGGAAATTGGTTATCATCGATCCGACTATGCGGTAGCGGTAGCCGGGCGCTATTATTATGCGGGTATGGGCCAGCAGTACGGTGTCGCCGGCAGCATCGAGCCGTTGCACGATAGTGCGCAGGGCCTCGGCGGCGCTCAGCGCGGGGAGCCCGGCTTCGTAGGGCGTCCACTGGGGCACTTCGCCGCTCCAGCGTCCGGCTGCCATGAGCACTCCTATATAGTAGAGGCTCTCGAGGGTGCGCACCGATGTGGTTCCGACGGCGGTGACGGGGCGCCCTGCTTCGAGCGCGTCGGCGAGATCGGCTATGAAACCGCGGTCGACGGCTATGAACTCGCTGTGCATGTCGTGGTCGCCGATTTTATCGGCCGATACAGGGCGGAAAGTGCCCGCGCCGACGTGCAGCGTCACCTCGCGGCGCTCTATGCCGGCGCCGTCGAGGCGTTCGAGCAGAGCCGGCGTGAAGTGCAGGCCGGCCGTAGGAGCCGCTACCGAGCCTTCGATGTGGCTGTAGACGGTCTGATAGTCGATGCTGTCGCTGCTTTCCGAGCGGCGGTTGAGGTATGGCGGGATCGGTATTTCACCGGCGGCGGATATTATTTCGGAAAAAGATACCGACGGAGCGTCCCACTCGAAGCGCACCGTCTGTGCCGGCGAGCCGGGGGCACTGGTGCGCACGGCGCGGAGGTCGAATTTCACGCCGTTTACTTCCAGGGGCAGTGTCAGCGCTCCCTCTTTCCATTTCTTGGAGTTGCCTATGAGACAGTTCCAGGAGCATGAGGCCGTCGAAGCGAACGATTGCGCGTAGTCGGCCGGAACGTCGGGCTCGAGACAGAATATCTCGATAGCGGCGCCGGTGTCCTTGGTGAAGCGCAGGCGGGCGTTGATCACGCGGGTATTGTTGTATACGAGCATGGTTCCGGGCTTCAGCAGCCCGGGGAGTTCGGAAAAAATATGGTCTTCGATTTCGTGGCCGGGAGTGTAGCGCAGCAGTTTGCAGGCATCGCGCTCGGCAAGCGGATGGCGGGCAATGCGCTCGTCGGGCAGAGGATAGTCGTATTCCTCGATTTCTATATTTCGCGGGTCTGTCATTTCCAAAATTTTATACAAAAATACGATTTAGTCGAGCGCAAAACCAAATTTATTTGGATTTTGCCGAGCGTGAGTATTTAAGTCAGAGACAAAAATACGAATAAGTCGAGCGCAAAATCAAATTTATTTGGATTTTGCCGCCCCTTCCCCCGATAAATGACCGAAATCGCCACCCCCCTGCACGAAACCGCCCCACGACGGTGCCGTTATGACGGCCGATAGGATATTCGCGGATATTCAACCGCTGGCCGCGGTTGGGTTTGGGAGGGGGCGTTGACCTGGGGTAGGATCTCCTGCGGAGCCCCAACCCCAGGCTGTGTGAATGTTGAAGCGCCATGCGCTTCTTCTTTGCGGACATGATTACGGTCGTGTGGGGCAAGCGCGGAGCGCTTGAATATTCACACAGCCTGGGGTTTGGACGCCGTAGGCGGCCATACCCCAGGTCAACATGCCCCACATCACCCACAACCGCGGTCAGCGGTTGAATATCAGGGCGGAGGTTTCCATAGCGGCGCATTCGGTGCGGCCACAAAAATACCCCATGCGCGGGCGCATGGGGTTGTATACGGGTGAGGATTCCGTTTCGGCAGGGCTTCACGGACTGTGCGGTCAGAAGCGGAAGCCGGTGGAGATGACGATGTTGTTGTAGCTGTCGGAGCGGTCGGCCTGCGGGGTGCGAAGACCGGCGAAGGGGGTATAGGCGTGGAATGTGCTCTTGGTGTTGGTGTGCTGGTATGCCAGATCGATGTACCATGCCTGATAGCGGTAGCCGAGACCGAAGCTTATGTTCTGGGTGTCGTTGTTGAAAGAATAGCTCGGGTCGGTGCCGGCGGTGTATATCTCGGTGCGGTTGTCCTTGGCGGCGTCGCGCACGTTCGATGTCTGGTAGTTGTAGCCGGCGCGAACGCTGAACGACGGAGTGATGCGGTACTCGGCGCCCACGCGGATTATGTTGGCGGCCTTGAAGTAGGACTTGATGTCCTCGTTGCCTGCTTTGTCCTCCACGAAGTTGGTGCCCCACGACGAGCTGTAGTCCTGGTATTTCATCTTCATGTCGGCGTAAGCCACGCGCTCATAGTCGATACTTACGATGGCCTTGGAGCCAATGACGGTCGAAGCGCCGACCATGAAGCGCCAGGGCGTGTTGAGGCGCGAGTCGTAGTCGTAGTTGTCGGTATACTCCGATGTCGGGTTGGTATCCTGAGTGCCGTCGGGAGTGTAGTTGGCATCGATCTTACCATAGCCCTGATGCTGCAGATGCAGCCAGGTAGGGGTGTGGATGGCGAAACCGAGACGGAGTGCCTCGACAGGACGGACGATCATGCCGAACTTTATGTTGGCGCCGGTACCCGAAGTGCGTTTGGCATTGTAGAGGTTGAAGCCGGCGTTGCCGTTGGTGAGCGCGTTGGTTTTGTTGTCGTAGATGAGGGCGCCGCTCATGCTTTCGCTGTAGTTCACGTCGCGGTTGTACTCCATGTCGACTATGCCTACACCGAGGCCCCAGAACACGACGTCGTTGAAGTTGCCGGCGAAGTCGATGTTGTACTCGTCGGTGTAGCCCCATTCGCGCACATCGTACATGGCATCGCCCACGGTGCCGTTCTGATAGAGACCGGCATACTCGGTATCGGATGTCGTATTATTGATAATCATCGAGTTATATGCCAGGATCGACAGCCAGTCGTTGTTCGAGTCGAGGTAGGGGTTATATTTCTTGCTGTCGTCAAAGAGCATGCCGGTGGAATTGACCCCCTGTGTAAAGGATGCCACGTAGTTCGAGAGCGAGGTCTCGGTGGGCATGTTGTAGCCGTGGAAACGACGGTCGAAAGCGTTGGCGCGGTTGTAGCTCACGCCCCACGAGAGGGAGTTCATGGCTCCGCTCAGAGGTATTACGCCTACGTAGCCGAAGTTGTCGAAAAATCCCTTTGTCTGGTTCTCTTTGTAGGAGCCCTGATCGGTATCGGTCTTATATCCGCGGAAGCTGATGTCGAATGTGAGACCGACATCGCTCTTGCGGTATATGCCTATGCCGGCAGGATTCTGGCTCAGCGACGAGAGGTCGCCGCCAAGCGAGGTGAATGCTCCGCCCATCGACACGAAGCGTGCGGTGCCGCGCAGCTGTGTGGGAGTGATGTTGTATGCATCGACGGCGCTCTGGGCGGCCGCTCCGGCCGGAAGCAGCAGGGCCAGGCCGATTGCTGTGAGAATAGTCTGTTTCATGTCGTAGATAGAAGAGAGAACTTAGTTAAACGTGTGTGGTGAGCATCATCGGCCGCGGCCGCGCGAGGAACCGCCGCCACCTCCGCGGCTGCCGCCTCCGCCAAAACCGCCTCCGCCGAATCCGGAGTTGCCCGGACGCGAGAACGAGCTGCCGCCGTTGTTGCGGTTGGAGTTGTAGTTGTTGTTATTGTTGTTGTACGAGTTGCTGTTTTGGCGGGGTGTGCCGGAGTTGTTGTAGTTGTTGTTGCGGCCGCGGCGACTGTTGTTGCTCGGGGCGTAGTTGCCGTTGTTATTGTTGCCCTGAGCGGGGCGCACGCCCTGCGAGGGATAGTTCTGATTGCTTCCGTACGACGGACGACCCATGTTGCCGGGACGGTTGGAGTAGCCGGGACGGTATCCGGCGGCGCCTGCGGAGTTGTGCGGGCGGTTGCCGGCCATGCCGTTGCCGTAGGACGGCGCGTGCGGACGGTTTGCGCCGGGGCGGTTATAGCCCCAGTTGCCGCCGGCCACCGGACCCCATGCGCCGGGCCAGTATCCGGGCCCCCATCCCCACGAGGGCCCCCATCCCCAGCTCCAGGACGGTCCCCAACCCCATGAGGGACCCCAACCCCATGAGGGACCCCAACCCCAGCTCCACGACGGACCCCAGAACGGGTCGTAGCCCCATGTCCAGTCGAACCAGGGATCGTAGCCCCATCCGAAGCTCCAGTAGGGGCTTCCGAAACGCCAGCGCCACGACGGGCGGTAAGCCCAGTTGTCCCATGGATCGCTGTTGACTACATAGACATTTATATTCTGTGCCTGAGGCTGCGAGTAGTAGTACTGCATCAGGGTTGTGTCGCCGGTCTGTGTCACGACATCGCTGTTGTGAAAGCGCTCTATGCGGCGTGTGTTCTCGAATTCACCGCCGCCGAGTTCGCCCGATGCGGATGCCGTGTTGTCGGGCGTGTATGACCCGCGGCGGTTGTAGGTGTCGACATCGACTGTGAGAGGTCGGGAGCTCGACACGGTGTAGGCGTCCGATCCGGCGTAGTCGGCCTGACCGGCGTATTGGTATCGGATGTTGCTCTGTTGCTGCTGTTGCTGCCGTGCGGCGGCTTCTTTTTTGCGTTTCGCCTCTTCCTTTTTGGCTTTGGAGGGCGAGTAGTACAGATCATCGTCGTAATCCTGCGCGAAAGCGGCGGTCGACGTGGCCGCCAGGCACGCGAACGCTAACAGGATGGAGAAAATTCGGGTGACCTTTTTCATCTTTGTAACTTTATGGTGTTATAACGTTTGTCAGTCTTGTTTTGTGCGCTGTGATGATGTTTTTTATGTCTTGTTGCGCACGTTCATTATTTAGACGGCGCTATTGCGCCAAAGTTTAACAAAGATATTGCTTTATCACCAAATAAAGCCCTGTGCCGTTGCGGCGGAGGCCTACTTTTAAATTTTTTTATGAATCGTAAACAGCCCGGCGCTGCGAGAGTGCGGCGTCGGGCTGCTGTCAATGCGTAGCCGGTCGTTATTTGATTTCGCGCGGTTTCATTTCGTAGGATGCCAGAGCGATGGTGCATCCCCAGTATATAAATGCAATAGAGGTGAGGAACGATACCATCATCATGTCGCTGACCCAGCCTGCCTCGATAAAGAAGAAGCCGATGAGGCACAGCAGAATGCCGTTGATGATTCCGAGCCACCAGTAGCGTGCGCGGCGTCCGGCGCCGGCGCTCACAAAAGCTTCAAGACCCCAGAAAATGAATATGATAGCAAGGAAGTAGGGCAACACCATCTCCGAGAGTATGACACTGCGCACAAGCATGAAGCCTATAAACATGTCGATAACGCCGCCGGCTATCCACCATCCCCAGCCTTTGGGGTGATCGGGCCCGGCAGCCACACACAACTGTACGATACCTGCAAGAATGAGAAGCCATCCGAAAATCTGCGATGCGATGGCAAATCCCATCTCGGGCCAGAACCAATATGAGAAGCCTGCTATTACCAGCAGAATACCTACAACGAGCACTGCCCACCACCAGCGGGTCTGCCCGATTTTTTCAAGATCTATGGATTTCATATCGTTTGTAGTTTGGATAATTATGATTTTATAACAATTCTTTCACCTTAGATGTTCTCATTTTTTTGACTGCCGGAGCTGTTTTTGCCGTTTATTTCGCTATTTTTGTAGCATGGAATAGGGCGCACTGGCGCCGACTGTGATTAATATACTTACTTACAACTGTTTACCTTCGATGAAAAACTTCTACTACGCTTTTGTCGCTGTGTTCTTGCTGGCTGTAATGCCTGTGCGGGCACAGATCGTCACGACATCGCCGTCTCCGCTGCAGGAGGCAAGCAAGGATGTGGTGATTACCTACCATGCCGACTCGCCTCTGGGCAATAACGGCCTTCTCAATCTGGCACAGGGCTTCGATGTTTACGCCCATATCGGCGTCATTACCAATCTCAGCACCGGTCCCGGCGACTGGCGCCATGTGGTGGCTCCCTGGCCCCAGTCGGGCAACAGCCAGCAGGCCAACCTCGCCAAAAACCGCCTCACCCGCCAGTCGACCAACACCTACACCCTCGCCGTGGGCGATATCCGCACATACTTCGGCATCACCGATGCCTCCGAGACTGTTCGCGAAATAGTGGTGGTGTTCCGCACCGCCGACGGCGCCAAGGAGGGCAAGACAGCCGATGGCGCCGACATCCGCATACCCGTGGCCGAAGCCGGTTTCCAGATCGAGTTCTCCTGCGACGCGGCAAGTACCATCCTGTCGAGCGCCACTACCATATGTTTCACCGTCAACGCCACCCAGAAGGCCGATCTCGACATATCGGTGGCCGGCAAGTCGATAGCCGCGGCCAGTGCCACCACCACTCTCAGCGGCGAGTACACATTCACCGCGTCGGGCGACTATGCCGTCACGGCGACTGCTGCCGCAGGCTCGGAGACACGCACCAAAACCATCAACGTGGCCTATCCCTCGGCTTCGGAGCAGGAGCCCTATCCCGGCGGTGTTCCCCGTATGGGCGCGGTGAAAAATGCCGACGGCAGCGTCACCTTCTGCCTGGCCGCTCCAGGCAAATCGTCGGTGATGCTGGTGCCCTCGTGGGATGACTACGCCTTCTACGGGCGCAATCAGATGAAGCGCTACGACTATCAGGGCAACAGCTACTTCTGGCTCACTGTCCCGGGCCTCGACAACGACAAGTGGTACCCCTACTACTATGTGGTCGACGGTAAGTATCGCGTTGCCGACCCCTATGCGCACCTCATACTCGACTGCTACAACGACAGCTACATCGATCCGTCGGTATGGCCCGACATGCCCAAATATCCTGTCGACAAGCTCTCGGGCGTGATGCTGGCAGTGTACCGCGGCGACATGGATGACTATGATTTCGCATCGTTCGATATCCCCGACCACAACAATCTGATAATATACGAGATGCTCTTCCGCGACTTCACCGGCGACAACGGCCTCGCCGCAGGCAACGGCACGGTGCGCAAGGCCATGGAGAAAATTCCGTATATCAGGTCGCTCGGCTTCAATGCCGTGGAGCTGATGCCTATAATGGAGTTCAACGGCAATAATTCGTGGGGCTACAACACCAACTTCTACATGGCGCCCGACAAGGCCTACGGCTCGCCCGACGACTACAAGGACTTTATCGACGAATGCCACCGCCAGGGAATAGCCGTGATACTCGACATAGTATTCAACCAGAGCGACGGCCTCCATCCGTGGTACATGATGTATCCTGCGGGCAGCAACCCGTTCTACAACCGCACCGCGCCCCACGAATACAGCGTGCTCAACGACTGGAACCAGGGCAACGCGCTTGTACAGCAGCAGTGGACCGACGCCCTCCGATACTGGATGACGGCCTATAATGTCGACGGCTTCCGCTTCGACCTCGTCAAAGGTCTGGGCGACAACGACAGCTATGCCGCCGCGGGCGGTACCGACCAGTACAACCAAAGCCGCGTCGACCGCATGAAGCGCCTCCATGGCGTCATAACATCCGTCAAGCCCAATGGCATACATATCAACGAGAATCTCGCCGGCGCCCGGGAGGAAATAGCCATGGGCGAGGACGGACAGCTCCAGTGGGCCAATATCAACAATTCCTCGTGCCAGTTTACCATGGGTTATTCGCAGAACTGCGACCTCAAGCGCTTCCTTGCCGCTTCGGACGGCGGCCGCCCGGCATACTCCACTGTTTCGTATGCCGAAAGCCACGACGAACAGCGTATGGCCTACAAGAACGGCGCCTATGGCGTCGATGCCGTCAAGGGCGAGAGCGAGGCAAGCTACCGCCGTCTGGGTACCCTGGCCGTGCAGATGCTGCTTACGCCAGGCCCCAAGATGGTGTGGCAGTTCGGCGAGCTCGGCAACAGTCAGAATACCAAGAACGCCGACGGCGGCAACAACACCGACCCCAAGATCGTCGACTGGAACTGGCTCAACGACCCCGACCGCGCCGCCCTCAAAGACACATATGCCGCCATGATACAGCTGCGCCGCAACTATCCCGAGCTTTTCGGCCCGGACGCACGCTTCACGCCGACTTTCTCTACAAACTTCGCTACTCAGAGCTCTATACGCATCGACAACGGCGACAAGCACATACTTGCCTTTATCAATCCGGCAACAGGCGGCGACCCCATGGATGTGAAGATATATGTGCCCGGCGTGGCCGTCGACCGTCTGCGTCTGCACCATGCCTCGCCCGGCTTCGAGCCGACGATCGCGCTCAAGAGCCGTAACCTGACGGTATCGGTGGCCGCCAACTGTTTCGCCGTGTACACCACCGACGACATCAGCGGCATCGGCAATGTTGCCGCAGAAAGCGGTGTGAGCGTAAGCGTGTCGGGCGGCGACATAATCATCACCGGCGAATATACCAATGCGTCGGCCTGCGACCTCTCGGGGCGTCAGGTGCCCATGACGGGACTTCCTTCGGGACTATACATCGTCACCGTCGACGGCCGCAGCTTCAAAGTTGCATTCTAATCTCTTTCTGCTATAAAGAAAACGCCCGGAGAGCGCAGACTTTCCGGGCGCTTTTGTGTGGTGTTGTCTGTACTACAGAACTATTTTCCAACTTTTTCCACCGGCGGCGACTATGTAGATGCCGGCGGGAAGACCGGTGAGATCCACGGAGATGTCACCGCGGGCTATGCGGGCGGCCACGCTGCCGGTGAGAGTATAGACGGCGCCGTCGGCCGCCGCGGGCGCGCCGAGATACAGTATGCCTCCCGATGTATAGGGCGCTGTGTCGGGCACGAGCGTGGCTCCGATACCCGCCGAGGCCGCTGTGAATCGCAGATACGATGCCGATATTCGGGTGTTGCCGCGGTATAGCCCCGCAAGGTATTCCTTGCCGGTCTCGGGCGAGGGGATAGTCAGGGTGTATTTCAGTGTCGCGCTCTCGCCGGCACTAAGCATCAGAGACTGGTCGGACTGCGCTATGCCCATGCCGGTGGCTGAATCGAAAATTATGGCTGTAATTGTGCCTCCGAAGTATCCTCGTGTGCATCCTATTGTTGCCGACAGATTTACCGCCAGCGGGTCGACGGCGGCGCTATTGCCTTCGAGCGAGAAGTCTCCGACGCTGAGCGATGCCGATGTGGCGGCATTGAGAGTGACGGCGATGCCGCCCGACAGCAGGGTGTAGTTCTTGCCGTCGCGGCGTGCCAGATGCATGGTGTAGTTGCCGGGCGAGGGCTTCACGCCGGCGGCATAGAGCGACAGCGGACCTGCGTAGTCGAAGCTGTAAGTGCCGCCGGCGGCTATGACGGCGCCTGTGTTCTCGCCCAAAGCCACGATTTCGCCGCCCGCGACAATGGCTGCGCAGAGATCGCCGTAGAATTCGGTGGTGCCGCTGTTGTGCACGGTGGCTGTGAGGCGGAAGTCGGAGTCGAGGTAGAGCGGGGTGGTCAGGGCAAGGTCCGAACAGCTGAGTGCGGCGCCGGTTTCGGAGGCGAAAGTCACTTTCGTGCCCGAAACTGTCATTCTCAGCGATTGCGGGTACGATACGGCCACTTTGGCGGCGGCTGTCACGCCGTCGGCCGTACGGAAGATTGGCGTCACGCTATAGGAGCCCGAAGCCATCGTCGCCGGCAGAAAGAGCTGGTACGAGGAATAGCCCGCGCCGGTTGCCATGGGCAGTTCGTTGGGATGCACGGCGGTGTACGAGGCTCCGGTGGCGGTGTTCGTCATTTCCAGTCCGAGATAGCCCTTCACATCCTGCGAGCCGCTGTTGTATATCGGGCCGGTGAATGTGACCATGGCGCCGGTGGCGGTCGATGTCTCTTTGATTCCGAAACCTTCGGGGCATACTATATACAGGGTGTTTGTGGAGCCTGCGCGCGGTTTCGACACATTGGCCACGATGTCCTGCCGCGAATTGTAGCCCGACGCTGAGCCGCCGGTGCCCTGCTGGCCGGGATTGAGCGCCGACAGCAGGAAATAGCCGTCGCTCATGCCGCCCCAGCCCCAGTTGATGTGGAAGTAGCCGTCGGTGCTGTAGCCGTCGCACACGAAGGAGTGTCCGCCCGAACCGCTGCCGCCGCTGTACTGCACCGGACCGTAGTCGCGCAACTGCTCATATACGAGCGATTCCCAATCGGCTGCGGTGTAGTATTCGCGGTCGAGACAGACCACTGCCGGGTCGTAGCCGAAGTATTTCCATAGCGCAATGGCCACGCTCGAGCTCGAGGCGCCGCTTTCGTAGGGGGTGTACTGCATGCCGGTGGCCACACCGCAGGCGTACATGAGGTCGGCGACGGCCGATTTCTGCGCCGCGGTGGATGCGGCCGAGTAGGTGTCGGTCATATCGCCCCAGCAGAATATTGTCGACGAGAAGTCGCACGACACTCTCGAGCCGTTGTAGTCGAGGATATACGAATTCGAGCCTGTGCCTATGGCCGGATAGCGGTGGTATTTCATTACCTGCGCCATGGCCGTGGCCACACAGCCCGTGACGGCACGCGAGGCTCCCATCTGCGGGCAGCGGTCGTTGTAGGGCGAGCCCTGGTCCCAGCGGGTGGTTGTCATGGGGGCGATCTCGGTGCGCTGCGGGCGGTTTGCTTCGGTTGCGGAGGCTGCGAAGCGGCAGCCCTGTATCTCGGCCGCGTATTCACCGAGCCACCATTCCATGGCCGGAGGTATATCGGCGGCATCGAAAGCGCCGCTGTCGGAGTAGCCAAGCACAGGCACGGCTGCCTCGTCGGCAGAGACAACGAGATAGCCACCGTCGCCGGGGCTGAATACATACACGGCCGGCGTAGCACCGTCGGCTTGCATGCGGGTATATTTCAGCTCCATAGGGGCGGCTGCAGGTGCTTTCCGGAAGGCGACCTGCGTGTCGAAGGCGCGCTCAAGGGCCTCTGAGGGGTTTAGAGTACGGGCCTGCGATGCAGTAGACACAAATGTGACCAGTGCGAAAGCTGCGATAATTTTTTTCATAGGAGGATTATGTATGGTGCAAATATCTCTTTTTTAAACCGATAAATAAGGTAAGGATAGACGGTTAGTAGTAAATTTAACACTATTTAACTGCGGTGGAGTAAGCAATCGGGTTTTTCTACGTCATATTAGCGTGTAAACCGAAATAACAATCTCATCCAATTATATAATGAAAAAATTTCTTTTAGGTGCTTTCGCTGCAATCGCTGTGATATTCGGCACCACAACGGGCGCTTCTGCCCAGTCGCCCGACCAGCTGCCCCCGCTGCCTGCGGACTCGGCTCTGCGCGTCGGCACTCTCGACAATGGTCTTACCTATTACATCCGCCACAATGACAACCCCAAAGGACAGGCCGACTTCTACATCGCACAGAAGGTAGGCTCTATCCTCGAAGAAGAGCACCAGCGCGGTCTGGCTCACTTCCTTGAGCACATGTGTTTCAACGGCACCAAGAATTTCCCCGGCCACTTGCTCCGCGACTGGCTCGACTCGAAAGGTGTGAAATTCGGCGAGAACCTCAACGCCTACACCGGTGTCGACGAAACCGTCTACAATATTTCGAACGTGCCCGTGGCCAGCAAGTCGGTTCAGGACAGCTGTCTTCTCATACTCCACGACTGGTCGTGCGCGCTTACCCTCGACCCTGTGGAAATCGACGCCGAGCGCGGTGTTATCCACGAGGAATGGCGTCAGGCCATGAAAGGCTCCATGCGTATCCTCGAGCAGCAGCTTCCCAACGTATATCCCGACAGCCGCTATGGGCAGCGTCTGCCCATCGGCACCATGGACGTAGTCGACAACTTCGAGCCTCAGGCACTGGTCGATTACTACCACACATGGTACCGCCCCGACCAGCAGGCCATCATCGTGGTCGGCGATATCGACCCCGACTACATCGAAGCCAAGATCAAGGAGATGTTCTCGCCCATACCCATGCCCGAGAATGCCAAGGAACGCATCTATCTTGAAGTCGACGACACCCCCGGCACCATCTACGCCATCGGCCACGACACCGAGATGGCCGCACCGGTGATGCTGCTCATGTTCAAGAACAAAAATGCCCTCCTGCCCCGCGAATACCGCCAGTCGCCCATCTACTATCAGGTGGATTACATTACCTCGGTAGTTTCCGCTATGCTCAACCAGCGTCTGGCCGACCTCGCCAAGACTCCCGAGTGCGAATATTCGTCGGCAAATGTCGGCATCGGCGATTTCTTCCTCGCCAAGACCATGCCCGCCCTCACCATGGAGATCGTGGCCAAGGATACCGATGTGGTTCCGGCCCTCACTCAGGCTTACCGCGAGCTGCTCCGCGCCGCCCGCACCGGATTTACCATCGGCGAATACGAGCGTGCCCGTGCCGAGTTCATGTCGCGCGTCGACAAGGCATACGAAGGCCGCAAGGACCGCAAGAACGAATCGTACTCGCGTGAATACGTCAAGCTCTTCATCGATAATCTGCCCGCTCCCGGCATCGAGAACGAAAAGCAGATCTACGACAGCTTCGTGAATCTTGTGAATGTCGAGGTTATCAACCAGTATCTGCCTCAGATCGTTATCGACGACAACCGTGTGCTTCTGGCACTGATGCCCGAGAAGGAAGGTTTCACCGATCCGACCGAAGAGCAGTTTGCCGAGGCCCTCGAGAGTGTCGACGACGAAGAACTCGAAGGCTACAAGGACGAAATGCGCACCGATCCCCTCATACCCGCACTTCCCAAGCCCGGCAAGGTGAAGAAAACCGCTCACCTCGACGAGTGGGACGCCACCGAGTACACCCTCTCGAACGGTGTTAAGGTTATCGTCAAGCCCACCGACTTCAAGGCAAACGAAATTGTAATGGAAGCCATCGCCAAGGGCAAGGCCGGCGCCACTCTCGACCAGAAGCTCGCTTCGAGCATTATCTGCCTCTCCAACGGCATTGCCGATTTCGGTATCAACGCCTACAACAGCTCCGACATACAGAAATACACCCAGGGCAAGCAGGCAGCCGTGTCGCTCGGTTTCGACAACTACACCCGCACAGTCACCGGCTCGACTACCGTCAAGGATCTTCCCACGATGATGGAGCTGCTCTACGGCTACTTCACCGGCATCAACCTCGACGAGAAAGAATTCGAGGCTACCCGCAGCGCTGTCATAGGTGCTCTTGCCAATCAGGAGTCGACACCCGAGTTCCAGTTCAACAAGGTTCTTCTGTCCACCCTCTTCGAGGCTCCCGCCAAGCAGATGCTTTCGGTTGAGCATCTCAAGGCTGCCGACCGCGAGGCTATGGTGAAGATTATGCGCGACATGCTTGTCAACGCCGCCGACTATACCTTTGTGTTCACCGGCGCTATCGACACCGAGACATTCGTGCCTCTGATGGAGCAGTACATCGCCACACTTCCCGCCGATGCCAAGAAACTCTCGAAAGAGATTGCCACCAACCCCGCATTCGATATCGCCACAGGCAACGCCGAGAACGTCTACACCACCAAGATGCAGACTCCGCAGACCTATGCCTTTATCGCTGTCGACGGCAACCTCCCCTATACCGTCAAGAACAAGCTCCTCACTTCGATTACAGCGCAGATTCTCACCAAGCGTCTTCTCAACAAGATTCGCGAGGAAATGGGCGCCACATATTCTATCGGTGCCCAGGGTGTGATGTCGCGTGTAGGCACTGTCAACACCATGTTCCAGATCGGATTCCCCATGAAGCCCGAAATGCGTGCCGAGGCCCTCGCCGCAATCAAGGACATCATCACATCCATGCAGGAGAATGTAACTGAGGATGAACTCAAGCCCGCAGTCGAATTCGCTGTCAAGCAGGCCGGCGAAGACCTCAAGGAAAATGGCGACTGGGCCGGCGCTATCGCCGCCACACAGATCAACGGTGTGCCCACATTCCTCGAGACAATCGACACCCTCAACACCATCACTACAGCCGATGTGAAGGCGTTCATGACCGAGCTCCTCAAACAGAACAACTACCGCGTAGTCCTTCTCAACCCCGAAGGCATGGAAGAAGTAGCCGAATAATCTCCCTTTCCCCCTCCCATCTACGGCTGCGGCCCCGGTCCACCACCGGCGCCGCAGCTTTTTTTATGCGCTGCTGTGGGAATTGCCGCGCCGGTTATTCAACCGCTGGCCGCGGTTGGGGGCGTGTGGGGGCGCGTTGACCTGGGGTATGGCCGCCTGCGGCGTCCAAACCCCAGGCTGTGTGAATATTCAA